>Ga0209780_1000993_pt1 | contig 17519 bp, 8 predicted proteins | sample WorMetexBAHAMAS2_FD_187384 | JGI IMG/M metagenome (GOLD analysis project Ga0209780, IMG submission 187384) | Marine gutless worms symbiont microbial communities from Max Planck institute for Marine Microbiology, Germany - Inanidrilus exumae... | ecosystem: Host-associated > Annelida > Digestive...
CCGGCTGAGTAGGGCGCACCAACGTCACAAACAGACGACAGACAGACGACAGACGGAACGGCGATAGCATATAGCGAACGTGAACGTAAGTTCACGTTCGCTAAAATCTGTGCAAGATAGACACGTACGGTAGGCCATATAGTTGCAATTGAAGACTAATAGGAAAGAGTATGTGGCCCATCGAATAGCACCATTACGGGTAACTTTTAGTGACCTTAAAGGTCAATTTTGCTTTTTCAAACCTTTCTGTCCATCCGCGCTGTGGTTCGCGTACACGACGGTGCGCTGGCAGAATAATACGCGTCATCGTCAACAGCACTGCTTACACTGGTGGTATAGTCGACGTTGATTGAACACATTGCCCAGTTGATATCAACAAGAGTGGTACGTTGTATGGATGTCTATTTATGACACGGATGGCATTGCATGGTCGCTGTGCGATATGCCTATCAAATCAAATCCAATATATTTGCCATAAGTGCAGTACACGTATACGTATAACAATTCATGAATTCGCATTGCGTTTAGCTGGACAGACAGGCGATAACTTCGCACTTATGTCTGCCCGCGTGTACCAAACTATGCAGGTAGCGGAATAAAACATGACAGTTGCTAAAAGTGCTCCTCAGGCTGACACGCGATCTGTTTGCGTTATTCGTAGGCTACCACGTGTTCGTACGTACATCAATAGGCCAATATTTTAACTGATACAGAGCATGTCTTAGCGACAGCTGAGCCGCTTGTTGATAAGATTACTGGCATCCTTGAATACGCCACTGCTCGGCGGCTGACCTACTTAGGGAAGGGAACTCTGGCTCGACCCTCCAGACAGTCGTGTACACTGTCTAGAGGTATATAAAATAACCAAATTTATGTATGGGCATACTTAAAAGTAAGAAGCCCGCGTAGGGACATGCAGAAAAAAATTTATCTCGTGCGCATGAGGTAGCATCTCGTGGTTTCTGTCTTGGGAACGAAATAGCATTTCGTGGTAACGATCATGGCTATCAACGTAGTAAGACCGCCAGTTCCACAGTTTGGTACATTTCAGTAGATACGCAAACCGGATATTGTCTGTTACAGTAGTGATTGTAAACAATAATGGAAATAGGAAATGTTTTTGTTTGTGTAGAAATTATAAGTGTTTTATTTACATTAGGTAATAGTTAAGTCAACTTAACAGCGTATATTGTTTTATATGAGTGTCGCAATTAGTTTACCATTCATTCATTCATCCCCAGGAAACAGGCGCGGTTTCATCACATCACATGGAGAAAACGGATGCAGGCCCCAAAGCCCTCTGTATCCAAGAAATAATTAAATGACTGAATAACAATATTACTGAATCATAAAATATTACACTATAGTACTACGGTTTTCGATGCCATGGAGATCTGCTTTATATTTATACAACACATCTTGATCACACCAGAATTTTTCTAAGTGCCGTTCAAAGGTGCTAACCATTTCTGCAGAAACTAAATAATAGGATAAACTGTTCCATATTGGCATAACGCGGTTGGTATAAGTATATTTCCTAGTGCTGTGACGGTTTTGAAATCGAAACCGAAACCGAGGTTTTAATCCAAAACCGAACCGAAACTGAAACTTCCAAATTTTGCAGGCTAACTAACAGTTTTATTTCAGATACTCCACGGACTAAAATTCGGCTGTGTTAAGGCAGATCTACTGTGCCAATTAAAAGGCGCAACAGCGTTCCATGCGTCATGCCCTGCGTCGTGCCCGGCGGGTCTGCTGATTAACGCTAATTGGCCTTAATTGCCCGCCTGCTGTGTCATGTTGAGCTTTGCTGAAGGGACGTAGGTTCATTTGCGCTGCATAAGCAGGTTAAAGGCTGATTATACATTTATTAAAAGTAGTGCTGTGACGATTTTGAAATCGAATCCAAAACCGAACCGAACCGATTGATGAAAATCCAGAACCGCACAGCACTATTTCCTCAAGTCACAATGACAGTGGTGTCAAGTAAGTTTGTATCTGTTTCCCGTAGTTTTAATGGAGTCATCTGATGATTCAGTGACATCGAAATGAGGAACACGTCGGATCATACATTCCTTTAATTAATTTGAATAGTTCTAGCATATCGCCGTGATAATGTCTATATTTAAGTGTAGGTAAATTTAAATTCTTTAACTCCTATCACTGTAAGGTTTGTACCGTTTGTTAGACAGTTCTGGAATTAATTTTTGTAGCCCTTTTCTGTACCCGTTCTAGTTTATCAATGTCTGTTTTTCTTTTAGGGTACCATATGCTGTTAGCATATCCTAAATGAGAGCTCACTAATGGGTTGTGGTTAATATATCGCTGACCTTTGCCCCATAGAGTAATTCCATTATACTCTCTTTGAGCCTATAATAATTCTCAGTCGAAATTCCAACACACAATAGCTACTGTTTCTGTGCAGGTGCTGGGACTAGAACAAGTGGTCTAATCTATTATGATGTTATTGACAACAGCACTGGAATGTGTTTCCGGCGATTTAATGCAACTCATCAAATTGGATGCAGCTGTAAGCAAGTTGTTATATTTGTTTGGTTTAATGCATTCATTACAGCACACTGCACAGTGCACATTTTGTTATCATTAGCATTCATCACGTGAGCAATTAATGCCCTTACAGTGCACGATGAATATGCTACAGAATCATTGCTTTTTAGGTTGCATTGCCTGCACTCAGTGCATAGATGCAGTCTATTGCTATAGATGTCACATGTACCATGGTCTATGAGTCTGTGTGTCTGTCTGTGTGTTAGTTGGGCACATGGGTGAACTGTGCAAAAACAGCTGAACAGATAGAGATGCCATTTGGGGAGCCGACTCATGCGGGTCCAAGGAACTATTTGTTAGATGGCGGTCTAGATTAGAGGCCTGTGTGGGTTTAGGTGACATGGGGACTCTGCAGGGTCCTTGTGGAGAGGTGGGAATAACTCTTATGGGGGACCTGCAGAGTCTGGGGAACGAGAGTGAATGACTGGCAAACCTTGGGTATGGAGGGAGCCACGAAGCATGTGTACTCTCTCGGACTTTCTCCATTAGCTTTGCTCGACCAACTGCAGTTTCTGCACTCTGCAGCCAGAACTCTGTGTACTGTGGTTCATGGGCTATATTTACATGCCAGTGTGCTGTCCTCCACATCCAGTAACTGAGAACTGCATTAAATTGCATACTGATGTGTGTTTTTGCGTGCCTCACAGCTAGCCAACTCAGTCACTCGCCAGTCGCTGAATTTACAGTGTTGCTATGCCGACTTTGGGCACGTGGCAGTGGCGGGGTCCGTTATTACAGGGGCAGGGAGTGGGTCAGCATGGCAGGGCAGTTGGAGTTGGGGCAGCGTCGTGGGGGCAGAGCAGTGGTGTGGGAGAATGTATACCCCCCATACAGGCCTCTAGTCTAGATCCCCACGGGAGGGGCACTTTGAGAGGGACATGTCGGCAAGTTGTAACGTACCTACACATGAGTGCATTGCGCCTGCCACGGGCGAATGTGCCTGCACAGCGTTTGCAGGGATGAATGTATTTGTTGCTGTGAGAGGTGACAAGACACCGTTGAAGACGGTGATGTGGCCTCTTGCCAAATTATTTTGGACACTAATTGCCTGCTTGGTGCAGTTTTGTCAGCACTCTGTAATTTTTTGTTTGCATGATTTTATTGGCTAGTGATAAAGATTAAGAAAAGGAACTCGCTGTTAATTGAATGTTTATTAGTAGACAAAAATGTTGATGTATGTTTTGAATATTAATACAGTTAATTGGCGGGAACAGCATGCAGTAGGATATCATGTTACTATTGTTATCCTTTGATGGGTTGTCATGCATGTCAAAATGTATACGATAGCATATTTAGCGGTTATCTGATAAAATCCGCCAAATGTTAACTGTACTTAAATACATTTTAAATATAGCAGTATCTAAATACTATTAACAGTTGTAGTCACTAGTCAGACATAAGTGAGTGTTTAATACTTTTGTACTTTGTAAGACAGTAGAGATTATGCCATCATAATACTGTATTCTTCTCTCTGTTGTTGATTGTTGCTGTTGACAGTAGTTCATCCATTTGTTTTTGTTGACAAGCATATTGTGTATTGGTTGCTTATGTTGATTGTGTGATGGAACTGGACAGCTGACCGGAGTGGTAATGTTGGTGTTGTGCTTTATGCAACTTCCAAAGAAAATCTCAATGAATTGATGCAGAACAGCACATATCCACCATACATCATTGTTATGAATGCACAACTCTTTGAAGAGTATGTATACATGCACTAATAGTAAGAATTTGTGATGTAAAAATTGATTTTTTCCATAATCGATGATTGGTTCCTTAATCAAATTGTGACAATTCCCACAACAAAGGAAATTGGTCAGGCCGTGCGAACTCGGCCGTTGCAGTCGTTCTGCACGTGTAGAGATGAAGGATTAACCCTTTTTCACCCACTAATTTTACGGACTTTTAGGCCTACGTTTCGTGGAAGTTAGCGTTAATAATGGGCTTGCAGGACTGTGGACAATGAATGTTTGCTTATCATCGTCCATCATTAACTCCGCTTACCCACACGGCTCAATGACGTCAACGGCGCTCAACCACGGTAGACCACGATTAACCGACTACTGATTTCATTACAACACACTTGCAGCCGTGAAGGTGGCATTAGGCAGCGTAGTAATGCATTTAATGCATTTGCTTGCATGCTAGATCAGCATAAGTAATACCCATTGTACAATATGTTCCTGTGTTTGATTGATATTTATGTATTTAAACCAGAAATTCACAAACTTATATGCATAATAGAGTGTGGGATGCACGTGTCTTGCAGATAGGGTTAGAACGATACCAAGCTCAGCACCCAATACCCAATACTTTGGCTTCTCACGATACCAATACCCAATACCAATACCGATACCGGAAATGACATCATTCATTCTAATAAAAATACATAAGTACTACTGGCGAGTATAAAATAGCGTTGTCACTGCGTCTGTCGACGGCCGTAGCACGCCCGCAATTGAACGTGTGCGAACGCAGGGGACGGTCTAAAAATCTAGCATTCAAGGCGTGCTACCTATGACTGTCGACCGCCATAACACGCACGTTACGGACGTAACGCACGGCGATCGTAAGGTGCGCGTTACGACGATAACAACGCGTGCGTTACGGCCGCAGTGAGAATGCTACTTAACCAAGCAGACCCGCAGAGTCAGGCGAAAGTGACCGTGGAAATGGAGAGAGCCACGAAGTGCAAGCATGTACTCGTCACCTAGCCGCCGGTGTCCTTCACTCATTCTCTACCCCGCCCACTGGACTACCACCCACCCAGTTTGGCGGCAGATTATTTATGACTGGCGATTGCTAAAGCTGTTGGCCGCTGTCCTGGACGTCTGAAGCTGTTTGATGCAGCCAAAGTGCATGTTGGTGGCATCAAGCAGCTTCAGTCATCTGAGCGTCGCCGGGAGTGGAGACGTGACGCGTGACAAATTAACTTTTAGTATCGGATTTCACACGCGCACTTTACCCGCACTCCCACCCCTGGTGTCCGTGTATCGCTTTCCCACGATTTGCAGTGAGTGGGTGGCCAGACGTCGCCACAGACTGTTGTCTGACGAGTATTGGGCATGATTACTAAGAAAAGTATTGGGACAATACCAATACCACCCAATACTGGCAAGTATTGGCCAATACCCTAATACCGGTATTGTTCGAACCCTACTTGCAGTGATGTGAAATTTGTGTAATTTAGATCTGCACGGACGTTGATGCATGCGACAGATAAAGTGAATGGAATTGTCATTCTGAACACTAATGACTCACATTTTCCGGATCACTATTCTCCAGATTACAGATGTCCAGACAGTCAGTATGGTAGGAATTTATTTGTTCAATTGTCATTGGATACGGTATGGTCTTGGTGTAGGTAACATTGCTTAACTTTAGTCGGGTCTTTTCCATGATTTAAATGCGCTAGTTGTGTTCAGCAAGGGCACGCAGGCTGTATAATATTGCTGTAACAAAATAATCTAGTTTTTGACTATGGGTGTCAGCTAATGCAGGTTGACCTGTATAACGGCTGTGAGGTGATTGTGTTAATTGCCACTGAATAAAGTGTAAACGGTGTAAAACAGTTGTGAGTACAGCATTTATAACATGTGGTAATGACTTACTGGGGTAGGTCATTCAGTCGTGTCTGTCTGCAGGACCTCGGCATGCACTGACCCTGAGGTTAAAAGGTAAAGGTTAAATCCTAACCCTAACCCTTGGGAACTTACATTCACCCAGTGTGGGTCTGCATGTCGATATGACTACACATTTCTCTAGTTGTATTCTAATTTAACACTGCCTAAACTGTAAGAAAGTCTGGCATAAGAGATGCTTTTTGCAGGTGACCTGATCATGATGACTGAGCATTAGTTAGTAAGTTATCTCATATATGTAAAAATGAATCTGTGATTCTGTGTGTTTGTTCTTTGTTCTTTATGCCCAGCCACAGTTTTGAGCAGATCTGCACAAAATTAGGTATGTAGCATCCTTATAGCCTCTGGATGGCTCGAGCCTATGCCTGCCCCATATGGGCTGTGGGGCGGTAATGCACCATTATTTATGTATTGATTTTGGCACTATATAAATTGTTTGTTTGTGTGTTTACTTGACTTCCTTCCTCACTTTCTTTCTTCCTTACTTTTTTCTTATGTTTTTTTCTTACTTATTTACGTCCTTACTCATTTACTTCCAGACTTATTTATCAACTCCTACCAGAATAATCCCATTCTGTTTCCAGGCTGGAGGTCATAAGCGTTGACCAAACCGGGCTTTAGTTTTTTTGTGTTAATTTTAGGTTGTAATGTTTTGTTATGGATGCGTATTTGCTCTTGTTGTCTTGGTTTTTGTTTTTCAGTATTAAGCCAAGAGATTCCCTGGGAAGAACGTCTCCGAAATGACCTATTTTGTCAGGTGGGACGTAAAACGTTAACTCAATCAGTCAAACAATGGATCCCTTGCGCTCCATGTGCCATCTATACGCCACTGCAATTGAATAGCAAGCTCCTTAGGGCAGTTCGGAACTAGTGACAACAACCATAATGGATTGAGCACCATAGTCGCGAGAGTGGAGTGCTAGTTAAGAATATTTCTAAGGTGCAAATATGCAAATAAGCACAGTACTTGCTGTTGTCAGCTATTTGCCCATTCCATTTCCAGGCTGGAGGTCATCAGAGGCGACCAAACCCGGCTTTAGTTTTTTGTGATAATTTTGTGTTATTGTGTATTTTGTTACAGATGCATGTTTGCTTTTTAGGTCAACTCTTCCGAGTTTTATTTCATGTATGGTTGAATTCCTAGTGTTCATATTGCTGTTGTGCAACCGCCATTGCACTGTTTATGGAATTGATTTGTCGATGGCATGTGTGCAGGTATGTATGGTAGCGTTGGCTGCCAGAAACAAATGTGGAACCCTTATGGAAATGGACTCATGTTTGAAAATTACCCGTTTCCAGTGGTGACCATTGTGAAAAATGCGTCGGTCGCAGATTTTCTGATTAACAAGGTACTTTTGCTTTATTGCTGCTGCTACTTTTAGTTTTTGCATCAGAGTTGCTCTAAGTTGATGCAGATCCATAAAAGAAGAACAGTCGGAGGACAGGTATGATCATTATAAAGGGAGCTCAAAGCACTAGCACTGACCAAGGAAAATGACTCCACAGCCCCATCTTGTCATGACCCTGTGTGTGACTGCTGAAGGAAAGGATGCTCTACCATTTTCCGGTGCTGTATAATTCGTTTACTTACTTACTTACTTGCTACTCATTTATTTGCCTATTCCATTACCAGGCTGGAGGTCATAAGAGGTGACCAAACCTGGCTTTAGTTTTTTTGTGATAATTTTGTTTGCTTGACTCTTGTGAGTCAGCCTAATAAAGTGGGTTTCAAATGTCCATACGCAAGCATGTATGTCCATCCGTCCCCAAAAAGTTGCTTCGATTTCAATTAAATTTGGCATGTAAGTAGAGGTCAATGAGTGATGCACAATGGTATGCAGTATGACCCGATCCAAGGTCAAGGTCACAATTTCTTGAAAGTTGTAAATCCTACCATTTTTAAAAGCTGTCTCCTCCGCCATTTCGATGGTAGCTGGCAACTGACCACTGATTCTTAAACTAGGGCACAAATTTTAATTTTTTTTGGCCAGATTTTTATATTTGTCCTAGTTTTTGTGTCACGTGACCTTGAACTTGGCAGAAACGTCAGTTGTGAAGAGTCGACCATCAGTGCCGAACGGGGCTAATTTATGTTGTTATGTTTAGTATTTCAGTATTAAGTCAAGAGATTAGCTGGGAAGAACGTCTCCAAAATTATCTATTTTGTGTTGGGTGGGTCATTAAACCTTAATCAATCAATATTTGTACAATTTATGCCAGCTGTTTGATGCCTGTACCCTACTCGTAGTCTGTTGCATAGTTGATTACTAAATATTTACGTCACATGATGCAAGTTTTTTTTCTGCAGTATTTTTTATTCACGTCGAAGCTATGTAGAGGACTTGGGTGGGCCCAAGGAACCACTTACTACATATAGCCGAGTGCTGTTATGATTAGACCATATCGAAGAACTACGTACATAGATGCCGCCTATTGTTACTGACCGAGTAGCATGGTCTGTCGGTTTGTCACCTAGTAAGCCCTGCAAAAACGGCTGAAGCGATTGAGATTCCGTTTGCATCAAGGACTTGGATGGGCCTAGGGAAACATCCGTTACATATAGTGTACTTCTTTGAGATGAATACTGTATTGTGTTCATTCAACACAATGCAGACATCTAGTTTTACTTTGTAAACTTTTTTTTTTCTGAAACAGATACTGAAGTGCAATACTTTAACTAAATTATCATTCTCATTCACTGCCTATGACGTATCGCTTGCTGATGACTACATTAAAAAGAACTGTTGCAAAAAATAATGATAGTTTTGTGCTAAAGTTAGTTATCGTGTATGAATGAAATAATATTAACTGAAATTGTTAAATGAGATGTCATCAGCTACTGGTACTGGTAATGTATTGTGAATGTGCAGTGAGATATTTCCTCAGTGGATATTATGGGCTGTTTAATGTTGCCAAAATTTTTTGAGTTGGCTGGGGTTTGGATGGAAGCAGATGTTATAACAGCATTTAACACACCATATGTTGTTCATAAAATGATGAATTGCAGGCTGAGGAATGGTGATACAGTAATTTGTTGGTTGGACTGAGTGCAAGATATGTTTCTAGTTTATATTTCAAAATATATATGTAAACATTAAGACTGTAGGTAATAATTGTAAGGAAGTGCATTCCAGAATTGTGATATGATGCAAAACATATGCATACATTTAATGTAACTATAAAGCTGATTGACAGCCAGCTTAATCTCCCTCTCAGAACCATAACAGAATAAGTGGTCAAGGAATTTTTAGGAAAGACTGCATTGCATGTCGTTCCGTTAAATGAGGATTGAATTATCCTTTTTGCTGCATACACTGTCACAGAGACTCACTTTGCTTTTTAGTGGGCCAAACAACCCCCAAAAAATTGCCGTTCCCGTAGAGGGATCTCAACCTTATCTGGCACATGGTTCCCTTGGACCTATGCAAGTCAGCCTCCAAATGGCATCCTGATCAGTTCAGCCATTTTTGCAGGGCTCACGAACGTGACTAACAGACAGACAGACAGACACACAATAGGCCACACCTAGCTGTTGCTGTGATGTGGCCTACAAAGTTCTGCAAACTAACTTAAGAGCAAAAATTGTTGTTATTGCTTGTCTGTGTAGGCATCCTGAAGGTTTGGATATCCAGTACATCCCTACTGAATGCTAATAAACCTTCAATGAAGGGAACGATTGTGGGGAGGTAGCTGCAGCAGCATGCCTTACAGACCTACTTTTAGTCTTGCTTTTTTATCAGATTTGATAAATCCTGGTTGCATAAATTGTCATTGACCATTATTCATGCATGAAGGTTATTATCCACAAGTCACTGTATAGTGCTTATAAAAGAGAGTAGCTGTGTTGTTGTCATACTTGATGTAGGCTGATTTTGTGCTGGTTTGTGACAGTGCTATGTACGCTTTAACAAGCCAGATGACACGGGAGTGTTGCCTGGCTCTCAGCGATGTGGAATGCTCATCAAAGCAGTTATGGATGGTGCCAAGGACACACCCACATGCATACGCCGCAGCAACATGATGATGAACCTAAGTCCACGTAATTTACTTTAATTTACTTCCATCTATTGTGAGTAATATTGTACTTCACAAAAGAGAAGATTCGTTGATTCAAAGTACATGTTGGTGGAAGTTTGCTGTCAGTGATGTTTATGTATGGCCAGATGTGATTTGACTGGAAGTGTTACTTTTATGCCAAAAGGCTGGTTAGAGATGTGAATCGTCTGCCAACTGTGGCTTTGAATTTGTTGCATTAGTTGAAAGTCACTATTACACTTTACTATATGTTAATTCGTGTAAACATGATCAGCATTTAATATGTTTAATACTCAAACTAAGCAGGTTTGGCAATGTGAAAAATATTGGCAATATTTATGCCAGTTTTCTTTGCTTTAGCTTTACAAAACCTGTTAGACTTGATGTAGACTTGCTTTACATGTATTACGACTGTTAATAAGGTTTTTATATGAGTTAAAGATGCAGTTTGGAGACATTGTAGGTGATAACATTCAGAAGAACTCTAGCATTTTTGCCATAATGTAAATACACTAGTTACCATCAACAAGGCATATGGACAGTAGGGCTTTGCTCCAGTAAAATCCATCAGTTGTTAACCTGTATAACAATGACATGGTTATTGTTGTTGTTGTATGAGTTAATGCAATGTTGCACATATTGTGTGCAATGTGCATTGAACTTTCAGCCTGCAAGTAGATACGATTTATGGAAAAATTCGAGAAGTAGATAGATGGAGATTGCTTGCAATACTGAGTTCTCTGTAACTGTGTTGTGGCAATTCCAGAAGGCTATTGTGACCCACTTGGCAATGAGAACATATTTGCTTCAGTTCGTCCAATGCAGCATCATGACATAAATTCCGTCATTGTCGTTGCTGCTCGGGTACGTACTGACACAGATGGTAACTGTGTGATCAGAGTCTTCCGTTATTAGTGTAATTGTGAGAAATTCTGAATGCAGACTAAATGTTGGAATGTTGATGTATGTATAATAATTATGCCGTTTCTGTCTGAAGGCATGCTGTAATAATTTTTTTAAATATTAAAGTTTTGTTTACTGATTATTAGACTAAGCATTCTTTGGCTGTAATATCATATCCATTTCAGTCAGTTCAGCCGTTTTTGCACAGCACATCCATGTCAGACACAGACCACGCTACATGCGATATTCGTAGCAATAGACCTCATCTTTAGTATGTCTGTGTGCATGTGATGTCACCTAAAATGATGTGTTATTCAGTTAACAGTACATTTTTTACTTTTTATTTAATAAATTAATTAGACACTTATTATCAGTTTTTAGTACAGTAAGTATATTTGCTGTCTTATTTCATAACAGTGCTCTGATGCTACAGTGTGTCAGAGTGGGAAATAACTCCACAGTGGGATTTCTGGTGCTTATTTCTTGATATCGTATTCTTGACATCGTCTTACTGCAATTCTTTAAAGAAAGTTTCATCTCATGCATTCCACTTGTGATAATTGCTCCAATTTTTTGTGTGGTATTGAGAAACAAATGGCAACTATTATTTGGAATAAGTTCAGTTGTCTGATAGAACTAAGTGAAGAAAGTTCATGTAAGTACTTTTTTGTACTCAAAATTATTTGTGTATTGACAGTCAGTGACATGTGTTTTGCATTGAATTTGTGCAGTATGATTCCTTCTCGATGTTTGATGGCCAGTATCCCGGTGCTGAAAGTGCAACACTCAGCTTCATCACGCTGTTTGCAATTGCTGAGGCAGTTGGCAAAGTCAGAAAAGAGCTACTGGAATCAACCAACAAGCATATCTTGTTTGTTGTTTTTCATGGAGTAAGTTTGTAACATTTAGACAGTTTTTTTATTATGTCTTCACTGCTCGACAATGTTGGTGAAGGCTATATGTATTTATGCTTTCCTGTTGTCCCATTCATCCGGTCACATATTGTTACCACGATATTTCATGAACCGTTTGAACAGTTTTGATATAACTGACAGGAACATTTACTAGCACCTACTCATGACATGATTAGATTCTGGAGGTCAAACCTTGTGGACAGTGGACACCATAACTCATGAACTACTGTACTTTAGCAATCTCCACGAAACTTACAGGAAATAGCTAGTGCTGTGACGGTTTCAAAATTGAAACCAAAACCGTGATTTTAATCCAAAAACGAACCGAAACTTCCACATTTTGCAGGCTAACTAACGGTTTTATTTCAGATACTCCACGGACTAAAATTTGGTTGAGTTAAGGCAGATCTACCACGCCAATTAAAAGGCGCAACAGCGTTCAATGCGTCGTGCCTGGCATCGTGCCCGGCGGGTTCGCTGATTAACGCCAATTGGCCTTAATTGCCCGCCTGCTGTGTCGCGTTGAGCTTTGCTGAAGGGACGTAGGTTTATTTGCGCTGCGTATGGAAGTTAAAGGCTGATTATACTTTTATTAAAAGTGTTGTGACGGTTTTGAAACTGAAACTGCAGTTTTAATCCAAAACCGAAACCGAACCGGTTGATGAAAATCCAGAACCGCACAGCACTAGAAATAGCCACTAGCCCCTGCTGATGACGTAGTTAGTTGTTGGAGGTCAAAGGTCAGGGTAAGGGTTATAGCAGCTCTAAGTATGTGGTGGCAAAAGCATCAACGTTGATGCTCGGGGTTGAAGTCCATCTTCAAGTTTTATTACCCATGCCGGCTGTATAGCTGCCGGCGTGGGTAGGGCATACAGTCGTGTCTGTCTGTCCATTTGTCCGTGCTGTAGAAGGAAAACGGCTTGAGCTATGAACACCAAACTTGGTACACATATACTCTATAGGCATGCATTGAGTCAGAGGTCAAAAGGTCAAAGGTCAAGGTCACGCACTTACAAAAACCATTACAGTCGCACAGTTGCTAGTGATGCCTGCTGCTACGGCCGTGTGCTGCTGCTGCTGCTGGCCATGGGTCTGCATGTTTATACCACTGCTTATGTTTTCTAGTTTATTATGAATTCTGCTATTTTGTATTTTAGAAGCTGTACTTGGATAATAGTATTTGTGGTGAAGAAGTGATTGTGATGATTGTTCTTTGGATGTGCTTACTGTAGGAGGCGTTTGATTACATTGGTTCTAGTCGGATGACACATGATATGAAGAAAGGAAAAATGAACATCACGGTTGATAACATTGAGATGTTCATTGAGATCGGTCAGATCGGACTACATTCCGCGCCCGTGAATGCAACGTTGTGGCTACATTCAGGACTGAATGAATCAAAGGAGGTGATTGAGTTAATCTTGTGCTGTTGTATTTCCTGGTTGTGATGAACTCCTTTGAATTTTTGAAACAGTTCATGGCACTGCATCAGGTGTGCATGGAGTGTAAGATTTGGTACAGGGCTTAAGTGCTATGGATGAAGTTATCAATGCATTTTGTTTTACGTACCTGCCTACCTACATTTGAATGACTTTTTTCTAAGTGAACCTTGGTCAGCCAGTTCCCTCTTAACTTTATTCCTGTACTTGATCCAGAAGAGAACTTTTTTTGTGCACCAGTCGACAGTTTCAAAGCATGCATTGAAGGAATGGCAAAGCACTAATCCCAGGCCCGTTTATCCACCACCAGACTCATGACAGAATGGTTGTTGCTTCCTTTATGCCAGATTCCCAAGGCCATTATCGTGTGCCACATGCATATCTTTCTGTCATTTATTATTGATTATCAATTCAAAGCAAATTTTTGCACATCGACACTTTTGATGGACATAGTCATATATTTGAAATTGGTTTCACTTGCCCTCTGCCATTAGTTTTAGCATTGGTTTCTTACACTGCATATTGCACTGCTGCTTATATGTGTGACAAAAAGAAACCAGCCGGTCACCGAATGACAATGAGTGATGATAGTAATGAGAAATGAGCGGCAAATGTAATAATACCTGTTGTTGCATTATTGTCGTTATTTAGCAATTTGTTGGAATGTGTAGGTGTCAGATTTGAAAAACATACTGAAAGCCGCTGGCAGCAGCCTACAGCTCAACATGTCCGATGCTCCACATCAGCCGTTGCCGCCAGCTTCACTTCAGACATTCATGAAGGAACGTCCAAATATTTCGGGACTGGTCATTACAAATCACGAGAAAGAATTCATCAATCGGTATTTTTATTTATTAGCCGTATATTTTTCGAGGCATATTGGCATCGGAGGGCTAGTGTACGGTCAGTGTCCATTTGCCCAGAAGTGAAAAGAAAAGGTGTGGCTAATGGGTGATTTTCGCTGGTTGGAGTCAGACTTTAACATATCTTAAATGCTTTGGTTAACCGGAAGGACATCTGGCCTGCTTTAATTAACTTGACTGGGTTAACTGTGAATGATGCTGATATACTGATATCAGCTGATACTGATGGTATTAAAGTAAGTAAAGTAAAAGTAAACAGTGTATAGCAGATAGCATTAACTTAGCTTTCACTGCTACAGGAAACTCACATGCCATATGGGATCACACAGTGTTACCTGCCACCCGGCAGTGGTGAGAATCCCGCCTTTACCCCCAGCCAAAGCAGGTACTCGATTTAGCGACCCTGGAGCGATGCAAGGCTGAGTTGACCTATGTTACGTGAAAGTGGGCCGGCCGGGAATTGAAACCACGACCTGTAAATCGCAAGTCAAACGCCCTGCCGCTAAGCCACCACTCAACACATCAACAGTTTCAAAGCATGCATTGAAGGACATTGCAAGGATATTGAAGGACAACGCAAGCTGGCGGCAACGGCTGATGTGGGTGGTATACGCAGTTTGCATTGGCTACCTGTAGAAGAACATATAACATAAGGCTCTGTTTACTCTTGCATCTTGTCCACAACAATCGTGCACCATCCTGTCTGGCTGACAGTGTAACCATCACAGCCAACTTCAGCCGTCGTACACGACTTCGGTCCACCAGCAGCCGGCACTACCAGCAACCATGAACAAGGCTGAAACTCGGCGAGCGCAGCTTTGCGTTTGCTGGGCCGGCGGCTTGGAACACTTCTAACATCCATTTAAGAACTGTCTGACACTGAAAGTTTCAAATGCCACCTCAAAACTGTTCTTTATCAGCAATGTTACGGCTGCAGTACCTAGTTTTAATTAGTTTTCTTTTTTTAATGTTTTATGCAGGGGTGTCAGCAAGCTGTGTGACGGCAGCATTAACCAGCTAAGCACTTAAATTGTCGTGTATTTTCATCAGATGAAGTTTCATAATACAACACCTGATGGTCAGTCAGCAGAAGACATCAAATAAACACAATGGCTGACACCTGACTGCAGTACCTCCACCTGTCGCTCACTCGTTAGTTATGCATCAGCAGTAGTCTTTGTTGCCGCAACCGACGTTCTGTAGACAAAGAATTGACTGGACTATACTCACACCATATATGGTGTAACAAAACTAAATGGCACATATGATTGTCTACTTAACAGTGACATCATTGTCATTATTGGCATTGGTATCATTCCATAAGTTAAGCTATTGGTATCAAGTATCAGTCATGTAGAGGTATCATTCATTCCTTTACTTTGATTGCATAGACTCGTTTATTTTTAGACATTACAACAGCCAGTTTGACGTGGCACAGTTGGCTGGTCTCACTTATCCAGCGTCATTAAACGAGACTGAGAAATACAGTTATGTCGGCAACCTTGCTGTCCACATTCAGCGGCTGGCAACGTCTGTCGCACGGTCTGTTTACCGGCAGGCAACTAACAGCACCGCTCCACAAAACTGTGAAACCAGCAATGTTACGGTAAACGCTTTTGTTGTGAAATCTAACTGTGGCAAGTGTAGTTGAAATGGCGCTGTTCCATTCAGTGAGACTGAGACGTTGTAATTTTTTGTTGAGACGAGAGCGAGTCGAGGCATTCGTGCGTCTCGAGACCGTCTTGAGACCGAGACGTCGAGACCAAGACCACATCCCAGGTTCATGGTACTAATTAGCCCGCAAGGCATCGCAATGTCGAAGGGCTTATATTATATCGCTGTGGTTTTTTTCCTTCCTTTTTTAGACGCCTAATCTCTGAGGTCACTGAACGGATCTCAACCAAACTTGGACACATATTCACTTATGACTGCTATTTGAAAAATTTGATCCAAACTTCCCCGGGCATTTGCCCCCATAGGCTGGGGCAAAAAACCGCTTTTGGCGATCAATGTTGAACTTTGACCGAACATATCTCTGGAACGGAACATGTTATCAACAATCGGAAAGAATTTGTCAATCTACAGGGACTTCACTACATGTGCCCAAATTTGGTGAACTTTGGTCCAGAATCGGCTGAGAACAGTTGGCGAGTTTTTGCCCACTCCCCCAAATTTTCGCACTGGGAGACACTGCCGGCCTTATCACATGGACGTAATATAACAGACAGCAGGCAAACTTTGGCACGTGTTATGTAGTGGCCAGAGCTTACAGTCTAGAACAACAGAATGCCGGGCGGGCTCACGCTGGGCTTTGTTATGCGTCTAGTATAGTATGTATTGAGTCAATAATGGTTTCTGATAGCCGTCTAGCACTGCTTTACTTAGTCTTCTGATATATGATGTTGTTCTGAGAAGAATTCTGTTTGTGTCTGTCTGTGTAGCACTGTGGACTGTAGCATCTTATCCCTAATCCGAATACACTAATTGGCATCAGCAAAATTTTGCTGCAACGAAATCTTCCAAATTTTAAATAGGGTGCTAGCTAACACGGGTTGATTTGTATACTAGCTGTAAAAGAGTTGTCATTGTTGCTTGTGTCCGTAGGTTGCCAATCTGCTGTATTGTTTCATAGTGGATCCTGACTGCGAACTGCTCAACTCCACCTACAATAATGATATGGCAAAAGTGCTGAAAGAAAAGAGTAAGTCTGCTTTTTCTACTCAGTTAGTTTAAGATATTTTATCACAAGTTATCGGCAGAGTAATTATTTTCATCAGTTAGTCAAAATTTTCAACTTTTAAAAGTAACCAGTGCTTCACTTTGGTGATTTGACACTGTTGATTACATTATGGGATGTAAAAAATCTAAGCCTGAAAGGTTTTCATTGAGGAACAGTTGGAGGAAGACAACTAACAGCTAACTCAAGCTCATCTGAAAATGGCCGTTAGAATAGAGGAGGAATTTACAGCATGCACCGGATGGGTGGCCGATTCGTCCGATTTTGGTCTTCTGGGGGAGCAAAGTTTCCCAAAATAGAGATTCCCTGCCCAGGATGCCGGTGAACCACCGTACAAAATTTAACACTGCTAGCTTTATCCTTGGCGGAGAAATCCGTAACCAAACAAACACACACAAAAACCAAAAAAAAAACAGTAAAAG
>Ga0209780_1000994_pt1 | contig 17517 bp, 8 predicted proteins | sample WorMetexBAHAMAS2_FD_187384 | JGI IMG/M metagenome (GOLD analysis project Ga0209780, IMG submission 187384) | Marine gutless worms symbiont microbial communities from Max Planck institute for Marine Microbiology, Germany - Inanidrilus exumae... | ecosystem: Host-associated > Annelida > Digestive...
GTTGCGCGACACACGCCATGTCACACATGCGATTTTGTCGCGCAACTTTATCGCGCGACAAAATCGCATGTGTGACATGGCGTGTGTCGCGCAACTTCTCAACAGTCGCGCAACTCCTTTTTCCGATTAGAGCAGCGCTCTATTCTGTGCAAATTTGTCGCGAAAATGCGGCGAACGCTGATTGGTCAATTCTTGTTTATGCGACAAAGTTACAGTGTGCGACACGGCATGCAATTTTGTGGCGCGATAAAGTTGCGCAACAAAATCGCGCGCGATGAAATTGCAGGTGTGACATCGGTCTAACGTATTAATGGTCTCATTAGATGTCGGAACTGATACTGAAATGTTCATTGCACTTTTTAGGCTTCGCCTCCCGGCAGCGTCGGCGAAGGTGTTGTGTTTCCGGTCTGTCCGTCGGCCGCGTTCGTTCGTTCATCCGTACAGATCTTGTTACCACGATATCTCATGAACGGCTTGAACAATCTCGATGAAACTAGCAGGGAATGACCACTAGCCTCTAGTGATCGACGACCTGATTAGATTCTGAAGGTCAAAGGTCACAGCAGGCCGTCGAGCTGCTTCAAAATCCGTCTTCTAGTTTGCGATAGTGCAGAAACCATGTCTTAAAATTTCAGTTTTCGCCGAAATGTTGCCAGTGACGAGGCAGACTGGACGTCTTCAAGTATGCTGTTCCAGAGCCGTGGTCCAGCAGTGAAGAACGAGCGGTCACCGACAGTGACGAGCAGTGAAGGGCGGACGTCGAGAAGTTTGGAAGTTGAGGACTAAAGTCGACTTCTCATCGGCCGATCATTGACGTCGCAGAGCTGTTCAGACAAGCCCGCAGGTGACTTGAAGCCATCCACCCGGCGGTAGGCTGCCATTACTTTCCGCCAGGCCTGCGGTTACCTTCCGAGCCATAGAGCGTCACCGCCCATCGGCCCGTAACCAAATCATACTGCTTGGTGACAGAGGCACATGCGTGTGAGCAGATTGCCCAAGGATGTTACCTGAAAACGGACCGGCCGAGATTCGAACCCGCGACCTTTTGGATCGCGGAGCGATCGCTCTACCGTTAAGCCACACTGGCCACACTGCTTGTTTGCGGGTGCTCGTAGATTTGCAACCATCGCATGTATTACGGTAAATCAACAGATGTAAAAGCCCATTGGACATTGATGATCTTGACCCAGATACACAGTTGCCAAATGTTAAAGCACACCTACAACTCTGCGTTCGCAAGCCAAACCGCCCACACTCCACGTACCTGTCTTTCCACTGCCGTGTAAAAAGAATCTGCGTGATCAAAGTGATGCTATCATATCATGTCGCCCGCTAGCAAACCTCACGCGCAGTGCGCGTTACCTAGGCAACCGCATCGTATCGTTGCATCTGTAACCGCACATGTGGCTTTACCTGCGTGTTTACATCTTTAGATCGATAGGTCTGTATACCGCCGTCATTTGCCATGCGTTCAACAGCGATAGTCACGCTCCTATCTATATAGGTAGTCTATGCAGGTAGGTCTAAATATTTGTTTCCTGTGCTTCAGCGACGGCCCATTAGTAGAGTACGTGACATACGGCTGTTATACCTGTGCCGCTGAACGGAACTGTGTCAACTTCAATGTTGCAGTCACGACTATTCACCGTGGTCCATAAAAAGTGCACTTTATTTTTGACCATAACTCACGTATTTCTTGAATACAAGAATGAACACTATATATGATTTACAACTTTACCTTAGCTGTGTGTTAAATTGTGGCAATGCTATCTCTGCAATTCGGGATGACCATGGCCAACCGCTTCTTGTAGGGAATTCAATCGAACCGCGTGTTGTGTGCAGCTTTCGCTAAGTCTTCCAGTGTTCATCTTTTCAATTTTCGTTAGGGAATTTCTTTATGAGTCTTTCATTTCATTGTACTATACTATTAGTATTAATATGCACGAAGTAACTCGATAAAATTAACATTGCAGTGTGACGCAATTATGACGTCATCAAGCCGTTAATTGACTAGAGAATTTATTCCTGTGTCCATTGGTACAAAAATCTAAAACATCTACCAAGAAATATGGGGGTTATACTCAAAAACAGAGGCTCGTTTTTATGGACCACCCTGTAGCGACACTTGTTCGACTCACATTAGCCAGTGGTCCGATTTTTCGCCACATTGATGCCACCATTAATATCGTTGTTACCCACGCCCACGGTAGTGGCGGGGTGAGGGTTTTCAGCGTCGTTTTGTTTGTGTGTCTATCTGTTCATCAGCGACTGTAGGTGCTCCTATACCCGAGCCTTGTACGTCTTGCTCTTAGCACTCGTTTTTTCACTTTTAATATTGTGCTGCTCTTATGAGCAAATAAACTGATTGATTGATTGATTGATTGATTGATCTCAGAAACCGATGCAGCTATAGGATCACCAAACTTGACTTGGAGATGTTTTACGATGAGTCCCGGAAACCCGTTCATTTAGGGGTCAAATGGTCAAAGGTGAAGGTCATGAGGAACAAGAAAACAGCGCCGGCGTGGGTATTTGCACTCTTGCGAGTGCCGGCTTTTTGTAGTAGTAGTTGTTGTCGTCGTCGTCGTTGTAGTTTTTACAGTACGTGACACAGCACCATGCATGAGCTGCATGAGCAGGCGGTATTATACATCACGATCGCTGTTAGTCGTTGAGCCTATACGCTATCGATTCATTAGCGCCGGTGATCCGATGTTAGCACGGCCATCAGTCGGATCGAGCAGTGATGCAGGCGCCTTGCGGCATTACTGGCGCTTGTAGCTGCGGAGAACAGCCAGTCTGTTGCGAGCCACCGCTCGTTATATTGGTTCACTTCGTAGTACGTTAGGGGCGTGTCCGAGACTCTGACGTCACTGAGCAGGTAGGTGATAACAAAATTCGACCGGCACATCGCTGAATACTTGTGTCATCTCTAGGACGATGCCTCGCACGCTGGGCAGGACGTTTCTCCTATTCTTCTCCATCCACTGACTAGACTAACATTAGCCCGTGTACTATACGCAATATATCTATAAACAAGGTGTCGCCCTAACGGGACGTAACGTAACACTACTGGCCCGCCAGCTATAATTAGACTGGAGACGGCATGACGTCATCGCCTGGCCTGCGCGGGTGAAGCCGCCTCCAGTCTAATTATAGCCTTCCGTGGAGTGTTACAGACGACGACAGATGACGAAGTCAGACGCCAGAGAGCAAAAGAGCAAAACAATACTGGCCCCTACACAATGTATAGGCGGGCCAGTAATAATCTATGTTTAGTTGAGTGGCGACTCTTCAGATAATGTGCAGTTCTGTTTTTGTTAATCGCAGTGGAATTTCATCGATTAAACATTTTCTTTTGTTCGGAATAATTGTCTGCAGCTGACTGTCATCGGTAAAACTGTCGCGGAATAGAGCACAAATCTGCTGGCTTTCGTTTATGCCCGGGCCTAGGCGGATACCTCGAATTCGAAATTTGATTTAATTTTACCCTATTTACCAGATAAGAGGACCAACTACCGTAATTACTTGTCAACGTTACAGTTACATGACTCTGATGCTGACGTTCACACAGTTTGTTGCATGAACTTCACGGAGTTTGTCGTCAAACCACATTCTGCACGTCGTTGCATTATTCGCATTATTTTGATAGTTTCCTGTTGCATTAAATACGATATCTCAGCGACATCGTATCATCAACTATCGCGTCTTATCTCGAGTGTGGTTTGAATCGAGAGTTTTTTACAGTTAAGAATTATACACACGTGGATGCATTAGAAGTTTGTTTATGGCAGGTTGACAAGAAACATACCAAATAGTGAGATAGGTAATGTATAGTATATACGAAATATATTAAAAGTAGCATGTCAGAAGATTTAGTTAAAATTAAAATGTAGTCTAGATGGTGAAACAGAAACTTAAATTGACATTTTGAAAGCTAAATGTTTTCATCTATCTCTGCAGTTACATAATGTATGTTTTATGTTCTTATATTTCTTAATTTGCTCTTGCTGTTTTTATTCGGTTTGGTTCTCTTTTGTGCTTTTTTTCTAACCGAGAATGTCGACGAAGGCATTATGTTTTTGGGCTGTCCGTTGGAACATTCGTTGCTTCCTTCGTCCTTCCGTTCGTTCTTTCGTTTGTTCGTTCGTCCAGACAAATCTCGTTACCACGGTATCTCACGATTGACTTTAAACAATTTTGATAAAATGTACAGGGAACATTCATTATCCTCCATTGATTACCCGGTTATATTCTGCAGGTCAAAGGTCAAGGTCACAGCAAGACATGGAAGTGGCGAAGGCAACAACGTCGACGCTGGGGCGTAGAAGTCCATGTTCTAACTTATCTAGTTCTTAGCTGTAGTATTATCTAGAAATAAAAGTAAAATACAGATGATGCCAGTGTGCATGTTTGACTACAACATTTTGTTTTGTTTTCACGTAGTACAATTACAGATAACCTAATCCGGACGGAGTACCGGCATCTTTGTCCGAGCTGGATGGGGTCGTTGAGCACACGACTGCGACCGGCAGTGCCCGCGACGAGCCACGCTAACGTACAGATGCTGAAACTGGACGATACGGTAGTGATGGAAGTCCGCGGCCGGCGCATCGAGCCGCAGACGAGGCGAGTCGACGGCCCGAAGAACAAAAAACCGCGACCTACCGGACGTGACCGTACCACGGACGGGATCGACCCTCAGCGGCAGGAGGCGAAGGCAGCCGAGAGTACGGTGAATCGTACCTGCCGTACGGGCGCAGACGACCGCCCGAGCGAGGGCGATGGGGCTTGCGTCGTTAAGAACGACCACCACGCCGTCGACGATTGTCGGACTTCAACAGAAGCCAGCGAGAAATGCGCAGAGGAAACGACCAACAGAGCAGCGGTCGCCGCCAACCGTTAGTCATCACTTCATTACTGTTCAACCTGTGTTGTCGGGTAGCGAAATAGTCCACTGTAATGGTCCAGGTAGGCCTATACATAGGGTGAAGCATTGGCGTCGCCAGCTATGGGGTACTGGGCACGACTTCCCACAATTTATATTTTTTTAGTTTACTTTACAGCTGACAGCAATAGCGACTTGCCTCTCCAAGCAGATTTGTTCATGTTATATTACTTTTTGCGCTATTTTATACGCCAAAAAAATAATTCTCATGTAGGCCTAGTATTGTGCCTCCCCTGACACCAAATCCTGGCGACGCCAATGGTGTGAGGTGAAGTCACAGTGATCTATGGTCACGATATGATTTCCATGATGTCGGGAGATCCGAAGACCTCTGCCTGCTTCGGTGGCAGAATTTGAGAATTCTCTGAACGTGGTGCTTCGGTAACGACATTCCGATCGGCATTACTAGGCTTTCGGTTTTCGCTAAAAAAATCTATGTCTTCGGCCCCAATGCTATATCTCTATGGTAGGCCTAACCAATTTGCTTTGATTCGTTTTCTTGCTCGGAGCCTGGACCATTCGGCTAGCTTTCTCATTCCCTATAATTTAGAGCCGCGGGTCAGTCATCCGAAGGAGTCAGAACTGCATTTAACTGCTTCGCTTAGTTTGGTACATACATATATACGATACGATACGATACGATACGGTAGATTAACGTGCGCTCAATAGCTGACGGGATGGCCAGGCCAGCTTAATCTAGCGCACGGCCCAGAAACGAAAAAATAAGGGGAAAATAAAATAAAAAACGAGTATAGCTCCGAAAAAACCGTCCGGGCAAAGGTCCGTGGAGGCAGTCCGGAAGGAAGAAGTGAAACTACGGGGGTAGGATTTGTGAAAGAGGTAGGTTTTAAGCCGGGAATAAAAGAGAGAGGGGGTTATAGATGTACATAGTGGTGAATCAGAAGAGATTCTGTGTCGAATCTTATCTTGCTTGTAACAGAAACGGGTCTACATTTATGGACTTCAATTTGGACAGTATCTTTTTTGTGCGAGGCGTTTTAATTTTTTTCTTAATTATATAATGGAAGCCGTCTCCGCTTCTGACATTTACTGTTAATCACTGAATACATCTAGCCTACATTGCCGTGTTATATCAGTGCCTTAAGGAAATGTCTAATGCTAATCATATACCAGACCTCAGGTGTTTGCGGTAATGAGATTATTTTTACAGCAAATGAGTTCACCGCACGTCATTGTATGCAAGCGCGTTGTATGCTGTCGAATACTGTCTGTCTGTTTGTCTGTCTGTCACGTTGATCTTGTCGGTTAAAGGCTCTGAATGTTAACGCAGCCGCGACGTTAGTCGGTAACAAGGTATGCTAGATTAATTGCGTTTACCCTCAAAGCGCCGCAAAAGCGATGAGCTGCCACGTAATAGGACACGTTGTTTATACAAATTTTTTCATTCTTTTTTCATTCTTTTCTACTCCTTCTTCTTTATCTCCTTCGTCACGTCCACTATCTCAGAAAATATCGCATATGTCACTTGCTGTGCCGTGCGCTAGACTAAGATGGCCATTTCGTCAGCTTTTGAGCGCACGTAAATATATCGTATCGTGTCGTTTTCATGCAGGAATTTTACCATTAACACTTTCAAACTGATTATTTCTGATTGTGTAGCACGTAGCACTGTCGCAAGTTTTGGTTTGTAATTAACAGCGCACATTATGTTGTCGTAAGGTAAGGAATAAACGGTCTATCGGTCCTTTCCGTCTTCTTGCTTTTCATTTTTTTCATTTTGTAGTTTGTCTGCCAACATTATTTGCTATTTTATTTGCTGTATTCACATTTGCGCAGACCGCGTCTAGCGCTAAGCGTAATGTAACGGTCTGGCGTCCGTCCGTCCGTCTGTCCGTCTGTCTCTCCCACCTTTTTCTAACCTTCTTGATAATAAATTTATGGTGATGATGTAAGCAAGTAGGTAAGTAAGTCTGGACACGTGTATGTAACGGCATCGAAATCGCAGAAACGCCACAAATCGCGTCGCGTCTTTTGATGTCGAGAGGCGACCTTAACATTCTGTGTGGAAGACAAAAAAGACGCAAACAGCGCCATCGCACGACATCGCATGTAAAACGGTCGTAAGACGCATGACAGACATGAAAGTAAATTAAACGCCGCAATAGCATGAGGCAACGACATTAACAGTCAAATTAGTGTACGTTGGTCTGTCATCTCAGTCAAGACGATGACCAACTTAAAACTAATTATGTACGACTGTCGTAACGTAGTTTTTGCCAGCTTCGTGCATGTCGCAGAATAAAAAATAAAATAAATAAAAACAAAACAAAATGGGGTTATCGGTCACTGCAAGTCAAAAATTATCATTACACTCGAGCCCGTTACTTTTGACAAAGTGGTGACCGATTTTCAAAGTTCTTTCACTGAGAGACACGCCAATAAATAGGATATAGTCAGATACGGCAGACTTCGCCTCTGGTACCGGTGCCGCCACCTGGCGAACTCGACCAAACAGCGTTGTCTGACGTCTGACTGGTGATGTACCTGGCGAACTGGACGAAACAGACAGTCGTCTTTGATTCTGGCCTATTTGGTCCATTGTTTAAGAACACGATGTCACTCACAAACCCGTAAGTACATAACGTTTTACTTGTCCGTCAGAGGTGGACCGAGCCACGGTCACAGATAACGTATTCAGAAATTTCATGAAATTTGGACGTGTAGTTTTTTTAAATATGCCTGCGGACGGACAGACAGACAAACAAACAAACAGGCAAACAGACACACAGATACGCTAATTGCAATACTTCGCGCTCCGACCGGGGGCAGTAATTATCCCCGCGAAAACGAAGGAATATGTTATTACCGGCGTTGGTTTGTCTGTCTGTGTGTCTGTCTGTGACCACGATAAATAAAAAGATTGTGGACGGATTTGTACCAAATTTTATGGGAAGGTTCATAGGGGGAAAAGGAAGACCAAGTTCGTGTTTCGTTTCGATCGGTAGGGGGATGTGGAAGTAACGGTCAAATAACTCCGCAAACCGGCGATTGTCTATATTTTATGCATCACAAGCATGGTGATTAATCGTACCCGCAAACGGCGAACGCGATGTACCTAAATGCCGAAATGGCCCCAAGTAAGCAGCACCATTGGGCAAACTTTCGCGGGGAGTTGTACTGTCACAGAGTACTTTCTATCTAGTTAGGAATGAAGTTGCCGTTGAAGATCTCACCATACTTTAAACACTTTAAACGCGCCGCTACATCACTTTGCCGAATTTTTGGCGCCTTTTTTTGACGAAAATTGGCCAACAGCGTGGTTTTATGGCAGCAACCTGTACGCATGCTATATACATACATGTAGACGTTCATCCTACTGGTCCTGCTGCTGGTACTGAGGATGAGCGCGGGATGCGTGAGATGAACACGGATGACGAACCACAGGTCGGCCGCGATACGTGCGTGCCGGCAACGAACGATGGCAGTCCAATACAGGTGCAACTTGATGACGTCGATGATTTACCTGACGTCAATAGTGCCGAGGCAGCCAACATCTCCAGCATCCGGTAAGCCTAATTAAATGTCGACTGCTGTAACGACATTGTCTCATATTATATGATTTTTATCAATGAGAGGCTCTTTTTGCTGGCAAATTCACTCGCGCATCCCCTCATTATTTACTCTCAAATGACACACATGGGTGATGTATATACACTGTAGTGCAAAAAATATACATGTACCACTCGACGTCTAACGATAATTAACCAGCACGGCATAGCGATGCCGAAAGGCTTATATTTTACCGCTGTTGTTTTTTCTTTCCTTCTTCTTTCTTTTTTCGACGCCTAATCTCTGAGGTCACTGAACGGATCTCAACCAAACTTGGATGACTGTTGTTAAAATTATCGTTGAAGATTGGGTGGTATACTTTTCCGCAGTACGATGTATAACGGACACAGGAGGACTAGGAAATTGTCCAGATCAAAACAGTTGAACATTATGGAACACATCAAATATTTTTCGCGTTTCTATGCATGCGTATTATTGTACATTTTTACGTAAGAAATTTTAGCGAAATTCTAGCAGAATTATCCCCAACGTGGCGTAACGTAAAGGTTATAGGAAGTTCCGCGATTTTTTGAATATTATCGAAAACGAAAAGTATGTAACCGAATATACTTTTTGTGAAACTGAAAGCGTATCTTTTCGGACGACGACGAGCAAATCTGTATCGAAGACAAACAAACGCAAACAGCGCCATCTCACGGCATCGCATGTACAACGGTCGTAAGACGCATGACGGTAACTATTTTTATCAAGGTAACTATTAGCCAGACCTGCCCATGTAGCTCATTGGTCAACGCACTCGGGCATTATGTGCAGTGGAGCGTGATGCTCCGCAGGAGCCGGGTTCAAAGCTCGGTCCGCTCTCCACCAAAGAATCATTTCTGATAATCCCTACACACATGATAAACAGGGAGATAATCCCAAGCAGGAAAAAGGAGGTTTCGACGGTGTCCTCTATAATCTGTGACCGTCTGTGACGCAGTAGCGTTTCTGTGATTTTGTCTTACTTACTTGCTTACTTACTTATTTACTGTATACTGTACAGGTTACGAGAGATCATCACCAAAGTAAAAAACGACGACATCTCAAAAGACGTTCTCGTCTCGAACCTCGAATACATCGCCAAGGTGCTTGAGACCACCTACGTTAATGAGACCAGGTAGATATATCTAGTACAGGTGTTATTATCGAACATGAGCTCAGCAAGTGATGAGATAGCCGACCTCATATTACATTCAGGCAACCCGCAGAATCTTCTATAAGAGCACACGCGGACGTGGATGCGGACGCAGTTTGGTAGCATATTATAATATATATTATGTTATATCATATACGAAAGGTACAGCAATTGACAAATAGGTTAAAGCAGGAAATTACAATAAGTCCAGTACGCTTACTGATTCACTGTTTTGACATATTGGTGGGAATTTTTATTGCATTTTTATGTCATTATGCACTTTGGTCAGAATCAGCAACAAATTGACGTGAATTTATTTAGTATATTTTGCACATAAATTAAATGACTCGTAATCTACATGGGCAAGGGCAACAGGCAATGGGTGTGATTTAAGTACGCTGCCTGCATACGTATTTCTAGAAGGGGTGATTTTTAAACCGAAGCTCATTGCGTGGTTTGGTATTTGGTTTCAGTATTTCAGGGAAACTTCAGTTTTAGTGAAACTTTGTTTCAGTATTTCAGTTTCAGAGCTGCACATATGTTGCCTATAGGACTGAGTAATTTTTTTGGAAATGCATATTATGTGTAGAACTGTAGGTTAAACTAAAAGCCTTCCTGGAGATCGCACCGACCGCTTTAGCACAACGTATTCAACAAAATCAAGTAGTAGGCTACTTCCGACACGCCACACTTAAATCGGCACAGTGTCGTTACTTCCTACATTTTTCCGCAGTGCGCCATGACTGGTCTTCTCAACTGCACTTTCACAATGTCAATCAACCGTCTGCATCCATAGCCGAAAATAAACATTTTTATCCTCTACCGTGAACTTTAACTTATGATGTCGACCTTAGAACATGACCTACAAAGGGTCAAGATGAACCAACCTTGCCAAATATCTAGGTCAAATATCATTTCGTTTAGAAGTTATTGTCAGAACACACACACTCTTCCGATCGGTTGCTCTACCTGGATCACTACAGTGATCGATAAAAATACCTGGGACAGTTACTTTTACAGGTGTGTGGGAGCCCTACCTATTATACCAAATGGCAGAAATATGCGAATTCCAGTGATTGTGAACGTGGAATGATGATTATCATAAAAATACAATTTTACTAATATACTTACTAGCAGTTGTCATTTACCTGAATGCTTTTTAAAATCCCTGAAAACATCGTTGTTTTCAAATATTGCATGCAGGCTGTGAGAAATGTCTGATGGTCAAACAGTTCAACTACAGTACTGTATTGTAGCTATTATGATCTGGACCGTGTTTAAAGCTGCTTGATCTGGACATGGACGTAAGACCATAATGGAGCTGTAGCTGGATGTATGGGAGCCTGCAAGTAGGGCGTGGGAGCTCAAGCGACACGTTTAGGCTCCCCTCCCACTGAATTTGACCCCCGCACTGGGAAGATGATGGAACTTTCTGTGTGCTCTTGTAGGCGACTATGCGATGATGAAGATGTGTTAAGTGAAGTAGCCGCCGAAGCTGTGCCGTCGCAAGTACGTGATTGGTTGGCGCTGACCTTTACAAGGTCAATGAGCAGCCTCAAACGAACCGCTCAGGATAAGCCAAAGTTCCGCAGCGTGGCGAACGTCATACGGGCAGGCATTATGGTCGACAGGTTCGTATTGGTTCACTTCGCAGCAAGTAACTAACTCATTACTGCTGTGGCTATGTGTACCGGTTTATCTGTATGTTCGTTACAGCAGCTCCAACGCCTGCTTTATTGAACAAATTGTGACGAAATGTGATTTCTCTGCCCCACTCTAGATGTGTAGCGCAAGAAATGAACTTGGCAACCCGATCGTAGCAACTTGCGAAAAACTTTTTCATCACTTTGTCCGTGTTATGTATTTATTGTTTTGGTCTGTGTTTTTGTTTTATATTTTTTTTGTTTTTATTTTTTTCTTTATTACTGACCTGCCTACACATATTGTAGGAGGTCCAAACTAGTGATGGTCGCTGACATCTGTCGTCGTTTGTCGTCTGTCGTCTGTCGTCTGTTGTCGTCAGTAACTCTGGCGCATGTGCAACGTAACTGACCAGGGGCAGCACGCGACGGCGGGCCAGTAGTGTTACGTTCCGTTAGGGCGACACCTTGTTTTTTTCCGATTTTGGTTCAGTGCGCTAGATTAAGCTGGCCCTTCCGTCAGCTTTTGAGTGCACGTAACTATTCCATCTCTCTTTCGTATTTCGGCTCCAGGCGGTTGAGTTTGATCTTCAACTCGTAATATCGGACTGACAACGGCCTTTATAGTCGAGCTCATAACGGACAAGCGTGGAGTACTCTATAGGGCACGGTTACGCGACGACGACTAACAGTTAGGCTAGACGTATGGACAGAATCGTACCACAGCTTCGGTCATGCCCCGTGCTCGTGCTTGCTTCCAAGCAAACCAGTAAGAACAGTTCAACAGGCCAACTCGGCCTCCTACCGTCCGCGGGAGGAAAATGACTACCGGCCAAACAAAGTGCGATAATGCTCTGAGCCTGGGAGTACAGTAAAGGCAGGATAGCTCGTTACAGTCGTGGATAAACGCGTTGATAGCAGGTAAAACTGTGTAAAGGTAAATGCATATATTTGTATAGCGCTTAATTACGAAACTCATCTCTAAAGCGCCCAGAACGGCAAGTGTTACCTTACCTGCCTCATCCACGAATGGAATAAGCCTTTCTGCCTTTACTCCCAGCCACAGAGCATCACCGCACTTTGTCCGGTACTACTCATTTCCCGTCCCACAGAGGGTAGGAGGCTGAGTTAGACATGAGTATTACACTCATTATAAGGCGATATACAAATATCCTGTTTACTAACAGTTGCCATATATTACCTACTATACACCTTATTTTGTACAGTTTAATCTGCTTTTGAAAATCTTTTTATTAAGATAACTATTAGCCAGATCTGCCCATATAGCCCAGTGGTCAACGCACTCGGGCACCGTGTGCAGTGGAGCGTGATGCGCCTCGGGAGCCGGGTTCAAAGCTAGGTCCGGACACGTCCGCTCTCCACCAAAGAATCATTTCTGATAATCCCTACGCACATGATGAACAGGGAGATAATCCCGGGCAGGAAAAAGAGGGTTCGACGGTGTCCTCTATAATCTGTGACCGTTGCTAACACTTTGAGTAGCAGCGACAAGGTCGTTAGCCGCGCCGCCGTAGCTGAAGCTAAAAGGCGTGGTTAGCCGGTGGCTGGGGCAGCACACATCACCAGTCAGGGCTAAGCCAGACGGTAGGCCACGTCCAGAGGGGGCGCGTTATAGAAATACCTGACAAGCTGCTCACTTCCTACGTATCCCTCATCCACCCTACACGTCACGCATACACTAGCACACACCCACCAATTCCCATTCTCTCCCTGGGCTAGCACACTGGACCACTACGAGGTCTCAGCGCTGAGGTTTAGAGTAGGCTGGACCTCTGCCCGCAATAACGAACGTACGAACGAACGAACGAACGAACGAACGAACTATCAGCCAGACATTGTCGCTGAAACAGCCTACCATTCGCAGTCGATGTAGAGCTAAGTTCCCAGAAATACGCGAACCATTTACGTCGCTGTACAATTATTACTGGTCCGCCTACACATAGTGTAGGGGACCAGACTAGTAACGGTCGCTGGCGTCTGTCGTCGTCCGTCGTCTGTCGTCTGTAACACTGCCGACGGGCGGGCGGGGGCGCCGGCCGCCGGGCGCATGGGCGGCCGACACTTCACGGCGGGCCAGTCGTGTTACGTCCCTTTAGAGCGACACCTTGTTTTCAAATGTGTCAAGTTAGGTATAAGTATTTAACTTAATTCATTGCGGTGAATGAATGATTAAACAAATTATTTGCGTAGATTATATCGGCGAATGTCAAGCAGTCTTGGACTACACGTTCCACCCAATGTCTTGATGCTTCTTAAGGTAAATCATCATGCGTGCTTTTTAGTTTTTTTAAGTTGACAGTGACGTAATTTCGACATTTTTATCTGTGCTAGCTGTTCTGGCCACCATGTTGTAGGGCAAGTAAATGTAAACATTTTGCAGTACTTACAGCCAGATCGCCGACCTGGCGCTAGCACTAAGCTTTTCTTAAACGTGTCGATTCAATTTTATTTAAATTACTTGACAAATATTCGCCAGTCAACTTCTCATTGCGCCAGTCAACTTCTCAAAGTACGACAACTTGTCCTACAAATTAACATAGAGATCGTAGATTACTGTGACGTCACGTCATGTATAGGCCTAGCTGTACTGCATATTCCAACGATACGTAACAACACAGTAGGCCTATGCTAATCAATGTAAAACTGTTCTTTCAAAAGCATTGCAAATCGTACGTTTAACGTTTCTGTCACGCCTGAATTCATTCACTATAATCGTCTTTTGTTGCGTTACAACTGCCGGATGATGATGTTTATATGTGTAGAACCTGGACGAGTGGTCTTTCGACGTGTTTGCAGTGAACGATGTCTCTGCAGACGGCCACGCCCTCAAGTACATCGGCTACGAGATCATTCAGAAGTACAACCTCATCAACAAATTCAGAGTTCGTCTCATTTCCACGGATTTACGACAGTGTTCGAGTTGACGTGGGGTCACGGGGTTGAGCTCTCCGTGCTACATTTGATACCCCCTGCTCTGCTTATGTAATTTCTGGCCCTTTAAGGGGGTTGGCGTGAACCCCCTTGCTGGCAGATTGAGGGACATCTGCTGCTGTATACAGACCTTTAGCGTGGCAGAACAAGACGCCTGGAGACCTCAAAATAAAGGAAAATGTTGAGCGGTCGGGGCTCGGCCACGAACCCCGCTGACGGAGCTTACAGCGCTCCCCCAGACCCCATTGCTGGTGGGGGCGGGCCAGCTGCCCTCTCCCAAGAACCCCATCCCCGCTGTAGACCATTCGGGCCTCAGACAGTAAGGATCTCTTGACCCCTTTCTCTTTGTCTACAATTTGCACGATGATGTACACCGTAATTCTTTCAGGTCAATTGTCGTCACGCGACTGCTGGTCATCGTACAAATTGGTCATAAAAACCGCATGGATACGTGGAAATGACTTACAGCAAATAAGTCCCAATTTTCTGTCTTTCCTACAGATGTTTTATGTGGCAAGTAAGAATGGACATCTTTGTCTTAATGATTTATAATATATACACGGAGACAAATATAACCTCCATTTTAGAGTGAAATGTAGCGCTAAATTTGTCATATGCATAAGGCCCAATGTGTGTCACTGTTCACGGGTAAAGCCATGGAAGGTACTGGGGAATTGGGACTTCCAATCCGAGGACACGTTATTATCATGGATGGAATTATTAGTTGTACAGTAATACCACTACCAGGGTCTTGGGACCTCCAATGGAAATCTTTATTCACCATTAAAAATGGTAGCAAAATACAATATAAAACAAAACAAGACAGTGGAAATACTTAAGTAAAGACAGAAGAAAACACAAAATTACACGTGAGTAGTATGCTTAATAAAATTGGAGGACACGTTGTTATCATGGATGGAATTATTAGTTGTACAGTCCTGGGACTCCTGTCTATTTCGTACGATTTGTTTTGTGAGTAAACGTTAGCCGTCGCACGCAGTGAACTATTACGAAATCATATTTGTTCCTATGCAAAAATACAAAACGATTGAATGCCAAATTTTGTACACGTAAATCGTGTCATAGAAGAAACCTCTGGGCCAGTTTGAATATCTAAATGATCATAATCGTCGTAGAATCAGATACAAAAAGATTAATTACTTAATTAAAATAGTATAGGCCTGCAGTGTATAGGATAACCGGCTTGTACAACCCAGATAATTCAGCAAATTCTGACAGTCCGTATATTTTTTTGCTACATGCTTAATGATTTCATTCAAATATAATGTCTCTCGCCTAAATTTGTAGTATATTTTATATTGTCTTGATGTGTTTTGTACTGATGATGTGTTTAGATTTGTAGGATTGTAGAACTGTTTTTAGTACTTTTATATTGTCTTGATTTTTGCATTGTTACTGGCCAACTGGCCCTTTTGCATTAATAAATTAGATTTGATTTGATTTACGCCCGTTTTACTCGGTGGCTAAAACAAAATATTTTGAGTGGGATCGGTATAGAGAGAACCCGGAGCTAAAAAGATTAGGCTAGAGTGCATTTTTCCGCACGATCTCGTTGTCACGACGTATAATGATGAAAGCTTGTCACATTTTACGCTGGACGCGTCTAGCGGTAAGCGTAGTGTAACGGCTTGGCGTCCGTCCGTCCGTCTGTCTGTCTGTCTGTCCCATTTTTTTAACCTTAATAGGGCTCGCGGCGTTTACTGGACGTGACTCACCAGGGGCAGCCCGCGACGCGGCCAGCGTACATTTCAGTCAGAGTATTACACGGACAGACATAAGAAATACTTGTTAATTTTACAACATTTGCGTATTGGGGAGTAATGTCAGATCCGAAAAAAATCCGAATGTTTGGCTGGCGCAGATCAACACTCAAGCTCTGGAGAACTTCCTACTTCAGATGGAAACCGGCTACGGAAAGTACAGCAACCCGTACCACAACGCGATGCACGCTGCTGATGTCACACAGACCACTCACCATGTTGTCTCACGCAGCGGACTCAGCGTGGGTACCAGCACGTCACCAGTACTTTGCTACTAGATCAGCCCTAACAACTAAAGTATAGGTCTACTGAGCACTGACAGTGACGTATGCAGGATATAACAGAGGGGGGGGGTCTTAGAAGGGTTTGAGACCCTAATCGAGCGAACGTAGCGAGCGAGAGAAAGTTTACATTATATGTAATATTTCATTAGAAATATGGAGGAAGTGTAGCAACGGCCGGAGAAACTAGACTAGTGCCAACGTATTTTCTCCGATTTTTCTCTGATCTTTTTATATTTTGACTTTCAAAGGGATACCGTGGCGTCCTGGCATCCACCCGTGAATGTGCCCGTGGCACTATAGACTTGCATTAATCGTCGCTAACGTCTTTAAACGTCAAATTCGTTGTTATCATTAATGGTAAGAGAGTTAACCGTTATCTCGAGTATTACAAGTTACACATCTTTACTCAGATTTTATTGATAAATAAGCTGGTTAACGACTGCACGATTGTATCACGCGCTGCTGTAAAAGCCAGTCGCTAGAAGTAATGGGAAAGAGCAAATTTCGACTCCCCGTGGCTCCGAAATCCTTGAACGGATTTTGATGTAACTTGGAATATATAGGCCTAATAGTTGCGTGTGTTATTGTTTTTGTTGGTGATTTGTTTGACGCAGTTGTGGCTAACCGACGTCGAAATATTTGCGACTGTAATAGCGGCGCTGGTGCACGACTACGAACATAATGGAACGACCAATGCCTTTCACGTCAACACCGAGTATGAGTACCAGCTGCTGTAACTGTCTTAACTACGCACAGTTTCAAAACTAGTATGCCACTGAGCAGAAGGATGAACTTGAGGCTTAACTAAATACATTTAAAAAAGGTTTGCCGGCCATCCTTATTGCCTGGGCGAAATGTACGCTAGCCGCGTCGCATGCTTTCTCCTGATGAGTCACGATAAGTATGCAGAAGGGACAGACAGACAGACAGACGGACAAACGCCAGACCATTATATTACGCTTTCCGCTAGATGCGACCAGCGTAACAAGTATAGTAGTAGTAGTAGTAGTAGTAGTAGTAGTAGTAGTAGTAGTAGTAGTAAGTAGATATAGGTAGGTAGGTAGGTAGGTAGTAGTAGTAGTAAAACAAGAACTCATCAGGAGATGAGATAGCGAACGTACTTGTTAACGACGATATCGCACACACGTAGGCCTACTTCAAAATACCGAAAAAGAGACAAACCTACTTCGTTTAACAAATTAGACGA
>Ga0209780_1000995_pt1 | contig 17517 bp, 13 predicted proteins | sample WorMetexBAHAMAS2_FD_187384 | JGI IMG/M metagenome (GOLD analysis project Ga0209780, IMG submission 187384) | Marine gutless worms symbiont microbial communities from Max Planck institute for Marine Microbiology, Germany - Inanidrilus exumae... | ecosystem: Host-associated > Annelida > Digestive...
CTTCTGTGGTCAACCACACTATTGTAACCGACCCTACTATCCGACAGCCCGGTTTTGATCTCCCTCGTCGTACATGGTCTCTGCTAAACCGTTTCCGAACGGGCCAAGGTCCATGTCGTGCAAAGTTGCACAAATGGGGCCTAGCTCAATCACCTTCTTGTGATTGTGGCTAGCGACAGACCATGAACCACATTGTCGACACGTGTCCTTTGATGAAATTTGAAGGCGGACTGAATCTACTCTACAAAGCGGATGATGACGCAGTCATATGGTTGGAATCTACAGCGACTGCAGCACTCGCGAAATGAAAATGAATGCACTGCACCATTGGATGCACCAAGTCTGTGACCATTGGCCTGTCCACATGATGAGTGTGTGCCTTGCACCTCTGCGGCGCTGCTCTGCCTGGTGACCTTGCTCGCTGCTTGTCAATGATGTCAGGCCGGACTTTATAGCGCATTTTGGAATTTTCATACTTTTAAATCACCAATTTCTTGTAAATGCAAATGTCGATCTTCTAACGAACTACACCTGTATACTGCCTAGGTCAAGAGCTTTACATCGGTGTATTTTTAACATAAGCATTCAGGCATTATGCAGCTGACTATCGCAATGCTTTCGTATGTGGTGGACACTCCCTCAAAAGTGCCCATTCCCGTGATGGTGGGGATCTTAAATTGTAAACCCCCTTCTCATACATGGTTCTTTGGGCCCACCTATATGTTTATCGCCAAAATAGTATCTTGTATGTTCAAGATAGCCTACTTGCTGCCTTGCTGCTCTGGTCAGTCCAGTGATGCATGAGCTGGACTGCTGGTCAAGACTGCATGGTTACTGTATTTCATGTCTTTCTCAGTCATGACTGTCATGGTGAAGAGTGAAGATAATCCTGTTGTCAGCTACATGACTAATGATTGATTAATTCAGAGAACAGATCTTTGTGTCCAGACTGAATGGACTGTCAAGTAATAGCTTTGGACATTTACTACTATACTGGCGCAGACCACATTTTCTTCAGAATTGTGAAAGTCGCCAAACGTAAGCTTTGGCTAGATGTTAGTTTTGATGTTCTGAGTGACTGAATATTCTGTAGTCTACTTTAGTAATGCCTTATCATCATTTATTTCAGAACATTCTTTTCTGTTCTTTAGCCGTCCTCGATCCGAGGGTTGGCCACACTATGAACGTACTTTTTCCATTTATCTCTGTACTGTCATTATAGGCCTAAAGAGCCTATATTGAAAACAGTCTACGGGGCAAAAAATGGCGTTTTCACGCATTCGGCTATAACTCCACCGACAGTAAACTGATTTTGATGAAATGTGGAGCACTGTGAGTGTGAGTACATTGTTGGGGGCTGGCCCTGCCAGATTTTGGGCGCGATCTGCGCAGTAACAACTGTTTGAGAGGCAGCCGAAATTTTGTGTTTTTTGGTGCAGTAAATAACTAACGATTTTGCCGATTCCCGTCAGCAACATTTCACGAAATTTGAACAGAACAATGTCGATTGGTGAGGTGGTGAAAACTTTCGGAACAGAATTTATAAAATTTTACCATAAGGGGTCGTTTTTCTGACAAAAAAAATGCAAAAATTGCTCACAAAATTTCTTCGTCATAACTCTGCAATGATTACAGATCGCCCAAAACTCGCTGCCAAAATAGCCCTCTACGGGATGTCGAGTTTCAATTTTTACTGTTAGAATCAATTAAAAGTCTTTCCCCTGGGCTGTACGCCGCGTACAAGGAATGTACTTCCCACATTTTGGGCAAAGTTCGTCGTTCGATGTCCGATATTGGGTAAACCACGTACGCCGATGTAGCTGCCTGGCTTCCAACATGGAAGAAAAGCAGGCTGAATTGGAAACTGAAAGTAAGTAACACGGCAGATGGAAATGCTCTCTTCGAGCCTATATTACAGTGTGTCCCAGATACACTGGAACCCATGCAGTTCTGATTTACTCTTCCATGGGGTGTCCTGCCCACATATTGATGTTGTCCATCCAGTCCGTGCGTGGTGTTCCTCGCCTGTGTGCACCTGGCATTGTTGTATGCATTATCTGTTCCTCCGGGCAACTCCCTCGTTTCCTCATGGTGTGACCGTAGTATGCTAGCTTCCTTGCTTTTACAGTGTCTAACAGTTCGCTCTTTAATCCAGCTTTGTTAAGAACCCACTCATTTGTTTTCTTTGCTGTCCATGAATCCCGCAGTCTTCCTCAGCCTTTTAATCTCAATGGCGTGAAGACGTATTTCTTCATTCTTTCTGAGTGTCCAGGTTTCACAGCCGTACGTTGCTTCGGCCACACTAGCGCTTTCATTAGTCGTATCTTTGTTGAAATCGATATGCTGTGACTTATCCATATTTTCTGCAGCGATGCCCCGATCACCTACCCCATTTATCCTGGTACAGAATTCCGTCATACACTCGCCATCTTCTGTAATCAGGGACCCAAGGTATGGGAATGTATGCACCTGCTCCAGTTGCTCATTCTGAATGAGTATGTGGCACGCTATGCGTCGCTCACCATTACCTTGTGAAAGATATAAACAGTAAAACGTAAGCACAAGTCAAGTAGACACCAAGGAACTCTGCTATTGCAGAAGGACTGTGCGACGTGCTGTTACTAAGTTCATGCAGTGTTTTACGAGGTAAGCGAGTCAGAAAGTTCTCAAACAGCAAAAGTGACATTCAAGGTCATTGGCAGTGGTGTCATTCGATAAGCCACATATGATTGATATGATTGGAGGGCAGAATTTAAGAAAAACAGGTCACGTGACCCTGACCACGCACATTAGGTGGTAGTGTGTCATCACTAGGCTAGCACTTGATATATTCTATCAGCGTACGTAATTTGGCAACTGTCGCTTCAGCCATTTCGGATATATGATTGCAGGCTTCTTTTTATTGCGGGCAGAGGTCCAGCCTACTTCTGGAACTCAGCGCTGAGACCACGTAATGGTCCAGTGTGCTAGCCCAAGGAGAGGAGCGGAATTGTTAGGTGTGTGCTGATGTATGCATGACGTGTGCGGAAGGTGGGGTTAGTAGGAACTTATAAATGAACAGGTGTTGGGTATTTATAGCGTGCCCCCTCTAGACGTGGCCTACTGTTTGGCTTAGCTCTGACTGGTGCTGTGTGCTGCACAGTGCACTAGTCAGAGGCCAGTCAAGTCCATTTGCTTCAGCTCACGCCAGTGCGGCCAACAACCTTAATGCTGCTAATCAAGGTGTCAGCAACGGTGACAGTTTATAGAGGACACCGTCGGCAACCCTCTTTTACCTGCCTGGGATTAGCTCCCAGTTCATCATGTGTGTAGGAATTATTTGAAATAATTCTTTGGTAGTCGGATGCGCCTTGGCTGAGGTTTGAACCCCTACTCATGAGTACAAGGCGCCCGAGTGCTTTGACCACTGGGCTACACGGAATGATTGTTTTAGAGGAGATATAAAATGCAAACACAACACATGATGCAATTTACAGTGAAACAATTTTGACTCAAACTTATAGACTAATAATAAAATTACACATCCACCTATTGTTAATTATTCCGTTAAAATTTTCAAGTAATCAGTAAAGTCAACCAGTTTAACCGTATGTTTAAAAGAAGTTAGTGACATAAAATCAACAATATTCTATGTTTTTTGGTCTGAGACTTTGATCTTTGCAAAAAACAGTGACCTGTTGTTCAAGTGATATTTTTATGTCAATTAGATTACAAACAGACGACATATAAAATGCTATTTTAGCCAGACTCATGCATAACACCTGTTGTAGAAATTGTGTTGTGTTAGATGTTCATGATGTCATACGTCAGTGACGGCACAGTGGCTATGCAGAAGCAGATGATGCAGCAATGCAGTTGGCATCTGGTACACACTATAGTGTCCTACCAACCGCCTTCTGGTGACAGTAGGTTGTCCTCATTCAGAGCAATGTAAGACTGTCAATCTAGCCAACCTTGCTGTCAGCATTTGCTGTTCTCTGCTTCCCAGATACAAGTTCGTTTTCTGATTCTGACAGTGTCAATTATTGATCAGTGTTACACTGCCGGTAATATGCATACGGCATACCATATACAGTGCAGGATAGTAGGTTTCATAACGGCAGCAGTTGTTGGCACGTGTAATATATTTTTAAAATGTGCCTGTTATTTGATAGGTTTGATTTGCCAATGTGCATACTACGTATCATCGTAGCTTTTACTAAATTTCATTACCCACGCCGGCTGTATAGCCGCCTGCGTGGGGTAGGGCGTTCTGTCGCATCTGTCTGTCTGACTATTTGTCGGTACAGTAAAAGGAAAACGCATTGTGCTATCGGCACCAAAGTTGGTAGACATATAGTACATGGTAGGAACTTGGCATGCACTGACCCTGAGGTCAAAGGTCAAATCCTAAGCCTCTGGTTACAGTTTTAACCTTTGCATGGGGATGGGACGGGATTCCCCGACGTGGGTCTGCATGTCGATACGACTGCACATTTCTCTAGTTTTCGTAATATATTCACTTCACTTGACTGTTACGTAATGCGATCAGTCATCGACAACTATGCAGTTTGATAGTAGTTTTGGTAGGTTTTTGTCTTACTGTTTGACAGTGATTGGCTATGTTTCTATTTCCCGTTGCTGCAGTTTTGAAGTTGATTATTGCCACTGTAATTGTACAGTTTGTTTGCAATTTATTTGTTCGGCAATAATAATGTAGATTTCGAAGATCATTGCAATGTTCTGTTTTTCCTTTGTTTGTGTGAGGCACATCTCGTGTGCCTATTATAGTACCTGTACACAATTTACAGTACCATCATCTGCACAGGTTCTAGTAAGTTCTTGCTATTAATATAGGATTCGCTGACATAAATAGTAAAATACAGCTGTAATATTTTCATTATTTACTATAGAACTGCAGTGAACAAAGAGCAGCTGTGTAACTGAAACGTGAACTGAACGTAGTTACATTATGTTACCAGTAACTGCGAGTCAAAAATGCACTTAGGCGTCATGAAATCATATTTGGTATTGCAGATGGCAAATCTGCTTGAGGTGATGCCCTGCAGAAACCCAAGTGCAGACGTTACCATTTGGGAACGTTATTTAGAATCCATTTCACGTATTATGGGACCAGCTATTGTGGGGTGGACATGCATTGTCTACAGATGTCCAGTTTCTGACTTGAACAGTTTTTGTTGAATTTTGCCAAAGTTGGTCAAAATACTTATGAGCATTATTTTAGACCGTTTCAATAACCAGCTAGGGCAGGGTGGGAGGTTCCCGGGATGCTTCTGTTGGGTCCTACTTAAGAGAAGGACTCCAAAGCCAGACCAACACAGAAAAGATATTATACAAAAAGAGACATTAGGCACTGATATGTTATAAGAACTGAAGAACAGCAATTACACAAGATACCACGTTGAACTCACAAGTAGGTTGTGTGGTGGTTGGTTAGTTTCCACCCTGTTGCAGGTGCTAGCATAACAACTTAAATGAGCCTCCACTTTGCTTTTGCATCTTGGGTTGTCGCTGAACAAAAAGGCAATGAGGTCAGGAGGTTACTGTATCGTTGGCCATCCTAAACCTGGCAGAACTAAATCTCCACCCAAGAACTTGCCCCGATATAGCCTATTTTTGTGCTGAAAGGCGACATTGATCTCCCAACCAACCAACCTTTAATAACCAGCCAGATTGGGCCCATATTTAATCCCAAAGCGTCACAATTCGTCCCCAAAGTGAACTTATTGGGATACTTTCTGCATGTGTGGGTGAACATAGGCATCAATAACTGATATACAGGTTGATGATGAGAAGTACTAAAAAGTAGATGATATGTTTGTCGAAAACGTCAGTCACATGACTGTGACACTGCTGCAGGACAAGTGTATCACGGTTTTCTGTCTGGTGCACTTGTTGGTATCTTAAAGGCACTATTAATGATAATTACGTACTAAATGACAAAACCAGTGGGTGACTATGTTTCTCACGTAAACTCTAGTTTTAAAAACCATTTAAAACCAAAACTCTGTTTAACACCTAATTGATAATCACAAGTGACATTACAGATCAATTTTAAACCGAGTTTAAACCAAAGTCAAGACCAAACATCGATTTTAACTCAGTTTTTAAAAATTAGAACGAACCACAGCATATATAACTAGAGCCTGTATTTCAACTTTGACGCAACAGTGTGACCGATTTTCAAATGGCACAGTACTGTGTAACGTGATCGGCACCGTTTTGAGATTTTTAGTCCGGAACGGAGCTAGTTTGCCTGTAGTATGCTTATCAGCTTTGAGTAACTTGACAGTTGGAATACTGGTTTTAGTTATGAATGCTGTGACCAAACATGGTTTTAAACCAAAGCGATTCTGGTCATTTTGTTTAAAACCAGACTGTTTGGTCTAGTAGCTTCATTTTTTTGAGTTTAAGTGAAAGATAATATCACCTAAGCTACCAGCATGTCAACAGTAAAATTGGAATCTGTCTGTTATTTTTAGTTGTAACTGTCTAGTGATAATTTATTTCGCTGATTATTTTTTTATAATAAACTTAAATGTTTATTAAAGATCACCATTGTTTTCTGTATCAATCACCGTTTTATTCTCTTGTTATAATACACGGAAGAATGACTGGCATTTTCTTTTCAACATGTTTATTACATATGATTAACGTCATTGTGTTTTGGAGTGAGATTTAGTGAATTTGCATCGGTGCAGTTTGATGAAGAAAACATCTGACTTGCAACAGTAATACATATAAAATTAGCCCCGCACGTGACTGACGGTCGACTCTTCACAAGTGACGTTTGTGCCAACTTCGAAGTCACGTGACACAAAAACTAGGCCCAATATCAAAAATCCGGCCGGATCAAATTTAGATATTGTGCCCTAGTTTAAGAATCCGTGGTCAGTTGCCATCTCTATTGTAAATGGTGGAGGAGATAGCTTTTGAAAATGGCCGGTTTTCAACTTTCAAGGGCTCGTGACCTTCACCTTGGATCGGGTCATACTATATACCATCATGCGTCACTCATCGACCTCTACCTACACGCCAACTTTCATTGAAATCAAAGAAACTTAATGTGGATGGACGGACGTACGCACGTACATATGTACATATGCACGGACATTTGAGAAATTGAGACCGGCTTCATTAGGTCGACTCTGTCGAAGAGTCGACCTAATAATTCATGATAGGACACTAAACTATAACACATCAGTAATTGTAAGACTAATGTCAGGAATGCTTGCAAAGCGTTTCTGTGTTGCCAGGCCCTTTATCTAAAGCATTGTTGTAGATGAACGCCGTTCCCCTAAATAATTGGGGGTGGTGGGGGAATGCCATTCCCCCAAATGAGGGGGAACGGTGATATAGTAGCGTTCCACCAAATACGCTTGCAAAGAAATGCAAAGTGCACTGTATTGTAGAAGACTTGACAGTAAAAGTTAACAGTTATTTTATTAAAGTGAAATGCCTGATTTCGTGTATCGTAATTTGTATTGGTGAATCAGTTATTCATCGGTTATTGGTCCCAATTTGCCTTAAGACTGTTTAAATTGAACGAAATTTGGTAAGCTGATTCGCAGGAAAATCATTAAAATTGTTGCCATGAGATATCAGCTAAAATGCACTACATTTAATTTCGGCTGGGGCTCAGCCCCAGACCCCGCTGGGGGAGCCTACAGTTCTCCACCAGACCCTCTAGCTGGATTTACGGGGGCTTACTTCAAAGGGAGGGGACAGGGAATGCACCGTAGGGGGAGGAAGGGGAAGAGCACTTCTGAGCATTCCCCCTACACCAGTGATCTAAAGGATGATACAAAAGATAAGTTGTTGCTTGACTTCTAGACACAATTATTCAAAAGCATAGTTACTAAAATCCATGTACTAGCAAATAACGTCAGTGAAGCATGGGATATTTATCATTTGTGACAATCTGTATCTGGTAGAACGTCCATATTTGATGCTACCCAACAAAACATTTCAACATCCATTTTGCAGAAGTATTTGCATTAGCCACTTATCTTTTGATTTTCGTTCATTTAAAACTAAGCATCTTGACTGACCAGAACTTTTCAGACTAATTATCTGATGCCAACAGTCGTTGGTGGGCAATCCCCTATTCCCTCTGAAATTTGCACTCAAAAAGTGACCCACCCCCCTTCGAACACAACGATTTGGACCAATATCCGCTCATAGCGCCTCAAGCATGACAGCTGGCGAAAAAAGTTAAATTAGCGCACGAACAGGAAGTCGACTACGCGCTTTCCAACGAACCATAGATGTACCGTGTTCGTTACCACTAAGTAACCACTGCATCTTGTCCATAATATCCAGAATTTGGCAGAATTGCCCCTCCCTTGGGTATCTGCAAGCTAAAACTGTTTTCAGCTTCTGGTGGCTTTGTCCCCCTAACCCCTACCAGGGACTGCCCCCATTGTAAGTTTGCACTTGTAAGTTTGCACTATGTGCTTGGCATGTCCTAAACCATCCCACTTTCTATTTGTAGGTCGACTCTTCGACAGAGTCGACCTAATAAAGCTGGTCTCAAATGTCTATCTGTCCATGCATATGTACGTACGTCCATTTGTCCAAAAAAAGTTTCATTGATTTCAATGAAATTTGGCATATAGGTAGAGGTCGACGAGTGATGCACGATGGTGTGCAGTATGACCCGATCCAAGGTCAAGGTCAGGAGCCCTTCAAAGTTCAAAATCCTGCTGTTTTCAAAAGCTATCTGCTCCGGCATTTACAATGGGAGCTGGCAACTGACCACTAGGGCACAGTATCTAAATTTGATCAGGCCAGATTTTTGATACTCTACCTAGTTTTTGTGCCACGTGACTTTGATATTGGCACAAACGTCAGTTGCGAAGAGTTGACCGTCAGTCCCTGTACTGGGCTAATTTTTTTCAAATCCCTATGCTGCTAAGTGTAAATTCCAACAGCTTTTGTACAAAATCAAGTTATTACCAGTTCTTTCTTATAAACTACAATGTCCCAAGGGGTTCATCTGATGTGCCAGTTTTTTAAAATTTTTACTGAGTGTTCACATATTTCCTGGATCTGCTAGTGAGACTGAGCCAGTTGCACGTCTGACAAAAATGGTTAACTGCACAGTTAGTTGACTGTATGATGTGCAGTGCAAGTTGTAATTAAGTCCGGTCAGAATTGAACCTTTTGTCAGCTGGCTGCATGGTTGACTATGGACATGTGCAATGGAGCCACAGTCAACGTTCAACCTTGTATGTAAAATTAAGTTATTACAAACTGGAATGGGCTCATTACTTTTCCAGTACAGAAATTCTAGCAATTCAAGTAGCCAATCTTTATAATAAGATAATCGATCGGATAGCTGTGAAGTAATTGGTGATTAAACTAAATTTCAATCAGAAGAAACTGTACTGCTGGTTTGTGGTAGCTAGTGTATTGTAAAGCTGGCCATGTCTAGTCAATACACATATTCAGCTGGCTTCAAGTACTTAGCTTCACAGCTATGCTCACTGAGTATCTTTATTGTGCAACTTAACTGTTTGGATTTCAAAATTATATGCTGTATGATTAAGACCTGCCTGTAATTTCTCACTTCAGATGTGGTCTACCAAAACAAATCCAAAGCTAATCTAATTTTAGAAAAATATTTTAAAACAACTCTAAGTTGCCTGCATTATGCATATATTCAAACACACCTAAAACAACTAAGTCACGTCTCTGTGTATTTAAATCACATCAGCTGTACTAGTATGTATTCGATAAATCTCGACTAACACAGCCATTTACTTTGTCCAATTGTATGATACAAAGTAAAACCTAACCAGAAGCAATATGAAACCACTGATTCCGTAAGAATATCACCTCACCTGTTAGTTCTTATGGCTTTGTCTGCATATACTTTACATTACGTACATCTGCTGCATTCCATTTCAGACACATGCTACATCAGTTATGAGTCTCAAACAGCAGCAGAAATGGCCGACAAAGACTCAAAAACAAGAAACCATTGACAAAATGAAAACATCACCATTAGCAGGGACACACAGCAAAAATCAGCACAATAAAATCACATTGTAACTGTTGTAAGGCTGATCAAACCACTCAGCTTAAATACATTCTCCATAAGCCGACAGAGACGTCAACTCGAGGCCTAAGCTCAGGCTCTGAGAGTGTCGAGCGTTTTGTCGAGACTTGGGAAGTCCATCTCGTCTGCAACATTTGGTGCACGTTCACGGTGGCTGCCGCTGGAGCGCGTGCGTGGACGATCGTCGCGGTAACCACCACGATACGGTGTCTCGCGGTTGCTGTCCGGTCCAAAACCACGTCCACGACCACCTCTGCTGCCACGGCCGCCACGACCAACGTTTCCACCGCCACGACGAGGGTTGTCCGCAAAGCGGATGTCAATACTCAACAGGTTTTTCTGCTTTCCATGATGTGCATCATATTCCTGCAACACAAAATTTGCTTTATTCAAAACAAGGGACAGAAAGCACCAATGAACAGAGCTAGCAACATATAGCAGTTCTAACGGAAATTAAAGCATCAGGATTTAATATCATTTGCTTCATTTCAACTGGAACAGGTGGTCTTTTACACTAATCTCACAATTTTCAGGCCACTTTCAGACTGGAAAGTTGCTTTCGAAAGCTATGTAAACAACGCAGTGTTGGCAGAGGCACGATGGAAGATGAGTGACGATAATTTTGTCCTTAACCACGGTCAGCTGTACCCCAATAGGCCTGCATGAAACATACCGGACGTCTGCAATTTAATAGCTATGTGTTCGGCTGCATCTTATTTCAAAGACCTGCTTTAAAATTCTGCGCTTTAACTTCATACAAACATATGTGCTGTCTCACTGATTCAATCAAAAACAACTTTTTCATATCAGTCCACTCCCTAATGTTTAATGTTTGTAAACATTGGCCAATTGACCAATCACAGCACTCCATAAATGAAATTTACTTTCACAAAAATTAGCCCCGTATGGGACTGACGGTCGACTCTTCACAGCTGATGTTTCTGCCAAGTTCAAAGTCACGTGACACAAATACTAGGACAAATATCAAAAATCTGGCCCGATAAATTTAGATATTGTGCCCTAGTTTGAGAATCCGTGGTCAGTTGCCAGCTCCTGTTGCAAATGGCAGAGGAGATAGCTGTTGAAAATGGAAGGATTTCCAACTTTCAAGGGCTCGTGACCTTCACCTTAACCTTGGATCGGGTCATACTGCATACATCGTGCATCACTGATCAACCTCTACCTACATGCCAAATTTCATTGAAATCGAAGAAACTTTTTGTGGATGGACGTACGTGCGTACATACATATATGGACTGACGAACATTTGAGACCGGCCGTATTAGGTCGACTCTGAAGAGTCGACCTACCTAAAAACAGAACATGTTCTGTTTTGCAAAAGTGACTTTCAAAAGTGATAAACATTCGAAAGTGGACTGTTCACACCTTAAAAGTTTCTTTCGAAAGTCAACTTTTGAAAGAAACTTTCCAGAGTGAAAGGGGCCTCATAACTGTCATTTCTTATCCTACTGTATGCACACCCGGATTGGTATAAATTCAGGGTCCAATATGCAACAAATGTCCTCACCAAAGACGATGGTAAATATGGATGAATACTCATTTTACTATTATAATGCAAATTCCAATACCGAACACCGAAAAAATTGCAACGAAGACGGCTTTGTACTGACCACGAAGATATTAAAGGCGATAGAAAATGTGGAAAATGGGGTGCTTTGGGGTAGATAAGGGTCACCCAAGGTCACTGAGAATAGTGCCATTTGATGAAGCGCATACGAGTTCCTATTAGCCTTCGATAGTAACTGTCCCTATCTTGCACCATTTCCGAGCTATTGGTTGAAAATTGCCACTTTTAACCCATCCCACCTCTATTTGGCACCCCCGTTGTGGGTGACGGCTTTGGAATTTCACCGAGATTTTTTTGTGTCTGAAAACTAGAGTCCCTGGGCTATCTCGTATGGCACTGTTTGCATGATCCTAGGTTTAGCCGTTTTGGTACAATACCGGCATGTGACAGACGGACACACGATGACAGCAAGTACCTTGCTAGCATAGCGTTGCAGAGGTAAATATAAAACTTAGAAAACTTGGCATTTTAACTACACCACTGATAACTGTATATGTGTGTTGCACGTTTCTTAATTTTTAAGTATTACGAATGTAATGATTATTGGCAGGTAAACTCATCTACATAACATTATATCTGCTGTCTGTGCAATGCTTGAACTTACACATCTGGCAATCCACCATACTTGCACTGCCAGCGTAGCACTTTTGTTACCCAATACTGCTCAAATTTAAATTCATAAGTAAACTATACGTCAACAGTTGCGGTGTTCTTCACGAACTATTAGCATGAACAGTCAGACGATGAATGACACTGAACATTGGTGCAAATTATTGTGACATACTGATGTTCTTCGTATCAGCATGAAAGAGCCCTTATGTGCTTTTAATTCCGAACACAGTGCATTTACAAACATGCAAGGCAGGAAACACAACCGAGCAACTCGCACCTGTAGATCCTCATCATCTTCATGCACCTCTGCCTTTTCTTTCTTCGACAGCACATACATCTTCTTCCACTGCGGATCACCGCTGCATCCTTCGCCCGCTTTCCGTATGTTGAATTCAGTCTTCACCCGTTTCGTCTCTTCCATGGACTTCCACTCCTCGAACGTCATTACCTTGGTGTCTTCTTCTTGCTGAGTTCCAGTCTCACCATCTCTGCATTGTAACGTTCAACATTCAGCCAGGTTGTGTACATTTTACTAACTCTTACTCACAGAGCTCTGCAATTTTAACACAGTAATAATGACAATATCATCAGAAACATACTTGTATGTCATCGGAAATTCAAATGCAAATAAAATGCCAATTTCGTCATTACCAGGCATCGGACCTCATGAAACATGAAATGACTTATTGTATTGGTAGCATGTTGAACCTGCTAACTTATTAAAGTGTAAGTAACCCAAAGCTTCAAATATATTACATACCAGCAAGCAGACTATACACAGATTTAAGCTGAATGCACACAGATGCAAAGTTGTAATGACCAACACACACCTTCGCACTGCAGCGGGTCATAAATGACCACTGCCAGCACGTCATTGGAATAATGCAGGCCACATCACAAGTAGATCAATTTCCAATTTTTGTCATTCCTTACAGTTCACCAGAAAAGTACAACACTAGACGTGAATCGCTAATGAACTAACCTTGAAATAACTACAACACTGCATCTAGATCGCAAAGCACAAAACAAAACCAATGCAGTAATATAGATAAAAGAACATCACTCATCACAGACGACGACACATAGAATACACTTGCCGTTCGACTGCAGCAGCTGCTCTTTCCTCTGCATCTGTTTGTTCCGCCCATGTTGAACCTCCTTCATTCACTAACTTCTCATCTGCTTCTTGGCCTCTATAAACAAGTAAACAAGTGTCCGAAGTAATTCGGCAAATGGCTGCATTGCCAACTTGTCACCCCTCATGGCTGTGAATGGATTTGTCCAATCTTGACCCCCATCTAATACATGTTTCCTTCAGCCCACATGAGTCATCTCAATCAGTTCACCAGTTTCACACAGCTCACACGTGTGCCAAACACAGACACACACACAAGCAGACCACACTATGTGTGTCATCTATCGCAATAGGCCACATCGATGCTATGAAATAATACAGGTCATTTTTCTTGGTGATCTGAGATAGCCGGTTGCCCCGTGATTTACTTCCTCCATCTGCTACATACACAACTCTCGGAAATAATTCACACAAGTTTTTACATGCTGCTTGCCATTCTTGACATCCAAGCAACAGTACTAAATCACTTAAGTTTAGTATGAACAAATCACACAAACCACACATTTTCACAAAATAGCAGATTGCTCAACTGACAACAAAACAGATGGTGTGAAAATTATTACGACATTCTCAGAATGCCTTCAATTTAACTGTGTGTTGGCAGATAATTCCAGTGTTATTTGCTTTACATGCATCTACAAAACAGACTGCCATATGTGGCATAATCACGTGTCTGAGACGTTAGACAGTGGTCTCTGTAATGCACTGTACAAATCACCTTACTTACTTGCTTTAACAAATGACACCCAGACATTACTGTTATTGCTAAAACAAACAATCTCTAATGTGCAATTAATTGCACAAGTTTACTCTAGCACATATCCAACAACATTAATGTATCCATGTGGCAGATAATCTATGATTCCAATTCTAAACACATATGCATGTCATTTTATGGCATTTACTTTTCTAGAGAATACGAAAACTTACTCCATATCGTCCGCAACAGTTCCCCAGTTGTGAGAACCAGCACCATCACGTTTGTCTGGTGGTCTCATGCCACTAACACACACCCCACAACAACCAAATGGCACATCATGTCAGCAACTCTGCTGTCTCTGCAGCAGTTTTACTGTGAATTGGCAGTAGCAGAAATATCACGAAGTGCATTGATGTTATTCATCAGAATCATCACCTACAAAAACTGCTCACATGAGTAACTAGAAACCACAAGCATTGCTGAGTTGCTGCAACGGAGGCAGGATGGCCAAAATCCACATCAATATTCTAAATATTGTCACATATTAGTTGCACATTTGATGCAATTCTCAAAAAAAAATCAACTTCCTCTGAACATGTGTCAAGCATTACATCACTTTCTTGCGTAAATAAGTACTGGTAAGCTGGCTGCGGGTCTATACTTCAAAGTGGCGAAATTAGAGTCAGGGAAGCACTGTATCCAAACCAACTGAGGCGAAATAAGGTGAAAGCATATATTTCTCCCATTACAAAGTTCACCTCCATCAGTAAATACTGCTCCCCATGTAGGCAAGAAAATAGCTGAAATATGATTTTAACAAAATTTGAAATTTGGGGGCTTCAGTAACCACCCTCCTTTGCAGATCAGAGCCACATTTAGTGTAACGGAGGTGATTCACTGCATATATGCTAGCATGCCAAATTTCACTCTGATCAGTACATACAGTCGCCCTTATAGGCAAACTGCCAAAATATTGCAATTTTAAACAAATTTTGAGCTTCGAGGGTTCCTGTACCCAACCTTTAACCAATCAGTAGAGATCGTACCAGAACCGTTTCTGACACTGTTCCGGCCCGGAACAACGTCGATTCGGTCCGGTCTCGGAACATTTTTGGTTCCAGAGCCGGAACATGCTAAGCATTTTCTCTGTTCTTAGTGAAACCGTCGCGACAGTCTCACTTAGTGCACCCTCTACCGTCGCGCACATACGACGCTGAGCAGTCAACATGATGTCCGCTGTTAGACAAACAATGCAGTTCAGCGATAATTATCTCAACGTCGGTCATTTGCCCCCTGAAATACCCTGAAATGCCCCGTATAGACGGCCTTGACAGCTTCGATTTCGTGTCACAACCGTCGCTGGCAGTGTCCTTTGAAGTTCCTGATGCCACAAGCCCGACCACCTATGTCGTGGTCGTCTACGGCGGCTGGCTACAGCATGAACAGGGGGATGCATGCAGAGTGGGCAAAGTACACATAAAACAAGGCCGCGTCTTGTGCGGTCGTTGTGACACGGAATTGAAAAAACTCGTGTTACGTGTGTGTGGTGGCAAGTGTCACGGTGGCATCAAATGACCGTTGTTGTGTTAATTATAGCCGTGCCAGCGGTCTAAGGCGTAAGTGATCCGCGGCAGCTAGCACAGATCAGCGTGTGTGGTTCGGTTCCGGCCGGAACAAATTTGTGTAGTTACTGACTCGGTCTCGGAACAGCAACGGTCGGTTTGTTCGATCTCTACCAATCAGGTACAAATTCGACATGTGTGAGTAGGTCCAGCCTATGCTTAAGAGCCATATTTTATCTGGATCAGTTTACCATGTCACCCTTTGGGTGAAAGAACTCAAATTTGGCCATATTCTCAACTTCAACATTCGGTGGTGGTGCTACCCAGTGGCACATAGGCGAAGTTGAATGAGAGTGAACAAGTAGAAACTTTCAGTATTTGACCAAAACCATTTCTATATCCCAGTGCCTTCATGGTGGAAGTCATTAGCACAAGAAAGACAAAGAACAAAAAAACATTAAACTTTTTCACCTCGTGGTGGGGGAATGCAATGTCACAGTCCCACCAAACTTGGCATGGTGTTAGAGGTCCATATCATTTCTGCACCTCCAATACGCTTTCACATCCGACAAAGAGTTTTGCCACTAGAGGGTGCTGAAAACTTGGGGAGAATATGCCCCTTAAGGTAGACCTGCCCATGTGACACAGTGGTTAATGCACTCAGGCACCATGTGCAGTACAGCGTGATGGCCGAGGTTCGTGCCTCAGCCTGGGCGCATCCACCTACTGAAGAATTATTTCTAATAATTCTTATGCACATGATGAACAAGGAGTTAATCCCGGGCAGGAAGAAGAGGGTTTGATGGTGTCCTCTATAAACTGTGACCATTGCTGATTTGCAGCGTCAAGGTGTCAGCTGCGCTGACGTGAGAACCGAAGCAGATAGATGTGGCAAAGCTCGCTGAAGAAGTGCCAGTCAGGGATGGCACTGAATATGTGCCAGTCTGGACTTAGCCAGTCAGTAGGCCATGCCTAGAAGGGGTGCACTTAGAAATACCCGACAAGCTGCTCACGAATACTTAAGCCCTCCTTCACCCTACATGCCGTGCACAAACCTACCAATTCCCCTCCTCTCCCAGGGCTGGCACATTGGACCGGCATAAAGGTCTCAGTGCTGGGGTCCAGAGTAGGCTGGACCCCTGCCCGCAATAACAAATGAACCCCTCAAGGTAAAACCCCCACAACTCTGGAACCCAGAAAGAATCCCAAATTTTAATCACTAATTAACCAAACATGAAACACCCACAATTTTGTAAAAAAAATAGTGCAATAGTGCAAGATATACAACCCCGTTTGGTATTTATATTCAGAAATTGCGTAAAATTTTCAGTTTTGGGGTCCACACCCCCAACAATGCACCAATGGGGTGAAAATTAGTACAGCTCTCTGGTCAACTATTCCACTACAAATTTCACCCCATCAGTGCAATGTGTTGCCCCTGTGGGGTGAAAACTAAACTGCTTCAGGACTGTAATCAAAATACTTATGTCCTGCGGGCATACCGCTGGCAACAAAATACACAACATCAACTATTCAAATGTATGAAATACTACAAAAAAAGAATATCGTAGCTAATGATAAACATACCCTTCAGTATGTCGATCATAGTCTCTCTTTCCAGGTCTGTCGAAACCTCCCCTACCTCGACCAAATCCACGTCCCCCACCTCGGCCACGACGAATAAACTCTCGGCCACTCCCTCTGTCATCAAATCCGGATCGCTCGGCATTTTCCTCAAATCCTTGTCGCTCTTTCCATTCACCAAAACCACCTCTGTCCCTCTGCTGATTCGACATTTCCCTTCCTTGCTGGTCATCGGCATCACCGTGGTCCTGGCCCTCAGCACTGTCTCCATCT
>Ga0209780_1000996_pt1 | contig 17506 bp, 10 predicted proteins | sample WorMetexBAHAMAS2_FD_187384 | JGI IMG/M metagenome (GOLD analysis project Ga0209780, IMG submission 187384) | Marine gutless worms symbiont microbial communities from Max Planck institute for Marine Microbiology, Germany - Inanidrilus exumae... | ecosystem: Host-associated > Annelida > Digestive...
ATTGCGGAGTTATGGCGGCCTGAAGTCGCAAGACGTTGACAATTTTTTTAGACATTTTTGCGATTTTTAAACGACCCCTTGCGGTAAAATTGTCAAAATTCTGTTCCGAAAGTTTTCATCGCGACACCGGTCGACGTGTTGTGTTCAAATTTCGTGAAATATGGCCGACGAGAAATCGGTGAAATTGTGCGTTGCTTACCTGACAAAAAAAAACAAAATTTCGCCTGGTTCTCCAGCTGTCGCTACTGCGCGGATCGCGCCCACAATTTGCCAGGCCAGTCCCGACAAAGTACTCAGAATGCTCTAAATTTCATCCAAATCGGTTCACTTTCGGCGGAGTTATATAGCCGAACGCGCGAACAACGCCGAAACGCGCAGTAAAAGTGAATCCCACATTCGGGCGATTCGGCTGAAGCCTATAGCTTCGAGCCGAATAATAAACTGTTTCGCAAGTTCGGTCTGGCAAACAGCGAAGCTTCTGTTGCCAAAACTGGTACAATGCCTTTACGGACTTTTGCCTGGACCGTTTAATCTTCTGAGCTATTCGGTTTTTGATTTTATTTTCCCTTATTTTTTGTTTCTGGGCCGTGCGCTAGATTAAGCTGGCCATCTTGTCAGCTTTTGAGCGCACGTTAATCTACCGTATCGTATCGTATCGTATCGTAGACGTCCGCGAAACGCACAGTATCCCGTAGAACGATGAGCGAAGATAGCGACGACCACACACGGAGACGAGTAGAATGTCGGCAGGCAGGTATACATGTACGTCGGCGCTGTTGAAGCAAAGGACTGGTGTCTTGCCGCTGATCATCTCTGCTATGTTAAGAGACCTTAAACACCAGCAACCAGTAACGGACTGGTGTACAAGACACACGCAGTCCTGAATTTTAGTCGTCTCTGGATCGGCAACCTATCGCCAGTTTTGCATAGACGTGCTTTCAATAAAGCTTGAGAGTTAGATAAATTATAACTGTTCACGAAACTTTTACTGATTAAGTCATCGAATATTTATCAACAAAGCACTTTCTTTGCTACTTTTCGTGAAGTGGCGGAAAATCTTTTTTCCTAAGCGCTTTTCGGAACCGCTTGCTAACTTTACGAAGCCCCGGTGTGGACCTGCACTTCATACTGCATATCGAATTCTCACGTGTGAAGTAGAACGCACCGCATTAACGTCGTTAACGATATAGCTAGCAGCTTATCTAATAAAATCCACTAAATTATACAAAAGATTAAAATAATAATTTAGTATTTGCATCGTTTAAGCCTTACTTTGGCTTGATTTTATGCCTGAATATTCCTAATAATGCATATCAAGTGATCATTAAGCTTTTGTTTAAAATAAGACATTGTAGGCCTATCACATTCAATTATGTCGCCATTAAGTAGGCCTACATTGCACTTGTTCACCGCGCGGCTGATAAAAGAATATTTCGCATCATCCAAAGTAGTAGCACATTTTTTGTTATCTTCGGCAAATATCTCTCCACAAACTGGACTGAGATCACAATTTTGAAATATCATCCACGTAGCCTACAATTACAACCATTAAATATCTTTAGTCAAATCTACTTTCTATAGTGCAGTCAAACCCAATAAAATTAATATTCTCATCTTGTTTCTAGTCTTACCGTATCGCGGCGAGCGGCAATGGACTCTCTGCAGCCAAAACGTCCAACACTAATCGTGGTTCTGCAGACACGCACGTGGAAAAAAAGCACCGACGATGTTTACGTTAGCGCACGCCACCGACACTCATACACTAGCGAGCGAGTGACGTGTATACGCGTTACAGAAGCTAAGTAGCAGATAACAGTAACGGTATTATCAACGGACTAGGTGCTAGTCGGCAACTGCTCCGTCGTCGCGGTCGGCATAGCTACCATGCATGCTGCAGCGCCTCCTCGATAAAACTCAGGACTGTCGATGCGGTGGAGCAAAAGGACAATCGATTTTCTGTTAGTGTTGTCGTAAGGTAATCGAAAAACGAACAGACGTCTCCGTTGTAATTGTATGTAACGTCTCTTGTCATCAAATATTCATAATTTACTGAACATTTGATGACTAGAGAACATTACAAACGATGACGTTAGAAAGACTATACATCGCTTGTCAACATTATTAGCCGAAGAGTCGAGTTGTCACTGGTCGGCTATGTGTGTCAAATATAAGCTAATTTGACTGAAATCGTAATGCTTGGGACGGCCCTGAGCTTGGTATACAAAATGGTGTATTTACCACATCTGTTGCCACCTATATTCTGGGATTATTTCACCTTTTCCACCTCGGTTCATACCTATAATGTTAGACATAAAAAGCTTTATCTCTCGCAAGCCAACACACAGTTCGGCCAACGATCGTTAAAATTTAAGGGCGGCCAACTCTGGAATCGGCTGCCACAAGATCTTGTTAACATGTCGTTTGGAAAGTTCAGGAATAGCTTGTAATTAATTCTGAATTTATTGTGAACCTCTGTAGAATGATTTAATTACATCAATAAGCTATAATGGAAGAATAAATTAATAACAGTTTTAGCTATGAATTGCACTGCACTGCACATAAGCTATTGAGAATTGTGATAATGCTTAATGTTTGCTTTGTTGTACATGTCACCCCTTTGTAGCCAACATTTTTGTTTTTTCCTCTCTCTTGTCGTTTGTAGTAATTGTAGTAATTAATTATTTAACAAGATATGTGGCCAGTGCAATGAGCGTTTGCTTCTCTGGCAGCCTTCTGGCATATTCTTGTATTCAGCTGTTATTATTCTTATTTGTTTTATGTTGTGCTTGAGAATAAAGTATGATGATGATGATGATGATGAAGAGTCAAGACGAAGAGAAAGACCATCCAAGTGGTAGACTAATATCACTTATTTTCATTCATCCCTTCAATAGACAACATGTGAGTTTATGATGATTGTAGGAGATTAGGAGGGAAAATAATCGAAACTGTTCTGTGCTGTATTGTGTTATTTTTGTGTACGACAGTCACGCACAATTAGGCCTAATGACACGCACACATAATGCGAATAGGTCTTGAATTTCGTGTCGGTTTGGGTTTAGATTTCGTTTTTGTGTGTGTTTGTCTAGGTTTAGCAGTTTGCCTGTTTTTGTGTTAGCTTAGATTATTAAATTTTTATTCCTGTGTTGGTTGCTTTTGCTGTGTTGGCTTTAGTTTCTTTAGCCAATAGATTTTTTTGAGAAGAACGTATCCGAAATGCCCTATTCTGCGTCGAGAGTGGGACATAAATCCATAACTCAGTCAATCAGAATGAACGACAGTGAAGCTGTATAGGAAGCAGCGTATAATAATAATGTCCGACAAATATGGATGACTCGCGTACACGTCTCCGGTTAGCAGACAATGGAAACAGAACAAGCAGAAAAATAACAAGATTTGGTAACAACCTGCGAGCCACTATTTGTTCGGCCGAACGCGCAGTTCCGCATCTGTAGGTCATAAATTACGAGCGATGGGTATGATTCAGACGTCTGTGCAGCCTCTGGCCGCCGCTATAATCCCCGCTAACGCGTAAACAGCTTACAGCCGCACCTAGTCAGTTTAAAACGCTTAATTTTTGCCGCGCGAAGCTTACATGCATAGCACAACATAATTATGCTGCGGTGCGTCCGTCTGATCATGCTATGCTGTGCACTAACAGTGACACGGCTGTATACCCTACGGAAGTCTTGTATCAAGTACTCTACAAACAGGTACCGGTGGTCCAGTACTGTGCATAATAATCGGACTCAGTTACATTGTACAAAGTAAAAGTTGCTGTATCTTTCATATTAAAAAAACGAACAGTTAGAACACCGATGAATTTCAAACACAAAATGCGGTGAAACACCACCAGTCCGATCTGTTAGTCAGTATAGCAGGAACGATTTGTTGCATTTCAAATATATATGGTTTGACAGTAATTTATTCGACATTCGACCACGGTGAGGTCTCACAATGACACAAAAACAAAACATGTGCACTGTCTGCCTAACATTAGTCACAACCGATAGTTTTTGGTTTTGGCTTATTACACTTGCAGCGTCTCGATAACAGAAGAAAAGTTTCCTCTTGGCAACAAGTACTTTGTTACAAGTACCAGTACCAAGTGGCCTACAACAAGACTGCCCTATGGCAGCATGGGGTGTTGAGCTTGATAAAGAAAGGTCATCCTTACAAACTTTTAAAAGCATTTTAACAGTTGTTCAATAAGATCTACTTATTTTAGCGAGAGAGTCGTGAACGTTTGGAATTGCTTATCGCCAGAAATGATTGATTTCAGCTCTCTGGCGAGTTTTAGAAGGTCTCTTGAAGCAACTGATTTAGGAGCACTTACTTATTAGGAGTTCGTCTCAATTTATGTTTATGTTTTATATTCCTTGTAAATTTGTGTGTGTGTGTTTTTTTTCTCTCGTTTAGGTATTAGATTTTATGGCTGCCTTAAGTGCATACTTTGCCTGGTAGTCTTGCCTTGCTGTTGTTTTGTGCTTTATGTGCGTTGTGTGTCAGTTCATGGCGAATAAATACGATACGATACGATCTTGTATCTTGTCAACTTTGCGTCACTATACGATACGATACAGTATATTTTATTAACGTGCGCTCAAAAGCTGACGAGATGGCCAGCTTAATCTAGCGCACGACACAGGAACAAAAAGATAAGGAAAACTAAACACCAAAAAACGAGTAGCTCAGAAGAAACGGTCCGGGCAATAGTCCGTGGAGTCAGTCCGAGAGGAAGAAATAAAACTATACGGAGGGTAGGATTTGTAAAACAGGTAGGTTTTAAGCCGGGAGTGAAAAAGAGAGTAAATCATGGATGATAAGAGTTGTAAATCAAAAGAGGAAGCAGTGGTGGGTAAAGGAATAGGTGAGTAGGAAATGGATCAACTGAGAATGAGGTTGATGTTGAGATAAAGGGTGTTCGTTCCAGAGACAAGGTGTAGCATAACGAAAGGAGCGATCGGTTATTTTTTAAAGAGGATATGTCGGTGGCCGTGCTACAGTAACGACGGATGAAGATCGAGTACTTCGAGGATGGTCCTTCCGTTATAAATAACAATCGCCGCGCGATAAGACGGTTAGGCGCGAGACTTCGGCAAGCGAAGCAAAGAGGTTATCGACGAAGTTGTCGACTGCAAAACACGGTAACACCATTAGTCGACATCCGCGCCAATCGTCCGTCAGGTAGGCTATATAACACAGCTCCGCCATCCGCACCAGGCAGCCAGTGCCCTCAGCTATATCAAAAACAAGCAGAAATCATCTGGAACGCATCACTCAGCTGGTTGTTTTGCTTACTGACGAAAATATCTGCCTCATAATTCCAAGACGAGTAAAATGTGCGAAATCATAACAGCTTAACAACTAATAATCACCGTTGCTCATTAAATTTCGGCATAGTTTTGCCTCCTTCCGTACTTACTTACTTGTATATTTCGCGAAACTTTTCATAGAGACAAAACGGAGAATAAAATGGTAGAAAGTGGGAAAACCAAACAATTTATCAAAGTACGAATTACTTAACCGAAATGCTGCTTCCCGCAAGAATCCAGCAACCATGCAATAATCATGATACGGTAAGAGATAACAGCGAATATTTCGCGTGCAACAAAAAAACTGGCAGATAGATATAGGCCTAGCTTAATACACATCTAGGTAACTACTATCTAAGCTATCAACTACACGCAGCCAAAACATAACAGTAATAGAAGGCTGTATTATGTGAAATGACACAATACAGTATTCGCCCGAACCGGTCCGCTATCTGTGCACAAGCTGTTTACTTCCTGCATTCGACGATGCCTAGTGTCACGTGCATGTAACTGAGTGATATCAGCGTTATCTGCCGCGTTACTTAATTTCAGTTTCCAATTCAGTCTGCTTTTCTTCCATATATCGGTCGCCAGTCAGCACCATCACTGCGGAGTATTGGTTTTAATACGCAATATCGGACATCGGACGTTGCCGAAAATTTGGGTAGGCACATTTCCTGTATGGAGCGTAAATCTCAGGGGAAAGACTTCGAATTGATTCTAACGATTTAAATGGAAACTAGACATCCCATATAGGGTCATTTTGGTAGTGAATGTCCGGCGATCTGTAATCATTGCGGAGTTATGACGGCCTGGAATCGCAAAACTTGGAAATTTTGTTGGCAACTTTTGCGTTTTTTTAGAAAAACAACTTCTTACGGTAAAATTTTCAAAATTCTTTTCCGAAAGTTTTTACCGCAGCACCCATCGACGTTGTTGTACCGGTATTCAAATGTGGCAAAATGTATCCGATGGGAAATCGGCAAAATCGTGCGTTATTTACCTAACAAAAACATAATTTCGGCTGCCTCTCAAACTCTAGCTACTGCGTGGAACGCGCCCAAAATCCGCCGAGGTCATCCCCCCAGCAATATGCTCACAGTGCTCCAGATTTCATCCAAATCCGTTTACTTTCGGCGGAGTAACAGCCAAACGCGTCAACACCGTTTTTTGCTCCGAAGCTATGCTACGCTTCGGGCGAATAAAAAACTAGAAAACATAGGCAGTCGTATCGACATGCAGACCCACGCCGGCTTCAGCAGCACACGGCCGTAGCAGCACGCTTCACTAGCAACCGTGCGACCGCGACGGTTTTCGTAACCGCGTGACCTTGACCTTTGACTTTTGACCTCTGGGTCAATGCAGGCCGAGCGACTACACAGAGAAGGCCTATATGTGTACCAAGCCGTTTTTCGCGAACATGAACTCACGTTCACGTTCGCTATATGCTATCGCCCGTCCGTCCGTCTGTCTGTCGTCTGTCTATAACGTTCGTGCGCCCTACTCAGCCGGTTGAAATTTTCCACAATTTTTATTCTCCGTTTGGTACCTTGGCCATCCGTTGACATCCACGGAAAATTTTTACAGAGATTGTCCCAGGGAAACCCCGCCGTCGGGAGGGGGGAGGTTAGACGCAAGACAGTAGCCAAATATAGCTATTTTTGACATTTCAAAGGCTATATCTCGCAAACGGTGAAAGATAGCAGGTAAGTTTGTATTAATCGCTAATAAGAAGTCGTGTATGAGCTTTCGATTGGTACCAAAATCGGTAACCTAGAATGACCTTGAACGGCGAAATGGCCCTTATTTTGCGTTATTTTACCGAATTTGGTAGTTTCCGGGGCGCATTGCGTAAAATTGGTTGACAAAGCCATAACTATAGACAATATTTACGATTACTATGTCTAGTAGTAAACGTCTGCAGAGGGACCGCGCGACGCCCACGGTATAAATATTCTATAACTGAAAGGTGGAAATTCTGTAGCAGATTCATAAATTCAAGACTTAATGCGCAGTACTTGCCTAACTATCGTCTAATTTGTTAAACAAAGTAGGTTCTCTTTTTGGTATTTGAAGCACGTGTGCGATATCGTCGTATAAAGTTCATGTTCGCTATCTCATCTCCTGATGAGTTCTCGTCCTTTTAGAGCGCGGTCAAACAAAGAAACAGACAGACAAACAGACAGATGCGACTGAGCGCCCTACCCATGCCGGCGGCGATACAGCCTGAGTGGGTAATAAGAAAAGAACTAAAAACAAAAACCGCTATACAACTCAGAAAAACGGTCCAAATAATAGTCCGGATGCAGAAAGAGACTCGGTGGGAAGAAGTAAATCGACTGAAATAATAATTAGTCTTGAACGTGGAAACCTACGCATTACCCATGTTCGGGAAACAATAAAAGTAGCCTTTCGATATTATATTGCCATCATAACCAATGATCTGGGTTCCTGAAGCAGATTGTCTCCGCCCTTTGTGAACCAATAGTTTAGTATATGGATGTGACAGACTGTTGATTTGTAAACTTCCTGGCAAACGGCATGATCAGATTAATGTGCCATTCTTCGGCATGTGACTTAACAAAATTGTCACCTTCGCTTCGCCAGGGTCGGTCATTCCAGCAGTTGTTGAGCTCTTGTTTGATATCACGTCGCCGCTATTCACGGGCCCGGCCTAAATTCGGCCCATCTCAGCACGGAATGAGTAAAGTAAGTATACGTCGATTTGTATAGCGCATCGTCGTAACTACCTCTAATGCGCTCTAACATGGATCACACAGTTTTACCTGCAAATTACACCATGCCTGCCTTTACTCCCCAGCCGCAGTGCATCACCGCCCTTTGGCTGGTACTCATTTTACCGTCCCTATAACTAGGTAACTAGGTTCTGAGTAAACCGTGATCTGCAACGTTAGGGCTAAAGTTACGGTTAGTGGGGATCAGGGTTAAGGTTAGCGGTAGTAATCAGCATTTGCTGTCACCCTTGGCTCGGACGGAAAGAGACCGGAAGTGCTTTCATTGTTCTATAAGGCCGCAGCAGATTAATCTCGACAAAGTGACGGAAAGAGACTGATAGACTGATTGATTGATTGATCGATCGATTGACTGATCGCGTCTCGCGCCGGATGAATCCAAACAGGAGAAAACCCCACCCATTCAGAGATAGATATGGGTCGGGTCAGCCTACGGGTCATTTCGGGTCAGGTCGGGTCGGGCCAGTTCCACGGGTCAGATTAATTACAATTTATACACACGCACAATGATCACGGAAAATTGACACACGACGCCACAGTGTCAGTTTTCGGCCAGCGTTACTTACAACTTAATCGTCGAAAATATTATTATTCTTCATTACGCCACTACGGCAGCAGCACACAAACACAATACAGTCATACACAATAGATAAGACAATAAGAACAAAAGCATCATCCTCCTTGAAACCTAACGGAAGTCCATAAACATGAACACAATTTGTTAAAGCCTAATTAAAATCCATACATCCTGAGCATTAACACATTAATGACCATGACACACTGTCTCTGAAACGAAAGTGTCCCAGATGTGCAATTTTAACTCGTGTTTTGGACGTAGCAATGACTGAATGTTGAATTTAGACAACAGTGACTGTGCACAGCCTACTTTCTGGTGAAGTAAACTGCGAAGAAGCACATTAGAACCTCTTAAAATACGACGATAAAATACGCCTCAGATGTTGAGGATTCGGTCACCTTAGGTCGGGTCATGAAAACGGCCGACTGTGATCTCGACTTGGAGTAGGTTGTTCAAATCGAGGAGCTGGCCGCTGGTGTGCACGTTCTACTACTACTACTACTACTACAAAGTAGAATGGTGAGCCACAATGCAGCTACAGCGAACCAATGATCGATCACACACCTGACAACAGGTTGTTGTATATCATTGTCGCACGCACTGTTCGTTGACAGGTAACTGACGATTCGCAGCCAGTGAAAAGTACATGTATAGAAGAGGTTAAGGGTGCCGTATCGCATATACAACAGCATAGTGAGGTACTCATCTCTCTTACTTAGGCATTTAAGTTGTGTGTTTTCGGTGTTTTAACGTTTTTCTCTGTAAACCTACTGATTTTCTGTTTTTTTGTCTTCTTGTTTAATTTTTGTGTCGTTGGTATGGGCCTTGTTGCCGGAAATAAAACGATGGTATGGTATGGTATGGCATGGTATGGCATGGTATTTAAGCCCAAATTCCACTAGATCGGTTCCCCGTGACATCATTAACCTGTTGATGAGTCCGTAACTTAAGACCGATGTCACACCTGAAATTTTATCGCGCGACAAAATTGCCAGTGAGACATAGAGTGTCGAGCAACTTCTCAACCGTCGCGCAACTCATTTTCCGTTTAGAGTAGCGCTCTATTCTGTGCAACATTTTCGTCGCGAAAATGCGGTGAACGCTGATTGGTCAATTCTCGTTTATGCGACAAAGTTGCAGTGTGCGACACGGCATGTCTACTTGCAATTTTGTGGCGCGATAAAGTCGCGCGTCAAAACCGCGCGACAAAATTGCAGGTGTGACATCGGTCTAACAGTTGACTTGTCTCGGACGTTGTTAACTTGTCTGTGACTTCCCCGCAACTTGTTGGCGACAAGCGCGTCAAGCACTGTAAAGCCCGGTCCACACTAGCAACAATGTCGAAGAAACATTGTCGAATGCTACAAAGTCGAATGTTGCTTCGACAAAGTCGAAAGTTGTTTCGACATTGTTGATGGTATCGACTGGGCTTAACAAGTCTAACTAGTTGGCGACTTCCCCGTAACATTTGCTACGGAGAAGTTACAGGGAAACTGGTATAGTGGAATTTGCCCTTAACCCTTTAACTGCCAGACCGGAAAAAATATAATACGTAGTCAATGTATATAATAACCAATACCGCAGGCAGCATTATATCACTTACCACCATTATAAGTATAGCCTACATAGCGTCGCCGGATTCAACCAGCAGTCTGGGGATTATTATTAATTTCCTCCGCCAGAAATATCCGGCGGGCAAGGCAGCGAAAGGGTTAATCCGTAGGTAAATAAGCCACTAAAGTGCGATGCTAAACCTAGGGTTACCTTCCCAGCTATAGCGCGTCACTGTTCATTATTGCTTGGTGAAAGGGGCACAAGGGTGTAAACAACTTGCCCAGAGTTGTTACGCAGCTGCGCACCGACCGGGAAACGGGCAGTTCTCCCTGAACAATTTCCCCCTCGGACATTCCCCTCTCATTTCCCTCTTGTCGCTGACATTCACCCTGCTCGGTTAGAATTAGAGTTAGGCCTAGGAGTGGGGTTACTGGCATGTGTGGTGGATAAAGAACAAGAAGGACAAGAAGAACAAGAAGGTTTCGCACAGACTGCTAAGGTCCGTTGCCAGGGAGCACCTCATCCCCTTTTGTTGCTCTTCGAGCCAGCGACGGTTGTTAGACTCCCTTTAGCCAGCATACGACCGAAGATCAGAATGCCAGCAGTCGTAGTAACAGGGCCTACTGTTACACAAAACTCGCTGTTTCTTTCCTAGCGGTGGCCGACACCATCACCAGTACTCATTCTGCCTATCCCCGAAGGGATGGCCAGGCTGAGTTGGCCTGGGTGGTCGGACTCATACCGTGGTGGTATGCCCCCCCGAAGACGGTCACCCATCCCAGTACTACTACTAACCGGGATCAACGTAGAGTAACTTCGTTGATACGTTCAATGCTAGGCCCCTATTACCGATATACGCTAAACCGCCACCCAAAAAAAGAAAGAAACAAGAAATTAACAGCGGGTGGAGTGTTGCAACTCAGCAGAGATAAGGTCAATGTGGATATGAAAGATGTTAATGATACGTTATCGTTGTATGACAATCGCAGACCAGTAGTACTCGTTGCATGGTTTGGGGGAATGGGCCAGGCCCAAAACGTACGTAAGTCCCCAATCTTCCCAGGAAATTTTTTTGAGATATATCATAAAATGTTATAAGTTGAAACACGTATCTATGTTCTTGAAATAACTACTATTTTATGCTCGTTTAGTATCTAAATTTATTTTATGTAGTTTTTCCATATTTTAGTTTTTCCTAATTTTTCCATTTCTGTGTCGTGCGCTAGATTAAGCTGGCTATCTCGTCAGCTTTTGAGCGCACGTAAATCTACCGCATCGTATCGTATCGTATCGTGTTCATTTTGCATACTCACGGTACGCTCCAGACACATCGCTCGCAAGGGGAGGATCATCTTAGCTGAGTGTGTGATTCCTGTCGAATTATGGCGCTGTTTTGGTCAGGCTCGCATCAAGGTTGGCGTAGGCCCTATAGGCACTGCACAACCTTAGGCCCCTTTCGACTATTTTTCTTCGTGTGTTAGAATCAGGTCAAATACAGCAGGGCACTGCTGTCAACTCATTACGTGAAATCGGTGTTTCAGTGCAAGAATCGACAGTTTAGTGGTTACAATGAGTAGAACATCGGTGATTGATTGGCTAACATATGTTCGAAATATTTTGCCGCCATCTTTCCTTCGGCCCCTTCGACGTGGTAGGCCCTAGGCCTGTGTATGGGCGTGATTCGCGCAGTAGGGAGTTTGACAGCCAGGCGAAATTTTTGTCCCGGTAAATAACGCACGATTTCACCGATTACCCGTCGGCAACATTTCACGAAATTTGAACACAATCCTTGCCTACAATGCCTATGCTACAATTTGGCCGTGGTTTTTGGTGACGTGAAGGTCGTGCAGCGATGAATGCTGGCCACTTCACGGCCGGTCTTCTTCTGACGGCCATCTTCTGGACACCGGGGCACGTGTCAGCCCGCGAGTTCACCGTCGAGTGTATGAAGAACCAACTGGACAAGTTCCTGTGCGCCTCGGACACTCCGGAAAGGCGGGTCGGTCCAGCCGGAGGACACTCCGGTCAGGCGGGTCGGTCCCGCCGGAGGCCTGACCGGACAGGCGGGTCTGTCCTGCCGGAGGACACTCCGGACAGGCGGGTCGGTCCCACCGGAGGCCTGACCGGACACGTCGGCTGCGCGATGAGCTGTACGTTGGATGAGCGATGTCGTCACTTCAACCACGTTCTGAACGACGAATCGCTGCCGTGCCAGCTGTTCTACACGCAACCGACCGCCTTCACCGTCGTCGACGGATGCGATCACTACCGTTCGCCGTCAACACGTGCGTTCAGTAGCATCGCGAATCTTTATTATTCGGCTCGAAGCTAGGCGTCGGCCGAATATTCGATTTACATTACGGAGCAATTTGGCGGCGTTCACGCGTTCGGCTTTAACTCCGCCAAAAGTGAACCGATTTGGATGAAACCTGGAGCACTGTGAACACATTTTGGGGGCTGGCCCCGGCAGATTTTTGGCGCGATCCGCGCAGTAGCGACAGTTTGAGAGCCAGGCGAAATTTTTTGTCCCGGTAAATAACGCACGATTTCACCGATTTTCCGTCGGCAACATGTCACGAAATTTGAACACAACAACGTCGATCGGTGAGGCGATAAAAACTTTCGGAACAGAATTTTGAAAATTTTACCGTAAATGGTCGTTTTAAAACACGCAACAATTCCTCAACAAATTTCCAGGTCCTGCGACTTCAGGCCGCCATAACTACGCAATGATTACAGATCGCCCGAAACTCACTATTACCGAAATAGCCCTCTACGGGATGTCTAGTTTTCAATTACCGTTAGGATCAATTCAACATAATTTCCCAGCGCTGTACGAAGCGTACAAGAAACCTACCCACATTTTCGGCAACGTCCAATGTCCGATATTGCGTAAACAAATACGCCGCAATGCGGCTGGTGGACCGACATGGAACAAACAGACCTGAATTGGAAACACGGACGGAAATGTACGCTGGCCACGTCGCGTGATGTCCCCATAGAGTCACGTTGAGTATGCGCTGCGCGCGCTCTATTACCGTTGAAAACGGGCGGGACAGTTGGACAGACGGACGGACGGACGGACGGAAGGACGCCAGACTGTTGCATTACGCTAACCGCTAGACGCGGTTCAGAGTGGGTCAGGGCGTCATCTTGCCAAATTTCGTTGTGATAACCTCTGTCCTTGTGGATATATGGCGATTTTAAATTTGAAAAATAAACAATGGCCGTCCGAAATCTTTAATTTTAAAACTTCATATTTTTATGTGCGCATGGGGTTCAGTGAGGGACCCAGCATCATCTTGCCAAATTCCGTTGCGGTAGCTTGAGCTGTTGCGAAGAAATTGGGATTTTTAAATGTTCTTGGATTTGTTTTTCGCACCTGCATGCGAGTGCGACTACCACGAAGATTAGTTGGTGGTTTTTATCGTCCACAAAATCTAGTGTTCGAATTGGCAATGTAGTTTTAGAGATAATCAAGTGTCAGTGTTATGCGAGTTCGGCTTGAAAATGCCTATTCACGCCCCTTTTGGGGATTGAGTGGGGCAAACGGAAACTTATTGTAGTTTTATCTCTCTGCAATGCAATGGCTTGGAATTGACATCCTGCGAATCAAAAAGCGTAAAAATCAGTCTGCGGTTTAGTCTAGGGACGCGAGCAAAATTTAGAGTCACAAATATAGAAAAAGCTAAAAACCATGCGCTACAGTAATATTTCACCTATTAGCCAGTATGCTCCCAATAAGGCGATCGCTTTTAATTTTGTCATGTGGGGTGATATCGCCGACTTAATGAGACCCATGCCAAATTCTTTGACATTATTGGTTCAGGGTTTTCGGAGTTCTGATACCCCCGATTTTGCCATTCTTCATAAGAATAGCTGGTCGCCCTTACAACAGTGTAAGCACTACCGTGCTACACTGTAAAAGTGATCGCATCTTTCACCCATCAAAATACGGTATACAACGTGAATTGATTATATGAACGGCGGAGATCTTAAGTGTCATGCGACCAAGTAGGCCCCTGTGAAAGTACCATTAAGCACCGATCCGATGCTGTACATGTAACCTATGTAATGCAACGTTGAACGAAGAAGAAACACTGAAGGTATTTCGTCTTGTTTACCCATTGAACAATCATGCCATTTGAGTTTAACTTTGTATTCCAATTCACTATTTCGGTTGGTTGCGTGGCACAGTGGTGGAACGGAAATTTTTTAACTGTCGAACATATCAAGTTCTTCGATGCATGTCTATTTTTCATCTAACTTGCGAACCATTGAGGCTAATCCGTCACGCTTAGCTACTGCTCGCCACGAGGAAGCTGCATATCAAATTTGAAGTGCCTGTCTTCACACGTTGCAAAGATATAAAGGCGATACACAAAACATTACAAAATAGGGTGGTTATAGTAGTTATGGGTTACAAGAAATCACTGGCTATGATTAGGTTCACCAGATCACATACGACTTCCTATTAACCTTTCTTTGTAACCATGTCTCTATTTCGTACGGTTTCTGAGATAATATATAGCAAGATACTGGTGGCTCCAATTTTACCTACCCAGTCGATTTGGTACCTATATTAGAGTACAGTGACTGCATTGAAATTTCATCAACGTTTTCGGCAGCAGAAAGTAGATTTCTTAGGCCACCGTGTGGTGTTGTTTACGTCATGTTTAGTCGTTTTGATGGAACGCCGGCTTGTGACACGGACGTACATGTAGCATACACCGCACTACCGTAGCGAGCCCGGCAGTAAAAATTCGATAATTTCTGGCTTTGTCGAGCCCGCAGATCTGTCTATACTGTATTGATGACATCTTGCCCTACACGGGTCGGCCGAGTACAAAGCGGTCCTCTACACAATTAATATCAATTTGATGGTTTATGAATCATGAACGATCATTGACGAGCAAAAGCGTCCATAGTTGGTGGCGTGGCACAGCGGTAGAACGTCGGTCTTTGGCCAGCGAACTTTCCCTTTCCTGCGCTCGACCTGTAGCCGGTGGGTGACTACTTATGTGGGTAAACCACTAAACCGTCCGCTACAGGTCAGCCAACTAGGCCAAAAAGAAAACGAAATACGAAATTAACTAGTGAAGATTTGTCACGCTAATTAAAAAAGTAGACGTGCTGCATGTCCGATTAACTGACTTGCATGCAGCACACCAAAACCTGCCTTTCCCGACTAATCGAACCCTTCCTCTAAAGCAATATCAATACCAGGGCAGGTTGTGATAAGTGCATCAGTGTGTCAAATTTCATCGAAATCGCTCGAACCGCGGACGAGGTATGTGAGTTTCAATATTATGCTAGTTTAGCTTGAACATGCCTATTCACGCCCCTTTTTGGGGTTTTTGGGGGTTTTAAATATGGTGGGGGTAAATATTTTAAATCTAAGTAGCCTATAGCAATTAGCATCAGACACTCTATTTGTTGGTATAATTTTTATGCAAATCGGTTCAGTGGTTTGGGAGGAGTAGTTACACCCACATACATACACACATACACACGGAATTTGGCAAATGCGGGCAAATGCGGCTCTTAGTATACGGGTGACGCTCAATACCAAACCTGCTTCGCAGGTTTTGATAAAATTGAATCGGTAGGTTTAAGAAAAGCTTAGTGGTAACGCCATATCGGCGATCTGACTGTAAGTGCTGCAAAATGTTTATATTTTCTTGCCCTACATTATGGCGGCCAGAATAGCTTGCATAGATAGGAATAAAACAAATACGTCACTGTCACTTTGTGTATTGCATTGCATTTGCATACAGGGTGGACTAAAAAGGTAAGCCCGAAGTTAGGCCTACTGGTTTCTCAAAATGCTACACAAAATATGCCAGTAAAGCTTGAGATTCGAGTGGAGAGTACGCACGTTGTGTCGCACAAGTATATGATATTTTAAAGTGTTATTATCCACACATGCCGATAGGCAAGGTGTGGATATATCGGTTACTGTTTGTGTGTTTGTTTTGTGTGTTGTTACGGCTACGGATTTCTCCGCCGATAATAAAGCTAGCGGCGCCGAAACGGTGCAAGATTGGATGTAAGTTAGTATTAATGACAAATAGGAAGTCGTATATGAGCTTTCGATTGGTACCAAAATCGGTGACCTTGAATGATCTTGAACGGCGAAATGGCCCTTATTTTTTGCGTTATTTTACCGATATTGGTGGTTTCCGGGGCGCATTGCCTAAAAGTGGTTGACAATATTTACAATGGACAATTTACGATTACTATGTCTAGTAGTAAGCATCCGCAGAGGGACCGCGCGACGCCTACTGTATAAATTCCTAGCAAATTCATAAATTCAAAAATTAAGGCGCAGTACTTGCCTAGCTGTCGTCTTGATATAGGAAGCCGTATATGACCTTTCGATTGGTACAAAAATCGGTGACCTTGAATGACTTTGAACGGCGAAAAGGCCTTTATTTTGCGTTATTTTACCGAATTTGGTAGTTTCCGGGGCGCATTGCGTAAGTGGTTGACAAAGCCATAACTATAGACAATTTACGAATACTATGTCTAGTAGTAAACGTCTGCAGAGGGACCGCGCGACGCCCACGGTATAAATATTCTATAACTGCAATGTGGAAATTCTGTAGCAGATTCACAAATTCAAGACTTAGTGCGCAGTACATTCTTAGCTGTCGTCTAATTTGTTAGACAAAGTAGCTTTTTGATAGTTTGAAGTACGTGTGCGATATTGTCGTAAAAAAGTTCACGTTCGCTATCTCATCTCCTGATGAGTTCTTGTTTTACACACTGTAGTAAGCGATAACCATCCATCGCGGTTTTTGCTAGTGTACTACAGCAGTTTTAACATTGCAAGCTATCGCGCCGCTCTACGGCGGGACGGCTTGTACCCGCCGCCCGTCCGCCTTAAGCCACGCCCCTGGCGTGACAAACTGACCGAATTACGACGGATTATTAGATATAGATAACATCTCTACGAACGATTTTATTACATACTGTTGTTCATGAATATTATCAATATATCACTGCTTGTATCACACGTTTAGCGTTATTTTAGCATCGTACACTTTAAAAGACATGGGACTGATAGTTTTGGCCAACCCTGTGTTATTATTATTATTATTATTATTATTATTATTTACCGTCGGTACATATGACCCGAGGTGGTTTAAAAAATTACTGGAAAAAATACGAAAATAGGTACGAACAATCAATCGGTGCCGTCATAAGCAGGTAAACTGTCGTGGAGCAGTATGGCATTAAAACGTTGCACAACGTTCTTTGATCACTTGTTGCTATTATTATTATTATTATTATTATTATTATTA
>Ga0209780_1000997_pt1 | contig 17495 bp, 12 predicted proteins | sample WorMetexBAHAMAS2_FD_187384 | JGI IMG/M metagenome (GOLD analysis project Ga0209780, IMG submission 187384) | Marine gutless worms symbiont microbial communities from Max Planck institute for Marine Microbiology, Germany - Inanidrilus exumae... | ecosystem: Host-associated > Annelida > Digestive...
GTGTTACGTCCCGTTAGGATTATTATTATTATTATTATTATTATTATTATCTTAATTTTTCTCTTTATCATTTCTTTTGTTATGTTACCAATTACCCTGTATGGTGAATAAAGATAAAGAATCAAGGCCACATGCAATTTCTCATTAGTATTCTATTGCAACTATGTCTCTATCTTGCACCGTTAACGAGAAATTATCACTTATTTCCCAAAAGTTAAAGAGGTCACGTGACTCTGAACATATCCCTTGTAAAAATGATATGTTATGCATGTACTAGTACTCCGGTGCATCAATCAGCACACAAAATTTAAAATGCCTACCTTTACCAATTCCTAAGATATGACTGGGACAAAATTAAATAACGGGTCACGTGACCCTGACCACGCCTCTTTTAAGGGTGATTTGCCATTCTTTATGCTCGGACTTGAAATAGCCTACCTGTGTACAAAATTTGGCGACTGTAGCTTACGCCATTCCAGAGATATGATTGGAGCCCACCAAAATTTAAATGGTTCACTTTCAGGTATTATTGCCATCTGTGGGCTAGCACTTGCTACGATCCGCCTATCCACCAAATTCGAAGTCTCTATACCGCGTTTGACAGTGTCCTTGCATGTAGTAGCATAAGGAGCGAAGAGAGGTCTGGACGGGCGCCGATCTGCCCATAGCTGTATCACCGCTTGAATACATTACACTACATTGAGTAATTCACTGTATGGCTTTCATTGAGCCAACTGACCAAGAGTTGATGGGACGGCAATCTTTGTCATGCCCAAAAGTAAACATAATTCTAATTCTTTGTGGCTGTTAAGCAGTTTTATGGCTTCGATGGACTGCTGAAAGCGTTTCCAACGCGACAATTTGAAAAAAATCAATCGCTGTAGCAAATGTAATGAAAGCCCAAAAATAAAGGCCTACAGTTAACTCTCCCGACACAAGTTAAGACATGCGCTTTACAAGTTACATTTAAACTATACCTCAAGACCACTTTCTCAGACAATCTTAACCTGAGGCCAACATCGCCTCTGCATGCTCGGACTTTAGGGCGCTATGCAAATTTTGTATTGTTATTATATCTAGGAAGTTACAGCTGACTGGCATTGGTAGTGTCTCAATAGAATGGGGTGGGATGTGCATTGTGGGGATGGTGTGGGTATGACAATGAAAATGTTTGGAGATGGAGTGGCGATGAACAGTTTGAAGGATGGGGCAGGAATGTGCTATCAATCTTCAAACGGACAGTTGGATCTGCGGTGCGGCTAACAGACTTACCACACCAACAAGATCAGCCACAATAGGCCTTAACATCATAGCTAACGCCAGCAAGTTACGACTCATTTCTCGTACGTCAACACGACCAGTATAAACGGGTGTCAATTTGGACACCAGTATTGACGGGCCGTGTTCAAGGCGCCTGTCTGCACTACCAGTGAACACAGGCAAAATGACACACGTTTTGACCGACCGTGTCGGCCTGTCGAAAAGTCCCGTGAACATGGGTAGTGTGTTCTGACGCTTGGTCGGCACACACGGCGGGTACATGTATCGAATCCTAACAGAGTACGCGGTAATCTATAACAAACTGTTGAAGATCGTTTGCAGTTCACGTCATGCTATCTGACATAAGCAAATGTGACTCATAATAGTGCATTGCTACAAGTATATCTGACGGGACAAACGGTATAGGCAATGCATACAGTTTGTGTTCCGTTTGTCCCGTTTGTCTCATATGGTTAGAGTTAGGGTTAGCTTTAAGGTTAACGTTAAGGTTAGATACCTTAAAAGGTTTAGCATAAGAGTAATGTTGCCTGTTCAGTTTTATGCTATAGCCTAAATTACGTAGTCTGCCATGTAAATTAATCAACAGAAGCGGCTCATTGATGTGTTTTGTGTACGCAGGCGGCACTGAAAGGTCGACAAAACATCAAGTCTGATAGTGTATGTGCGTGCTGCTGCAGATGCCGAGAAAACGGATCAATAGCAAGCCGCTCTAAGGCCGGCACGCTCTCAGTCGGTCACCCACTCTTGCGCTTTTTTCGCTCTGATTCTCGGTCCGTCTGTCTCGTGGCATATAGCTCGGCCGCCGGTGGACCGGGTGAGGGTGCCGCGGTTGGCGACGCAGCGAGCGAGGGTTCGATGCCGGGCTCCGTGACGTCACCAGATTTATGTCAGCCAATCGTATCGCGTCACCATTGCATGACAAGTATACAGAAGCTGGTTTGACTCTTTGCCGGCGACGCACGTTTGAATAGATTAGTCACCGCATAAGTAAGTAACTAAAACGCAGATACCATCTTTGCGCTAGAACAGCGCGTGTTTACATTGTTCCAAGCACGACTATGTACCGATTTCCGAATACTGCAAATACTCTGCTCGGAAGCAATGGCGTACCCGTGATATGAATATTATCTTCTTTCCTTCCTCTTCTCTTTCCTGCATCTCCTCCCTTCTATAAGTCACGGGTGCTTTTCGATTCATGTGTAAACATATCGTAGATATTACATGCAACATTTCCCGATGTATGTGAGTTAGAAAGGTTTCAGACAACAAAAGTGACTTTTAAGCTCTTACAAGGACACTGGCAATGGTGCCATTCTATAGACTACGCACGGTTTCCTATTAGTCTTCCGTTGCAACTATGTCTCTCTCTCTTGCACCGTTTCTGAGATATTATCACTTATTTCCCAAAATTTATAGAGATCACGTGATCCAAAAACATCGTAAGTTCCAGCCACGTCTGCAATGTATCCAGTCAGCGACTTGACAAACATTTGACTGAAGCTACACAAATAGCAGACACGTGGAAAGGTATTGTGAAGACTTATGCCATGATGAAGAAAGGAAAGGGATTGAACAAGAATATTGGGAGCAAGAGCCTCCACCACTTTGTTTAGAGGTTGCCGTGCCATACGTCAGACTGCAAGTCGCAAAGCCATGGGTCCTGATGAGGTCCCAGCAGAACTGTTCGAAGCAGGAGGAGAGACAGTACTGGATAGAATGCACAGAATATGTGTGGCGCTCTGAAAAACTGGTAAGTGGCCAAAGGAATGGACGTTCTCCACGCTCATCCCACTTTCCAAGTAAGGTGATCTTAAACAGTGTGAAAATTACGGAACAATTGCTCTTGTCTCATATGCAAGCAAGATCCTTCTTCGGATCATACTCGAAAGGATCCGCGTAAAGACCGAAACAGAAATTGCAGACAAACAGGCAAGATTCCGACCAGGAAGGGGGACTAGAGACCAAATGCACGAATCTTAGATTACAGAGGCAGAAGGCAAGTGAGCACCAGCAACCACTCTATATGTGCTTTGTGGACTTTAAGAAGGCATTCGACTCGATCTCCCATGATAAGCTCTGGGTGACTATGATGGACATGGGACATATATATTGAGTTGCTGGCCAAACTGTACAGAAAACAGCTCGCTAAGGTCAAAGTAGCGGGAGCACTATCAGAATGGTTTTGTGTTAAGAAAGGAATCCGACAAGGTTGTGTCTTTTCTCCGTACTTGTTTAACATCCTAGCGGGGATGGTGATGAGGGAGACCCTCGATGGATTTCAAGGTGAACTACAAATTGGAGGACAAATACTCACGAACCTTCGCTACGCTCATGACATTATCCTGTTGGCCACTTCGGAAGACGATTAACTACAGGAGCTGGTGGATCGCCTATAGCCGTAAATATAGCCTATAGGCCTAGTAATCAACGTTGACGAGATCCAGGTATATGGCGAGCAAAGGCAAGCGTGCCACGTACTCATTCAGAATCAGCAAATGGAGCAGGTGGATACGTTCCCATACCTTGGGTCCCCGATTACAGAAGATGGTGAATGTACGACGGAATGTAGTACCAGGTTAAACAGGGGGCAGGCGATCGGGGCATGGAAAAGTTACAGCATACCGATTTTTCAACGAAGATATACGCTAATGATAGCGCTAGTGTGGCCTATAGCAATGTACGGCTGTGAAAGCTGGACACTCAGAAAGAATGAAGAAACACGTCTTGCCGATTTTGAGATGAAATGGCTGAGAAAGATCCTGCGGGTTTCGTGGACAACAAAGAAAACAAAGAGTGGGTTCTCAAACAAAGTTGGAGTAAAGAGGGAACTGTCAGACACTGTCAAAGCAAGGAAGCTAGCGTACTATGGTCACACCATAAGAAAACAAGGAAGTTACCCGGAGAAAGAGATAATGCAAGGAACAATGCCAGGTGCACGCAGGCGAGAAAGACCACGCACAGCTTGTATGGATGGACAACATCAAGCGGTGAAAGAGTCAATCAGAATGACAGAGGACAGAGATACATGAAAAAGTACGTCCATGGTGTGCCCAACCATCGGTTCGAGGACGGCTAAAGAACAGAACAGAACATGTGTATTGGGCGCTACCGTTGGGATGACCCCCATCGGAATTTCAGAAGAATCCCTGGGTTATCGTGGGCTTTGTTTGCGTGGTGGTCAACTTTCAATAACGGCACAACATGCGATGGGCCTTTCGTCAACATTGTTGATCACTTGTTTAAATTTGATGTTCAGTTGTGCAATCTTAATCTACTTAGACAGCAATAGGGTTCGTGTAAGCTATTCGCACTGTAGCACTGACAGCTTTTTGGGGAACTTGCTTCACCTATACGCACCTACGTGAAGATACTGACGAAATAATGTTGCGCTGCTGATAAAGGATTGGGGCATTAATTGTCGCTGCTGCAATGAAAACGGTTGATATACCTTACAAGCAAGCGTGCATGCCAAAAATAATGACTATAAACAATGCTGGCACATAATAGAGCTTCTGTGTGTCTCTATGCCCAGGGGCGACCTACCGCAGCGCAGAAGCCTCCCATCCTCTTACAGCCGAGTGATAATTACAGGCCCCATGCACAGAGCGGAAGCCCGCGGAGTAGCAGTATTAATATAGAAGTAGAGCTGGTTGATAGGACGTTATCTCGGGTCAGATCAGTGTCACGCCAGCAGGATGCGAATATTACACACCTCGCCTTACGCAGATGACACAGGAAGACTGACGTACTGACTGACCTTACGTGCTGAAAACGTGACCTCACCAAAATTATTTCTATTATCTATACGTATTTCGTCACATAAGTTTTGCAATGATTTTAACGGAAAGTTAAAAACGCCAACAGTACACACGGTGTCTTAGCGGTAGGGCGTTGGACTTGCGATTTACAGGTCGCGGGTTTAATTCCCGGCCGGTCGGCTTTCACGTAACATAGGTCAACTCAGCCTTGCATCCCTCCGGGGTTGCTTCGGCTGGGGTAAAGGCGGGATTCTCACCTCTGTGGGATGGCAGGTAACACTGTGTGATCCCATATGGCATGTGAGTTTCCCGTAGTGGTAAAGAGCTAAGTTGATGCTAAACTGCTATACACTGTTTACTTACTTTACTTACTTACTTTATTGTTCGTATAAGTGAAGGATTAAGACACGACTAAGATCGGTGCACAATCGTCAGTGGTTCGTTTGATATCAAGCGCAACATTATGCAATTGTTTGCAGTAGATTTTGTATTGGTTTAGACTCGGGAGTCGACTGAAAATGCTAGAAGAAGCGTAAAGTGCAGCAAAGTGCAGGACATAACAATGGAGGGCAAACCATGTGCATGTCGTATTTTCTGTACTGTGATAATAAAATAATTTTTATCGCACGACGCTATGCTATCGCTTTATATGCTGTTGGCATGTGTCTGTCTGTCCGTCTGTAGCTAACACAAGTCGGTGTTCTACCAAAACGAATAAACTTAGAATCACGGAAACAACGCCTATGATAGCCAAGAGAATCTAGCTTTCTGACGCCAAAGATCTTGGCGAAAGTTCAATGGGGCCATAAATACAGCGGTAGGTAAAAATCGGCGATTTTCGACCAATGTCTCACTATATCTTAGAAATGGTCAAGAAAGGGACATAGTTATGGAAGGCTAATAGGACCCCACTGGGGACTTTCGCTATGTCGAATGGTAGTATTTCTAATGACCTTGAGTGACCCATAACTACGCCACACTACCATTTTTAACATTTTTATCGCCTTTTATGTCTTTGTAACCGGTGGAGAGACACAGACTTCAAGTTTGGTAGATAGGTTGGCTTTAGAAAGTCTTAAGCTACGGATGACATACCACCCCTGAAGGGGGCGTGGTAAGTCACGTGACTTATTGATATTGTGGGGCCCGATCACACGTTTGAAAGGGGTGAAGTTTGATATTTCAAATTTGGTATGCACGATGATAACGATGAGTGCCACACTACCACTGCATGTAAGATAAATTGCCCCCGAAGGACGTAAAACTTTCGTGCTTATGTGACCTCTTTAAATTTTGAGAAATAAATGGTAGTATCTCGAAAAACTGTACAAGATAGCGACAGCTGCAGTGGAAAACTAATGGGTAATCGTATATGGTCTATCGAATAATGCCAACACTAATGACCTTAAATGACCTTGAAGGTCACTTTTGCTGACTAAAACTTTTCCAACTCTCATATCTTGGGAAATATAGCATGCATATACTTTGGAAAACCCGCATGGCTTATCGAAACCGAAGGACTTCTCAAAGTCAGGCAATCACATATACTCTGCATGTATGGCAATATTTCGGAAACGGTGCTACATAGGCCAATTAAACAAATTCTTTGCTGTTCGCACGACAGGTCGGGCGATCTGTTCCCTGTGCAGCAACAAAGTTTGCGCAGTTCGCGTGGTCACACGGCACCAGCGTAATGTTGGCACGGGGTGCAATACAGCATATACTTTGCAGCGGTTAACAGCAGGGGCGTAGCCAGAATTTTGTTAACGGGGGACAAAAGGAGGTCTGGGGGACGAAAGTCCCCAGTGGGGTCTAACAGTTCCCTCTTCTTTACTCCAACTTTGTTTGAGAACCCACTTATTTGTTTTCTTTGTTGTCCACGAAACCCGCAGGATCTTTATCATTAGCGTATATTCGTTGAAAAACCGGTATGCTGTGACTTTTCCATGCCCCGATGGCCTTCCCCCTGTTTAACCTGGTACGACATTCCGTTGTACATTCACCATCATCTGTAATCGGGGACCCAAGTGGGGTAGAGCCAAAGATAACAGTCGAAAATATGACTGACAAAATAGTTGAAAATACACAAATAACGAAATGCTTATGTATTTTAATACTGTATTCAAGCTGAAGAAATTAGATAATATGTAGTAAGAAAAATTTTTTAAAACGGTTGACGAAGACATTTTCAGTGCTGCTGCGACTGCAGTCGCAGCACCTTCGTGATAAAAACGTGTGATATGAGTGGATAAGTAAATTACTGTCTTTTCCTGTTAGCTTACTAAAGTCTAGCAATGGTTCAGAAAAGAGACGGCTAATTGACTGAATCGGTCCATGGCCAACTTTGTCAAGTGCAAACAGTACACTCGGAAGTCCCTTCAGAGATGGCGAGTAGTAGAAACTGTCATTGCGACCTGGTATCATTGATAAGTGCTAGGAATGGAATGCCATTTACGTCAAAATACTGTGCTGAGTCGCTGTCATCGCTGAACAGTAAACGCTGATCGGGTTTCGCAATGATTTGCAAAACAAATCACCTTCGACCGGGGGACATGCACCTATGCCTCCCCCTCTGGCTACGCCACTGGTTGACAGTCGCGGTATTTGCGACCGTTGCGACCGCAGATGTGTCCGACGATGCGCCGTACTCGTCGTCGTCTTCGTCGATGTCGCCACCAGTGTCGCCATGTGCACTACCACCGAATGAATGGTCGACGACTCGTCAGAACAGTGGATCTGCGTACAAACACCAGCGTCGAACGCGCCACGCATGACTTTATCCTGGACTCGCAAAGGAGACTGGACTTCTTCTTCGGTCTTCTTCTTTTCAGTTCGTTTCTGACCCGAATCATATCGCGCATGTTGTCAACTGTAGGCTACATCGCTGAAGATGTGTAAAGAACATGAATAAGATTAGACGATCGACGCGGATTCGTCGACGTATAGTGCTGTGTGCACATAGCTTTCAAAATACAACTTTTGTTGTCATGCATGCACGCTCAGACGCTCGGGTTCGATTGATCGCTTACTTAACAACGCACTGCTTATTGATGTATGCAAACAGTTAATCCAGCAGTTGCCTGTGTCCGCAGCCGACAGCCCATTTCCGCACGAATGTCCGACACGTATAGTGTCAGACAAATGTCCAGGATGCAGCAGCGGCATGGCTGAGAATGCAGGACTTGACATTAGATTATTCGGCCGTGCTTCTTAACTTGACGATACAAATGACACCCATGTGCATAGACATATCTACGACCTTTGATATTTTTGTAAAGTTTTCACTCGCCCTTATTCAAATCCGCTGTTAAACGCTCATATGTTGTTGTTCATTGCAGCTAACTCCTATGCTGTTTCTCTGCGCACTTGAATGCGGCGAAAGATCTCCGTTGTTTCCACGTCAATCGTATATAGTAAGTAAGTAAGTAAACATAAATTTTTAGAGTGGCCTAAATAACAACATTACTACAAGGACCACTGTAACAATGCCATGCAAACACTCAGAGAATTATGTTTGGATACGATAGTTGAAAAAAAGATGTCCTTAGTTGACGCCGGAAAGACTGCAGTGATGACGATGAGATGACGGCTTCTGGCAGGCCGTTCCAAACTAAACAGCTACAGCAACCGGAAACGCACGGCTGCCAACAGTAGACAGTTTGATGGGCGGTATGACCAGGCGGCTGGGGTACTTGCTGACCGCAAAGCACGACAACCGGGTAGGTCAGCGACGGCGACAAGAGGTCCCAGATATCGTGGCAGAACTTTGTACGTTATCACCGCGATCTTGTACTGCATGCATTCTGGGACGCGCAGCCAGTGCAGTGTCGCCAACGCTTCGGTGATGTGGTCGTGCGGTCGCAGGTGGACGTGGTAGATATATAAGCCGGCTTCGTTTTGTCCGTCATTGTCAAGTCCGTCATTCGATTTTGCATTTCAGCGTTCGTTGGTCGATGTTATTCTCCATCCGACCGACAGACAAATGACGTCGTCACACGCTATTTTCCGTCCGGCTATAGCTTTAAAACCCCGTCCACACCAGCAACAATGTCGAAGCAACGTTGTCGAATGTTTCAAGTCGAACGATTCTTTCGACGAAATCGAACGTTGCTTCGACAGAGTCAAACGTTGCTTTGAAATTGTTGCTGGTGTGGACGGGGCTTATCCCTAAACCATGACCCTACCAATGTAACCATACGGACGATAGATAGCGCCATGCTTAAGTAATAATGTCCATTCAGCGGACGGAAAATAACATTCATGTACGTTTTGTTGTACAACAGCGCACGTCACACAAAGCGCATGGCGTATAGGCATACAGATTGGCATGGCTTAGGAGGCTGACTCAGCCCCAAACAAACAAACAAACAAACAAAAAGTACGTCCGTCTTCGGGGACGGCCGTATATCCACACATGCTGATCATATACGTCCACAAGCCGCGCGATTTCACGCACGGCGCATCTCTAGCGCGGCGTCTGGGCCGCGCGCTCACTGAACTATAAATAAAACGTTGCTCTGACGTCAGTCAGCCTAGGCCTGCAGGCAAGGCTAGGCCCCTAATCGCCCGATTTTGGGCTTTAGGAGCAAAGTTCCCCAAAATGCGTTATTCCCTGCCTTGGACGCCGATGAACCGCCGTGCAAAATTTTATCATCGGCGAAGAAATACGTAACCGTACAAACACACTCACACAACAGACAAACAGTAATCGATATATCCACACTTTGCCAATCGGCATGTGTGGATAACGAACCAATAATGAATTTTGGACTGGTTCACATAACGACTTTCAAACGCTGTTGCTTATATATACAGGCATGTGAAATATAACACACGTAAAATTTTGACTTTATCTTTCAGATCGCCAATAGAATTAAGTCTTAAACTTAATTAATTTATTATACACGTTGTTTCGTGCAGTGCATCGTCCGCAAAAGTGTGACAATACATGGTTTGTCACGACGATGAACTTGCTTATATGCATTAAGTGTATTGTGCATGAGTTAACTAACAGTTGGACTAGACGTTGCTTAATACGTTTTTACCGCGCGATGCTCTGCTAGCGCGGTATATGCTGTTATCATGTGTCTGTTTGTCCGTCCGTCACACGCCGGTAATGTATCAAAACTGCTAAACGCAGGATCAAGAAAACAACGCTATACCGACACTAGGGACACTATAGTTTTCTGAAGCCGAAGATCTCTGCGAACAGGATCACCCCCGACAGGGGCGCCAAATAGATGTGTGGTAAATTACAATCGGCGATTTTCGACCAATATCTCGCTATATCTCAGAAACAGTGCATGATAGGGACTAACTATGGAACGCTAATAGGTACTCGTATGGTGCTATTTCCAGCGAACTTGAGTGACCATAAATTATACCCGAAACCACCCTATTTTCGACATTTTGTAGTGATCGGAGATAGATACTTTAAATTTAGTAGGCATGTAATTGACGGTAGCTAGCCCATGGATGGCAAACCATCCCTGAAAGGGGCGTGGTTAGGTCACGTGAACCATTTAAATTTTGGTGGGCACCAACCATATTTCTGGAACTGCTGATCGTCTGAGTTGCTGTAAAAGTGGGGTTTTTCGCTTTTCATAGGGCGAAGGAAAACACCGAATGGGATAAAATTTGGGGGGTAAGTGCATACCGTGAATCTACTCAAGCACGCCAAATTTGGCGCGGATTGGTCTAGGGTCGTGGGTACAGGAGCCCCCAAAAGATAAACATTTGGTAAAAATCGCGGTTTTTGGCAGTTTTCCTTGGCTTCGCACCACTTCTCTCATTTCCTTCCCTTCCCTCCCTCTCGTCTCTTGCTATCCCTCCCGTTTCTTTGTCCTTCTTTTCCCTGCCCTTTCACATCTTCCTCTCCCCAGCGGCGCGTGGAACCGTATGGCGCCTCGTCGCACCGCTTCTGGTGTGAACGCTGCTTTAGACGACTGGCATCCACATATCGTAAGAAGAACACGCGACCGAGATTAGTTCCATTTCGGTTTTCCATACGAATCGACTGTCGAGATTAACTGTCGACATAGCTGACTAATCGATTCCGTGGACCACGCCCGTCGTCCATGTCGCTATTAAAATCTCGTGGGCTGGCCACGAAAATCGGCGAGACTTCTGCTAATATCCGGTCAGTCACGTGATTAATGGCGGCTGCCGGCCGGCGCCGTTTGTTCTCGCCGGGCTAATTGCTCACGGCCAAGACGTCAAACCGGATATTGAGGTGACCGGTCTCCGGAGGAAAGGAAGAGGTTAGGGGAGTGTTTGGAGTGGGGCGGTTAGGGGAGGATAGATAGAGTGACGGAATGGAGGTCAGTGACCGATGAAGTTGTGGTAATGACGACGCCAGAGTCGTTTGTCCGTGTGTGTCTGTTCTCGCATAGCACACACACACACACACACACACGCACACAGAGAAAGAGAGAAAGAGACAGATAGACAGATTGAAGACTGTCAGTTTTATACAAAATATCCGTCACAAGCTTTGATGATAATCTTTATCCGGTACTTACATGCTATTTTCAAAGAAAGGTAAAGGTATAAGGTACACATTAAGAATCGTAAATGGCAGTGCTGATCTTCAGTTTACAAGGAAGACAGCCGGCAGGTGACGTTAGTCGCAAACTTATAACTGCAGCAGAAGGCTGCCATGCATATGCTTTGTATATTCATCTTTATTCACCATTATGGTAGACAAAAAACATAATTTGTGCGTGGTTACCTTTTTAGCTGCAGCTTCCAGAGCGTCACAACCCTTGGTAAGTACCAATTTTATACTGCTTGGTTTATTTTTGGTTAACAGAGGCACATGTGTGTTGACGACTTGCCTAGGGTTTAACAATTTTACCGAATTTTAAGATAGTTTGAAGCCAAGTACGAAGAGCGGAGACCTAGGAGGCTGGCTTATGGCCGCGCCTGAGTACCTTATCGCACCGTGGGCAGTGAGTAATTTTTACTTTAACTTTTATCGCGCCATGACTTCTGTCTTCTTCTTATGGACTGTTTTAATGCATCCCATCCGTTTTGTATAATACGTGTACTATGGAAATTGTTTAATATTGTCAGGAGCAGTTTAATTTCGAGCTGCCGAGCGTTATTTTTTTGGAAAAATTACATTAGTGTAATAACTCTGTCATAAAAATGCAACAAAAGTTTATAACAAATCTCCGAATCTGTGTTTACTGTTCTTTATTTAGACCTATATAGTTCACTGCATGTTCTTTTTGCTGTTTTGCTTGTCTTGATTCTACCACTTGTTGGTGAATAAAGATATTATATATCTGCAGATGATGGTGATGATGATGATGATATTTCACGTGCAATGTGAACAGGCATACGACTGAAACGTCAAGCAGTGTGAATATGAGAAGCAAACTCCTGCATGTACGTCTACAGGTCTGCAGTCAAACAGACATGCAGGCGTATACATGCAGGAGTTTGCTGTCTGCCTGTCTGTCTGTCCGTGGCTCTGTAGTGATGTCCGCAGCACACACTGAAGTGTCGACGACGGTGAGAATTGATGAGTGCATGATAGTGCGCAACTTGACGACTGCACCATACCGAGGACACGCCCACTTCAGTCACGTGGCCTTCGGCTGTCAATCAAACACGTCGTCACCATGGTCAGCAGCAGGTGTCAACCCAATCTACATAGGCCCAGAGTGACAAAATATAAACACTTCAGTTTTAGCCGGTGTGCAAATTTTATAATTTTGGTTAAAAAGTTGCAGTGTGAGGTCACTCGATCATGCAGTCGAGCTTTGAAATTGGGACATTTCGATAAATTTTAAAGCAACTTAAGGCCAAGCAGGAAGAGCAGAGACCACTTAAACACACTATAAGATTCAGATATAAAGAAAGTAAAAATAGGAGGCCAAACATCCTGAATGGCATCTATTCTGTCAATCGTTTCACGGCTTTTGTTACTGACATTTACACCTACAGTGGACCTTGCAGTGGCAGTGCCACTTAGACTACTCTAAAAACACTTTGATTGATTGATAGATGTTGTTTGTAATAGGTTCCCACCATGCACGCTGTATGTGTATTGACACTGAAAGATTTCAAGGCCGCATGACTTCGACTCTTCTTTTGGTAGAATGCCATAAAGGAAGTATAATTTGTATATTGTGCCAGACGATGTTCGGCTGACTTTTGTCGGGTCGCAGTATCGCATAGCGGTAACATGCATGACTGCGGTGTGAGAGAACACAGGTTCGAATCTCACCGCGGACAGTAGCATCACGACAGCAACTGCGATAAAGCCTTGGGTACGGGACTACGGGCAGTCCTGTATTACCCAATGGGCTAAAGGGGCTGCAGCCCAGGGCCCCCAAAGCCAAGACAAAACAAATTCACATAGAATTTGATCACCGTCACGCCATGCAGTGCTTCATGTGTGTGCAGTGCATGGTTATTGTCGACTGTTGAGTCAGTGCAGTTTTTACCCGCGCGGAGCTAGCTCTGCGCGGGTAATAGCCATCATCGTGTGTCTGTGTGTCTGTGTGTCACACGCCGGTATTGTATCAAAACGGCTAAACGTAGGACTAGGATCACGCAAACAACACCACGTGATAGCCCAGGGACTCTAGTTTTCTGACGCCAAAATTCGTTGGTGCATGACCCCCCTTTCCCCCTGAAATTTGCGCTCAAAGTGACCCACCCCCCTTTCTAACAGCACAATTTCGAGCAATATTTGCTCATAGCGCTTTAACCGTGAGAGCTGGCTAAAAAATTCAATTAGCACTAATAGGAAGTCGACCACGCGCTTTCCAACGAGCCATAGATGAACCGTGTACGTTACCCCTAAGTCCCCCAACGGGTGGCACAAAACGCGACTTTGCTATTTTTTTCCAGTAAATTTCAACTACTGTCGAATAAAGTCTGCTACAAAGTTTCTTCGTGTGAAAACTTCCAGCGGCAAAGTTGTAGCTACATCATTCCTCTATCTAACGTTCCATAGATGGATTGCGGGCGACGTCCCCATCTACCAATAATTTGCGCTCATAGTGACCGACCGCTTCAGAAAACGCCGATTTCGACAGATTTTGCTTAATAGTGCCGCAGCAAGAAAAATTCAATTAGCATCAAGTCGACCACGCGCTTTTCAGTGAGCCATAGATGAACCATGTACGTTACTCCAATCCCCCAAAGGGTGGCTCAAATCGAAAATTTTTACATTTGGCGTGGCCCTTCATTTCTTCGTTGCAGGTAATCGTAGACATTTCAAACTTAATATGTGGGTTGCATATAGCAAGTCCCAGCCTACGGATGACAAAACGTCCCTGAAATGGGCGTGGCCACGTCACGTGACCCATTTTAAACTTTTAGTCCCCTTAAGATATCTCTGGAACGGTTTAAGCTAGAGACTTCGAATTTGGTGTACATGTTGATGATAGCAAGTCCCGGCCTTCGGACGACAAATTGTCCCTGAAACGGGCGTGGTCACTGTCACGTAAGTGACGTGACCTCTTTAATTTTTGGAAAATAAACGATAATATCTCGAAAACTGTACGAGATAGCCTCATAGTTTCTATTAAATTCGATAGGAAGTCGTATGCCTTCTGTCGATTGGTTATGTTGCCGATGACCTTGGGTGACCCCTAGGCACGTTAAACCACCTCAATTTCTACACTTCGCTTTGCCTTATGCATCTTCGTAATTGGCGGTCGCAACGACTATAAATTTGTTGTAAAGGTTGAATATGCAAGTCACAGCCTACAAACGACAAACTGTCCCTGATTGGGGCGTGGTCAGGTCATGTGACCCATTACAAAAATTTTGGGCTCCAATCATATCACTGGAACGGCTAAACCTAAAGTCGTCAAATTTTGTACACGAGTAGGCAATATCAATTCTATGCAACAGGATGACATATCAACAACAAAAGGACGTGGTTATGGTCACGTGACTGTTTTAAAATTTTGCCGTTAGTCGTGATGCAGCGCGACGCGCGGGTTTGTCAGCGATAGCTGAGTTACTTGTAATAATGGATCAACTCCTGTCGAAAAATTTGTTTTGCTTACACGAAACTGGCTTTGCAAAACAAACATTTTAGTGCCAAAAATGATTTAAAACTCATCTACAGGCATCTAGGATTTCCAAAAATTTTTCCGGGGATTACACCCCGGACTCCTTTGGAAGGGAAAGTGGAGGGAAGGAAAAGAAGAGGAGGGGAAGGGCCCCTATCAGATTGTTAGCCCAGGGCCCCCCAACATGTAAATCCGGCCCTGACTACGGGCTGCACACCCATACTGCAGTATCTGTCGACTCAGCCGCCCACCCTCCGTGGGACGGTAAAATGAGTATCACATTCGGGCTGAGAAATAATAAAATGGCAATGGTGGATGCGGACGGTAGATGCCTTTTCCGGCGGTCTCACAGTCGAAGTCGGTTGGCTTGGTCTCAGGCAAGAGGTTCTATATAATAATATGCTATTATATATAGGACTATTTGTCTAAGGGTTGGCGGCCATCTGGCGCTTAGTCTGCATTCATCACTCCTTACAATTTGCTGTTAACTGAGCTCTTTTTAAAAATATTCGGTGCCCTTTCCAAAGACACATACAAAGACACATATATGCAAATACTTTGGCATATGGACTGTGGAGGAGCAGATTTCTGCCCGCAAGAATTAATTTAATTTAAGATACTGCGCATCGGAAAGCGCTGTATGTCAGGCAGTCTCCAAATAGAGGTAGGCCTATAGTTGCGAAAATATGACTGTGTTTATAGCTAATACTGTTACAAGTTTCTATGTTATGCTCTATATGTTGTCTATCTTTTCAGACAAATAGTCCTATCTTAATTAGTTAATTAATTACTTTATTTATTATGTTCTGTTTTTGCTACCGGTATAAAATACGACAGCCAATGAGAAACTTAACTAGCTACAATTGCGAACAATATATACAATAAATTTGCATTTGCTATATGGAACTATACCGGCCTTTTGTGCGTTGTGAGTCACGCGTGTGGCGCTGCGGTAGCCTATGGGGCGGACAGATGACCGGAGTAGTGCCATGAAATTTTGACAGCATCGATTCGGCCGCTAACAATAACAATATCATTAAAATAATGACGGCGAAGGCAGTGACGGACGGTGGTGGACATTAACAACAAATGACAATCGGCTCGTCAGTGAAGTACGTAAATCACTCCTGACAGCTGCCACGCTTGCCTCTCTGTCTGTGACTGATGTCTCTGGGTGTGTCAACGTGGGTGGTCTCTATCATGACAGCGTGGGAGTACAAATGTGTAACGGCTGTAGCGGCGTTCATGTGGGTGGACCAATAACGCCGTTAGTTGTCCTCTCGACAATTTTATACATTTTAAACATTTTGTTCTCTCCGTATTCCCCCCGTCTTCCTTTGCATATGCGCCCTCGTACATTTTCAAAAAGACATTTCCGCAGCCCTTGACTCGTTTCCCAAATGACCCATTGTGTATTGTGAGAACTTCAATTCTGCTCACTCATTTAACGATCTTTTATTTTTTTGTTCTTGCAAGTGCAAGCAGCAAGATAGACGGGCTATAGCATGAAACTAATCAGCTTAATACTGAATGGGCTTATTCCTTACAATTTTATGTTTATTACTATTTTTGTTTCCGTAAGTGATCTATGTTCACTCTTCACTATGTAGACCTGCATAGTCCACTGCTTGTTATTTTGGCTGCATTTGCTTGTATTTATGCATTTATGTTTGCGTGTTGTTATGTTTTTTCTTTCTTTTTGTTTGATTCTACCACTTGTTGGATAATAAAGATTTTGATATAATCTGCAGATGATGATGATGATATTTCACGTGCTATGTGAACAGATATACGATTGAAACTATATCAGTCAATGTTAGTGAAATTGCATGTTAACCCATTTTTGCACATAGTTCTAAAATGGAGACAGTGACTAAGAGACCCTATGCCAATCTGGCTAACCGACCATTGTTATAGTTTTTGACTTTCGGGCACTCTGGCGCTCAAGACTGAGCGCCAGAGTACCCGAAAGTCTAAAACTGAAACTGGTCAGTTAGTCAGGTTGGCATCGAGTCCCTGAATTAATGTAGCCATTTTTAGTCAAACTCCACTTGTGCGATTTGTTGTGGATTTGTTGCGCAACAAGTTGCGCAGATTTGGAGTGGGCGTGGCTAAAATAACCTAAGATGGCGACGTATGATGAAGAATACGATGTTGTGTTAGTTTGCTCGGCTGTAAATATGGCATCTGCTGCATTACTTATGTGTAAAACAGCAATGGAATTGGAAAAGCAGTCAAAGAAGAGGAAACATAGCTGTCTTCTGGTAGGGTCAGACACCCCCAACCCTCCTGACAAATCTAGCACTGGTCCGGATCCTAGACTACAGTGGCCCAGTCACAGTGTATCTCGAGACGACTTAAAACGATAAAGTCGTAGATGCAGCCTACGTACTGCACCAGATTTAGGAGAAATAGG
>Ga0209780_1000998_pt1 | contig 17491 bp, 11 predicted proteins | sample WorMetexBAHAMAS2_FD_187384 | JGI IMG/M metagenome (GOLD analysis project Ga0209780, IMG submission 187384) | Marine gutless worms symbiont microbial communities from Max Planck institute for Marine Microbiology, Germany - Inanidrilus exumae... | ecosystem: Host-associated > Annelida > Digestive...
GGGGTAAGATTTGGGAAACAGGTAGGTTTTAAACCGGGAGTAAAACAGAGAAGTTGGATCAACTTGGATGAGCAGAGTGGTGAATCAGAAGAGGAAGAAATGATGGGTAAAGTATTATAAGTATAGTTGAGTCGGAACTGGAGAAACTGGTGCCAGAATATGTGACACCGGTAAGCACCCGTACCGGGTGCGGCTGCACCTGGTCTTGTACTTGAAGATATCAATCAAACTCGGTTAGACTCCAGCAAAATCGTGCAGCCATGGGACTTGTAGGCTAGTTGCCTGTAAGGATCGAGTCCATATCTCTCTGTTGTGTCTTTTCTGAAGGCAGTTCTTGAACGAGTTGATCGTTGGTGCGTCAACTTCATCTTGAGTGAGACTGTTCCATCTGTTTATAACTCGTTGTGAGAAGAAATACCTTCGAATGTCGCTGCGGCAATAACTCCTCACAAATTTTCAGCTATGTCCTCATGTGGATGTATCCCTAGCCTTCTGGAAAAAGTGACCATGGAGTGGCAGACAGACCTTTAATCATTTTGAACACCTCTATCAAATCAGCACGGTTTCTTTCCTTGAGTGTCCAGAGGCCCCATTTGTTTAGTCTATTTCTCTTAAAAATAACTGATCGTTCTTTTCGATATGCTTCATGCCTTGTCTCTGGAATCAACCTCCCTTTCTCTTCGTCAACCTCATTCTGGTACCAGTTCTTCTATTTCCGACTCACCTATTCCTTGGCCCATCACTTCTTCCTCTTCTGATTCACCACACTGCTCATCCAATACTCCCTCTGGCTTAAAACCTAGCTGTTTCACAAATCCTAGTTATCCTACCGCCGTTCACTTCTTCCTCCCGGGCTGCATTCACACACTAATAAGACTATAATGTCCGGAACGTTTCTTCTGAGCTACTCGGTTTATTGTTTTTCCTTTTTTTGTTTCTGTGCTGAGCGCTAGATTAAGCTGGTCATTCTCGTCAGCTTTTGAGCGCACGTAAAACTACCGTATCGTATCTACATCCTACACTCTGCTGTACGATTTACAATGAAAGATGGGGTCAAAGGGCACTTTCGCCCCAGCTTTTACCACAGGCGCCAAAGTCGCAACCCCCTGATTGACTGATTGAGTTAACGTTTTACGTCCCACCCGACACAAAATAGGTGATTTTGGAGACGTTCTTCACAGCCAATCGTAGTACTTAGAAACTGAAACAAACACAACAAAAGCAAACATACATCCGTAACAAAATATACTATACATAAAATTAACACAAAAAATAAAGCCAGGTTTGGTTGGTCGCTTCCTACGACCGCGGGCATGGAAACGCAACAGGTCTATTCTGAAAGAAGTTGATAGGTTAAGTCAGGAAGTAAACAAGGAAGTAAATAAGCAAGAAAGAAAGCATAAGGAAAGACGAAAGTAAAAAAGAAAGAAAGGGAAAAAGAAAATTGAGCAGGCCTAAACAAAACACACAAACGAACAATTTATATAATGCCGAAATCAACACACGAATCACGGCGCATTACTGCCCTGGAGTCCGTACGACGGTATGAGGGTCTGACCTCGCGTTCTACTGCATGCTACTGAGCATTGCACAGTCAATTATCACATACCAGTATTTACTACTGTACATGTATGTACAACGTATCCTACAAAAACTAACAAGGCTTTGAAGCTTACTGCACTTTTGTTAATGCACGTAGGCTGTGAGTCTTCTTAAGGACAAGAATAGAACACTATCCATTCTTAGATTTTCTTCACAATCTTACTAATATTCGATATGGGATTAAGTTAAATAAAATTTATACTGTCACTTGTACATGCAATTTTATACTTTTTTCCGCATCTTTGCGGAATATACTGAACAGGTAAATAGTAGTGAGATAAAATTATCAACTTCGTTGGCACAAATCAGTAGTGAACTCAAATTCGCAACAAGGGGTCAAAGAATTTTAACAAAAGGCCGCATCGCATGTCGTGCCGTTATTGAGGATGGAATGATCCCTTCTAACGTATGCCGTTATTGACAACAAAGGATCCCTTTTGCTGCGTACACGTACTGCTTTTCAATGGGCCACACAACCCCCAAATTTCCCCTTCCCGTGGAGATCTCGACCCCATCTAATACACGGTTCCTTGAGCCCATTCGATTAGTTCAGCCCTTTTTAGAGACCAACAGACAGGCAGACCATGCTACGTCGCATCCAGCTATTGCTGCGATGCGTCTTAAAAGTAACATGCATCAAAACGAAATATACGCGGATACACAGAACAGGTCTAACTAAGAAAAGTCGGCGGACTGTGAAAGTGCAATGATAGAATGAGGCGAGTGTCAGAGTCAGAAGTGGGCTGTGGACCTGTCCACGTCTAGCAGATCAGTCATGATCTGGCTCACTGACGTCACCAGTCGTCGAGCTATCTCAGCTCGCTCCAGCGCCGTCAGATCGACGAACTTCCACAGCAAGTCCGCATCGACAATGTTCTTAATCGGCCGACTCAGCTGATGTCGCGGATGACGCACCATCCGGTACGACTTGGGATTGAGCCCGGCCTTGTGAGGAATGTACGTCGTCAGCAGGTTCTGAAGCATCGACAGGCGACGATACATCTTCTCCGAGACCGGAAGCAGGTAGCCAATGCTTCCGTCCAGAGTGGCAAAGTAGGTGGCGTGGCGCCTGGCGGAACGACGACCATCGTTGTCGACCGCCTTGCACTGAACACGGAACATGCAGTTGACGTGACTGCCCACGTTGATGGCGCTGCGGCGCACCAACAGCTGTCCACCATGACTCTCGCGCTCCAGGGGCATGTAAGAGTACAGGAACACGTTCTTCTCCTTGTCCGACACGACAAAGTTGAGGTTCGTGTTGTCCACCATGAACGCCACCGTGTACACTTCCAGCGGACGGTAGTCGCGGCTGACGAGCGACAGAACTTTCATGTCTTCCTGATAGCGCAGAAGCGTAATGCTCTTGAAAATGTCGCCGACGAGGATCAGGTTCTTAATTGTAGCCAGGCTCTGAACGTAGATCTGCACGTCAATGAAAGCAATGCCTGAAAGGTCGTCGTCTTTCAGCTGCCATATGTAGATCTTCTGGCCGACTGCAGTGACCAGGAAACCCTGAACAGCGTCAAGGGCAGTGATCGCGCCCCTCTGCTCCTTGTCGTGTTCCACTTTCAACTTGTTCTTGGTAAGCGGCAGCCCCGGCTCAGGAACTACCTCGATCACGTCAAATATGACAATTCGACCGCGGCAAGTCACGTCTTCGTTGTAGGCGTAGTTTGTGCCGAGAGCGATGTAGGCCTTCATTCCGCTGACCGTGCCCTCCGACTTCAAGCTCACACTGCGCATGCACGACGCCCGCTCGAACTCTTCCAGTTCGAACTTGGCGTTGGGGATCGGTTCCCAGGTCACCGGCGAGAACAGCTGAACGGCGAACTTGTCGAGCAGCGGGCAGACGAAGCGGTCGTCGCGTTCCAGCGCCTCGAACTCCTTCTCGCCGTCGCCGACGACGCGGACGAGCTTGGTGCACGGCTCGGCGAGGCTGGTCGCCAGGCCGTACGTCTTGCTCTCCGTGTGGTAGGCGATGAAGTGCGGCGTACAGCGAAGCGGCACCTTTCTCACCGGCCACGCCGCGTCGTACGACAGGTGCGTCGGCAGCACGCAAATACGAAGTTCACCCTGCTGGTTGAAATAGAGAAAACCCTTGGGGCAGTTCACGTTATGAAAAGCCGTGAAGCAGGTCACTGAGCCGTCAATACTCATTGGATGTATTCGTAGCATCCCGCGTGACGTCATCATGATCCAGTGTGGAGATGGACCGCAGATAAAAACGCCCGAGTATCCCGATATATCGTCAAACGGTCTCAGCCACGGTACGGTACTGCGACGTTCAGTACTGTCAAGCCCAGCACCACCTTTTGTTTGTGCAGTCTGTGACTTCTTATTACCAAGCAGCAATCCGTGACTGATCTTCTTGAAGCGCAGCTGAAGACGGCTGCCGCTTGTTTCGGGAGTGTGATGTAAAAACGACTCGTAAATGAGAAGGTCATCATTGACACGAGCCATAATGAACGGCTGCATTCTTCTGCCTCCGAGGCAGACAAACAGAAGCTCTTCAACAACGTAGTTTGTCTCTTGGTATTTTACAAGTTTCAAAACATCCATATGCTCATCAAAATATTCCACATTATCTGTCAAGACATGCTCACCAGTAGGAAAGTTATTGACGGAGTAGCACAGACGCAAGTCAGGCAGTGTGAATATTTCGAGTGTACCATTGTCACGACAAACCGCCAACCAGTACGACAACTTCAAATCTGGTTCTTTATAGCTTGTGCCGTCAGCACGGCTGTCGGACTGTGAAGAGATGGGTTTAGAAATCGACGAGTCGCCATACAACAATTCCTCTTCATCTTCAACAGAAGCCGCAGTGGACTCCGGCACAGCGATCTGCTCGCTCACCTGTGCAGTGGATTCACTGGGATGTGTCAGTGTAAACATTCGGCTCTCGTCGCTGAAGGCACACAACGCCGTGATGCGAGGACTCAGCGGTACTGACGGCTTTGTCACGACCATCAGACGAGCTCCAGTACCATGTGCGTCTGGCTTGAGGACAAGCATAATCACCTGTCCATCATCACTGATGACGGCGACGTACGGGTCGGCGACGGAGCAGCTGGAGATGGGTGATCCAACATCGAGAGGGATGTGTTGCAGCTGCTTCACTCCGTCAAGCAGTCGCACGCCGTGCGCACACACCTGAATCACGTATCGGTTGCTACCGATGTTGCCAGCGAACACAGTCGGCTCACGTGTGTTCAATCCGCTCTGATCCAGCTCCATTATTTCCTGTCCAGTCTTCAGCACCATGCTCGAGTCCTCGCGACTCAGAATCAAGAACATGTGGGTCTGTTCGGAGCTGTCCAGCTCGTCGTGTTCCGACTGCTCGCTGCTGTCGTAGCCAATCACCGTCCACATGTTTATGCAACCAGGCAACTCAAAAGTGGTGACAACTTGCGGTCGTATTCTCCTCTGCAGAACGGTCAGTGCACCATTCTTTCCGTAGCCGGACGTGGTCACCAGTTCCAGGTCATGGTCATCTGCGCCGTGGAACTCCTCAGACAGGAAGGCCGGTTCACCCATCACCATGTGAGCACACGGCCCGATGTTCAGTAAACTGTCACACACTTCGAACGTGTACTGAGTCAGCTGATAGTCCGACTGTGCTGTACTTGTGCCGTAAACTTCCAATTCATCGAGATCATCCATTGACGACAAATCTAACCAATCAGTGGCCGCTAGTTTTCGTTTCTTGCTCACAGGCTCACCGTCGACCAATGCAGAACCCGAGACGGATTCACTAGTCGCGTCTTCTGGCAACTTTTCGGTGTATCGAAGTAACAGAGAATTGCCCAGACGAGATCCGAGAAATAGCAGGCCATCTCCGCATACGCACATGCAACTGGTCAGCACGCTGGCGGCAGCTTTATCGAGATTAAAACTGCGTACAACTCTCATTCCGTCAACCATCAGAGTCAACACGTACAGTTCACCGCCACGAAGTGACAGCACGAGTTTGTCAGAGGACACAAACGCAGCGTGTGCACAGTCCAGGGTAATCTTCACTCCATCCTGCACCTTGAGGAGGAATTCGGTGCTGATGCCGGTAAGACTGTTGAGTGATACGCCATACGGAGGCTGACTCTGGTTGAGGTACAGCAGAGAGTTAACGGCAAACACGAGCACTCCTCCAACCGGCTTTGGCACGGGGCACACCTGACAGCAGTCCAGTGGTAGATTGGCAACGGACCAGATCACCGGGTGGACTCTCTGCTGCATGTTCAGCGACAGGGCCACAATGCTGCATGTGTCCTTACGCATTGCAATCCGACCTGACCACGTCGGAAGCGGCTCATACAGTATCACCACCGTCGGCTCGTAGTAGCCATGCAGAAACTGGAAGTCAATGACGCTGTTGATTTTCTCGTCCAGTTTACGGAGATCAATGGTGTACGATGGAAGTGGACTTTCACCGGATGTCAAACCATCGGTAGCGTCTACTGGAAGATCACGACGAAATGGCAGAATGACCAGATGTCGTCCGTAGATTATCATAGCTGCACAGCGTTCGTCAGGGTCCACGTGTATTGACGCTATGTTGGCATCATGCTGGCAATGCCCATCCTTCAGATCGTCATCCTCAAAATGGTGCAGTGAGTTGGTTTTCAGGTCATGAGTGCTCGGATCAAATTCGACAACAGACAACTTAGCATCGGAGAAGCTGACCAGAAGGGAGTCGAGAATGGCTCCGGCAAGCCTAACACTCTGCAATGATAGGATGTTTCCACAGAGCTGAAAACTGCAGGCAAACTCGAGACGTATTCGCCGAGAACGTGCATCATGCAACTTGTCCGACAGCTTCTCCTGTGACTTTGCACCAGTCGCCGCATCCCGCTGCTCCGCCTCAGCATCACTGTTCAGCCGAAATACCTGCAGTAAATTAGTTCCAGCAACAACCAGGTTTTTCTGATCATCGTCGACAAAATTACAGCAGACGCAATGCTCCATGGTTGTTACTGGATGCACTTGACGGTAAACAGCATACACCTGGTTCTGCTCCATCATGCACTGTTAGCCACTCAATGTTGTCGCACCACCCACACGCACGTAGTTCACTAGTTCATTATTTCAGCTCACAAACCTGCAAATAAAAAAACATGCCATCAAAACACATTAATAACAGTGAGTGAGTGAGCAAGTGAGCAATGTCTGATAAGTATCACTCGACTTATAACATGTCATTTCTATACATAAAAAGTTGACGCGTCTGTCCGTGTGTCCGTCTTCCGGATTTCTCAAAAACGTGTGGACCGATTTCGATGAAACTTTTTATGGTTCATAGGGGTCATAGATAGACGTGAACGGATAAAAAAATCCGGAAAGTTTCGACTCTTAATGTGTAAAAATTCGGAAAACGGTGCAAAATTGCCGATTTCGAGAAAGTCCCCACGAGCGACGCACGCTGGCCTGCGCAACGGCCTGTGGTCAGAGTTCGTGCGCACGCCTGCGCACTGGCTTAAGGTCCGACAGCGGCAGGGGCCAGTTGCACGCTGGCCTGGGGGCGTGGCCCGTAGCCTTCGACGGGGGACTGTATCAAACGCTTTTGTGCTCCTCAGACCAGTTTGATGGTTCGACTTCCCGGCCGGTCTTTGGCCGGGTAAACGCTAGTACTAGATGAATCTTTCCAGGCAATAAACAACACTGGTACTAAGAACCAAACTTGCACGAGAAAACATAACTACAAAAATGCTTCGAGCTAAAACACAAAACCTAAGCCAAATGAAATCACAATGGCCAAGCGACTACTGGGATGGCCAACCAACCATAGTTGAAAAGCAGACCTGAGTTCAAAACTGTAAATAAATAACAGTGGCAAGCCAGCATAAAATTTTATAAGTCCAACGTCCAACACCTCACCTTCCCTTTCTGTGGGTGGATCTAAAGTAGACCCCTATCCAGATGATCTATCGCTGTAAGAACACCACAGGACGCCTCAAGAGAACCGCAAGCCACCGCAGGACGACCAGGGTATACTGCAGGACATTCTAACAGAATCTACTTCACTCTTCATTAATCATTATTCTGCAGTAGCAAACAGACGGTGGCTGACATGACATCCAACTCGGAAAAAACGCAGTGGTGTAGGCCTAAACGTTCTCAGTACACAGGGACAGGGTTACTGTTTACAGGCACTGCAGTCAGCAACTATTCTTTACTCTCTGTTTTGAGTTCGTGGCCTACCGTGGGCCGTAATGCCCGCGCTCTGGTCTAGTCCCCCACCCCCACTGTCAGTGTTGGGTTGTAAAATTTAAGGGATTTATTGAGTCTGCAATACATGGAGAATAAGGGCAAATTTGCCGCTTCCAATAGACGTCTAAAAGCAAAAGGTTTTTCAGCTTCAGGGGGCTTTGCCCCCCTGACCAGAGGCTCTGCCCCTGGACCCCGCTGGTGGCTCCACCCCTAGACCCCTGTTATAGGCTCGCGCTCCCGTGCTCGCCATGAGCACCCTCTCTTTGACCCCCCACTTTTCTTTACCTTCCGCGGCCTCTGTAAGTAATCGTCCATTTTAGCATACCTACTACCTTATCAGCCTTATTAACTGCATACCCACATTGTTGAGAATCGTCTTGATAAATACTGGACTAATCAAGATGTTGTTTATGACTATAAATCAGATCTAACAGGAAGCAGAGGTCTACCTGTTTGTGCTTAATGCTATGTTATTTGAGATGCAGGCAGGGTGGATTTCCTGCATCCGTAACATGAACATCACATTGGATTGGATTGGACTGTCCCATTGCTATAGCATATAGCATGGGACAGACTATACAAGTAGCTCAGCTGTCGCTGACAAACCCGCTCTTTCTGGTAGCGTCGAGAGTGGCACCGCGGCATCTAGTAGATAAGTAGGTGCGTGTCCGAAGGCAACACCATGCATCAATGTGCATAGCTTATAGGTGATACGTTGATGCACCGGTAACCCGCACGTCGCGCTGCATCACGACTAACGGCAAAATTTTAAAACAGTCACGTGACCATAACCACGCCGTTTGTTGGTGATATGTCATCCTGTTGCACAGAATTGATATTGCCTACTCGTGTACAAAATTTGACGACTTTAGGTTCAGCCATTCCAGTGATATGACAGGAGCCCCAGAATTTTGTAATAGGTCACATGACCTGACCACGCCCCAATCAGGGACAGTTTGTCATCCTTAGGCTGTGACTTGCACATTCAACCTTTACATCAAATTTATAGTCTTTGCGATCGCCAATTACGAAAATGCCTAAGGCAATGCAAAATGTAGAAACTGAGGTGGTTTAACGTGCTTACGGGTCACCCAAGGTCATCGGCAACATAACCATTCGATAGAACGAATACGACTTACTATTCGAATTTAATAGAAACTATGAGGCTATCTCGTACCGTTTTCGAGATATTATCGCTTATTTTCCAAAATTAAAGAGGTCACGTGACAGTGACCACGCCCCTTTCAGGGACAATTTGTCGTCCGTAGGTTGGGACTTGCTATGTTCAACCCACATATTAAGTTTGAAATGTCTACGATTACCTGCAACTAAGAAATGAAGGGCAATGCCAAATGTAAAAAAAAATCGTTTTGAGCCACCCTTTGGGGGACGTAGGGGTAATGTACACGGTTCATCTATGGCTCGCTGGAAAGCGTGTGGTCGACTTCCTATTGGTGCTAATTGAATTTTTCTTGCTAGCTCTCATGGCTGTGGCACTATTAAGCGAAATCTGTCAAAATCGGCGTTTTCCAACGAGGGTGGGTTACTCTGAGCGCAAATTTTAGGTAGATGGGGACGTCGCCCGCAATCCATCTATGGACCGTTAGACAGAGGAATGATGTAGCTACCACTCTGCCGCTGAAAGTTTTTACACAAAGAAATTTTGTAGCAGACTTTTTTCAATAGAAGTTGAAATTTACTGAAAAAATAGCAAAATCGCGTTTTGTGCCACCCTTTGGGGGAGTTAGGGGTAACGTACAGTACACGGTTCATCTATGGCTCGTTGGAAAGCACATGGTCTCACATCCAATTAGTGCTAATTAAACTTTTTTTGCCAGCTCTTACGGTTGAGGCGCTATGAGCAGATATTAGTTGAAATTGTGCTGTTTGAAAGGGGTGAGTCACTTTGAGCGCAAATTTCAGGGGGAAGGGAAGGTCGTCCACCAACGACTTTTGGCATCAGAAAACTACAGTCCCTGGGCTATCACGTGGCGTTGTTTGCGTGATCCTAAATTTAGCCGTTTTGATACAATACCGGCGTGTGACACACACAGACACAGACAGACACACGATGATGGTTATTACTAGGGCCCACAATTTTCCTCGAGCCACGGAATTTCGAGCTGAGCCGCGGAATTTGGCCGTTGCCGCGGAATTTCCGTGTTTTCGCGGAATTTCAAGGAATTCTGTGTAAATACGGAAATTCCACGGCAAAGGCCAAATTCCGTAAGGCTGTATTGCTGTTGTATTTGTGACACTCAGTCCCTTCGGACAGCTACACAGGTCTGTATTTCAGTAACGCGTTTTCACGTTCAGTTTGCTTACATACAGTTTTTACTTACTGGACCTTTGTACGTGAAGATGACTGGTGACTGAAACAGGCTGATTAGCACGATCGACTAATGAGTGACGACGCTTTTTCGGTTTACTTCCGATATTTTTTCATTGATGCAATCGCTCATACGCTATACGCAGGACCATTGTTGGAATTTATTAATTATCATTCATAACTCATTAGGTGTGAGTGAGTACGGTAGTTGTATAACAGCACAACAGCTCTGTGTAGGCCATTCACCGCCCCTGAAATATGACAACCGCCTCAAAGTTTAGGTGTAAAATGTTTGTTTAATAGTTTGATGTGACAATAATGCTAAAGTTTTGGGGCATAACTGGGCCAAAGTCGGCACAGTGTACTCTAAAATGGGCAGCAGCGGTGAGCCGCGGAATTCCAAGAATTTACCACGGTGAGCCGCAAAATTTGGCAAACAGCGCCGCAAAATTTTGCAAAATTTGCCACGGAAATCTGTGGGCCCTAGCTATTACCCGCGCCGAGATAACTCCGCATGGGTAAAAACCAGTTTGTCTCTGTCCGTGTGTCCATCTACGTGTACTCTCACGCTCGCATTTCTTGATGGATTTTCACCAAAATTGGCAGAGACGTAAAACCCCCAAATATAACATAACATAAGCATAACAGAAAGAAATAGAGTTGCATGTGTATAGACATACACACGCAACTCTATATCTTTCTGTTATGCCCCCAAAAGACCTAGCCCCTGTTTCTTATATATACCACAGAAAAACCAGTCTTTCAACGATAAAGTATGAACTATTGACTTCTTGTAAGCAAACAGGTAAAAAATTGGCCCACCCACGAACCCCGCTAACCCTTTCATTAATGCGATACAACCTTTTTATGGGTGTCAACAAAATGCGCGTAAAAATATTATCGTTACTGTGTCGGATAGGGTTAGTGTTACGGTTAGGGTCAGTTTAGTTTGATTTGTTAGCAGTAACAGTTTGGCGGCGTCAATGTCGCCATCTGGTGAATTACGGTTTTTAGTAGTTAAGTATTCTAGGGAGAAGGAAGTTGTTTTTATTTTGTCTTCGATTTGAAGTCGTTTTTAACAGTTTTTATTCGTTTTTAGTGAACCAATTTCGACTAACTAGTTGCTTTTATCACTGTTTTTAACTGTTGAGCGGTGGAACAGTCCAAGTGTTGAACATTAATGAGGTTTTCTCCATCGAATCGCGACATGGATATCAGCCGCCATATTGTAATGTTTGTCAACAACAAAACCCATCCAGCTGTTGGATACTGGTGTCTAATATTACTGTCTTCTTTGATAATACATCCGGCGCTGCCACGCCATTACCTTGGCGAAGAGTCAAATATATTTGCACGCTGGTGATCACAATCACAATATGAAACTTGTATAGTGCCGCTTACAAAACTGAACAGCGGCACTAAACAGAATAAAACATTAAAACATATGATAAAAATTTTAAAATGTCTGGAAACTAATTAGTAGTTATTCCGATAAACTGTACGCATCCCTAAAGAGTTTAGTTTTCAGATGGCGCTTGAAAGTCGCGACAGATTCCATTTGACGAAGAGATGTGGGTAGCCGATTCCAGGCTCGTGGGCCAGCAACGGAAAAGGCTCTGGAACCAACCGACGATGACACACAACGTACGTCGTACTGTCCATTGTCCGCCGACCACAGATGCGCTCTTCCTGGTAGCGTCGAGAGTGGTACGGCGGCATCTAGTAGATAAGTAGGCGCATGTCCGAAGGCAACACCATGCATCAATGTGCATAGCTTATAGGTGATACGTTGATGCACCAGTAGCCAGTTCAGTGTCCGCAGTGCAACTGTGACATGATCCCGTGGCCGCAAGTCCAACACAAATCACGCGGTCACATGGAGTACTCGCTGCAGCGGCGCCAGAGCGGAGTCGGACAGACCAGCAAGCGCAGTGTTGCAATAATCTACACGCGTCAGTATCAGAGCGCAGACAAGTCGCTTTCGTGCATCGATGTCAAGTATACGGCTGAACTTACGAAGTCGTCGCAGATGAAAGAAACAAGTTGATGTGATTCTGGCGATGTGCTGATGCATGCTCAGTGAACTGTCAAGTAGAACGCCGAGGTCGCGAACACAATCGACCGGCTCAATGTCCACCTGCCCAAGATGGATTGTAATGTCCATCGACTGTAACAATTCTAGATTTGCATGTTCCCCTGAACCAGATCAATTCAGTCTTTTCGGGGTTCAGTTGCAGCTTTCGTTGTGCACACTATTCTTGAATGTCGGTAACACAACATTCCAGACATCGGCGAGCCGAGTTCACATCTGCCGACGTGATCATCTCAACGTGTTCGTTCGTTATCCGACCACTTTTACAATGCTCCTACACCGCATACCGTGAGTTTATTCGTTACTTGCATATTATATCCGATGCATAAACCATGGCCAAAGGAAAAGTTCAACCAGTTGCTATATCGAAGCACAAAATGTTAAAGAGCTCTGGGAGAAATGCTTCAGCATCATCGTCAGGTCATGCATTGTCATCATTAGTGTTGTTACGGTAACCGAAACCGCCGCCGAAACCTAGGTTTTTTTTTCCAAGACCATTCGTCGCCGAAACCTAGGTTTTTCCCGCTGGAATTGACGGTTTTCAGGCCTACATTACTGGTTAGTACATAGCTTGTTTGTTTTGAGTGCCTTATTGCATGCATGCGGTTGTTTGCCGTTCGAACTAGGGATGATGAAAGTTGTCAACTTGTCATACCACATGACCATAGGCATAAAGAAGTTTACAATGCGATAATTATGAGAACCGAAACCGAACCGAAAACCGAGGTTTTCTTGCAAAACCTACCGAAACCGACCGACGGCAAAATTTTTGAAACCGTAACAACACTAGTCATCATCACAAAAAGCCGGGCCTGGTAAAATCCACATCGTCCCATTATGCGTTACTACATCACACCTGCTCACACCATTACTATAGTGACTGATGATGTAAAGGCACTGAACTGTGAAAAATGTAATCAAGTACGGAAGTGTGCTGTTTGGGTTTAAGTCACGGAATGTACGAGGAATTGATTAACATTAGTAACCTACATTGGTTTAGTGAACCTTGTGAGGACAATGTTTTCAACAGGAAAATGATAGTAAACTCATGTGTATGCTGGAGAAACTAACAGAGCAGATGGACAGTAGATTCACGGAAATTGAGCACAAACTGGACCATAAGGCAGATTTAGAGTCAGTCATAGAACTTGGAAACACTCTGAACGAGACTGAACCGTCAGCGGCAGCATCGGAAGCAATGCATCAAGAACTCGTTATCAAAGTGTATGACATCAAGAGCAAGCTGGATAGTTCATTCACATCATTAGGGCAAGGCTGCATTGAAAATGTCTTGAAATCACAGGTGACCGAAGACAAAGCCGAGGAGCAGGAGATCCAACGCAGAAAAACTAGTGTGATAGCTCATGGCATCCCTGAGTTGGATGCAAACACCGCCAGCGAACGTAATGATGCAGACATCATGCAGATTGCAGCAATGCTGAATGAACTCGATATAAGTGGAGCTAAAATCGAGCAAGCAATTCGGTTAGGGAAGAAACAGCCAGAGTCTGATAATAGCAAACCACAACCTCTCAAAATTGTATTTGACACAGAAGAAAACAAGATGAAGGTTATTATTAAAGCAAAAAACTTGAGACAAAAAGGATGGAGGTTGGGAGAGAGTATTTGTGCACCAGGACTTGACACCAAGACAGAGAGCTAAAAAGCAGATTGAACCAAGGAGAAAAGGACCTTGTGATTTATCGCGGGGAGATTGTGAAAAGGAGAGGCCACTGAAACGTCGTGATAATCTATAATGTCTCTACTTGAACGCTCGAAGCTTGATTGGGAAGTTTGATCTTTTCGAAACTTGGGTATGTAACATAAATCCGAATGTGATAGCTCTAACTGAGACTTGGACTAATAAGAATATATTGGATTCTGGAATAGCATTGTCAGGTTATAGTCTTTTTCGTAGAGACAGGCCAGTCGATAGGGAAGGTGAAGGAGTGTTACTATATGTTAGGAGTGACCTGCAGCCAACAGAGTTTGTCCCGGATTCCAGTTTTCCTGAGCAGGTGTGATGTAGGATTCTGGATTCTGCAGGTGAGGATTTTCTTCTGGGTGTGTGTTACCGTACCCCTACTGACAGTATTTTTGGATCTGGTAATCACGATGTACTACGAGACTTGGTTAATATACTTGGAGAATCGAAGAAACACTTTGTGCTTATGGTTGACTTTCATTACAGCTTCAGGAAATGGCCGCCAGACCGAGTCACAGATGTTCTAACAGAGGAATCAAAGAATTTCATTGATTGTTCGGATGATAATTTTCTAACTCAGAAGGCAGAATGTTACATTACCAAAAAAGGAGCAACGCAATACTTGACCTAATCATTATGGATGAACCAGATATGATTGCTGAGATCTCTGACTTAGGACCACTTGGAAATAGTGATCACAATGCACTACTCTGGAGCACTCGAGTACGAACAGAGACAGCAAAGAGAACCCAACGCATACTTGACTATCCAAAAGCAGATATAGCTGGAATGAAACATGAGCCACAAGCTATTGATTGGCATAAGCTTTTCGGCACATTACCTATTGAGGACAGCTGGTCCACCTTCAAACACAAGATACAGGAAATTGAAACACGATATGTTCCAATGAAATCTGTTCACTTGGGCAAGCCGAAACCAATGTGGCTGTCACACAAAGCATTGAAGGCAGTGAAACACAAGCATAAAGTCCATAGGAAATATAAAGATAGCGGACATCCAGCATGCACGAAAGCAGACAGACTAGCATCCGCTGCAGTGAAGAAATCCAGATGGCACTTCGAGTACAAACTAGCACAAAATATTAAGGATGATAGGAAGTCCTTCTTTGCATATGCTAAAAGCAAGATCAAGAGCAGGGTGCAAGTAGGACCACTACAGGATAGTCGTGGGCAAGAAGTAAAGAAAGCGGGAGCCATGGCTGAAGTCTTTAATCAACAGTTCTCATCAGTCTTTAGTCTTTACAGCTGAAGGCATATATTCCATCACCTGAGAACACTTTCGGAGAAGTGACTGATCGACTAGTACATATTGAGATCGGCATGGACGCCGTCAAATCAAGATTGGAGAAACTGAGAGAGGACAAATCACCAGGTGATGATAACTTGTCACCTAGATTATTGAAGATGATCAGCAAAGAGATAGCACAGCCGGTCACTATACTATTAAATAAGTCAATGAGCGAAGGTGATGTTCCGTTGGACTGGAGATCTGCTAACGTCACACCAATCTTCAAGAAAGGATGTAGAAACCAGCCAGAAAATTACAGGCCAGTTAGCCTAACCAGCCAACTGTCAAAGGTTTTGGAATAAATAATTCATGATGCCATCACAAGAGATCTGGATAGACACAAGCTGATTCGAGACTCTCAGCACGGCTTTCGATGAGGTACATCATGTACCACCAACATCTTACAATTTCTGTAAATGGTTACAGATGCCATCAATCGGAAGGGAAATGTGGATGTGATATTCCTTGACTTTGCTAAGGCCTTTGACAAGGTTCCCCACACCACAAGCGTCTGTTAGCCAAGCTGCAGGCTCATGGAACTGATGGACAAGTGATGAGATGGGTGGCATCGTGGCTCAAAGGTAGGAAGCAAAGGGTCTGCTTAGATGGGCACAGTTCAAGATGGGTGGACGTGTTGAGTGGCATGCCGCAGGGATCGGTCCTCAGTCCGTTACTGTTTTTGATTTTCATAAATGACTTAGATGACGATATCGTGAGCATGATACTCAAGTTTGCCGATGACACCAAGATATTTAGAAAAGTCACCAGTGCAACAGACAGAGTCCAGTTACAGCAGGATCTAAATAGACTCTGTGACTGGGCTGAAAAATGGCAGATGGAGTTCAATGTTGAAAATGCAAAACCATGCATATTGGTAATGGGAATACTGAATATAAGTACAGTATGAAAGGGTGCCAACGTGATGTTGTGACAACTGAAAAGGACCTTGGTGTACTTATTTCCAGTAACCTGAAGGTAGCAGAACACTGTCAAGAAGCATACTGCAAGGTGAATAGAATGTTGGGACTACTTAAGAGGACAGTACAGTACAGGAATCTGGTTATGATGGTGCGGCTTTACAAGAGTCTTGTTCGACCTCATCAAGAATATTCTTCACCAGTTTGGAATCCTCACTACAGAAAAGACAAGCTTCTGCTAGAAAGAGTCCAACATCGTTTTACCTTACTTTTCGACGACTTAAAAGCATTGGAATATAACGAAAGACTTACGAAGCTCAAACTGTGGTCTGTGGAGGAATGAAGAAACCGTGCCAAATTAATTGAACTGTTTGAGATGGTCTGAGGCATCTCCATAGTCCCATTGAAGACATTCTTCAAGCTAGCTGATGGGAGCATTACTTGTGGCCACAGATGGAAACTGGTTAAAGAGTACAGCAGATGTGATGCAAGACTCTACTTCTTCTCTGTGAGAGTTCTAAATCGCTGGAACAGTCTGCCACAGTCAGCAGTTGAAGCTAACTCAGTCAATAGCTTCAAGAATCAAATTGAGAAGTTAAGAAGTACTCAGATGGATTTCTTTATGGACAACTAGTCCGCTGAATACATTGGCTGCTAAACAAAAGCGTTGGACTGGACCAGTGATGACATCCACAGATACAACAATTGGTGCAGCCGCACCAGGTTAGATACCAGTTAAGACACGGCCGGCCGGCCATGTGCATAGCCAAAATGCAGTCAACTTTCACACGGCCAGCCGTGTGACGGTCAGATACGTTTTAACTATACACACGGCCGGCCGTGTGCATAGCATCGTTCAAAGTAAAAACGAGTTCGTTGCGACTGTAACATCACACTTAGGGTTTCCAATCCCCGACCGTTTTTCCAATCCCGGGATCCGGGATTGAGAAATTCTCAATCCCGGGATCCCGGTGGGATTAAGGGATTGGCCTAAATATAGCGGCAATCGTCTGCTTTGCAGGCTATAGGCTGCTCAACAATCTGTATGTTCAAACAAGCACTTTATTTCAGTTCAGGAAATCTATATCTATATACAATGCCTGTATAGTCCAACAGTAACGCAAGGAACAAAACATTATTCACTTTCTGAAAACAAGTGTACAGTACGCTGAGTGAGAGAAATCTAGGCCTATCGGTAGTTATTTAGGTTTATCCCTCAGATAGAAGGCCCGCAGAAAACACAGAGAGTCTATTGATGTGTCACCAAGCCGCGAGCGCAACTTTGTGGTGAACGTTCCTGCTGCCGAGAAAGCCCTCTCTGCCTCCACCGA
>Ga0209780_1000999_pt1 | contig 17487 bp, 10 predicted proteins | sample WorMetexBAHAMAS2_FD_187384 | JGI IMG/M metagenome (GOLD analysis project Ga0209780, IMG submission 187384) | Marine gutless worms symbiont microbial communities from Max Planck institute for Marine Microbiology, Germany - Inanidrilus exumae... | ecosystem: Host-associated > Annelida > Digestive...
ACACACACACACACACTCTCTCTCTCTCTCTCTCTCTCTCTCTCAACGTCAACGTTTTAATTTCGCTAACTCCGTCTTCATCCGCGTTCAAACTTCCCTCTGTCAACTGTCACTCTCTGGCAATAAATAAGTAAGTACGATGCCAGCCTAGGCCTATAGGGCCGCTAACAATGTTTCCTATACTAAGCTAGCCAGCACTAATCTAGCCTAGACAATTCTAGTGTGATGTGTGAATTACACTATACATTTAACGTAGTTTAAATGCACCTTGTTACACACAGTCCGGTACATTAAGGGTAGTGACAATGTCATTGCTGACTATCTTAGAACTCTATATTGATTATATTTGCCATTCGTATTGTTATTAGTATTAGGGTAAAACTAACTCGTCAGTGGAGTTTCATATTGATTCTGGGTCTCATTCTCATCCTTACATTTGTGGTGGCGTGGCGTAGTTGTAGCGTCGTTGGTCTAGATCAACGAAGTTAACCTACGCTGAGCCCGGTTAGTACTAGGATGGGTGACCGTGTCCGGGTTCGACTCCCGGGGGCGGCACTTTATTTCGGTATAACCAACCACCCAGGTCGACTCAGCCTTCTATCCTCCGTGGGACGGTAAAATGAGTACCAGCCAAACGGCGATGTTCTGCGGCTGGGGAGTAAACGCAGACATGGTGTAATTTGCAGGTAAAACTGTGTGATCCATGTCTGAGCGCATTTGAGGCGCTTCGCGTAAACATGCGCTATACAAATCGACGTATACTTTACGTATACTTTACTTATATTGTAACTCTGTATCGCGCATAGACCCAGTCGCCAAAGAAGTTTCCCCAGTGCCAATGAAATAAAGCCAATAGGCTTTAATCTGGAGCCGGGTTTGGGAAGATTTGCTAGAAAAAGTAGGAGGCAAAACATGTGTTGCTTGAATTTGTCAAACTCAATCTCCAGAAAGTCACTGAAGGTCATTGGAATAGCCGCTAATCGACAGGCCATACATTAATGCCTATTGGTGCTCTACAGTAACAACGACTCTTACATGCGAATGACCTTGGAGTTTAGTCAAGGTCATCGGAATTAGCTCTATTCGACAGGCCACATATTCACTTCCGAAGTTCCTTAGTGGTCCGTAGTAACAACAGCAACTCTATCTGGCACCGTTAGGCCTACCACATTTACAGCGTACTGTGCGTGGCACAGTGGTACAACGTCGGTCTTTGGCCGGCGAACTTTCCCTGTCCTGCGCTCGACCTGTAGCTGACGGGAGACCACTTATGTGGGTAAACAGTCCGCTATAGGTCAACCAACCAGGCCAACTCAGCCTTTCATCCCTTCGGGGTCGATAGATGAGTAGTAAGCTGCAATTGGATGTCTCTTACCTCAGTTAGGGGTGGCGCCATCTGGTGAACGCTTACAAAGGAAACGCAGGCATGGTGTATTTGCAGGTAAACCTGTGTGATCCATGCCTGAGTGCTTTGAGATATACATAGTATATAAAAGGCGCTATATAAATACTCTTGCTTTCCTTTCCTTTTTTTGAATGTGGTTACATAAATCACCTGCACTCACATCCAATCTCACTTCAATATTTGGACACAAGGTACATAATTATGCACGCAAGTGCGTTCTTTGAGATCACATTGCCTGAGCCTGACTTTAGCCACCCCACTCACTAACGTTTACGTTTCTCCATCTCCTCAGACACGTCTGGGAATGCAGCATTAAAGTGTCAATTTTAAAATAACTGTGGTTGCAACCTTCCCACCCACAGCTCTGCAATATTTTCTGCCACGTCAACATTTGATAGATGGCACGTTACTCCCTAAAAAGTTTCTGTTAGTGTTCTATGTCCCTAGCTTGCATTGTTTTTAAGACAGCAAATTGCTGGTGGAAAACTGCTGATTTTTCGTCCCCTATCTGTCTTTTGACATAACAGTTGGGGGTGACCTCGGAGCATTTCATCTAGATCTTCGACATGTTAAACCAGTATCATTAGGCTATCACGCAGATTTGACTGCTCTGTGAAGGTTTCAGCCATTTCAATACAATACCAGCATGTGACAGATGAACAGACACTGGGCTATAGCATGCACCATAGAATACATCACACAATCTGGCACATAATAAAGACAATAGTTATAACAACATAACGCTATGAAACGGCACAATTACAAGCAAATCAGTGCTGTGCTTGCAAAAATACTCTCAAGCATTGCACATCTGCAAAAATGTGCAATTTATTTTGTGCAAAAATAAACATAATCAGCATCAATTCAATTCTATTCACTTCCTATTAGTAGTCTGTAGCAGTAACGTCTATCTTGCACCGTTTCTGAGATATTATCACACGAGCAGTGTTTATGTGATTGCCTTTGACCTTCAGTTTTGATAAGATCAATGAAATTACAAGCCATGCAAGCTTCCAATTCTAGTAAACTCATAACAGTTAATACATGCCATATTTCCCGAGGTATGGGAGTCAGTAAAATATTGACAGCAAATCTGACTTTCAAAGTCACTGGCACAATATGCCACGTAAGGATTTCCTGTAAGTCTTCCATCAGGAAACTAGAATACCTGGGGTGCTTTGTGGCACAATAGCTTGTGACAGACAGATCAAACCAGGGCCACAGCAAACACTGCGCTAGCATAGCATCGAGTGGTTAAAAACAGCACTGCACGGTTAAAAGTTTAAGAAACCGTCGGCTAAGTTAAGTGCCAATTGCACTAACAGAAAAAAACTGTGCACGAACAAATGCTACATTCAAACACAAAGGTGTGGCAATAACTGAGCATGTAACAATAATACATAAAACCATGTAATGTTAAACAAAAGAAAATACATGTGCTTTCGAGCCAAACGTTCAACAAACATAGTTTGTGGTAGCATTCTTTACACGTCGTCTAAATGGAATGCTATCGGCTTCTTCTCCGACTTTGACTGCTGGTACTGCATCTTGATCGCAGACATGACGTCGCCATGTTTCATGCCCGGCTGGCTACGTTTGATGCTTGCATAGTTGTCTTTCACAAACAGAGCAAACTGGTTGGGTGTACGTGGTACGGTGCTCTGAGACTTGCTGTTCGTGTAGAGCAGCTGAAACGGTGCTGCACAGTAACCACAGACCTTGGCATTGACGTCTAGCGACTTCGAGTGTCGGCGAATCCTGAATATGAACACAGCGATGAAACTTATCACTAGTGACCGATACAATCCTACACTTCTGGCTACCACAAGCTGGACGATTACAAAACAGTTTTGCTGATAATGTTGGTTGGTTGGGAGATTAATGTCCCTTTTAAGCACAAAAATAGGCTATATCGGGGACAAGGTCTTGGGTAGAGATTTAGTTCCGCCAGGTCAAGGATAACCAACGATACAGTAACCTCCCGACCTCGTTGCCTTTTTGTTCAGCGACGATGCAAAATGGGAAAAAATGGGAAGGCTCAATTAAGTTATTACGCTAGCACCTACAACAGGGAGAAAACTAACCACAATAAGACCTATTTATCAGTTCAATGTGGTATCTTGTGTAACTGATGTTCGTCAGTTCGTATAACATATCAGTGCCTAACGACTCTTGTATAATATCTTGTGTTGGTCTGGCTTTGGCAGGTTTCTCTTCGGTAAAAACCCAAAAGAAGCATCGGGGACCTCCCGCCCATGGTACCAGACCTGCCCCCTCCACTCCCAGTTTTTCTGACAAAATGTTGTAATTAGTGACTGGACCATGGTTTATGTTTCCCGCATGAGCATTTTATGTCGTCTTTTATTACCTACAAGGTGATGCAAAAAACTGGCAATTAACTGCTGAGTCAAAATTAGTTGCAAGACATTTAACAAAATATTGCTAATATATGCTAAATTTCACAGTGAAAGAATTTTGAAGATCTGTCATTTGGCTAAGTTATAGGTACGAGTACCATAGCAACCTTTTTCAACTCAATAACCATTAGCCCAATATTATGCCACCCTTACATGTATACGTTGTTCCATTAGGCACGCATACACAGACATAACAGCTATTTTGTAGGTGAACCCATGATTTGTTAGTTGCCTCACTGATCCTAAGGGGTGAAAAGCGCACAATTTCTGTGTGGCAGGCTGTCCTTCTTACATCAACAAGGGCAACCTTTTTAATACCCATTAGCCCAATATTATGCCACCATCAGTGGATGTTGTCCTTTTGTCAACAACAAACGGATTCCTGATGTAGAGGGCGTCGCTCCTTGTATGTCAGCTCTCTGCTGACAGTGCTGTTATGCTATAGCAGCCAGTAAATGCAACCAAGATGTCTATGTGTCACCGACAGTGTCAGAAGCAGCATCCGACCACTGCCACGATGTAAAGTAAATGTCGATTTGTATAGTGCATCGTCATAACCACCTCTAATGTGCTCAGGAATGGCACATGTTAGAGGGATCAAACCTGCCACCCACACGTTTATCCACGAACTAAATGAACCATCCGGCCTTTACTCCGTAAGCAGTTACCAGATAGTGCCACCCGAGGTAGCGTTAGTTGGAGTTTAATGTCCCCTTTCACCACAAATATGGCTATATCAAACACAAAAGTTCAAGGGTGAAGAGCTATCCCTACCCAGTACCCAAGGTAGCACACATCAGATTACAGCTCACTACTCATTTGTTGACCTCGAAAGGATGAAAGGCTGAGTTGACTTAGTTGGCTGATCTTGTAGCGGACAGTTTATTTGACAATTCTAGCTTTAGCCATTCCAGAGATATCACTAGGGCCTCAAAATTTAAAGTTGGTCATCAGGTCATGTGACCCTGATCACGCCCCTTTTAAGGGTGATTTGCCATTCTTATGCTGGGACTTGACATAGCCTACCTGTGTACAAAATTTGAGATTGTAGCTTAAGCCATTCCAGAGACATGGTTGTTGCTCACCAAAATTTAAATGGTTCAGGTGACCTGACCACGCCCCTTTTGGGGATGGTTTGCCATCCGTGGGCTAGCACTTGCTACTATCAGCCTATCGACCAAATTTGAAGTTTCTATCTCCACCTACCAGATATATATGACAGCACTGACAGGTGATACAAAATGTCGAAAATGGGGTGGTATGGGTAGCTATGGGTAATTCAAGGTCACTGAAAATAGCGTCATTTTGTAGAGCGCATACGAGTTCTTATTAGCGTTCCATAGTAAGAAAAGGAAAGGAAGAGTATTTATATAGCGCCATTTTATATACTATGTATATCTCAAAGCACTCAGACATGCATCACACAGTTTTACCTGCAAATACACCATGCCTGCCTTTCCTTCGTATACGTTCACCAGATGGCGCCACCTCTAACTGAGATAAGAGAGATACGATTGCAGCTTACTAATCATCTATCGACCCCGAAGGGAAGAAAGGCTGAGTTGGCCTGGTTGGTTGATTTATAGCGGATGGTTTACCCACATAAGTGGTCACCCGTCCACAACAGGTCGAGCACAGAACAGTGAAAGTTCGCCGGCCAAAGACAGACGTTCTACCACTGAGCCACGCCCATAGTACTATGTCCCTATCTTGCCCTGCTTTTTAGATATAGCGAGATATTAGTCGAAAATCACCGATCTGAACCTACACAACCTGTATTTGGTGCCCCTGTTGGGGGTGACCCCGTCGGAATTTCGCCCAGATTTTTTTGCATCAGAAAACTAGAGTCCCTGTGCTATTGTGTGGCGTTATCTGCGTGATCTTACGTTTAGCCGTCTTGGTACAATACTGGCGTGTGACAGAGAGACAGTTGGACGGATGGACACATGACGACAGCATATACTGTGCCAGCATAGCATCGCGCTGTAATGACCATCACTACACAAAGAAGCAGCAGAAATCAGTCAACGTCAAGACCAGTTAGTGTTGAGACAGGCGACTTTATTGGTATTTAACCAGTCCCCTATGCCATTCAGTCACTACACTTAGTGAAATGGGAGATGAGTAAGTCTAAGCTAAGTTCACTAAACTTTCTCAGTTCAGTCATGGCCTGTGGCTGGGAAGTAAAGGCAGGTATGGCTCATTCCACCTGTGGATTAAACACGTGGTTGGCGTGATAACTCATTAATACATGCCACACATGAGTGCCTTAGAGGTGATTAACATATATAAAGCACAGTACAAAGCTACCAGCTTTGCTTCACTTTTACTCTACTTCTTCGCCACCACTAAATATGGCTACAAATGCATGCAGTTACTGTCTAGAAATGCAAGAACGACTAGTTTACTATGCCAGTAACTGTCGATGCATACTCATATCCGCATCTCGTGCACTTGTACGTGTACTTGGCACTGATCTCATAGGTGTGACAACGAGCAATTGGTGGAAGATCCGGCAGCAGACGATTAGCAGTTCTTGCCCTGACACCAAACAGCAGTCAAAGTAACCAAACTTTTCACATCTGTATTAAACACTGCAGCCAGCAAACACAAATGCTGGGCTAACCCATTAACAGTTGTCTCAGGCTTGGATATCCCTGATCACTGGCGTTACCATTCATATTTACCATGTAATGGTAAGCATTCTCCAAATGGCGCCATCCGAGCGAGGTAGCGCACATCCGCAAGGGTAGGGCGATCAGCAGCATTTATGTATCTGTACATCTCTTGGTTTGTGAGCTCGTTTTTTCCACATGTCTCAAAAACTGATGCAGCTAGGATCGCCAAACTTGACACAGGCATGGTCTACCACGAGTCATGGAAATCAAAAGGTCAAAGGTGAAGGTCATGTGGCACAAAAACATGCCGGTGTCAGTCTTCATAAGGAAAGCAACACGGACGTCTGCTGTTGGGTTTCCCCGTGTCACGTCTGCACTGCCAATGCTGCTGACCACCGGTTTTTCCATGGATGGAGCTTTTCGCAGTCAGCAAGCAATGGTTTGGGTCATGGTGCTCGTGAGAGTGCTGACTTCTTCTAGTCTTGGCATTTCTACGCACTAATGCTTTCCACTCAGCTGCAGTCTATATGTCTGTGACACTCCCTTGATTGGACTTAGCATCGCACTGGCCACTGATAGAATACGATGGCATAGGTTGATTCAAAATACTACACACCAATCCAGTGATGCATACTCCATTCTGGACAATGACAACAGCCAATAAAATGCGGCATTTAACATTTTATCACCATACTGTATTTTTCTTTAAATGTTCTCAAAGGCAATAGCAGCAAAAGAGACATACTCCTGCTACTATTACTCTATCAGTTTTTGTTTAACCAGACTAGTTCTCAGGAGTTAATCAAGGTTGTGCCGGGTTTCACAAAAGCAAACCTTTTTATTACAAAATAAAAGCCTTTCCTGCTACCCAATACACAGCACCAACACACTGAAGGCAGAAGTGAAAAATTATATTACAAGGAATCGTAGATATCAGACTTTGCCCACCGTATGTAATCACACCCTTAACCTTAAGTATATAGATACTTCCTTAACGTAAGTCCCATTAACATTAAATTAACTTTGCTTCTTTGCTTTCCTACGTCCATGAATCAATATATATTTGCTTCTTTTGCAATGTACACCATTACCATAGTAACAATGACAATGGCCTTGTGCGTTTCCATTATTCTTCCCATTAATCATCAAATTTCTCCATTCCTGTTGAAGTGTAGTTTGTGTGTAATTTCGAAATAGTTAGTCACAATTATGCCCATTATTAATAAGAAACTGAATTTCATGCGACTTTATACAGTAAATAAGAAAATGCAAGCCAAATCGCTCCTTCATAACAAAATTCGTACCGATATGCAGCTCACACACTGCATTGTCAAAATACTATTTGCATTTGCCTGGCACATTGAATAATCCCTTCTGCTGCATGACGTTATTGGCAACTGAATGATCCCTATTGCAGCGACGCTGCAGCGACTGGTGCAGTGAATAACCAATGCTTTTGAATGCCCAGACAACCACGGACAATTGCCCCTCGCCCTTCACCCTGCCGGAGGACTGAGCTATGGCGATAGGCAACATGCACAAAACATTTGGTAAAGATCGCGCATGTGGTTCTGGAGGTATGCTCATGGACAGACAGACAGACAGACAGACACGCAGACAGACGCACTCATTACAATACTTTGCCACCATTAGCCCACGGGTAATAACGTGATATACCAAAATAAAAAGCACAAAAAGCATTTGTAAAGCTTTGCAATGCACTTATCAACAAGAAATTCAGTAAAGTTACACCAGCACCCTTCATCGCCTTGACACTGTCAGTTTGGTGACAATAAGGGCATCCACCTTATAAAAATCCCACTCCAGCCATGGACAAAAGCTCCTATGTGGGGACAAGGTTTATCGGCATTTTCGGGTAAATCTGTGTTAGCCAGTTGCGATTATGATTTTCCTCCTCCTCCAAACCTTCGGGACATAATGAAACTTCTCACATCCTCCTTCAGCTCATCCTGTCATTACACAAAAGCTGGCCAGTTAGAGCATCCAACAGAGGCATCAGTAGTTCGGCAATACCAGTATTTCCACAAGTTGCCATGTCCATCGAGGACTTTATGCTGAATCCAAACGATCGCATGGCACAGCTCATGTATGAGAGTATCACGCAGCCTCTCTGCAACATTCAAACCACATCGCAGCGACTTCACACACATCGATCTGACAGTGTACCAAAGCCAAATGCACAATGTCATTTAATTACAAACTCTAACAATATTCATGACGTGTTAACAATTACCTGTCACCTGATATGAGATCGACATCACAGAATGTTATAACACAGAAAACTGTATATTATAGAATATGAAATGAAAATGCTATCCAGCACACAATACTGAAATGTGTAAACATCAAACACTGTACTGCAAATGAGGTAAAGGGGTCATATAGGGACCAAATTTGAAGTTTAAAGTCAAAAGATAAAAATCACAAAGTCAACATATTGCTTTTTATTCAAGTGTGTAAATGTGTCACACATTGATTAGCACTCTCTACCTCTGCACAATGTGAGGCCTGAACCCCACTATCCCTCTCGACCTCAAAGCCCCACAAAAACTCATCCATCAAAGCCTTAAACCCAGCCGAGCACAGCCTGACATGGTTAGCCTATCACTACAATGCTTATGGAATTTTTTTAGCTGCAATTTTATAGTGTGCAGTTTAAAATTGGGTGCAAATAAGTGATCAACGAATGGGACTGTTGTCTTCAAACTGCAGAAAGGAACCATAATATGTCAACCGTCACGGCCAAAAATTTGTTCTACAGTAAGCTTACTCTGATGCCATTGGTCTGGCTCTACAGAGGGGACTTTGTCCTGAGAAAACCATCTGAACCGTTCATGGTAAACCAACTAACTGGAACACAACCATAAAAAGATTGTTTGTGTGCGGTTCAAATGCTGACCAAACACAGTGCAAAAAACACTAAGTTTACACACCTGGACAGTCACAGACTTTTGTTGACAACTCGACTGACACGGTCTTGTTTGACGGGTTACGAGGATCAGATTTGTAGCGACAGAATCCAGCAGTCTTTGTCAGTCGTGTACTCCATGAGATCGGTAGATCAGATGGCAGCTGAGCACACCGAAACAGAGGCGTTCAGGTATATTCATAATCCATAAGCAAGTGCTATATATGCACTGCATTAAGCCAGTTACAAACTGTTACCATTAACAACGAAAGACTACCCTCTTTCTCATATGTATCTTTTAGCATCCACTAAAACAAACACACTACCGTTTTTCAAACAGAATAAACTATGGTCTTAATTGTTCAAGGCTAGTAAAAAGTAAACCAACTAAAGGAATATTTTATGCATTGAGCAAGTACTAAATGTAACAAAGAAGCGTTATTCTTGGTAGCATAGAATTTATTTAGGTGTAGAAGAATCCATGTCATATTCTACAACAAAAAAGAAAAGAGCAAAAATTATCAAACTTCTGTTATACTAATAGACATTAAAATTTTTTAGGTTTTGCAAATTCGTTTGATGGGTAAGATTTTAACCAGACAAAATGATGACAAAATGCATTAAAATATTATCACTTACTTTGTTGTTGAAAACTTCCATGTTGTATATCTGGAATAGTTTAGCTGTCAACTGCAGTCTCATTTTAGCAAACTGCTTCAAGTACCTGTGATCAAGAAAAAGTTTTTTAAAAGTGTAAAAGTAATATTAACACCACTATATTATGAGAACATGAGGAACTGAATAATGACATAGCAGTTCGAAATCACGTGACTTCAAGCAATGTATCTATATCATCAGACAATATTTACATCCTGGTACATGCAGTCTAACACACTTGCCAACCGCAAACATAGTAGTTAACCATGATGAACAATTTTGCACAGTCTGCCTTTCATAAATTAATTACTAGAGAAAATCCAGCCAACTTCGGCTTATCAGATACAACCGCAGACGATCTTTGCCATTCTAAATAGCGAAGATCGTCTGCAATGTATTACTTATAATTAGCCCCGTACGGGACTGGCGGTCGACTCCTACTTACTGCTAACTTCGAAGTCACGTGACACAAAACTGGGATAATAATAAAAAATCTGTCCCCGAAAAGCTTTAGGTATTGTGCCCTAATTTAAGAATCTGTGGTCATTTGCCAGCCCCATCGTGACCTTGACCTTGGATCGGGTCATACTGCATACCATCATGCATCACTCATCAACCTCTACCTACACGCCAAATTTCATTGAAATCGAAGAAACTTTTTGTGGACAGACGTCGTCGGACGGACGTACGGATGGACGTTTGAGACACACTTTATTCGGTCGACTCAGAGGAGTCGACCTAATAAATACGAAGATTTATGACTGAGGTGCTCAAAAGTTTGCAATCTAGAGCCGGACATGTTTTAACTGGGATTAAAACATCGAGGTATCATATTGCCTCTTTCACACAACGTGTCTGAGAAGAGATGACGTTTTCAACAACTGACCTTGATGCTTCAATGTCTCTCTGGTACTCAGGAACATCCAATGATAATGACTTCAAGAAGCTGAAACGCTTGACGAGGCATGGGCCAACAGTGTGTGGTGCGGCTCCATTACGCTGACGTAGAATGTTCACAGAAACTGGCGTATACAGCACCTGGCGTGACTCCCAGTCTGAAGACTTTGTTCTTCCGGGAAGAACTTGATCATGGCACAAAAACTCAGAACCTATATCAGCAATGCACACAAAAGGCAAAGCAAGTGAGAATCTTATCAACATATGGGGGTTGAAAAAAGCAAAAGAATAGCACACTATCAAATTTTGGGTAAGGCTACAGGTAAAGTACCATTTTTGTGAGAAACCACAGTCATAAATAGTCAGGAGACAACGATAGCCTCATTGCAAAAAAACTAGCCAGATCTGCTTAGCCATTCAAGTATAATGTAACAAATTCAAATTGTCAGATATCCCTTTGCCTCCAGACATCTGAGATTTACTGCAGTTTTCATACTCCAATGAAACTAGATAAAACCAACAAAGCTATGCCAATATATTCATGGCAACAGGTGATAATAGCAAATGTGTACTTTATTTAACATATCAACTGCACACGTAATGCAAAAACAAAACTAAAAAATTTGCCCAGAATGGGGACTGACGGTCGACTCTTCGCAACTTACATTTGTGCCAACTTCAAAGTCACGTGACACAAAAAATAGACCGAATATCAAATATCCGGCCGGATCAAATTTAGATATTGTGTCTTATAGTTTAAGAATACACGGTCAGTTGCCAGCTCCCATTGTAAATGGCAGAGGAGACAGCTTTTGAAAATGGATGGATTTCCATCTTAAAAAAGTTTGTGACCTTGACCTTGGATCGGGACATACTGCATACCATCGTGCATCACTCATCGACCTCTACCTACGTGCCAAATTTCATTGAAATCAAAAAAACATTTTGTGGATGGACAGACGTACCTACGTATGTACGTACGTCGTACGCACAGACATTTGAGACCGGCTTTATTAGGTCGACTCTGTTGAAGAGTCGACCTAATAAAAGGCAAGACTCTATCCATGACAACTGACAAAGATCACTTTTTAAGGCTATTAACTGTAATAACAACTTTAAAAAGCTTAACATTATGCATCGATTAAAGCCAGCATGAAGTATAAGAATAAATAATATGCAGTACATCCACATTCCTAAAAATTGTTAACAACAAAAGGCAAAACAAAGAAGTAATTCTACAATGTCTGCTATCAAAAACATGTTCAAACCTGCCAAATTTGTATCAGAGTTTGCATTTACAGCACGTTTCGGCTTCTGTGACACCTTGTCTGAATCTTCTGGCACATTAATGATGGGTCGATTTTCTTTGTCACGAGCAGAACTTATCATCTGCAGCGGTGATGCAGAGTCATGGTGCTCAATGTAACAGTCATTGTCATCATCAGATACACACTCAGACTCACTGCTGCTGCTGCTGAGATCAAAGTCATCATCAGATACAACAAAATCACCTATTGGAGCATCTTGCTTTGACTTGGTTTGTGAAACTGAAGCTGGTGCTTTCATCTTCTGTAGGACTGCAACAATGCAGCATACACACTACTAGATTAGCAAATCTGATTTTTTTTATTTTGAATTATACAGATGTTCTCATTGATGTTACTATTATTAGGCCACATCACAGCAATAGCTAAACTCCACACATAACAAACGGCGGTTGGCAGCAGCATTGGCTGCGGGAAAACTGAGCGTAGCTGACATAAGCAGCAAACACTGATATTGCGTTTTGTCCGAAGACTGACACAGATTTGTTCTTATGCCTCATGGTTAGTTAGTTAGTTAGTTGGAGTTTAATGTCCCTTTTCAGCACAAATATGGCTATATCAGAGACGAATGGTCATGGTGGAGAGCTATCCCTACCCAGTGAAGAAAAGCCTACGATATATTAACCTCAACCTTGGCCACCTTTTTGTTCAGCAGCCATCCAAAAAGGGAAAGGAATCGAGAGTCAATCTATCAATCAATCATTTATTTGCAAAGTACATGAATAAGTATGTAAAAAGTAAATGAACAGCATGACAACAAGGCAGAAACTGCGCTTACAGTTGCCACATAAAAAATACAAAAATACTACTATAAGAAACTTACTAAAATAAAATACTCTTGCAGAGCTAACGCTTAGAGTCACTGTGCATCATCAACAAGTATCGCGTCGTCTATGGCATCAAGGGAATTTCTAAAACGATGAAGAGAACCAAAATCAGTACTGTCCACCGGCAGCTTATTCCAAATGTTAACAACTCTTTCACAAAAGAAATGCGATCAGACAGAGCAACTGCAATAACCATTCAGTTTATCAGTAGAATGAATCAAAGGCACTCGACAAGTCACTACAAGCTATTAAATGCACATTGAAAAAAGATGGGTTTTAAGATGTTTTCTAGGCCTGTTGAGCGATTTTTTAATCGTGTGAATCAAGCAATGATTACCTTAGTCGCTCGCTGATCGCAGTTTTAACGCACATTTCCTTTGCGGTAATGTGTTAATTAATGTGTTAACTCTACAGCCCTAATGCTTTTGGAAGGTATTTAAGGTATGAGACGAATGCAGGGTGGACACTGGACAGGAGAGAATTCCAGACTGTTGGAGCTGCAATATGAAAAGAGTGTGAACCGAAATGGAGATCAGTGCAAGCGACATACAAGTTAGTGGAGGAGGAGGATCACAAGGTGCGAGAAGGAACGTAGGGATGAAGGCGTTCAGACAGATACGACGGAGTAACGGTATGTGAGACTTTGTAGGTAAGGGAAGCCAACTTAAACTGTATCCGCCATTTGACAGGAAGCCAATGAAGTTGCTGAAGTGTGTCCCGTGAGGATAGTGATGGCTGCTGTAATACAATTCTTGCAACTGAATTTTGAATGCACCTCGACGGCGAGCCATAAAAAAACAATCAATTAGATTGCAAAATAAAGCTGTGGCGATATCTGCTGTGGTGGACTTGTCTAAGACACCGTGGAACAGATGTACGTTTTGCACTAGAACTCCTAGACAGTGGACAAGCGTACAAACAATAAATATGCAGTAAAATAATTTAGTGACAGAACAACGAGTTACATACTTACATTGTTCAAAGTCTCCATCACTTGAATCTGAGCTCTCACTTTAAAACAACAATCAGACAAATGCATACATGCATGCAGTAGTTACAAAAGCAAAATATTTAAGCTATGTATGACAGAAATATCTTACTACATGACCTCATGACAACCATCGCCCAGGATTCGGCGGTCACATGTCAACACACTGGTGTCTCGTTTGTTCTTTGCAGGCAGGGGTCCAGCCTACTCTGGACCCCAGCGCTGAGACCATATAGCGGTCCAGTGCGCTTGCCCAGGGAGAGGAAGGGAATTGGTAGGTGTGTGTGATGTGTGTTAGCGACGTGTGGGGAAGGCAGGTTAAGTAGGAGTGAGCAGCTTGTCGGGTATTTCTATAGCGCGCCCCTTCTAGACGTGGCCTACTGTCTGGCTTAGCCCTGACTGGCGCTGTGTATTACGCCAGCCAGCGGCCAACCAAGTCTATTTACTTCGACTCACGCCGGCGCAGCAGGCAGACTTGACACTGCTAGATCAAGTTGCCTACAACGGTCACAGTTTATAGAGGACACCGTCGAACCCTCTTTTTCCTGCCCGGGATTATCTCCCTGTTCATCATGTGCGTATGAATTATTAGAAAGAATTCTTTGATAGCCGGATGCGCCCGGGCCGAGTCGAACCCTGGCCACTGAACGCGTCACGCTCTACTGCACATGGCGTCTGAGTGCATTAACCACTCAGCCACAAAGGCAGGTCTATACTGGTGCATCATCAAATATATTTATTTAATAATCCCAACACCTGTATGAACATGTGGCAAAAACATCATTTGCTAATGTGTAACATTTATATATTACAGTAGTCATAATCTTTACTATCAATTTCTGGGAACTTCTCAGTCAGTGACAATAAAACAAACTGGAGCAACAGCACCTGGCACAGTACACACCTCCTCCATGCCACGATAAAACCGGCACAGTGTCATCATCGGCAAGCAGTGCACTCACTACATGCATGCATGCAACTGAAGTAGGTCAGATGCAGCTGTACACACTGGCCTCATTCCAGCATAGCAGCATGGCAGTGCTTACAATCAATTTATCAAATTTAATCAACTCTTCTCTGATCTATAATCTACCTGTTTCCCAAATTTTATGCAACTCCACTTGCAACTTCTTACTTATTCCGCTAACAAACAAACATGGCATAAACATTAGCTCGCCCACCTGTGACAAAGGTAAAAATGTCAACATCAACCAAATTTGGCGAAATAACTGACAGCGGTGATACCTGTTTTTGTCATCAGCTGCATCCAATGGAACCAAATCTTGTAACTCATCAGAATCTTCTAACTCATCCTTCAGGTTTCTTTCGGATGCTGCCGACGTGACTGATTTACTGTGCAAGATGACGTGACTAGATGACAAACGCCTACCTAGACCTGGCTCAACCATATCACTTTCATGCTGATTATCTAAGGTATGCCTGTCTTCAGCTGGTTCATTGTTGTCAGACGATGGACATGTTTCAGATGTATCTACAGACAACTTATCTGGTCTACTGGCAGCAATGGGGCTATCTGGGACGCATCCTTCTGCAGCTGATTGTATTGACTCATGTGTGCAATCCTCGTCACTTTGAGACACAGTATCAAGCAAATGTCCATCAACAGCTGTCGTGTAGAATATGGATTTGTGTGTCGTGCTGTTGTCCTCTTCGTCAGTGTCGGCTATGACTGTCAGATGACCTGTCGCAGCCACTGTGCTTCTGTATGGCGTAAAAAATTCCGTAGGACTTTCATCTTCATATTCGCCACACATTGATACCCGCCTTTTTCCAGGCTTTGATTTTCGTCTTCCACTGTGACACTTTGGCGACGGTTCACTGCCACCACTCGTGGAGCTGATACAACCAAAAAAATCCTCAATGGTTACCGGACTTTCGATAGCCGTAGATGACAGTATCTTCCGAGCATCACAGATCTCTGGTGGACTTTGATGGACAATTTCCTCATCAGCTTCAGCTGACAGCAGATCACCTTCTATGCCATGTTTGCATACGTCTACTCCTTGCTCTGATTCACTCTCTAAAGCTAAAAACGTAGGCTTGGGCACCATGCAGCCAACTTCTGTAATTGGACGGGCAGCGGCAAGTCCTGACCCTGATTCAAACACATCATCATTCATTTCCGCATTGACAGAAGTATCCAATGACACATCACAACTACTCATCTTGTAGCTATCAGAAAACAGGTTAGGCAGTGAACGATCCATTTCAGCTCCATCATCATTTGGGTGTGGAGTCAGCAAACATGCTGCAGACAATGGCTTAGAGGACTCTACTGTGTCATCAAATGATGGCAGATGATCGTTGGCAGCATCTGAATCAGGCAGATGTCCCACAATGCCTTTCTCTACTGGTAAAGTCTGCAAAGACACACTGTCAATGCTAACAATGAAACTATTATCTGAGCTGGCATCAGGCCCCGGTACTGTAGCAATGGCACACTCCGACTCAAGCATGTTACTAGTACACTTATCATCGACAGAAACAGCCAATGATGTATTACTAATACTCTGTCTGGAGTCATGTAAGAAGATCTTCACTGCCGAATGAACTACGTCGGCTCCATCAGCTTCAGTAACGTTTGTGTGATCAGCACCACTGCTGTTGACACTGACTGGGTGCAAGTTATTACATTGGTAGTCATAAAGCATAGTGTCCTCTAAATCACACTCCGCCATCTCCTCACAAATTGCATCAATATCTTCAACATCTACCATTGCTTTCTTCGTCATATCAGTTGCACTTGCTTCATCTGAGGCCGCACTCACTTGCACATGTGAATTGCCAGACGACGTGTGTGATGTAGCCATGGATTCCAGTGTAGCCCCTAAACCAGAGTCCACTAGACTGATGGCACTGCTGGTACTGCTGACAAATTCTGAGCAGTGACAAACAGCTGCTTGTTCGCATGCATCTCTGGTCCCAACAACCGGCTTTGTATTAATGCTGCTGCCACAATTGCACAGCACTGCCTGGATGGACACATCTTTCTTCTCTACTGGCAAATCTACATCTTCAAATATCGTTTCGGCATGCTTCAACAAACGTGATCGTGAATTGGTTTTTTTCTTTACCCCTTTCTTCTCACCCGAACTGATATGCTACAATACAACCACATTCAACAAACTCATCCAAATGAGCAGTGCATCTGGCTCAAAATGTTATGCAGTGGCACAATTAATATAAGGCAGATGACATACTAAAAGATATATCCAACCCATCATCAGCAATTCAAAAGTAAAGCAAAGTAAGTGTATAGCAGTTTGCAGAAACTCTGCCACACCGCTACGGGAAACTCACATGTAGACCTGGGAGTCGCCGCCGGTAAGTCGACTTAGTCGACTTGGCCGCTCCAAGTCAAGTCAAGTCGTTTCAGTTCCATGTCGCCGCCGAAATTTTCCAC
>Ga0209780_1001000_pt1 | contig 17482 bp, 7 predicted proteins | sample WorMetexBAHAMAS2_FD_187384 | JGI IMG/M metagenome (GOLD analysis project Ga0209780, IMG submission 187384) | Marine gutless worms symbiont microbial communities from Max Planck institute for Marine Microbiology, Germany - Inanidrilus exumae... | ecosystem: Host-associated > Annelida > Digestive...
ATAAAGGTCACTTTGTATTAAAGTTGCCCTTTAACTAATGGCTGAGAGTTCGTTCGGGCATGGGCATTGGGATTACGTCGGCAGTTTCCATCATTTACGCATTCCTCAAAATATACACTTTTACGCAGCAAATTTACGCAACGGTAATTCCGCAAAGTATTTTACGCATTACGCAATTCCGCAAAGTATAAATACCCAATTATGGTACAGATGGTAACTGGACACTTCGCCTTCTGGTCATTTCGCCTACGAGACATTTCGCCTGCTACTTGGACAAAGAGAAAAATCAACTGCCAAAGAGTATAGATTAAAAGTTAGTGCACAGTGTGGAAAGAAGTACTGTGCTGAATGTTGTGAAACAATCGTAGCTGTTGTGCCTTCTGTCGAATGCAGTTATAATTATCTCAGTAGAGCATTGATGACCTTTCAGTGCAGATGACATCCCAGGGAGTGAAACAAACACAGACCATTCACTCCTGATGCACATGTTTTTTCGAATTAAACTTTATGGGAGTGTGTTCGAGAAAATTTTTCTTTTCTTGAACAAAAGTTCCATATGCAGAACTTTTGCTGTGAGCAGTTACAGTGCATGGGAGCAGTAAGTCTTGATAGCAAATAGACTCAAATGGGCTCATTTGACAGTGAAGTTTTCACTGACAGTAGCAGTTAGCACTTGCAGAAGTGAACATTTCAAAGACAGCTGTTGACATAATTCAAACTACAACGCTGTATTGTGTTGAGTGAACAACACAATACAGTAGCTGTTTGCTCTTTGCAACAGGTGTTTCCTTGGGCCCACCAGAGTCGTCAACGCAAACGGCATCTTGATCGCTTCAGCCGTTTTTGCAGGGTTCACTAGGTGACAGATCGACTGACAGACCAACAGACCACGCTATTCGTTCTTTGATGATAGGCTGAGCACACAGTGGAGAAGCCAAATTCTGTTATTGTCTATGGCTACCACAAGTATTTATTGGAGCAGTCGACTTGACAGATCGGATCAACTTCAGCAATCAGCAGCTATATTCAGCTGTAAGACTAGACCAGTTGCAGTGTATGTGGAGACACACTACAATATAGCCTCAAAGAGCGCATTACCCACTGGTGTACTCGACAGGTGACAGTTTGTGTTATTTTATTTATGCTTATTTTAAATATAAATATGCTTAATGTAAATTACTTATTAGAAATAAAAAATAGAGGCTAAAAATTTAGCGGCCTTTGTGGGATTTGAACCCGAGACCCTTGCGGTACCAAAACAATTGGTCGCTTACTGTACCGTGCTAACAATTCAACTGGTATGTTGCTGTACATATAGCCCTATTGCAGTTCCGATCAATCGTCCAGTTTCTCGGTTCCTGTTTTAATTTATTTTGCGACTAATATCGAAATAGTTAGTCACAATTATAATAATGCGAAATTGAATTATGCTTGACTTTATGGTAAATAAGTAATTTTAAGGTAAATCGCTGCTCCGTAGCAAAATTAGACATGATGTTACATGACTGCATTATCGATACAATAAGTATGTAATCTAAGTCGCGTGAACGTTTTGTGGGTGGAGCGCTTGTACAGAGCGTACAGCCCAGGGGAAAGACTTTGAATTGATTCTGGGAGTGGTAAAAATGGAAACTAGACGCCCCATAGGGGTATCATTACACCGTGAGTTTTCGGCTTTTGTAATCATTGTGGAGTTATGATGGCCCGAAGTCGCAAGACCTGGAAAATCTTTGAGCAATTTTTGCGTTTTTTTGAAAAAATGGTTAAATTTTCAAAATTCCGTTCTGAAAGTTTACATGGCAACACCGATTGACATTGTTGTGTTGAGATGTTGTAAAATTTGTTTGATGGGAAATCAGCGAAACTGTGTGTTATTTACCTCACATAGAAAACAACATTTCGGCTCCCTGTCAAATCGTCGCTACTGCGTGGATTGTGCCCAAAATCTGCTAGGGCCAGCCCCAAACATTTGGCTCACACCATTCCAGATTTCATCCTAAGCAGCAGTTCACTTTCGGCGGAGTTACAGCCGACCGCGTGAAGGCCATTCTTTGGGCCCATTGGGTAAACCCAGTATTCACCCGAAGCGAAAAACAGCTACACATACAAATGTGTATGAAAATATGAGTTAGCTATTAATATATAACATGTAAACTTGTCATTGGTCAATCTTACGTGATGCATGCAGATAATGTGCATCTTTTATACTAAATGATCCATATAATGCCTGACTGTAGTTGAGAATTTGGGGTATTCTATTATTCTTCACTGTTTGCCTCTTCACATGGGAAAGGTGTAACCATGGAATTGTCTGCCATCACACCTAAGTTTGTCAGTAATTGTGTAATATACAAAATGTGTTTACTTCTGTGTCCACACTTTGCGCGGTCGGAGTCTGGCGGGAACAGTCCGATCGGGGGCAGTCCGAGCGGTAACAGCCCGAAGGGGGCTGAACTCGAGCGTGCAAAATCGGCCGAAACAGGAAGTAAACTTGGGTCGTTTGGGGGCGCCCCCTGGCGAGTTGGGGGCAGAGATCGAAAAATAAACCCCCGCAGACGGATTTCGCACCTCTTGGTGACAATATGGCGCAAGAACCACATCGATATCAGCTACCAGTTTTCTGGGGGACTATGCACTTCACATGTGCATCTGTGTATATACCAATCAACAGAAAACGTGTGACATGGATGACAAGAGGAGGGGAGAGTTGAGGTATAGGATGGGGTTGGAGTGGGTTTTGGGGGTGGGGAGCAAGGAGGAGAGAATAGATGGGAAGGATACGGAGAGGTGGGAAGGATTATGAGGAAAGGAAGGTGGAAGAATGTCTGGCTGTACCATATTTACTAAGATGCTACATTTTCAAAGACTATGTTTGATAGGTCATATGGTACTGCTGCTGCGATGCGGCCTTTTGCCAAATTGCTTTGTACACTTGATATTATTTAGATAATATTGGTAATATTGGCCTTGTTTTGTAAGCCTCGTCGAGTTGTGCTTCTTGCGTTTTAGTCGCCGATAGTCTTTTTAACTAGTTTCGGTCAAGCAACCGTTCGTCTGCACTGGCGATGTGTATCTGTGTGCCAACGTGGCTGATAGACCGTGAATGATAGGCTTAGGCTGTGATGGCAGCCCAGTCAGCATGACGCCTGTCGTGTTGGTCGGCTCAAATTAAGTACGTCCGTCCCACGGTGGATCTATCTGTGGTGGAGCGGCGCGTCTTGTTTGACTTGTACCGCGCGCCGTCACGCCCGGGGTGCCGCTGCATCCAGTGCAGTGCTTCGTGCAGCCAGTCGTAGTAATACGTTGGTAACCCGATCTTGCGGTGGTCGGCCGCGCCGCCCGTTAACCGGAGCGTGAGCACCGGCCGGCCGACTGTGGCCCCGCCGACCTTTCCCTGCCTCAGCAGCCGTCCTGCTGTCGCTGTGCCGCTGCCGCATTGCTTGCTCTGCTGGCCATGGAGCGTCGTTAGCATCGTGTGTAATTCCAGTGCGTCTTTGTTCGTTCCGCGTCCGACGCAGACTAATTAACTTCACTTCAACTTGCGCGGCTGCGCTGAGACGTAACAGGCGACTGGTTCAGGACGTTCTTCGTGCATGAGATTTGCTCGAGGTTGGCTGGGAAGTCGTCGGTCCGTCGCAGAGAGGACATACAGACGTTGACGACACAACGACCATGTCCGGCGGAACTGTTGCGACAGGCAGTCTTAAAGGTCTGTTTCTGAATGTTTGCCACTGACCCCACGACATGAGTGGAATTGTATACGGTAGTGAAACTTGACGTTAAGCCTTTCTGTGCCGTGCGCTGGATTAAGCTGGTCATCTCGTCCGTCATCTTTTGAGCGCACGTTAATCTTGTACTGTATCATACCTCTATCGATCCATCAAGCGTTACTTGATTTGTACAGCTGCTTGAAATGCAAATGATGTTGTTTCATGTATGACACTTGCGCATCCAGTCGTACTGCACTGATTTGAGACTTAACTGTTGCCTCTGTTGGTGCTTATGCAAACGTGAGTCGGCTGCAGAAAATACTTGGAATTTTCAAAGGACACGAAGATCAGGTTAATGAATTAATTGCAATAGAACTGGGAGAAAAAACATGCTGTTGCGGACTGAATTTAACAAAGAACACTGAGAGTGACATGATTTGGACATGCAACAAGCATATGAAGAGAAAGGCTACCAGTAATGCACTATCATATCACCGGTAAGAGCTAAGCTCAGAGGGAGACAGCGTCTGTGTTAGATGATTTGGTCATTCACAAACTGAAGATTGGAGAAGAAATAGACCAGGCCAGCGAAAGATAGAGTTGGAGGTGAGTAGTTGCAGTTTGCAGCCTCATTGTCAACAGAGGTGATGTGGAAGGAAGAGAAGAGATGCGTAATAAGTCCATGGGTGAAGGGGAACGTTGATGCGTTAGATTTTAAAATATGCATTTAGTTGTTCAGCTTCGGCTTTTAAGATATTCATAAATCGGAGAATGATACTGCAAATATTTTTAGGTCGACTGTTCGACAGAGTCGACCTAATAAAGGATTATCGCACGTTTACGATATGGCATAATGTCGTACATAGAATGGCCTGATTACTTCGTCAGACCACGGCCAGGTCATCCAATAAAATAACGCGAAACTGGGTCACTGCACAGAAAAGCAGACTGAATTGGAAACTGAAAGTAAGTTACACGGCAGTTAACGCTGGCATCACTCAGTCACAGGCACGCGACACTATCGTCGAGTGCAGGAACTAAACAGCTTGTGCGTCAGTAAATAAGTAAACAGTTGTGTCACCTTTTGTGTATGCCGGTGGGAAACGCGCTCTTTGAGGCTATATTGTAGTGTGTCTCGACATACACTGTAACCCATCTAGTCTTACAGCTGAATATAGTTGCTGATTGCTGAAGTTGATCTGATCTGTCGAGTCGACTGGTTTAATACTTGTTGTAGCCGTAGACAATAACAGAATTTGGCTTCTCAACTGTGCGCTCCGCCTATTGTTACTCACCGAGTAGCGTGGTCTGTCGATCTGTCAGTCGGTCTCTGGGTGAGCCTTGCAAAAATGGCTGAAGCGATCGAGATGCCGTTTGCCGTTTGTTGCATATAGCGGATTGCTTTGGGCGAATACTGTATTGTGTTCATTTAACACTATACAGCCTTCTAGTTTGTTTGATACAAATATCTGTCGAGTCAAGTGCTGTTTGCAGTTGGCACAATGTTATAATTTTTGTATGTGTTAAAGATCGATCAGTACTTAGTGACTGCAGCTTGAAAGGACAAGGCAATGGGTTTCACATGGTGAGACGTTATATACGTTATATGCAGTGTGCAGTGATCAATTGGCTAATGTGAAACATACGGAATGGGTGAGATGAGGCAAGGAGGACTACTTTGATGAGCACTTATACGAGCTTGTGATGTTTTGCTGAGGTCCGTCGACGGGTGGGCTTCGTTGGTAGCAGTTGCTTTCTGTTTACATGGTTTATGTGTTGTGGAATTAAACGTGTAACTTTGTGATTGAGTTTAGCGCACTAGTGCCCGGATGCCTGCCCATCGTGTGTGGGCTCGTCGGCTTGTAGGCTCCGCTTGTGCTTTTTCTCACGCACTCGCGGACTACATTTCACCTGCGTGACTTAACGCTAGAATAGTTTTAGCATTGGGGTAATTTGTCTGAAGCACACCCTATGCCATCTCAGTGCGGGGCCAATGACTTAATGTGGAGCTAAAACAGAGGATTGATACATTTTTGAAAAGATCTTTCCGCTATGGTTTCACTAAACAAACTTTAAGAGATACAGACCATTATAGACTCAGTCACTGAATTTTTCACCCCATCTCACCTCGAACACTACTCCACCAAATTCTTCGGGAAATAGGCCATGGCTTTGAACTGCCCTGCTATAAATACGAACTTCACATGCTGTACATTCTCACCAATTGCCTATTTAAGTATTCTTCATACCCTTTCTTAACTAAAATCCCTAATTTTCATAATTTCATTTCATTATGGTTTCAATTATGTTGTATTCTAATGTTGCATATACGTTTATTCTAAATAGTAGTTTCTCAATATCCGATAATTTTTATATTTCATTGCCTTGTCATATTATAGTTTCATTGTGTTCTTTTCATCATGTATTATCATTGTATGTTTTTATCTGTAAAATCTGCTTTCAGTTATGTTTTTTATTCCAGTGCTGCATATACATTTCTCACGTGTCAGTAAAAACTTTTACTTACTTACTTACTACATATGGTAGAAGTTTTGCACTACCAGTAATAAGTATTATATATTGTCACAGATTTCATTTGTGAATTGTAATGATTTGTTCACTTCTTATTGGTAGTTTGAATTTTAATGCAAGTGAATTTTGACTGAAGTAGAATGATGGGTGCTGAATAGTTTAGGACATGCAAACAGTACTGCACTGCAGTAGCATCCAGATGTTTTGTTTATAACTTAGCTGGGTTGATGTTATGTTCTGGATTGCTGATGACCAGCTAATGGCTTCATTTGTGTCCAGTTGTAAACGTCATCAGGTGAGATGCTGTCACTGATGCGGTGATGAATGTTGGGGATGGTGGAAGGATTAGGAGATTAGGGAAAGGAAGGCCAGTGTGTGGTGATTACTGATTAATGTCTGCATGTCGATAATGGTGTGGGATGTGAGGGACAGTGTTGACGTAGTGATGGTTTGTTTATTTGACCACATCCTCTGAACTGTGAACCTGTGATGTATAAATTTAGTGAGCTAACGTTGGTGACAATTCGTGATATGGTATTCCAAAAACTTACAAAGTACTGGTTTAATGTGTGAAAGTTGCCCGTTCCGTTTTTAATGTCAAACGGATGTTTGACACTGCATGTATTTTGTGGCTGCTGTTCATAGGTGCTAAACTATTATTTAAATGAGCTAGAAAATAAGGCATTGAAATTTCCCACCATATACCGTTATTAGTATCATAGTCAATTATTGATTCAGTTAAATAAATATGACGTCAGATTTGAATGGAAATTGTAAAAAATGGAATGTATGTAGATAAACTAGTGCAGATAATTTACTTCTGATGGCTCCATATTAACTCACGCACGTACATGTGTTGAAGCTGATGCCATGTTTTCAACAGTACGTGTTGTTAGATGGAAGGAAGCTGCTGTTATGTGTACGTTCTATATACTTGCTACTTTTGACAGTGAATAACCTAAGCTTACTGGATGTTAATGTTATTTGAAGATGTTGTGCAGTAGTGATAGGTACACAATTGGTAACTGATAATATCCTGCCATAGTGGAAACAGAAGCCCAGTTGTAGCCATTGTTCAAGGCTGACTGAAATTTGTCAGCTGTGCACGTGTTTGTGAACTATTGTGTTGCACGCTGGTTTGCTGATATACTCCAATTCGTCGTTCATTCCGTATAAGAAATGAATTAAGTCTGTGTCGTTTTGTGTGACAGAAAATTCATATGTGTTTTTGGCTGTTTTAATTAAAAATTTAGTGTACATTGTAGGCGTGATGGCTGTAGGTAGAAGGTTTAGGTAATATCGTTCAGGAGAATTCTAAGTTTCTAACATCTCGTCTTGGTATTATAAATGCCTCAGCTGCTGTTAGCAAGGTCATGCGGTCAGTAAAACTTTGCTCCAACAAATTGTCCAGTACTTAACTGATGGTGCTGGCTAACAAGGGTTCACCAAGCTATAATGGCCGTAAAGTGATTGTTTGTTGTATGTGTAAGCATGATGGAATGATGGGTGAATTGAGTACACGTGTTAGTTACGTCGTGTTTGCACTCAGCTCAAAGCTGTATAAAAAGCGTTGGCTGATCGTAATAAGCCAAAAGTTGAAATTGTGTAGAATCGATAATGTGTTAGCACCACACTTTCCCTGGGAGCAGTTTTTGATGTGAAATTTCTGACAATTAATTTAGTCGGTGGCGTGGCATAGTGGTAGAACGTCGGTCTTTGGCCGGCGAATTTCTGTTCTGCGCTCGACCTGCAGCTGATGGGTGACCACTTATGTGGATAAACCGTCCGCTACAGGTCAGCCAACTAGGCCAACTCAGCCTTTTATCCTTTCGAGGTCGATAAATTGAGTAGTAAGCTGTAATCGGATGTTTGCTTTCTCGCACGGGTGGCGACGTCTGGTGAATGCTTACGGGGTGAAGGCCTGGTGTGGTTGATTGGAGCGGTGGTGTGTTTGCTAGCTGCATAACGCGGGTCCAATTGTACGTTAGCGTGTGCAATTGGATGGCCGCAGTTTGCGCTGCAGCACCATTGGATATTGCCAATTAACTATCACTTCCGAGATTGTAAAGCGCGCTGGTCCGGTAATCGCGTAAGCTGCGCTATATAACAACCCGACCTTCACCTTTTTACCTTTTACTGTATGTAGGTGCCACTAGATGGTTTTACTGCAGACAGTTGTAGCCTAGAGTTTACTTACTTGTGATTGAAGTAGAACATTGCTGCTGCTGCTACTGCTGCTTGCACTTGAGCTACAACTTCTGAGCTATGTCAAGGCCCGTGTCTTTGTGCTGGCGTAGCACTGAGCCATGTGCTCAATTATTCCTGCAGGTACATACCGTCTTCAGTTTCCAATCTGCCAAGTTCCAGATATCCCTCTTGACGGCGATGGCCCATTAGTTTCTACTTAACAGATGGATCACACGCACAGTAATGACAGAGCCGTGATAAGAGCAACGGAACGGAACCTATTTACTAGCCATGCCACTGGTATAACGGCAGAAACCTGGAGGCTAATTACCACCGATGGCAAATCGTCCTTGAAAGGGGCGTGGTTAGATCACGTGAACCTCTATCTCTGGAACGGCTGATCGTCTCAGGTGCTGTCAACTTTGGTGGACGGTCAGTGTGATAAACTGGTGACGGTCGTTGGTCATCAGTTTATCACACTGACTGTCGACATCTGTGTACAACATTGCGGGCGTGAAGCACCGCGTCGCGCGGATCTGTCAGTGCCAGCGGAGATTTGTCTACATTTTTGTCACGTTTCATGTCTTTGTAACTGGTGCAGTTAGAGACTTCAAAATTTAGTAGATTGGTTGAACTTATCAAGTCCTAGTCCACGGATGAAAAGCCACCCCTGAAATGGGCGTGGTCGGGGTCACGTGGCCATTTTTAAATTTTTGGGCCCCGATCATCTCTTTGATCGGTGAAACTGGATGCTTCAAATTTCGTGTGCAGATTGATACGAATGCTATTGCACACATCCGCATGACAGATTACCTCCCAACCGGATGTGTTCAGGGTCACGTGACTTGTGTAAATTGTGGGAAATAACTGATAATATCTCAGAAACGGTATACGATAGAGACACAGTTGCAGTAGAAGACTAATAGGAAGTCGTATATGGCCTATCGAATTGCACCGATTCAAGTGACCTTGAGTGGCCTTGAATGTCACTTTTGCTGTCTAAAGCCTTTCTAACTGCCGTACCTCAGAAAATATACAATGCATTAACGACGATATGTTTACACGTGAAGCGGAAAGCGCACATGTGAAGTTGTCAGTTCATATTGTATCAGTGAACTGCAAACGAGCTGAACAGAGTTGTTTCGTTTCACTGCTGTTAGTGGCCTGCGGTTGATTTCGTCTCAGCTTTCAGTGTTGTGGCAACGGCTAACCAGTTAGCATGCAGTCTGATGAAATATTGCAGCTGTGTCATTTGTGCCAGTAACTCTGATACTGGAATGTCAAAAGAAATGGTAGTTGGTAATTCACGATGTTTTGCCACCGAGTTGTACACCGCAGTTCAAGTTTAAGTATCCACCACTATTAACGTTACGACTGGTGTATTAGTAGTAGTGGTAGTAGCCTTTATTTAATTAAAACGTGGTAGACTGGCGCAACCTCCGTGAACAAGCATACATAAATATAACAACATTAAACACATAGCTACTCGGTTTTTGTTGTTAGTTTTTCCTTATTTTATTTGTTTCTTTGACGTGCGATTAGGCTGGCCATCTCGTCAGCTTTTGAGTGCACGTAAATATACTGTATCGTATCGTATTATATCGTATAAAAAAGAACAGACAAACAAACAAACAAATAATCCCTTAAAAATTACGCAACACCAAACTGAGGTTCATTCTAGTTACAAAGGAATTTTTATGAAGCGCTGTTCTAACTAATGGCACAGCCGAACAGTTGATCCTGTTACGCAAATTGTAAGTTCATTCAGACACAACCGGTAACAAATAACGTAAACAATGTTCTAAACGTCTACGTGCCGTACATTCATGCGCAGTTGGTATAACTGCTCTTAGCGGGGGAAATTATAATGTTCGAGCATAAAAGCTCTCGCCGAGATACTGATACTGCTTGTTGCAATGTAAGCATTTGTTCCACAGTTTACAATGTACGCCGCTAGTTAATGACGTCTGCATGGAAAAGCGAACGATAAACACGGGTTCTATCGTTACCTACCGCCGACCGACCGCCCGCCGCGCTGCCACCTTTGTGGTTGAAGGCCAGCTGACTGACAAACGTGTGATTTGTGACTGTAGATATATGTTAACTGGCTTTAGCTGTCTAGTGGCTGCACAATTGGCTATGATCGCGTGACTTACGGAGCTGAGTATTATAACCTACTGGTTTGTTGCCTGCTCTCCTCCCATGCAGATACCGTTATTACCTCCGCCGCTCTTGGCAAGGGGTAATGTTTCGACCCGTGTTTGTATGTCTGTTTGTTAGCAGGATAACTCGGAAAGTTAATGATGAATTATTCAAGTTCTCTGATTTAAGAAAACTATAATTATCGGACTACCGCACGGAGAACAAGCTCGCGACTGCGAATGGAATTGCCCGATCTTGACGTCCATCTAATACATGATTCCTTGGACCCACGCAAGTCAGCCTCCCCCAAACGGCATCTCGATCGGTTCAGCCGTTTTTGTACAGCTAATCTGTGTGCCCAACACACAGACATACAGACCACGCTACATGCGACGTCTGTAGCAATAGGCCGCATCTCATACACTGCGTGCAGGCGATGCGGCGCAAAAATTCTGAAAATAGGCCTGTGTCTAATGTGGGATGCGCATTGGCCCCACTTCGAGGTCTCAGCGCTGATGGCAACATCTCCCCGCAAAGAAGAAAGAAAGAAAGAAGGCCTGTGTCTAGTACGTATAGTCGTCGTGACAGATGGACAGGTGTACGTTTGCATATGCTACATCATATGCGTATATAAGCAAGATCGATATTAATTCAGTGATAAGGTAGGAAGTAAGGCAGTGAACTGATATATGCTGGTTTGCGGCCGCTGATGTGTATGGTCTCTGAACTGTGTGCCGGCGTGCGGTTTGGAGGTGTATGCTGTATGATGAATGGTGTGTCACGCCGTCATCCCAGGTATCAGATTCATCATCTACGATAAACAACTCGGCCACATCCCTGGTTACTGTGGCCGGGATGAGAGATTTATCATGCTCAGATGCTGCTGCTGCTGCTATCCGCGATGCTATCCATGGTTAGTGGGCGGTGAGATAATGCCACAAAAATAATAATCCGTTGGCGTTTCTTTCCAGTTGCACTTACACCGCCCGTTTGTGGTTTTTATTTAACGCCATCTGTACAAAGATAGTGCAGCTTTACAGAGCTGTGTATTTGCAAAACGCGAACCTAGATGTAGATTTTATTTTTTAATGCTGCATCGCGTGCATTGCAGAGATGCGGCCTACTGCTACAGATGTCGCACGTAGCGTGGTCTGCCTGTCTGTGTGTTGGTCACACAGTTGATCCCAGCAGAAACAGTTAAACCGATCGAGATATCGTTTGGGGGCGTACTCGCGTGAGCCAAAGGAACCACGTATTAAAGGAAAGGAAAGGAAGAGTATTTATATAGCGCCATTTACTACGCACGCATAGTCTCAAAGCGCTCAGACATGGATCACACAGTTTTACCTGCAAATTACTCCATGTTTGCCTTTCCTTCGTAAGCGTTTATGAGATGGTGCTTCCCATAACTTGAGCTAGCAGACATCCAGTTGCAGCTTACTACTCATCTGTCGACCCCGAAGGGATGAAAGGCTGAATTGGCCTCGTTGGTTGACCTATAGCGGACGGTTTATTCACATAAATGGTCACCCATCAGCTACAGGTATCGCGCAGGACAGGGCCAAAGTATTAGATGGGGATCGAGATCTGCTCACACGATGGGCAATTATTGGGGTTGTCCGGCTGATTTAAAGGGATCCGGAGTCTCTGTTGCGGTGTTTGCAGCAGACTAGTTGGTGTCACACTATAGCATATTGTCCACCGTGAAAGATCCGCTCCTCCCTGCGATGCGGCCTTTCGTCAGAATTCTTTGACCACATATTTTAAACCAACGTGTTTAAAGAGCTCAGTTATGCACACAAGCAGTCATAGCAATTGTTTAGGACGGACCAAAAGGTACAACACATGCGCAGGCGGCCCCGTCGAAAGATATGATACACTTAGAATGGCGCCCCTAAACTGCTACTGATGGCACAGCCCTCAAAACAACGCCAGTCTGACACTGGTTTAGAGTGAGTGTTTTTAGTAACTTGCAACTAGATGGTGGCCCAGTGGTAAATTACATGTCTAACGTACGCCCTAATTAACTTTTCTGTCCGTTGTGTTACTGTGAGTATATTTTAGTGAGAAAGTACTGACGTCCGTTAATGCGTGGGTGTGGTGCAGGCGAGAAGGCAGCTTTGAAGAGCGTAGATAGCGCGGATCTGACGGAGCTGGAGTCACTGAGGACGATGTACGATCAGGCTGTGAGAGAGCGTGACGACGTACAGCGAGCGTACACGCATGCGCGCCAGGAGGTCGACATTCTGCTGCATTCAATGCACCAGATGAAGGCCGAGCGTGACCGAGCCATGGCCAACTATCAGTCCGCCGTCACCGCTCCCGCTTCCTCTACGGCACCCAGCAACCATGTCGCTGGGTGAGTTGCAGATGCTCGCGTGGCATCGTGATGCCGCCGGCAGGCTTATGTTTTACCGATGTTACACACACAACTTTATTTCACCACAAATGTGGTAGCAAAGAAAACATACACAATTAAACAAAACTTAAATAAATTAAATAAATGATCACTTAACTATAGCTACATTGACACTTCAGTTAGGCGAATACGCACACAATTCCAATTCCTTTTCTGCACACTCTCTAGAGAGTTCGCACAGTACATTCTTTGATGACATTATGCTAGAAAGAAACTTGCATTTGCGCTTAGTTATAGTATAGTTCGGAGTTTGAACATTAAACATTTCCATACAGTAATTACCAATCTCTTTAGATCGAGTATTAAATATTTTCATAAAAGAGCCACAGAGAGCAAATTCTAGCGAGTTGAACTGACTTTTACTTTCTTTTTTGAATGTTGCCCCTTTCGTTCAACAACGTGTGGACGGATTGCAACACGGATTGTAGCGTTAACATCGTCGATGAAAAAATTACCACGGCTACAAATTGGGTGAACTTTGGTCCAGTAACCCCGAGAACTTGTGGCTCATTTGCGTGGATGGTGAGAGCACGTAGGCTAAAATACGCTGTTCGCTGGTTTTTAAAGGTAATTTGCTTGGTGGCAGTAGCATAGCCAGTGTCTGTAAGTAAGAAATGCACAGTCGCGTTTGCACATGCCGGGCGGGCTACATGTTTTTACTTTGCCCCGCTTTCGAGTTTTACATTGTTTCTCTCGGTGTACAGGGTGGCGCAAAAGCACGTCATTGGTCTCTGTGAGTCTCGCTGTCGCAGCGGCACGACGCTGCGACGTGTTGTGAATAAAGGTGGACGCTCAGTGGCGATAAACTCGTCTTCCAATGCCCTTAGTGCTTTCCTCCTTGCGCTTCATATTGGGCTTTCTGCTGAACGTTGTGCGCGTTTATAGATTATATTTACTTATTTGCTTATTTAAATACCGAGCACGCCTGTAAACAAACACTGTGGACCAATCACAGCTCAAGTTCTTACAGGCGGCCGGTAGCAAAATAAAACAGATTCTGTCTGTTACCAGCAACAGGTACCGGCAAAATCGGTATCGGAAATCCATGACACATTGACTGGTTTCTGGTACCATTTGGCCGGTGACTTGCCGGTCACCCATGATCCCAGTACTAACCGGGCTCAGCGTAGGTTAACTTCGTTGATCTTGACCAACGACGCTACCACTACGCCACGCGACCACCGTTGTGGAAGGTGCCGTCGCGTATGGTGTTGCCATAGTTTTGCCAAATGTTGACCGATTTTCAAAATTCTTGAACCGTCACACTGAGTAGTAAATTTGTAATGAAATCGTTGTAGGAAATCCCACCACACTTTAAACGTGGCGCTGCTCTACCTTGTGAAATATACAGAACCTTCTTTGACTTTTCGGCCCGCCTTTCGGCACCACCTTGGAGATAATATTCTTGTAAATTTGACTTGCTTACTAACGGCTCATCGCTGATTTTGCGTTCGGTCAGGCACGGAGTCTGGCATTGCGTTCCGTAACTTACTGGTTGGTAGTTACGCCAGTGATACAGTGGGTGTACTAACCAACAACCTCGCTTCCGGCATTCACGTTGTCGGCATTAGGCACAGCACTGCAGTGAAAAACTGAAAACACATGCATTGTGCTGTGCAACCCAGTGCAATTGGACGCTTATCGCTTATCGAAAAAGACGCTATATTTCAGAAATCTGCAGCGTAGTTGCCCACTATATGTCCACTCCCTGAACTTCACTGGTTGCCAATTTAATGGCGCATTAAGTTCAAGCTCATACTTTTCTTACTTTCAAGGCTATGCATATACTGAAACCCCACCTTACCCCTCACGTCTTCTAATTCCTTACCGTCTTTCCCGTGTTCTTAGGTCATCCTCCTCCTCTAACCTCTTACACGTTCGTCACACTGATCTCATTTTCGGTTCTCGTTCTTTATGTGCAGCTGCCCCAACTATTTGGAACTCTCTTCTCGATTCAGTCCTTTCATCCGATGCATTAAAGTCTTTACAGTGGAACCTTAAAACACCTTTTTCAAGCAGCTTTAAGTACCCCCATACCGGCAAGCTCCATCGCCTCAGATTCATTTATGTGACTGACTAATGTTGCTTTGTAAATGTTGTTACTTACTTACTTAGTAGTTAGGTTGTAAAGTGTGAATGTTTAGCGTGACTGTGGGCACGGACGTGATGGTGAGTATTACAGATGTATGCTATGGAGACTGGAGTCGACGTATGTTGTTGCTGTTGCAGCCGATCAGACGTTGACAATCATATCTCAGCGACGTCCACGTCACATGCGACTACGGCCGTTTCTCCGCATCATCAGTCAGATGGGCTGTCTCCGTCAGCGGTCAGGCAGGCACCGTCAGCACTGGAGAAGACTGGAGCCGCAGAAACGCAGGCACACCGACCGCCATCAGTCCGCCACGTTCATCCACAACCAAACAGTTGGATTACTAACACCACGGTGAGTTATTTTCATCACTTGATACAGCTACCATTGTTTTAACAACTGAACATACGCATGTTTATCTCGTTTCATTTCTGCTTTGCCCGTTTGTGTTGTCTTATTTTTGGCAAGCAGATTTTCATGTATTTAATTCGCTGGTTGTGACTATTCTGAATATAGTCTCAGGCTTGTTATGAGGTCCTCAGATAGTAGGCCACATTGTGCATTGTGTACATCCGTCCGTCCGTCCGTGTGTCTGTCACACTTACGGGTTGGTAGACACAGAATTGCTGCTTGCGGCGGCGTTGGAGAGTCAAAAGTCACTGGCAGTCAGTTCCTGCATGAGGATATGCTGAGGTTGAGTGAATTGGCATTTGGAAGGCCATTCTAATTGCCACTCATTACTCACGATTAAAGGGAAACGGGCTTACGCAGATGCGTTTGGAAAATCTATATATAATATACCCTGACAGTGTTTTTGTGTGTCTTCATGGCCAGAGCAATTACGAGAATGCACCCGGTTATGAGTTCAGACTCAGCGCCAGGTGGCCGCCAACCCCAGACTAAGCCAATTGACTTGGGCTCTGAGTCCGCCAATAGGCTGCTACCATCCACATCACCATCGCCGTTTATTATTATTACTCAGCCCGGTAGCTGATATTTATTTTACCGTCCTGCTGTAAGGGTGTGCAGCTGGTGCCCAAGGCACAGTGTCTGTTATGATAAACGCACGCTGCCACTGGACCACTGCCACCTGTATGTAGGCACGTTGGTGTGAACAACTGGCCTAATGTTGTTGCCGTACAGAGCGGCGGCCGGAAATGAATTCAGTCCCGAGTCCACGCCGCATGGCCCCACGGGTCTTATAAGTAAGTAAGTAGGTAGTTTCTTTATTTAGGTCTGCCAAACGCAAACCATAACATCAACATGCATACAAATACAATGTAAGATAGGATGTAAAGTTCTCAACAAATGCATAAAATGGTGAAATGAAATACAGTAACACAAGTCAAACATCTAGTATATAAACAGCATCCTGTGCAGAAAATTCTTCCTGATCAAATTGTTGTCTTCTGAAGGAAGAGTAAGGGAGTGAGATCGTTGTTTCAGATTATAGTGAATGTCCTTTTTAGGAGGTAGTAGCTGATACAAAACATGTCGGTGAGACTTTTAGGTGAAAAGGTCAAAGATTCTAGGCTACTAGGCCTCAATACTCGGGACTCAGAATGTCTCGTTTAATGCATGCGAAAGAGAAGGTTTCAGGAATGCGAAACCCGCGATACTTCGGTGGTAGGAGAGAGGTTCAGTTACCGGGGGCGTTAATGGGCTGGCTGACATCGGGTCGGTGGTGTTATGTGTGGATGCGTGCTGACCAGTGAGTTGTGCCGCCTTAACTGCTGTCAGTTAGTGCCGGTGAACCGTGCCTGAGATGCTGGCGTGGGAGTGCTGGTGGAGTGATGGTTCGTTGGTATGCCCTGGCGTCCTGTCCGAGGCCGCGCTGGAATGTAGCTGTGTGTTTGAATGGAGGGAAGAGAGAACTAATGACGAACAGATGCGGTGAAAGTGTTGGCCGGTGAGCGTGGCAGTGGACAGCGTGGGTGGCTCCATCACTGTTCACAGCTATCATCGTGGACGGACGCCGACGCCTGCCCCGCCGTGCCACCCGTGACGTCTACTAGTGCCCGTTCTCAGGCTCTGACACTTGTGTCAACATGCTTCCGTGTTTTTATCATTCCAGCATGTGGTGCGTTTATCGGGGCGTTTTGTCACTCATTGAGAGTGACGGTGCAGTGCGCAAGTTGTTCACACTATCAGCAAACGATTAATTGGATATTTGCAAGTGCGGATGCCGTGCGCTGCCGGCCTGGCTGAAAGTAGCCCGCTGTCAGTCACTCTACAAGTTTAGTGCTTCACTGCACGGACGTGAACATGACTGGCTTTATATTCCTTGTTTTCTACTACTCCACACACGTCACTCTGTAACAATTACCTGGTATTGCACCATGTTATTATTATTATTATTATTATTATTAGTAGTAGTAGTAGTAGTAGTAGTAGTAGTAG
>Ga0209780_1001001_pt1 | contig 17476 bp, 11 predicted proteins | sample WorMetexBAHAMAS2_FD_187384 | JGI IMG/M metagenome (GOLD analysis project Ga0209780, IMG submission 187384) | Marine gutless worms symbiont microbial communities from Max Planck institute for Marine Microbiology, Germany - Inanidrilus exumae... | ecosystem: Host-associated > Annelida > Digestive...
TAATAATATTCATCGTCATCATCATCATCATAACGATAACAAAAATAACAATAAAAATAAGGACATCAAAACGCACAATAAACTAAAGTTTTAAATCTCCGTACTACGCCAACTAAAACCCGTATCACGACTGAGATAAAATGTTTTGACTAAAACATTTTAGCTCAAATGTTTTAGCTAAAACATTTTATCTGAGTTGTAATACGGGCATAATATCAAGATAACGCAGTCATAATCCACACTAAATATAACACTTATGCATGTATAACGGCAGTCATATAATTGCTGAAAATACTACTCAAAAATTAAGAATTACACAATTTAGCATGCACTAAGAAGCACAGAGTAATGCCACTGGCAACTGATAAATTTGCATTGTTATACAAGATACACTAACCAACATACGCATACAATTAATTCAGTAGATAAAAGAATAATGTAGGCATATATACTTGCAGCGTATACACCTATATAAAAAGTGACGATTATAAAAAGTGGCGATATTATACTGGCACAAACTGTAAAACTGTAGGCCTAAAAAGCAGTGGTTATCAACCTTCTATGCCCATGTACCCTTTCAGCATACGCCAGAATGTCATTCCCCTTTCCAAGGGATTGCTTGACTCAAAAGATGCATTCTAAACAAGGCGTCGACCCAACGTGACGTAACACTACTGGCCTGCCGTGCAGTGTTACCGTGGAGCTATAATTAGGCTGGGGGCGGCGTGACGTCATCGCGGGTGAAGCCGCCTGCAGGCCCGCCGTGGAGTGTTACAGACGACGACAGACGCCAGACAGCAAAACTATACTGGCCCCCCTACACTGTGTGTAGGCGGGCCAGTAATAATATTGGACTTTAGGCCTACTTAATGAAACATCATATTATTTTTTATTAAAGTGTGCCGTGTAGATCGTCTCAATTACGTGCTGCATGGGATTTGACGTCATACAGCGCTGACATTTCGGTCCGCGGCTACGCAGTGACTGAAATTACTTCATCAAACTCTGCCAAAATATCAATATTCCAACAGTTTGAGTCTGCCCCTATGTGGTCCCAGTCCCCCCTGAAATTTTTCTCTTGGGAATTCCTCTGGTTGGATACCCCTGGTATATAGCACTCAGCGAGTGCAAACGTCCGCCAGGTCCATCATGCCATAGCGGGATTCCCCATGATAACGTCATCGGGTATCTCATTATGGGATTTCTTGTAGTGGTTTTTTTTCAACGCAATACATACCTGTAATGTACATTAGTTTAATATTTCTCCACGGTGCAGTTTTCCGATCCGATTTTGCTTGCCCCAAGGCCAATCCCGTCCAAAAATGTCATGAAAGTTCATTTTAACTTTTTTTGAGTAATCCTGCTGTTAGACAGACAGACAGACAAATCAAGGAAATGCCATAACCTACTTGCTGGGGAGATTAATACGATAGCTGGGATCAAAGTTAACATAATCTCATTATAATACAAACAACGACGTGTACAGCACTTTTGTCTTCTAGCCTTAAGACACTATAATAATAACAATAATAATAAACAGATTTGTACAGCGCCATACTCCTACTACGCAATACTAACATCCTTGTTTTATGTACAGATGATTAATTTACGTACGCACAGCACTAGTGCTGCGTCGTCTCAGCGATGTTAACGCAATCGTCCTAGGCAGCCTATAAAACGTCCACACAGCATGATACAATCGGCCTACAGCAGCGCAACTAATGCAACCAAGTACAAGTAACGTATGTCATCTAACAAGGACGGATCTAGGCTATGGAAGGATGAATCCCCCGCCAGTCGCCGTCTTACGTAAGTGCCACATTAACGTTTATCTCCCTCCTGATCCGTTAAAAACCATTTCTTTATTTTTCCCTGCATTATACCCTTGATACCCTGGTGGAGGTGCGCTGTGGCGCAACAGGTAGAGCGTTGGACTTGCGATCAACAGATCGTGTGTTCAAATCCTACTCGGGGCAACCTTGGGCAAGTTGTTCACACCTATATGCCTCTGTCACCAAGCAGTATAACTTGGTACCGGCCAAGAGGCGGTGATGCTCTGCGGCTGGGAAGGTAACCGCAGGCCTGGCGGAAAGTAATGGCAGCCTACCGCCGGGTGGATGACTTATAGTCACCTGCGGGCTGACTGCCTGTACACCGGGATCATCTCCGGACCCAACGCTCGGCAACGAGTATGGGAAGCCTTTACCTTTTTTACCCTAGTGTAGTTCCCGCCTTCGGCGGTCTAAGATTTGTGGGCCTATTCCGACCCATACGCATCCTCCGGCGGTAAATTCTGGATCCGTCCCTGTTATCTACCCATCAGAAGCGACGAACACGCGTATTTTATTTTCTTCAAGTTTTTGGTCAACAAACGGACGGACGTGCTTCCTAGCTACGTGCATCGTGCGCAACAGTACTGCAAACGTTTGGACTCTTGTTATTTATGTTATTGCAAAATTATGGCCATGTTCACCGACAGTATTTATATGTACGTCAGTAGAAGTAGCTAACAACAGAAGCAGAAGAAAAAAAACAGATAAGCTGCGATCGTATAGACAGCGACTCCTTTCACGGTGTCACCACCTGGCGAACTGGACGAAACGCGCGTCATTTTGATTCTGGCCCACTGGCCCGATTATGCGATAATATGACGTCATCCACAAAATCGGAAGTACATAACGTATGGAACTACCATCGAGCCACGGCCACAGGTAGCATGTACAGAAATTTCGTGACTGTAGCAGTAAAGACAAGGATAAACACAGGCATATAAGTCGATATGCAACGCCTGAGTGGCCGGCCAAATCAGACGTAACACGGTACACAGTTGATGATATGCGAGGTAGATAACGTCGGTGACGTCACGTTCGGCAGGTGCGCTGATCACGTGACAGTGAGAGTGGCCGGGATACTGAACGTCGTGTCTGTTGCTGAAATGCCGAAGAACGAAAATAATCGAACTGTATGAGTTCACGAATGCTTCTACGAATTTTAAGATGTTTACGAATATTAAAAACAAGTGTCGAAAGTAATTTGGCGAAAGGCCGCATCGCAAAATTGTCACCTCTCGTGGCTGCAAATGGATTCATCCGATCTTGACCCCCACTTAATACATGGCGCTTTGGACACACAAACGGCATCTCGATCGGTTCAGCTGTTTTTGCACAGTACATCCGTATGACTAACACACATAGACACACGCATACACACAGACCGCGCTACGTGCGACATCTGTCGCAACATGCCGCATCTATGCTACGCATGTGATGCAACCTAATAAAATTCAGTTACCAGCAACATTGTTAATAAGCTCGGACTGTCTTATCGAAACTTAAAGTAACGCCCAAATGCAATGCATTAAAAGAGCAACATTGCTAATAATAACAGTAGTACTGCTATTATTGTTCACCTGCTGAAACACAATTGAACATGTATATATTCGTCTGCTTGCGCCGACATCTAGACTAGGCCATTAATAACAGGAAAAATCCATTCATCATGAGCTGGTACTATAGCATTTGCGAACAAATGAGATGATTGTTTAGTTTTAGTTTAGGTTAAATGCTTACTTACTGGCACAATCTAGATGTTTTTGTAAGATTAATGGCTTGCATTAGACCCAGTATACTTAAGCCTGCTGGAGGTATGTGCAAATACCGAATTTTAACAGTTTTTTTCTATTCCGAAATTTCTAACGAAATTTTTAAACCGTGAGTCGTCGATTGTCGCTCAGAGGTCAGCGGCGAAACGAGTCACGAAGGATGCTGAGCTGCTCGATCGGCGAGTCGACCGAGGACCATCACCGCAGCTACTGACGCTGCAGTTGCAGAGACAGGCCGCCGGTGACGCAGCCGTCATCGCTCCGACGACACGATTGTTCTTGTGTGCCTCGAGGTGGAACTGGGTCGACTTCAGCTCGTACCTGACGGGCAAACACGCAATCGGCGTTGACGTTCAGACCACACCCCCCGTTCGATTTCTAACTTCGTCCCCAGTACGGGTGCGAAGTATTGCGATGAGCGTGTCTGTATGTCCGCCTGTCTGCTTCTGTCAGCTCGAAAGTCTCAACTAGAAGACGGACTTCGAAGCCCCAGCGTCGACGTGGATGCCTTCGCCACCTCGACGGCCTGCTATGACCTTGACCTTTGACCTCTGTTCTACAAAATAAAAAAAATCATCAGTATGGGATATCGTGGTAACAAGATGTGTCCAGAAGAACGGACGAACGCGGTGGGCGGACAGTCCGAAAACATAACTCTTTCACCGACGCTGTCGGGAAGTGAAAACACAAAAACCGCCTGTCTAAATTTCACAAAATCCTCAACATGTTAAGCCCCGTCCATACTAGCAACAATGTCGAAGCAATAGGCAACTTTATAGAAGCCCCGTCCACACCAGCAACAATGTCCAAGCAACATATTGTCGAACGCTACAAGTTTAACGATTCTTTCGACAATGTCGAATGTTGCTTCGACACTGTTGTCGTTTTCGGCAACAATGTTGCCGGTTTCGGCAACAATGTCGAACGAAATTTCGTCCTTTCGACAATGTCGAAACAAACCGAACATGTTCAATTTGTTTCGACTTTGTCGAAAGGACGAAATTTTACAACAGAGTCGTTCGACATTGTTGCCGTTGGTGGCAACAAAGTCGAATGTTGCTTCGACAAAGTCGAACGTTGCTTCGACATTGTTGCTAGTGTGGACCGGGCTTTAGATGTGGCCGTGGCTCGGGCGTTCTCTGACGTTACGTATTTCCGGTACGACGTGTCACATCCCGCGGCGTCGAGTGCAGTCGTCTGCCGCAGGCGCTCTGTAGACATTACGCACTGTTCGCTGACGTCACAATCGCCACCTACAGTGGCAGCAAATTGTGCATCGGGGACCTATTTTCACCAAATTTTCACCATATAGTAGGCATTTGATCGTAGATTACCGACCTGACCCCCTTTCCGATTGCTTAAGGAACGTTGCCATGGCAACCAATTTAGGGTAAAAATGGTCGAAATCCGCCGATTCATTTTCATTCATCGCCTTGGCATTCCAAAAAGGCTTGGAATATCGCAATTCTGATTTCAAAAAGTTCATCTCTGATGATCTGGCAATATTGCTTGTAAGTTGTAAATTTGGTAAACTTCCGTCCAACTCCATAGCTTATGAAGTCGTCACGCACTCCTCATTCTTAAAATAATAAATCCTTTGAGACAACTTATCTCAGGATGTTCTTCACCGATTGTCATCAAATTTTTACCGTATGATAGGTATTTGATCGCAGATTAAGGATCTGAGGCGATCAATGGGCGTTGCCATGGCAACAAATTTTAGCGTCAATATTGGCGAAATCGGCCTATTCACCTTTATTCGTCGCCTTGGCATTCAGAAATGGATTGCAATGAATATCATTATTCACCAGTAAAGATCCGGTAGCAACAGAATGAAAAAGAAAAAAGAAAGAAAAAATATAACGCACTTAATTAGGCCTAAATAAAAAATGAATACGCACATAGAAATAACACATTAGCTCATTGCAAATACATGACAAATATGAATAAAATATACCTTAACTACAACTAGATCGCACAAATACCATAGTAACGATGCAGATTTTTATGGTCAGCAAATTTCCTCTCGAATTTGACACCTTTTTGCCAACATTTCACTGGGTAATTCGAAGTCTAAGTATCATTTACAGTTATTGATAACGTCAATATTTGCAGAATTAAACAAGGTGTCGCCCTGACAGGACGTAACACGACTGGCCCGTCGTCGCGTGCTGCCCCTGATGAGTTACGTTGCCTATGCCAGTGTTACAGACGACAACAGACGACGACAGACGACGTCGACAGACGCCAGCGACCGTTACTAGTCTGCCCCTACAATATGTGTAGGCGGGCCATTAATAATTTCATTTAGAATCGTACAACTGCGAAATCGAGAGATCGGCCTTTCGTAGCGAGAAACACTGTAATCCATAGATTAATTCTGGTATGTAATATCGCACTTCTGATTTTAAAAGATTCATCTACGATGGTCTGGCAACATCGTATAAACATTTGGTGAACATCGGTCCAGTGACTTCCGAGTTTAGGAGGGTGAAAGGTGTATACCCCTCGTCGATCAGCAGTTTTGCTACGTTCGCTTTACTGCTAGACTTTGCAGGGATCAGTACTGAGTTTTTCTGGGGCGGTCACTACTCAGTTTTGTTTCACCTAGAGGGCGTCACTGCTATGTCACGCGGGCTACATACTGGGCTCTGTCACGTGATTTTAAACGGTTCGTCTATGATGATTTGACTACAAAAAGTCCCCCGTACTGCTCTGAGAGACTTAAACCCCGTCCACACCAGCAAAAATGTCGAAGCAACAGACAACAAAGTTGCCAGTTGCTGCGACAATGTTGCTTCGACATTGTTGCTGGTGTGGACCGGGCTTTAGAGTGGGACGCACACCATGTTTCCCCCCAAAAACTCAATAACGCTTTAAGCGAGAAAGTACTGACCCTTAGCTACAAGTCTGATCTGTACAGAAATAATAGGCCTATAGCGAAGTGAAACAAGCAACTTAGTCGTCGCAAGTAGATAGATCGTCAACATCAGGCACACTTTCTCCAACAGCCACATTATAGTATATTATGTGATATTGTCGTAGACTGAGCGTGCGACGTACGCTCCGTGTCGCGGTCGACGTGTTGTAAACGAAGATGGGTGCTCAGTGTCATAAACTTGCGACGGTTGAATGACGTATCACTCCGACAGCGCACTACTTCATTCGCGGCATCTCGACGCGGATGCGCACAGACTTTCGGCAGCAACGCGTCTCGGTCACAACTCTTCCGACTAGTCGAAAAATCGCCAATTTTGCCAACCCAACCAGTATTTGGCGGCCCCATTAGGATGCTCCCATTAACATTTCATAAAGATCATTGGTGTGAGGTAACTAGAAGCGCTAGTCTACCACAGAGCGTTGATTGCATGTTTACTGGTTCATTAGTTTCAACACACACCGGAGCGTGAGAGCTGGACCAGACAGACGGACGGACAGAAATGCTACGTCAATATCGCTCTCTGCATAGCTGCATCATGGCACGAATGTTCAATCGGTCACGTGACAATTCACAATGAATTCCTGTGGAGAAGTTGACCAAACTACGACAGTCGTATATATATTCGGCAACGATTGTTTTACAGATCGGAAACGCATAATTGGACGCAGTCTCGGCGTGTCAGCAGGTACACGGGCGGCAGAATAACGTAATACAGGTGTAGCTCCCACGTGTAGCATGCCGCCAGCCGACCTGTAGTGTATCAGAATCTGCAAGCAATAAAGCGCAATGAAATTGCATGCGGACGTGGGTGGACCGCCGCATACTGCGCGTAAATTACTTATATATAGATCGAATCAACACCGTAGGCCCTACTCACTGCCTCTCCGTCTCGAAGGCGATCGGTTTCACGTGGTCTCCCGAAAACGACGCCTTTTTAGTCTATGTATTGGTTCCATGCAGTCATCTAATGGATATTACCGATCTGACATAAGACGGCGCATAGGCCTCGCATGTTCAGTCATGTCCCCCCTTCGAAGTATAATCGACTGACAAGTGCGTCCGTCTTCGAGGACGGCCGTATATCCATACATGCCGATCCCACCTCCACACGCCGCGCGATTTCACGAACGGCGCATCTCTAGCGTAACGTTTACGTCGGCGCATCTCTACGGTAATGTTTACATGCGGGTGGGCGTGGCCCGCTCGTTGGCCGGTTCGGCCAATTTTGGGCTTCTGAGGGAGCAAAGTTCACAAAAATGGGAGATGCCCTGCCTTGGACGCCGATGAACCGCCGTGCAAAATGTGACGCCGCCAGCTTTATCCTCGGCAGGCAGAGAAATCCGTATCCGCACAAACACACAAACTTACAAACAAGTGCGGTGTAAGATATTACTGACTACTAATAAGAAATGATGCATTACCTATCGAATGGCGGCATTTCTGATGACCTTGAGAGGCCTTCGCGGTCAGTCACATACTGCAAGCCTTTCAAATTGGATTGTTCGTACAGCTGCGAAGCAGTTGACAAGATTTAAACTAATATAGAGCGTCGCGCGGTCCCTCTGCGATAGCTGAGCTTCTTGTTAGGTTCCAGGTTGCATGTTTCTGGCGACGTCAGAATCCAGCAAGCGAAACGCAACTGTGGAGCGAATACAGGCAGAATTCCGAATTGTACAGTTTCGGGGATGCAAATCGCATGCACCATTGCACCTGGTCGCCTCCCCTCCAATAGACAGCATCTGAGCTCTGGTGCTTGTCTGGAGGATAAGAGGGAAGATAGTCAGAACTGCTCTGTGCTGTGTTGTATACGACAGTTGTGCACAATGACATACACACACACGTGAGCAGTTCTTACATTTTTGCACGTTAGGTTTAAATTTATTTTTGTGTGTTTATTTAGGTTTTGTCTTTTATGTCCTTTTATGTTGTTAGCTTAAGTCAATACTTCGCCCGCCTATGGCTGAACATGAACAACCCGACAATCTCCAGTCGTGGCACGTTGGATCATGTAGCTAACATATATCAACCATAACAAATTTGAACTACAGAAAAGGAAATAACTAATCCCTAACAAATGTATACAATATACATAAGGCTATTGTTACAACAGGCTAGCACACTCCTCACTCTCCTCGATCGTTACATTACGCTTTCCGCTATGGAGGCGACCAGGGTAATAATATTATGTGACTTAATATATTTACATAAAACGTTTACATAAACATGAACATAAACATAAACAAATTTACATAAACATCTCCTGAACACGTTGACAGCGACAGGCTGACAGTTATATGGAGCCATGCAGTTGACTATGAGAATACAGAATATTTTACTAAAGCGCCCATCATTGCAAAGCCAAGAGATTGGGTATGCGATTTATTGAGTGGACAAGATTCTAGACATTAACTAACTTATAACTAACTCGGTCGCGTTGCGTGACACAGTGGTAGAACGTCAGTCTGTGACCGGCGAACTTTCCCTGTCCTACGCTCGACCTGTAGCTGATGGGTGACCACTCATGTGGGTATACTTTCCGCTACAAGGTCAGCCAACTAGGCCAACTCTGCCTTTCATCCTTTCGAGGTCAATAAATCAGTAGTGAGCTGTAATCGGATGTGCGCTACCTCGCTCGGGTGGCGCCATCTGGGGAATACTTACGGAGTAAAGGCAGGACGGTTCATTCCATTCGTGGATAAACGTGTGGGTGGCAGGTAAAACTGTGTGATCCTCTAACATGTGCCATTACTGAGCGCATTAGAGGTGGTTACGACGATGCGGTGTACAAATCGACGTTTACTTTACTTACTTACTTACATATGCACTTTATTCCATTTGCATCACGACTGATGCTGCTTCACTACCTGTACACTGAACAGCAATACAGGTGGATGTAGGAACACAAGAACGCTCGATACGGCAGCCGCTGCAGCCGTGATGTCATGTCTTGTTAATATCTAATTAGGCGAGTGGCTTGATGGCAGTATCCTCGGGCCATCTCATTCATATCGACTGTACTCGCTGCCGTACACAATATAGCCTACTCCATCATGCCTCCTGTAACAAACGTCTTATGTATCATTCATAACTTCTTTTAGCCCGGAAGTCATCGTATTAGAAAACAGGCTTCGGTTCTGTCAGGCCCAGTCGTTCGTTTGCTAGCCTACTGTACGGGTTATCGCGTGTTCTATATACAACTTTCACAACTGCTTTATCGTTTTGGCTGTTTTGTCACAGCGCAGGCGTTCCCGACCAACCGTCGCAATTTGTTAACAAATACATGTCCGTCCTCGTGGAAATGTACGCTGGCCGCGTCGCGTGCTGCCTTCTGGTAAGTCACGTTCAGTATGTACCGCGCGCTCTACAAAGAGGGACAGACAGACGGACGGACGGACGCCAAACCACTGTATTACGCTTACCGCTAAACGCCTGACTTCGTTTACAGCACTTGACGTCACTGTCGCAGTCGGACAGGACACAACAGTCGTTATTAATCATCAATGTCAATGTCAACGCACAGTTCCATTAACGCGACGTAAATAAACAACTTCAGAAAAATAACATCACTCAGAATTTTCAAACAACATAGAGCGTCGCGCGGTTTCTCTGCAACAACTGAGCTTGTTAAAGTGACTTGAAGCTGGAAACAGTCTGCAGCGTGTCACATCTGTTTTCACTATCAAAACAGCTAGTTCTCAGCTGCATTTTGTCTATGCTCTACAGCTGTAGGCCTAATCGGCGACACGTCAATTACAGGTGACATTAGGACGTGCTTAGTTCGTTATACAGTACTTCACTTTATAGACATACAGCTGAACACACACACGGAATGCGCACCCGTCCAGTAGGCCTATATGAGATTTTCAGCGTGCCGAATTCCCCGACGGCAGAATTAATTAATACAGCGAGCATACAAAACACTGCAGTCTCATTTGCAATGTGAGAAATGCACCCAGTAGAACCACTTAACGTGGGTGAACGTCAAAAATACAGCATGTAATACAGACACAATGGAAAACGCATAAACGTAACGTAATTACGTGCAATCATTTCAGCTACTGGAAACCCCCAAAGGTCAGTATCTCGAACAAGTGTCCAAAATAATTTGGCAAAAAGCCGCATCGCCGACTTGTCGCCTTCGCGAATGCAAATAGATTCGTTCGATCATGACCCCATCCAACACGTTTTTCGTTGGAACAACACAAGTCAGCCCCCTCCCTACAAACGGCATCTCGATCAGTACAGCCGTTTTGCAGGGTTCACCCTTTTACCTTAACCTGCAAAATCCTATGCTTTACAATGCCTTTCAATAGATCGGACAACCTCTAAAATTACCCCTTTCCATACTGGATCTCTACCATCACCTAACACATGGTTCGTTGTGTTCACCAGAGTCATCCACCCAAACGGCATCTCGATCGGTTCAGCCGTGTTTGCAGAGCTCACAAACGTGACCAACAAACACACAGACACACAGACCACGCCACTCCATCTGTAGCAACAGGCGCGCATCTGATGCGCGGAGTGCATGCGATGTGCGATTGTGCGCCTCAAGTGCAGCAAAAGACGCCATGAAACTGATTACAACACACTCATAATATATGAGCGCGAAAGTCATCAATACCTATTCAAAGCGTTCGACGTGTATAACAAGAGTCTCCGCTGCCGCTGACAGACCCGCGCGACGCAGAGTCTCAGCGCATGCTAAATAACCGTATCGCATCATTATGGTAATCAAACCATTTTTTTACTCGGCCTAGCTGATGAATACAGATCTCGACGGTGAGTGTGATCAACAGTTGCCTGACGACCATCAAAAGTTTATGACACTCAACGACGAACTAAGTTGACAGCGCTTGAGATGATCAGCCATCCCGGAAACACGGTTGGTGCCCACCAAAATTTAGATGGTCCACGTCATCTAACCACGCCCCTTTCCGGGATGGTTAGCCGTCCATTGGCTAGCAGTTACTACCGTCAACCTACCTACCAAATTTGAAGTCTTTAAGTCCACTCAGTACGAAAATATGAAAGGCGATACAAATGTCAAAAAGGGGTGTTTGGGGTAGTTAGGGTCACTCAACGTCCCCGGAAATAGCACCAATCGCTAGAGCACAAACGAGTTCCTACTAGCGTTCCATATGTCCTTATATTGCGCCGTTTCTGAGATTTGGCGAGGTATTGACCGAAAATCGCCGTTTAAACCTACCCTACCTCTATTTGGCGCCCCCGTTGGGGGTCAGCCCGTTAGAATTTCGCCTAGATTTTTGGCGTCAGAAAACTAGAGTCACTGAGCTATTGTATGGCGTTGTTTGCGTCATTCTACATTTAGCCGTTTTGATACAATAACGACGTATGGCAAAGAGACGAACAGCAGACAGACGGACGGACGGACAGACGGACGGACAGACGAACACACGACGACAGCATATACCGCGATAGCATAGCGTCGCGCGGTAAAATTGTATATACTTTATTTCGCAAGAGCAGCATATCTAAAAGAACATACACAGTAAAGCACACAGATCTACATGAAACTCATCTACCGCAGAGGGACCGCGCGACGCGCTATGTTTCACAAGCTGTGGGAGCTGTGGTAACCCGTTGCTATTTCGATGAGATTTTTGGCGTCAGAAAACTAGAGTCCCTGGGCTATCGTATGGCGTTGCTTGCGTGATCCTGCGTTTAGCGGTTATGGTACAGTGCCGGCTTGTGACAGACCGACAGACGGACAGACACACGACCACAGCATATACCGCGCTAGCATAGCGTCGCGCGGTAAAAAGCAGTCGTAAAGCAACGAAGAAAGTGATATGAGATCAAATTTCTGCTTGAAACACGCAAGTTTAATATAACGAATATTGATGAATCAATGATGTCAATTTTGATAAAGGAAAACGAAAACAACTTTCGGTCGTTGTTGAATGTTACGTGCAGCAGTGAAATTACTCGTAAGTTCATCACTGACAAGCCAACACTAAGGGAAAGAAGCAACTTATTGCGTGATTTTATTCTTTGTTCTGTCAGGCCGAAATTTAACCATTTTGTCGGCCCGAAACAATCAACTTTACGCCAAAATCGACACTCAAGTACAGTATAAAGACAGCCAGCCTATGTAGTCACTCAGTAAAAGCTTCCATCTACTAGATATAATAGGATCCACCCAATCGTCACGGTCGTCCAGAGAGATTTTTGCCCCCCCCTCTGGTAAAGTATGGAAGGTTCCTCATAAAGATGATGCATTTCGTTGTTTGAGTATGTTGAGTCATTATTTGAGGGTCTTTTGGGGATTTCGCCCTTGAAGAATATTAGCGAGGGTCCCAAAAATAAGAACGGCGTTATGACGCAGCACCAATGCAACAAACGACCACAACAATTGCGTTGCTCATCATTGGCTCGTCTGTCGTCTCTGGGTTTATAGTTCTAATAAAAAGAAGCTCAGCTATCAAGGAACGACCGCACGACGCACTATATCGACTGATCTTGTCAACTGTTGCAGTATTTGGGCTATTGTACGATAGGCAAGGTGTGGATATATCGTTTACTGTTTGTTCGTGTGTGCGTGTGTGCTCGTACGGTTACGGATTTCTTCGCCGAGGAACATAACATAACATATTCGTTTAATACCACGCTTGACAGGACGCAAGAGGGTTATACATTAACAATATAGAAAAATGCGATATAATGTCAGATTGTCCTAAGTAATGTACGTGTATATGGTTAAAATCAGCGTCAGTAAATGTTTTTGTATAATATTCTCGTAATAAAGTTAGAGTCCATAAGGTGGCCAGGGTGTTGCGGAAGCTGCTGAGTATGTGGTCTTCTGCGGCGTCACATCTTGGTCGGCGGTTCATCGGCGTCCAAAGCAGGGAATCTCCCATTATTGTGAACTTTGCTCCACAGAAGCCCAATATCGGACGAATCGGAGAGCGCGCGGGCCACTCCCACCCGCATGTAAACATTACCGTAGAGATGCGCCAACGTAAACGTAACGCTAGAGATGCACCGTTCGTGAAATCGAGAGGCGTGTGGACATAGATCGGCATGTGTGGATATATGTCAGTCCCACGAACGTAAGTTCTTCTTATCCTATACGTCCAGCCGTTTCGTGCAAAACCGGCTTGTAACAAACGAACAAACACAGTACCGGTACGACGGCATATACCGCGCTAGCATAGCGTCGCGCGGTAAAAAACAAATAGGCACAGGCATTGATTAATGCTTGCAGTTTTATTATATAAAGCTGGCAACCGTAATGAAGTAGCCACGTTTACGGCGTGCACACTGACCATCGAGGTACCGGCCCGCGAGAGTCTTCCGCGTCCTTTAGCGTCTGCATGTGCTGATAACGTTCCTCTTCCAGTCGAAGTCTTTCCATCTGCAACTGCGTCAGCTCCGTCTGGTACGGGCTCGACGTCAACTGCACCGTGGCGTACCCTGCATCATCGTCATCATCATCGCTCTTGAATAGTTGACTGAGTTACGGTTATATATTCCATCCGACACAAAACAGGTCATTTCGGATACGTTCTTCTCAGCCAATCTCTTGGCTTAGTACCGAAAATCGAAACCTAAAGCCCCGTCCACACCAGCAACAATGTCGAAGCAACATTGTCGAATTCTACAAGTCAAACGATTCTTTCGACAAAGTCGAATGTTGCTTCGACAAAGTCGAACGTTGCTTCGACATTGCTGTCGTTTTTGGCAACAACGTCAAACGAGTTTTTCGTGATTGAAATACCTGACCCCTAAAACCCTAGAAAAGACGCCAAGTTTATTCTCCTAGCTAAATCATGAACCTTGAAAGGCTAGCAGAAAGTACGCGGCGGCCATTTTGGCGGCCATCTTGGAATTTACCTTTACCCGCTACCTTTTTCGCCCTAAAAATGATTTCAGTGGATTCCTTTACCCCAAAAACCTAGGTAAAGACACCAAATTCATCACTCCAAGTCACAGCCAGATAAATTTATATTGGATATAAGGGTGCGGCGGCCATCTTGGACGCCATCTTGAATTACACCTTTTTGCCCCACATCTGAAATGCCTACCCATTTTTTTAAAATCTTCTATGGGTCTCCTACAAAGATCAAGAGTCAAAATTGAGGGACATATGATTGCACACAGGACCCCCCTCAGCCCCATGTCGAATGGATTGCGGGCGACGTCCCCATCTACCTAAAATTTGCGCTCAAAGTGACCCACCCCTTCAGAAAACGCCGCTTTCGTCGGATTTCGCTTAATAGTATCGCAGCCGTGATAGGTAGCGAAAAAAGTTAGATTATCGCTAATAAGAAGCCGACAACGCGCTTACCGTTGAGCCCTCGATGAACCCTGTGCGTTACCCCTAAGTCCCCCAAAGGGTGGCTCAAAACGAGAATTTTTACATTTGGCGTTGCCTTTCATTTCTTCGTTGCATGTAATCGTAAACAGTCTACAGATGACAAACCGTCCCTGAAAGTGGTGTGGCTCGTCACGTGACCCATTTTAAACTTTTAGTCTCCCTAAGATATCTCTGGAACGGCTTAAGCTAGAGACTTCAAATTTGTTGATCATAGCAAGTCCCAGCCTACGGACGACAAATTGTGCCTGAAAGGGGCGTGGTCACTGTTACGCGATCTCTTTAATTTTTTGGAAAATAAGCGATAATATATTGAAAACGGTACGAGATAGCCTCACAGTTTCCATTAAATTTGAATAGGAAGTGGTATGCGCTCTACAGAATGGTTATGTTGCCGATGACCTTGGGTGACCCCTGAGCACGTTAAACTACCTCAATTTCTACATTTTGCATTGCCTTACGCATCTTCGTAATTGGTGATCGCAAATACTATACAAATTTGATGTACAGGTTGAATGTGCAAATCACAGCCTACGGACGACAAACTGTTCCTGATAGGGGCGTGGTCAGGTCATGTGACCCATTACAAAATTTTGGGGCTCCAATCATATCACCGGAACGGCTGGACCTAAAGTCGTCAAATTTTGTACACGAGTAGGCTATATCAATTCTAGCAGCACGATGACATTATCACCAACAAAAGGGCGTGGTTATGGTCACGTGACTGTTTTAAAATGTTGCCGATTGTCGTGATGCAGCGCTTCGCGCGGGTTTGTCAGCGACAGCTGAGCCACTTGTACGCCACTCCGATGATTAGCGAACGCAAAACTACACGGTTGTGAATGACCAGCAGCGACTGTAGACTGAGGACTGGAGTGACACCAACATAACGATATTGATTAGACGAATTATTGATCTCTCATTATGTCGCTGATGATGCACGCTAAGCTTTTTACAACCCTTATTCACCGCAAAGCTCTGCACCTGAGTCAGAAGTATATATGCTTGCAGCGCATATTATGTCGCCAGTAGCTGATTGCGTTGAAACCTGAAATACCACTCATACCAGGCTTTGGATTCCGATCGCGCTTCGCATCGTTCATGTTTTATTTAATTACACACTATGCTATCGGATCACTGTAGACTGTCTGAGTGCGTGCAATCAAATCGCACACACAAACAATATGGGGTCGGAGCGTACCCAGTGGCGAGGCCACAGGCGGCAGTTTTGGGAGTTTGAACCCCCCACTGTCTTATACTGCCACTCATGGAATTTGCAAAAAAAACGACGAAAAAGAAATTTGGGGTATCCCTTACATTGCCACAGGGTACACTTCAATTTTCTGTTGATTACGTGATGATACGTTCATCTACATTGACAAAACGCCGCCTTTTGACCTTGTGACAGACGGACAGACAGACACCAGACCCTAGCATATACCGCGCTGTGCCTGTTCGTGGCACATGCATCGCGCGGTAAAAAAAACAGTGCGCAAAATGCACCAGAATAAACCATTTTGATCCAAAAAGTGAAGAAAAAAAATTCTGCGGAGGGGCATAGCCCACAGACCCGTCCCCACTGGGAGGGGAAATCGGAAATCCCTTCCTAGACTCTACCCATCTCGACCCCCACTCCAAAACCCCTGGCCTCGCCACTGCGCTTACCTCCGGAGTACAGGGACGTTAAACTAGCAGTGTTAGCGATAACCACCAACAACTTTTGTGCCTGCATAGAGCGATCGGTTCACCGTGTGTCTGTCTGTCTGTCGCTGTGCCCGATCAAATGACCTTGACATAGATAGCTGGCACGCTGGTTCGTTTTGAGATTATCTAGGTCAAGTTCTATGGTCAAAATCATAGGTCAAAGTTCACGATCACAGGTGGGAAGGGAAACAGACTGACACACTCAACCGATTTCAGGTACCGGTTTAGTGTATAATTATTATTGACAACTGCATAATCTGCATCGATTACAACAACTATTTTAATTCATGCCGCCATTGCGCTTCTCTGCTTACGCCTTAGATTCGGCTTTTTGCTGACCACTGTGCGATTTAGAAATTATATTTACTTACTTACTTACTTACTTAAATAGCCAGCGCTCCTGTAAACAAGCAGTATAGACCATACACAGCTTGCGTTTTGGACCGGCAGCCGGTAGCAAAATAAAACCTATCTTGTCTGTTACCGGCAACGTGTACCGGCAAAAACCGGTATCAAAAATTAATGATTGACACGTTGACCGGTTTACAGGTACCGGTTGACCGTTGCCGCTGGTACCGGAAACCGGACAGTCTGTCATCAGTTTTAGACAGTTGTGCCTAGTGTTAAACTGTGGCGTACCGTTGGTAACGGCTCCGTTGCAAGTGCCGACTCCAGGGTAGATGTGAGTCATCGAGCTGCGAGAGTTCGAGCTAGACGACGAATGTCCGCTGCTGGGACGTCCGTGACCTTGACCGTGACCTTGTTGTCGGTGACGTCGATGGTGCGAGTGCCGCCGCCGGTGATGACGTCCGTTGCCGGTCGCGGCGGGCACCTGTTCGGGCACGTGGCCGGGGTCTGTTAGCCGCCTGCCGGCCACGTGCCCGAACAGGTG
>Ga0209780_1001002_pt1 | contig 17469 bp, 12 predicted proteins | sample WorMetexBAHAMAS2_FD_187384 | JGI IMG/M metagenome (GOLD analysis project Ga0209780, IMG submission 187384) | Marine gutless worms symbiont microbial communities from Max Planck institute for Marine Microbiology, Germany - Inanidrilus exumae... | ecosystem: Host-associated > Annelida > Digestive...
AAGCTATCACGTTGGTGCTGCAGGTGCAGGAGAGGACCACCTTACAATGTCAAATGTCACGAGTCAGTGATCGACAATCGACAGTTCAACGCACGCCGATGGCTGAAATTGACATGAGCATACATGTCCGACTGTCAATGGGAGACTCTGGCAGATTTTAAGTCTAAAATGCGCCAGAATCGATGTCGGCTGGAGCTGCACCCCAAATGCCGCTTGGAGGTTACCGCACCCCCAGCTCCTAGCTGGAATAAAGGGACTCCATACGCCTTGATCCGGGCATCCGGCCCTCGCTGTGGACAGCGGGAAAGAAAAGAAAAGCTGAAAGACAGCAGCTTGAGGCAAGCGGATTGGTTCCGAGATGGCAGCCGCAGCCCGAGTTGCCGGGGGTTACGCAACAAGCGAATTCATTTACAACACGCTGTAACTGCAATTAATTAATTAACGTTAGCCATAAGTTATGCTTGCAATATTCAAGCTGAACGAAACCGAATACATCTACAGAATCTGTCAGATTTTTGTTGCATGCTTCAGAATCTGGGGAGGCTTGAGTAACGCACTGGGGAGGCTTAGCCTCCCCGTGGCGCCGGGGCTGAATGCTCTGCATGGCAGAAACCGTAATTCAACAGTCAATGCAATGAATTCACATCCACAGTTACAGGCATAAGATTGGAAGGAACATGTTGTGATATGGTTATCTGTGGTATGATTCAGTCTCGGAATGAACGAATATAGCTTCTATCACTGTAAAAGGTGACTGGTTGGGTAAGCTGTAGTACGGTCATGTGTGAACATGTACACTGAGGACTGTCAGTCTGGACAGGAAAACAGCTTCAGAACCCATCTACCAGCTCCACATGTCAATGTATGCCTAGTTGTTATTCACAGCAGCAACCTCGCGTCATCCGCTGAGATGACAGCAATTGTGCTGAGCTGACGTCGCAGATGAGGCAGAGAAAACACCAGCAGTTTGCCATGTTTGGTCAGACACACCAGATCAGACTCGGAGTAAGACTCATCTACATCACATAAAACACACTTGAGCCACTGAACAACCACTACATGCTTTGCTGACATACACTACACACATACATTGGCTTTCACAATTTCTGGCTTTTCATGTATGCAGGCAAATACATTTTAGTGGCATTTATGGCAATAAAAATTCCACTTCAGTGCTCCAGTGATTCACATCTCACCAACCAGTTCTACAATTGCCAACAATTTGCCGTTGGGGACTTTTGGACAACTGAGCTGTTCAGTACCTTTGGTAGCCTTAGTGTTTGCTTTTGCTGCTCGGAGTCCACAATTCATTGCCTCGGCAATACAGCTGTTCTTATGGTATAAAAAACAATGCACCTGTTTACCTGCTGTTAGCATTTTATTAATACAGTATTAGAGGTGTACATATAACTGAACTATGGGAATAATATCCAATTACTTACTTAGTTACTGACATTGAGTAATGTTGGAAATGCTGGCTGGGTAAACAAAGAAATGTCAGCAGCAGTAGCAGCAATATATCACTGACGATATTTAACAAGAACTGGTTTTCACAAAATAAACAAGTAATGCTTGTTAACCACATGCATGCTCAGCTCACACAAAAAGCCGCCAAATGGCAATAATTCTTCAAACACAAACACACCACTCTTGCTGACGAACGTAGCAAATTCAGCTGCGACGAAACGTGCATCTTGCTCCCGAGCTGAAAGCTTGTACTTGTGGTGTGCTTTTAGAGTCGGCAATGAAAAAATCTACAGACATCAACATCCAACACGTTACTGTAGAGAATTGGTGATGCAGAAGAGTGACCGTAAGGTGCATCCCAAGCCACAGGCTTCGACAGACAATTGTGAATTGCTGCTCCATTTTCACAGCCCTAAATCAGACTTCCAGCTTGTGCTGCAGGAATGCTCGTCTAATGCCAATTCACTCCCAGCTTTTACCTCTTGAGTTAAAACCTTATGGCACAACGGAAATCCTGATGTTATTATTATCACTAGCAATGCTGTAGGAAAATACAAACTACAACTGCTGATTCAAAGTCTGTAAGTCACGATTTGAGTCAATATACAGGAGGTTTAAGTCAAATATGTTCGCCTATCAGCAGGATTACATCTAAATGTATGCATGTTTTCACAATATTCTTGGAATAAAGTAGGTTTGGGCAAAAACCACATCAGAGAGATAAGCGATCGGCAGAAGATATCAAACTAGCAACTGGAAGAACGTTTCGGTCTTCGCAGGTGCTTTCTTGTTATTAAAAAATTCTTCTGCTGTTTACATTTCACCACACAGAAAAAAACGTGCGTGTGTGTGTGGAGCAAATGACAACAATGGAATGTGCATTTAGAAAAGCCAAACTTAAAAACGTTTGTTTCTGAGTTGAGAGACGGTGACCTTGATCTGCTGCTGGGTGCAGACAACAAGCCGATGACCTCCTGTAGCTGCTGGACTCTCCGCATCTGATCCACCTGTCATCACCTGCGTCTCTGACAATGGACGCAGGTTGCGGTCGACAATGAACATTGCAACAACCGGAGCACCATGCTTCAGACGTATCTCTTTTGCTGCACAAGCGTCCACACGGTAACCAATGCTCAAATACTGACAGAAACATATACTACTACCCCAGTATCAAAGCAAGGGTGCTTGCAGAAGTTGATCATCTGAAACTCAGTTCCAGAAACTGGCACAAGAGTAGCACAACATCCCTGCTGTCATAACTAAATTGAAGAAAAATGATGCATGTAGATGACTAATTAGACTGGTGGTTGGGTGTCAATAATCAACGCTTGCCAATTTTATTGACCCTTCAAATGTGGTGGCAATTACAATGGCACAAAATGACAGCATCGTAAAACAAATCGAACGAATAAATCACGCAAATAAGTATGCGGTTATGAGCTACTTGCCAAGGAAGCAGGTGACATCCTCTTCACGTCGTCTCTTCTCGCCATCAGGCACAGTCAGCTGGTAGATAAACACGTGCCCAGAGCTGGTGCCCACCCACAGAGACAGGTGCCTTGGCTGACCTACATACAGGCACAGACAGCTGCCACGATTAACCTACATACAACCACAGACAAGTGCTCTGACTGACCTATATACAACTACAACGACAGGTTGACATATATGCAAGCCACCGAGTTCCACCGTCACACAACTATGACCCTGACAAAAATGCGATTTCACGAAACACCTAAACAAGTTCACTGGTAACACACTGACAGTGCTATAGTTATCATACATTACACACTACTGGTAATTCCTATGACATGCCATGCTTATCAAAGACAGACCTTGAAACAGGTGTGTATTGGCAAAGTAGAGTGATTCGATGTTTGTGATAACTGGCTGATCCTCCCTTGACTTCTTGGTCTTGACAGGAGACAACGTTACCGGTTCAGCTTCATCAATCGTCACAGACTTTGTACCATCTCCGGCGCCGCTGCCTTCTGGTTTAGACACCTCTTCACTAAACACAGCAGCCAGCATCAGACTAGGATGACACCATCAAACTGCATCACTCCTGACATTACACCACAATTACAACCCACATCTCACGACTTCCTGCACCATCATTTTGTGGCACTGTAGACACATTATGGAACTGAAAACAGTGAAAAAACATCTCAGTTATTTACTACGGACTTTCAGACCAATGTTTTCACTTACTATATCTGCAGTTATATGTGTAACATTTTCATCAGTGGTCCTCTTGTCCAACTCCATATTCTCATTTTTCATGAACAAAATCTAAATGCGCAACTCTTCCGGGCCTAAAAAGTGACCATGATCTACGTATATCACTGCAAGCTGTACATAGTGCAACTACAGACTACACATCCAGTGCACGTACGTAACCACTACTTAGTGAAATAATCCATTCACAAAGAACATTAATGGTTAATGGTAGACCAGCATTACATAAAAGGAACATCACCCATTTATTATTTTTTTCGGGACCACCTAGCCAGTCTAGCATGACTCTTGTGATCCTATGACAGAGTGAAGCATGTAACATAGCTGCACCTTGTTGCCTCAAAACCACTGTTACTCAAGATTGAAATTCACGAGACTTTATCATGACAACATCTAAAGCTAGAGCTTCAGACATTCTGCACAAACCATACTCATTTTCCCAGGGTTACATTTATAGACACATTAGCACCAGCGTTTAGTCACGTTTAGTACATTACAATCTGTTTCAGACGGGGTCACATTACATACAAGACTACAGTCTACACTACTGCAAAGGCTCCAGCATGATAACAGCACAGTAAGCAGTATCACAGGCAAGAAATCAACCATACATACACAGCAATAACTTCTGGCTCGTCTTTCACATCCTTCGTGTCTTCTGTCTCCTCAATTGTCAGTTTCTCCACCTTTTCCACAGTTGTTTCAACTACTACTTCCGACACAGCCTCCTCTGGTTTCTCCTCTGCTGTTTTCTCTTCCGGTTTTTCAGTTGCTTCCAGCTTCGTTTCTGCTTCCTTCTCTTCTGACTTCTGGCCCAATTTGTGGTCGGACTCAGACTTGTGACGTCGAAGTTGTCGAAACGACTCTCTCACTCTCTGGAACGAACGACTTCGTGAAATTTTGACACCTGTCAGTCCACATTGTTAACACCATCATCCGCTTGCAATCGGACATGCAACAACTAACGTTAACCTATTTGTACTATTTAACAGACAACACAAACCACCCGATTTTCACATCAGTCCATCATAGTCTTAGTCAACTTTTGGTAGGACACTCAATTTTGTCTTAGATTTCTTGCTTCTTTTGTTAATATTTCTGTTACTTAAGTCACACAACAACCATAATGAACATATGAATTTATCACTCTTGCCATCGTTAATTCAACTTTTAACAGGTTACTGCGAGTAGAACGGGACAAAGTATGTATGACAGTGTGTACAAAATGCAATGGCACAGGTGGTTTACCTGGCTTGTTCTGACAGGTACACCTGTAAAGTGCTGCTACTGCTGTGAACGAATGATGCTCTATCTTTATTATTATTATCATCACAACTACGTGTAATGTGCAGGACTGCCTAAGGTCCACATTTATCAGCCACTGCCACTGAAGTCACCCTTGAATTGCCAATGCCTTTTTGACAGACTGGATATAACTAATTTTTGTAACACAAGTAATTCTGTCGCCAGAATTTACTGGCCAACGGAATGGGCCACACTTTCTATCAATTATGTATAGAAACTCTCTTCATCTACTAGACCCACTAGCAAATGAGCCTGCTCCAAAACAACTCAGATCACCTGTAGATGGTCAAGAAATGCCAAATATGTGTATCAAACTCACCGGATGGAATGGAGACAGCAGCAGCGTAAACCATCTTTGAGCGAACGAGATCAAAAATACCAAATCCATACGACGTGCTCACTGCAACTCTGCACAACAAATCACCACAAATGCTTCAATATAACCAACTAAGCCACAGCACACACTCGGGAATGATAATGGTGAGGTGTATTGCTAGAGGCTGAATGCCCTACAAACATGCAACCATCAGTGACAATGCACTGACAGCTTAACAGCCACAATGACAATACTAAATTCCAACGTATTTTAAAATGTAAAACTAATGTTTAACAAACTCCTTCAGTGAGTCAGCATGAACAAAACGCATGCATTGTAAAGTTGTATTAATGGACTTAGAGTATGCCACAGACAAGAAGCTCAGCTACCGCACCACATGATGCGCTATGCTAGTAAATTCGTGCTATGTTTCACGAGGACGGAGGTACGGGAGTTAGGAAGGTTTCAAGCAGCAAAATGTGACCTTCAAGGTGATTCAAGAGCATTGGCACTGGTGCCATTCGATAGGTCACATACGATTTCCTATTAGACTTCCATTGCAACCATGTCTCTATCATGCACCGTTTCCGAGATATTATCCCTTATTTCAAAAAATTCAAATATGTCACATGACCCTGAACATATCCCCTTCGGCGGTAATCTACCATTTGAAGTGCCTAGTTTCACCGAATCCAAACATATGACTGGGGCAAAATTTAAGAAAATGGGACACGTGACCCTGACCACACCCATTAGGGGTTAGTCTGTCATCCCAAGGCTAGCATTTGATATATTCTACCTGCATACAAAATTTGGCGGCTCTCAAATCAGCTGTTTCGGAGATACGGTCGTGGGCATCGAAATTTAAAATGGGTCATGTTACCCTGACCACGCCCCTTTTAGGGGTGGTTTGTCATCTACAGGCTAGGATTTGATACATTCTACCTGTGTGCAAAATTTGATGATTCTAGCTTAAACCGTTTCAGAGAATCATTATAGGCCAAAAAAATAAAAGTGGGTGACATGACCCTGACCACGCCCCTTTTGAGGGTCATTTGTCATCAGTGTGCTGGGACTTGATATACCTGTGTACAAAATTTGACCACTATAGATTCAGCCAAACTAGAGACATGGTTGGTGCCTACCATAATTTAAACGGTTCACGTGACCTGACCACGCCCTTTCAGAGACGATTTGTCAACCGTGGGCTAGCACTTGCTACAATCAACCTACCTACAAAATTTGAACTCTCTACCTCTACCCACTACGAAAATATAAAAGGGGATAGAAAATATCGAAAATAGGGTTGTTTGGGGTAGTTAGGGGTTACTCAAGGTCATTGGAAGTAGCACCATTCGAACAAGCGCATACGAGTTCCTATTACTGTTCCAGAGTAACTATGTCCCTATCTTGCACCGTTTTTGAGATACAGCGAGATGTTGGTCGAAAACCACCAATTTGAACCTACCCCACATCTATTTGGTGTCCCCATTGGGGGTGATCCCGTCGGAATTTCGCCGATCTTTGGCATCAGAAAACTAGAGTCCCTGAGCTATCGTATGGCACTGTTTGCATGCTCATGCATTTAGTTGTTTTGGTTTTGTGTGACAGACAAATGGACGGACACACGACGACAGCATATACTGCGCTAGCATAGCATCGTGTGTTAAAAATGAAGTTAAAAGTTCATCAAAAGCAGGATATCACAAATTTAAGTCACCTTTTTCACATTTACATAAGTATCACTATTAAGTACATGTAGAGGTAACACTGACATACACTGTCTTGATTGAATTACACATTAACAATTTACAGTGCTGCATTTCGGCACAATACATGTGAATTAGTTTTTCTGGACAACTAGTAATATTTGCTCTGTTCAGACAGTAATCAACATGGTCATAGGAACACCAATTATGGTACGAACGTTCTCAATAAGTAAACAAATGTTCACAATATCTAGGCAAATCCTAATTTCTCGAAAATTCATACACGTTTTTGAAATTCTGCTGAATGACTTAAGACAAATTCCAAGTACGTCGAAATACTCCACACCGTGCATCATGAAAATGTAATACATCTGATCAACTTACAGCTGGCTGTGGCAGACTGTGAGGGCCGTACAAGCTGCTGCTGGATTAGCCACACACACCGACAATGGCTGGTAACTCGCCTTTGACCACTTCAATTCACTTTTTACAGTCAACACCTCCGGTCCGTTCCACGCAAGTCCTTCCTTGCATGCTGTAAAATCCATCACCGACGTTTCAACACAACGCTCTCCACTTTCCACCTCGAACGTAAACAACGTCACATGACCACCTGCTCCACCCACCAGCAGTTTTCCAGATGATGGGCAGAATGCCAGCTTCTGAATCGCAACTCGTTTCTCATCATCTGACGAACGTGTACTGCCGACCTGCCAAAAAGAAGTTTACCTGCTCTTACAATATTAACTAATTAACACAGCATACAAGCAATGCATAGCGACTATACTAAACTATCTCACAGCTGCACAAACACACTTCTTATAATCACATGTTAAAAAGCCCAGTATCAAGCAATTTTAACAATTTAAATTTTTCAGACTAACAGTGTCAGAGTTGGTGTATATGGTGTGGTGTCCAATCTATCAGGAGTCAGTGGCTGAATAAAGAATGACATACTGTAGCTCACTTTCCGTGGTTAAAGTCAATGATCTGTAACGTATTCCTTTCAGTGCATTGACACTACTAGTGGTGAGCCACAACTGCGTAATGGCTGAAACGATGCAAATACAATACAAAACCAATTTATAACCAGGGCCCACAGTTTTCCGCGGCAAATTTTGCCAAATTCCGTGGCGCCGTTTGCAAAAATCCGCGGCTCACCGCGGCAACTTCTTTGAATTCCGCGGCTCACCGCAGCCGCCCATTTTAGAGTACACTGTGCCGACTGTGGCCTAGTTATGCTCCAAAACTTTAGTATTATTGTCACATCAAACTATTAAACAAAAATTTTACACCTAAACTATGGAGTGGTTGTCATACTTGAGGGGCGGTGAATGGCCTACACAGAGCAGTTGTGCCATGATACAACTACCGTACTCACTCACACCTAATAAATGAATGATAATTAATAAATTCCAATGATGGTCCTGCGCATAGCAATCACTCAGCGTGTTTACTAATTAAATACGACAATAACAACTTTACGACAAGTAAACTTTAATAAAAAATATCAAAAGTAAACCGAAAAAGCGTCACTAATTATGTCATCACTCATCAGTCGATTGTGCTAATCAGTCTGTTTCAGTCACCAGTCATCTTCACCTACAAAGGGTCCAGCAAGTAAAAACTTGAGTAAGTAAGCAAACTGAACATGAAAACGCGTCACTGAAATCAACAGGCCTGTGTAGCTGTCCAAAGGGACTGAGTGTCACAATTACAACAGCAATACAGACTTACGGAATTTGGCCGTTGCCGCGGAATTTCCGTGTTTAAGCGGAATTCCATGAAATTCCGCGAAAACATGGTAATTCCGCGGCAACGGCCAAATTCCGTGGCTCGGCTCAAAATTACGCAGCTCACGGAAAACTGTGGGCCCTATTTATAACACACCAATTCGTCCAAGCAAAATAACGTAATCAGAGGCGCGAACGAGATGCCATTTGTGGGAAAGACTCATGTGGGTCCAAGGAACCTTGTATTAGATGTGGGTCCAGATCCTCCCACACGAAGGGACACTTGGAAGGAGGAAATGTGTCGGTCCATTATAATATACCAATGCATCACTGCATTCAGCATTGTTCACCTGCCACTCAAGGAAAGACAAGACGGTGATTCGGCCTTTTGCCAAATTACTTTGCATACTTGTTATTACTCTGCCCAAAAGGTAATAATCAATTACTCATCTAGCATTCCACAGACAGCAGAAGGCCAAGATGACTGAAGCACTGCAGTACAGGTGCTTATGATAGTGGCTGACATGATAATCACAAATGTCCATGGTGCAAACTGAACCTAGGATCACAAATACCACAGTCCACCACACTAGACAATTGCAACCTGTTCAATAAACAACCAGAAGACACACAGACTGGATAAACTCAAGTCACCTTTCTGAATGGCGGCCAATCCTCCTCAGCCGGTGAACTGCTAGATTCCTGCCGGTCTGCCTCAATGTCAAAGATGTCTGCTGTGTCCAGACAATGCATCAAAGTGCTTGCCGCTGACACGTTCATGTCCCAGAATCTCACCTTGCCATCAGCGTGCCTGCATTCACACTCAAGCTACTGTAATGAAAACCCAGCTGAGTGTGACGGCGTATGCACTGTACTCCCAATCAAAAAGTTGCATGTCTGATGCCCAGCCATTCCACTTTTATTCAGTGACCCTGAGCAAGTTGTGCATAAATGACATTGTGACCCTGATTCGCTTGCCAGATATGACACTACCTAGCTGTGTTTATTTCATCATAATTATTACAAAGGCTGCAGCACTTGACTTAGCATTCAAATAATGCAAGCTCTGGAACAAGTATTCAATTCAGAAAGATGAAAGTCACCGACCCAGTCAGCACAATGTTGTGACAAGCAGAACCAGTCTTCTCAGCAGGCTCACCACCACTAATTGGCCAGTCCTGCATAAAGCATTCAAGCCACATTCATCGGTTGGTTGGTTTGAAAGATTAACCTCTCTTTCCAGCACAATAATAGGCTATATCGGGGACAAGGTCTTGGGTGGAGATTTAGTTCCACCAGGTTAAAGATGGCCAACAATACAGTAACCTCCCAACCTTGTTGCCTGTTTGTTCAGTGACGATCCAAAATGGGAAAGGATAGGAGAGGCTCATTTAAGTTACAACTCTAGCACCTACAACAGGGTGGAAACTAACCAACCACCGCAAGACCTATGTATCAGTTCGATGTGATATCTTGTGTAATTCCTATAACACATCAGTGCCTAACAAATCTTGTTGTATAATATCTTTTCTGTGTTAGTCTGGTTTTGGAATGCTTCTATTAGGTAAAACCCAAAAGAAGCATCTGGGGGACCTCCCACCCACGGACCAGACCTGCCCTCTCCACCACCAATCACATTCATCACTTCACCCATCTCCATTTTTATTTTTTTCATCTGTTACTTAAGAAATAAACTGATGAAAATAATGATTGGTGGAACACATTCAACAAATTGGTTAAGTCCTCAAAGAGTTCAAACTTCAGTAAATGCTAGTACACAATGAGATTATGCTATTGCTAACAGCTATCTGTAAAAACTAACGGGATTTGTATTCAGATTATCCTAAAAATGTAACGGATTATTCGTTTTAAAGATGTAAAGTGTACATCTGCTCAATATTTCATGAAAATATGTTGACAAATTTTCTATATAATCTAGTTGACAGACGACCAGACTTACGAAATCAAATGACAACATTACAACCTTCATATAGGTGAATATACAATGATAGAATATGGATGGCAACAGCTTGTCACAGTCAATCGAAACAATATGTAACTGGTCACAGAGCTCAAAACTAAGTCCATATCAATTTACATCCCATACTGCCATTAGTTGGCATTAACGCGCTTACATATAGAAGCAGCCCTCCTACGCATTACAAATAGGTGACAGAAGGACAAATTATCTTATTTGGATAAGCATCCCCCTAAAACAAAACAATTTCTTACTGCAAGGCCAATGCTTTCAAAAAATGTATGAAAAATGAACCCCGAGTTCTTGATTAATCTCGTTAACAGATAGACATATGATTGTATCGTCAGTAAAGTGGAGGTGTTTATGATGTCTAGCTACCTTTGTCGACCACTGGCCAATGTCTGCATTACCAGCTGCCTCTACGTTGGTCCAGACAGTATCAGAAACGCCGGCGACATGCTCCACGCACGTGATGGGCGAAGAAGCATTCAGACCATCGAGATAGGGAGTGCGATGTAGCGGCCAGCCATCAGATGTCAAGTCAATGGCTACCAGCTCAATGTCCGTCAACACAACCACACACTCTGGATCACCTGCACCACCAGCAAAATATATCAACCTCTTCAAACATGACAAAGTCATAAAGCCAGCGGCTACTATCTTAATGTCTATCAACTAGTGTTGTTACGACCATCAAACTTTCTGTCTTACAATCGACAGATGCAATGTTCCTACAAATCAATCAAAATGCCTATAGGACACTTATCAAAGGTGACTAGCCTTCCTATCGACTATTTGACTGTTTGTTGTCAACAAAACAACAGACAATTTGGCACTGTGACAATCAACAACAGCAAAGCTCAACTTACTTGTCAACATGTACCGACACTATGCAAACCCACTTCTCAATTTCCATTTTAAATACAGTCTCATTCAGTCTGGTGACTGCTGGCATATTATTTCAATACAAAAGCAAGAATGTCAAAGCAGTGAAGACAAACAAGCGACAACTGAAATACATCTGGAGTCTAGTCAACACAACGTACCATCACTGGCTGTCAACGGAGACAAGACGAGGAAGTCGACGACTCGTGAGCTGAAGTCAAAGGTGACGTGCCTTGGACCATGAACCACGGACACCGTGTGACGGTCGCTGTAGTTGGCACGTGGCATTCCTCCACAGAACACCAGCCATGACGACGTCCCTCTGACCACACACAGACACACACCAACTGCAGCTCTTAAATTCATCTGGCTTACTTACTGTAATAAACTTCAGAGCTTAGCAAGCAACTCAGCCGACATGACTGTTAGAATTCTGACTTCTGTCATGTCTGTGTTTTTGTGCTGCAACAGTCCACAGGGTCTGTCAAGATTAACCACAGTTCAGCTTGAAATTAGCCTTCAAATGTGTACACATTTAGCACTGGCAGATCACTGGCATGCTACAGCTACTAATGCATTACCATCAATAAGCATGGCAGCTCAGTACACTCATGATAAGCTTCAATCATGCAGCTGTTACATACAAGGCCTATGTCAATAGAGAAACTCCAAGGCAGGTCAGCACCCAAACAGTGAACCACTGAGATTATATGATTTCCCCTCAAGTGACCAACAGCATCAATGCACTGAAGGAATGACAAAGCTTATATCCACATTTACATACACACTCTTGAGAATATCAAAGTGAAATGAACTATGCAATAATACAAACGTTATGCTATAGTCCTAACAAATAGTCCTAACACCACATCACTTCTGTTGCATCTGCATCAACTACATTGACATAAGAGATATATGACAGATGAATCACTAAAGATTTGAATGCATGGTTTTACGTACGACTTTCCAGACTTCCAGCTGACAGACGTTATTGCTTTGCAAGGAAATGGTCCTGCATGCAAACATTAGCAACAGCAAGCACCTGCTCAAACAGTAAGTAAACAATGACAGTGGAACTTATGTGCACAGCGCAGCAGTGTTTCTTTTGCATCTGACTGACATATCTGCTCTGCTTTCACCTTCATTACGTATTCCGTCAGCAATATTGCTCAGTGCAAGCCACATTACAGCGGGTTTCATCTCTTTAAAAACTAACAACAGCACACCATCAATACAGTTGCATGCCTAAAGACAGCTGTTTGTTGTACCGTGGTCACTGAAATTACTTCAACTTAGGCCACTCAGCGTATTGTACTGCAATGTAATAATTACGTGTGATCTAGCTCAAAACGCAACTACACAACACATGAAGTATATCTCATCCAAAACTGTAAAATCTTAACTCACACATAAAAAATCATACATCACTCATTTTTTTACACGTCTGACAAGGTTAAAAAACATTCGACTCTACAATTTACTACATAAGATTATTGTGATAAATTTGTTATATAAGACTAAGTCACAGTGACGGTTAGGTACAGAGATGGTTTAGAATTCTAGCATCTTCCTAATCCAAATAAGCTAACTGCCTTCATCAATGGCATTCAACAGTAAAAATTTGGAGCAACAAACTTCTCCAGTTCTTAACTGGTGTGTTGGCTAATACAGGTTGTTCTATGTAATGGCCGTAAAATGGCAGCAGTATTAGAAGTAACTGTTGTTGCTGCATGAATGACAAAAGCTATGATGGCACCATGCCAACATAAAATTTCATATAATTCCCGAATCCAAATGTGAAACCAGTTGACCCAAAATCAAATGTCCCAAGGCACATCCTTCTCAGTGTCTCAGGAGAACTTTCTAAGTGGTCATGCTAAAAACAGATACAAACAGTGTTCGACCGATTACATCAATTTGGACCGATACCAATAACCGATATTTAGACACCGATATCTAGTCGTGCCTAATGTGCATTGGAAACCAATCTGCATCTTGTTACTGCTTCAATATATGCTCTGTCATATACCGTACTAAAAGCTAAGGATGTTAACGAGTCTTGCGAGACTCGGAACTTCAATTTTTTTCTCGATCCCGGGAAATAAATTTCTCAAATTCCCAGAGAATCGACAGCAGTTAAAAATAACAGCTGATGCTCCACACTTGCCGGCAGAAGGGAGAGTGCACACAAATAACCGATCCTTCGCAACGGATGTCCGTGGTGCAGACAGGTAACGTTTGGCAACGTGGGTGGGTGATGTTAGGATACAGAAGGTTGTTTTCACGCCACCAGTCCCACAATGACAGATAGGTGACCTTATCATGATAAAGCTGTCGGAGAGTTCAAAGTAACGAGAGCAGTGCTGCCTTTGTGGCCGCCGCTGAGACGACTATCCAGCTATAAACCCAGGGGTACAAGTGGTGGGGAGAGAGTGTGGGCTGAGTGATGGCATTACAACTCAGCAGTATAGGCTTATTAGCACAACCAACCGGGCGGCTGCAGTACATCTATCCCTTGAATGCAAATGACTGCCGACTGACTACAGTTTAAGGCATGCAAGGCAACAGTCATCACTTATCGGGTATGCTACACACACCAATATATCTTAGTCACTGATATCTAAATGTGGTGAATAATTATTCACCGATAACCAATACTGATCTAACACTAGAGTACAAACTCATAACTTCTAACGATAAAGGTAAATGTATCACAAAGATGAACAAGTTTCAACTGACCATATGGTGTGTATGGATTTTCCTTCAGATGCTGAGGGTTACTGGTTGTCCAAATGACGTAGCTGCCATCAGCATGAGTGCAAAGGAACTCAGAACCATCGTCATTGAATACCAGAGCTTCAATAGCCTGCAAGTCACACTACTTTCAATGAACATTTAATGGCCTTAAATAATAACCGACAAGAAAACACGGTGACTAGCAAATGTGCTCACTGAAGTATTGTATCTCTGTTGTGAAAATGCAGTATTGTTGGTTTACAGTCATTGAGACATAAAATCTAATACTAAGATGAATATGACTCAATGTACACTGAAGCTACAACTTCACTGAATTAGTTTTTGTCAGTCATTTCCATGACATTATTCATCGCCAATCTCTTGGCTTGGTACTGCAAACGAAAACATTTGCCAGCATCATAAAGATACTATAACACAAAAAGAACCAAAAAATAATGCTAGGTTTGGTCATCTTTTACAACCTTCAACCTGTAAACAGAGCAGGTGCTGTAATTACAGCATCGGAGCCCACAAGAGGCAACTTAATGTAACAGCTCACCCACTGTATTAGTCATCATATTGCTCTGTAACTAATAGTCCCTTACCGCTCACACTTGTGGGCTAACAAAAGGGTTAACATGTGGAACACACTGCTGTCTGCAGACTGAGATGAGACTGTACTACCTCAGACGTGGTGTAGGTATAATCCGGCTTATTTGCTGTCATGTCCCACAGAACTATCAGTCCACGATTGTAGCCAATAAGAATCTAAATAACAATATACATAACTGCACAGTACATTTACACTGCAAATTAGTTTTTTTGAAAAAGTAAACATCAGTAAATAAAATTTGCTATTATGGTATAATTCAGTATTGTAGGCTACACCAAAACAGCACAGCAATCAAGTGAACAAAAACTGAACAGATCATCATCATAGATGCCATCATATCACAGAAATGGCACTGCCATAAAATTGTTGGTATCGGAAACAATTTCTAGCAGTACCTTTTCAACATCGTTGTTGGCTACCATCAAAGTCACTTGAATGTTTAAACCAGTTGTCTGGGTATAATGAGATTTCAGTTTTCACTCCAATTTAAAAACCAATAAATTTATGACTAAGTGGGATTTGGCTCAGGATACAAAATGACACTCTAAGTCTGAAGTATGTGAACAATTTATTTTTCATACAACTTTCAGCATGCAAGCCTACACTGTCTATAATACACTTCTTACAAACTACCTATAGACGGGCTAAGAATAAAACTCTAATACGTGGCTTAGCTGTCAGCATTATTAAACACATAATAAATTTGTATTCTTTAAACAGTGTTTTCATTTAACACGAACACACAGTTCCCTCCATTCACTGTACAGTGCTGAACTGTAATTTAGTTTCAGTGTATTCATATATTACGTTCGATCCATTCAGTTTTGATTCCATTCACCACAAACAACACCATGGTACCTTATCAGCATCAGTCGGGTGCTGAAGGACGGCTTCAACAGCTCCTGGATTTGCTTTCTGCTCTTCTCCAACACTAAACACATTACGTTTACAACATATCAATGCACAAACTAATCAGGCGCAAAATATGAGGCACTCAGCTCATCAACAAGATAGCAGCATTGATCCTGGACTCCTTGGCACTCGGCCATAACACAAACAGATGCTGTAAGATACAGGTAAAAGGTTAATGTGTCATGCTGTGTGGTGTGCTTCTTCATCAGCTCTCTAGTCTTTACAGCGTTATAGCAGAATTTCATCTATGATCTGCCCACAATGTGTGACTGACAAGAAGACATGACATTGTCATGATTTCTGGATAGCATTCAGTAGTGCTACTCCGAGCCTTCAGACTAGCCAGTTATCACCATGTTCACTGCTTCAGGAAAGCCTGGCATTACAACAAGCTTCAGTTTTCAACAGCACTAAACTATGCTATTTGTGTGCAAGACACTTGTCTAAAGCTCTCCATGGGTGGTCTGAAGTCACAAGCACAATATGATATTGTAAACACCGCAAATGCCACAAGTAAAATAAAATTAGCCCCGTGCACGACTGACGACCGACGTTTCTGCCAAGTTCAAAGTCATGTGACATAAAAACTAGGACGAGTATCAAAAATCCGGCCCAATGAAATTTAGATATTGTGCCCTAGTTTAAGAATCAGTGGTCAGTTGCCAGCTCCCATCGTAAATGGCGGAGGAGATAGCTTTTAAAAATGGAAGAATTTCCAACTTTCAAGGGCTCGTGACCTTGATCCTGACCTTGGATCAGGTCACACTGCACACTATCACACATCACTCAACATCCTCTACCTACATGCCAAAGTTCATTGAAATCGAAAAAACTTTTGTGGATGGACGGACAGAGGGTCGGACGTACGTAAGTACGTATGTATGGACAGTTGGACGGACATCTGAGACCCACTTTATTAAGTCGAATCAGAAAAGTCGACCTAACAACATCACACAGATCGTGTTACGCACTTACGTGTAATGACACTTTTGGAACATCTTGCATGCAGACCTTTCCGCTCCATCAATATTGACCCCAAGATTCCCAAAATAGAACTTTGGGATTGAAGCCAGAAGAGGCAAACCTCAACAGAAACGGGGTCAACAAAGACAATGGATAGACAGAGATTTAGCAATTACTTCTGCAGAATGATGTCCTGGAAGATGACTTTGTCTGTCAACGTGAAGGTTTCAATGTCAAACACGTGAATGCTGCCACCGTCAGTGCCGAGCAGAATGTGGCGTGAATCTGTCGAGAGAACGCGACTGGTAATCATCTTCAGTTTACTGCACACATCACAACTCACACCGTCACACAAATGATATCAATTAGCTACAACAAACTAACTACTTAATTTTTTATCACTATTCAAAACTGATGCTGCAACATGTCACACAGCATGAAACATATTCTTCGGTTGGTAAATTATTACAAAATATACTGTTAACTATCTGTTAACTATCACAACCAACATTTTTACCTTTGACGTTTCGGTCTCTATCAGAGACCTTCATCAGAAGAAGTATGATCAATTCTTCTTCCGGTTCTTGCCACAGTAGTGATGGGATGTGGCAAGA
>Ga0209780_1001003_pt1 | contig 17468 bp, 15 predicted proteins | sample WorMetexBAHAMAS2_FD_187384 | JGI IMG/M metagenome (GOLD analysis project Ga0209780, IMG submission 187384) | Marine gutless worms symbiont microbial communities from Max Planck institute for Marine Microbiology, Germany - Inanidrilus exumae... | ecosystem: Host-associated > Annelida > Digestive...
TGTGGTCTAGGAACCCTAGATATCATCTACTGGGGGGGGGGGGTTGAAAACCCATTCTGTGAGGTCCTGCACCGATTGCTGGTCCCCCTCACACTTGCTTCAAAAACCATGATATCGATTCTATTCGATTTTCCTTAAAAATTATGGTTTTCATCTCGATCTCGATAATTGTCACATCACTATATTTTTCACTCTACGCCATTTTGTCACTTGTAGTAAACGACCATGCAGGTATCCGATGCTTCCTGCCATGGTGGTCTATTTATATACCACTGATCTCCATGTGCTTGCATTGATATTAAGATACTATGGCTGCTAATCTTAATTTTCTTTGCAGCCACCAGGGGTGATGCTGTATCTGTTTCTGTCTCCTTATGCCATTTTGTGGCACAAACAGAGTTGAACATCTTTAAGTAATATATAAACTTTGTATTTATTTCTTTAATGCTCTGTTCAATGGTCATTTATCTTATAAAAGAATTCATCTTCTGCTGTCGTCATAAGTAACTCCAGTAGCAGTAGCAGAACTTAGGAGTGAAATGATTCTGTGTTAATATCACAGAAAAGAAACAAAATTGATAACTCAGTTAAAGCATATGTAGTGATAATATAATATGTAAGAAAGTTCAGTGGTGATGTGGTGACAGAACATGACCAGATGCCCCCCCCCATTGATGGATTTGTACTAAATTTGATTTATGAAATAAGATAGAGACATAATCAGTTGTGGCAGATTTCTTACGTTTACTTCTGAGACTGCATATCTTTTCATTCACTTGGCAACCTGGTGTTGTACTACTGTTTGCCCTGTGAATATCTATCCAGATGTTGGATCTTGATAGTGCAACTGTTTTATGCCTGTAAATTACACAACGTTCCACTAGCAGATGTCATTTTTGACATTGATTGATATGTTGTACAGAATGGAAATGCCGACCCAGTTGAGGCATATGACTGGTTTCATGGCAACATAACAAAAGAAGAAGCTGCTAGCAAGCTTGCAAGAGGTGAAAGATTTAATCAGTAGTGTGCCTGCAAGCCGGTAAACAGAAATAGCGGTATAAGAATAAATGAGTACACACGCATGTTTTGATCAGACACTGAAGAGTTGCCATTCTTTGTATTGCAATTTTTCTGATATGCTGCAGTAGTGAGAATTTGTTTTCTTTTGCCTTTGTGCTATCTGTAAAATGGATGCAATTAATGCAGTGTACTTGTGAGTGTGATGCCATGACAGAGTAAGCAATCCATGTAAGAACCAGGGGCCCGATTTACAAAATATCTTACGACAAACTTAGGATAAAGTGTGACTTAGGAAAATCTTAAGATAAACTTAGGATGAACTTACGCAAAACCTAAGACCAACTTAATGAGAAAATTGCAATTTCTCAAAAATAACTTAACATTTATTTACAGAATTGTCTGCACTTATATAGGAAGAACTTAGTAAGTTATAAAATTGCTTTAGTAAATTACATATAAAAATCTGTGAAAATCTTAACTTTATAACTTAGGATAAACTTAAGATAAACTTAAGAAAACTTATGATAAACTTAGGATTTTTCCTAAATTTTTTGTAAGTCAGGCACCAGCTTTATCGACAAATGTGTTTTCAGTAATTTGTTACCATCATACTTTTCTTATAGTTTTGAGCTTTAATTGTTTGTCAGTTAGTTACAGCCTGTGCTGCATTATCTCCTGATAGTTGAGTTTTAAAAGCACCTTACATGGTGGCCTTTGTGTCTTGTGCATAACAAGCAGCAGGAACTAGTAACAAAATTAGTTGATCTTACTGGTGTATGGAACTATGACGACATTATTTGCAAAGAATGATGACTCTTTGTTCTCAGCATGTGTAAATGTAATTGTTAATACTGTTGTAAAGTCAGGGCCTTTTAATGCAGCACTTACATATGGTCTCTGTGGCCTTGATATTGTTTCATATTATTTATGCGCTACCAGCCTGGGGAGAGCACTTCACCAGACAGCTGCAAGAATGCCTGAATGTTTTTCTTAAACGGGCTAGAAAGTTTGGTTTTTGTGATGCAAATTATACCACGACGGAATTACTTGTCAAGGCACATGCTAGAATTTTTAGGCTTGTACAAAGACCAGAACACGGTCCTTATCATCTTCTACCAGATACTATTGACAGTTGTTCTATGGAGTTGAGACACAGAGGTCATAGTTTTCCCCTTCCTCATTGTAAACAGAATTTGTATCAAAACACTATTTCACGGTGTCTGTTTAAATGCATTTAGTTTCATATGGTTGTATATTTTCAAGTAAGGTTCTGTATGTCCATGCTTTTCCTGTTATGCTTGCATTTGTCGAGCACAAATAAATGTTTACTTACTTACTTACTTATAAGCTGACACTGCTAATCCCGTGTTTGCTGTTCGTGTTTTGGCAACAGTGAGTGCTGTTGTCTATGTCATTCCTTTGTGTGTGCATTGTGACAGCTGGACCAGACAGTTGGCTTGTGAGGCCAAGCGACACTACCGAAGGCGACTTCTCCATATTTTTCTACTGCAACACTGCCGTTCAGAGGTTTAAAATTCACAAGTCTGGGCACCAGTACTCTATGGGAGGCCGATACTTTGATAGGTTTGTGTCCCTACCGAGCATTTATGTTGGCTGCTGTCTGTTTTAAGACTCATTTTTGTTGGTGTGTATACGAGACACAGTGGAGCTGAAGTAACAAAACATTAATTAGTATTGTTCTGCAGCAAGAAATGCAACTGATTGGTGTAAGAAGTTACTATGTCAATTATGTCAACATATTTTATATACACACAAACATGCAGACCGGCTTAAAGGGCAATTTACAGGTGAACATGGGTCCGTCTTTAATTCTGATGGTGAATGGTGACCATGTAACTGATGGTAACAATCTATGTAACACTGGCTGATGGGATCTCATTCTTTCTTTATTCAATGACGTGAGGGACATTGTTCCAGTTATGTCAGTGCTCTAATCAGCCGTTTCCTGGTGTTGATGAATGTATATAATGGATAACCTATGAACAAATTGCCATTTCTGTTTTGTCATAAATAGATGGTTGCACTGTACATGGGTCGCAGAACGTTCGGGTATAAATGGCCGAGTGCCCTGCCCTGCTTTGCACAATCAGTGGTGTCACTGCTGCCTTGTTTGAAATCAGTAAGATTGATTTGGGCAGTTGTTGTTATTTTTTAGCATAGCAGAAATCGTGGACCGATACAAGAAAGAACAGATTGTTGAAGGGCATGTTTTGTCTACACCTGTTGTGAAGGTACAGACATTATCAGTTTTCTTTACTAGTTGTGGTTTCTGTGCAGAATTGTGTTGTCACGTAACGCGATGGCTTAGGAAGTCACTGTTGGTGCAAAAGTCTCAGTTACTATTTTAGCAATACCATTTTGTATTGTGCTTCCTTTGATTTTTTTACTGCATACTGCATCTGTTGTCTTGTCACCCATAACGCGATACCTTTTCACCAGGTGAACCCCCGTCTGAATTACATGTCCGTTTGAGTCATTGATGGATTCACGGAGGCTTCTGGCCCACATTACTGCTCTGCTCCGGAAAATGTCGCACGTTCATGAGCACACACGCACAAAACCAATTTACGGCTGTTTTACAAGGCAACCTGTGTTAGCTGCCTCGCGCCCTCCATTAAGAACTGGAGTATTTTGTGGGAGCAGAGTTTTACTGTCTGTATGCCCTGCTACTGCATTCAGATTAGGGATAAGATGGTAGCGCTCTTTTCAGTGGTATTATGAGCTCACAAATTGTGGCGTCTTCTTTGTCTGTTCTGTAGTCAGGTCCACCACCACGTCTGAGTTAATTGTTGATTTTCTGGTGAACCTGGCTGCCCATTCTTCTCATTTTTCTTACTTAACTTGTGGATGAGTTGCATGGGTTTTGTTTTTACCCTTACTGTGACTCGACCATCAGTGTCACAGCACTAAAGGGAAGTTCTCTAGTCTGATCATGGCAGAAATGTTGCGTCAGTTGCTACTGACTTACAAGTAAACAACTAACTATGGCAGCATTCTGGCATTTGTTGTTACAGTGTTGTTACTGGCCAGTATTGTTTTGCTCGCTGTCGTCGTCTGTTGTCTGTAATGCTGCCTGCTGCGTGGGCGGTCGGGTGGCCGACACTGCACGGCAGGCCTGTACAGTTACGTCCCGTTAGGGCGACACCTTGTTTCACATGCTTTATTACACAGGCTGCATCTAGTCGAAAGCATGATGTTATGGTTTGGCGTCTGTCTGACTGTCCTGTCGTCATACTCTGTGTGACTCAACTGGGGGGCAGTATGCAATGCGGCCAGCATACATTTTGTCCCGACAATAAGGAGGCCCGACATACGTGTTTGTGTTATATAAATGAATTGACTCATTGATATGTCTATGCAGCTGCATCCGTTAACTTCCTGCAATGATGCTGCCAATCAGATTTATCAGTCAATGCGGCAGTCAAATGGCTCCAATTTCTTCTTGAACCGCAAAGACACAATCGTCATCAATGGATATCTGAACAAGAAAAGTATGTTCACTGATAAAATGGCCAATTTTGTGACCACCGCAGGTTGAGCTGTCCTCCAGTGACTGCACTAGAAAATGATACAGATTTTTATTAAGACATTCAGCCAAAGTTGAATCATGTTTGGGCATTTCTGAAACAGGTGTCTACTGGCCAATGCCATTGTTGGTGTTCGAGCACTGAAAGAGAATAGGAAGGCATATATAGTGTTTGTTAATGTTTACTATGTGTAACAAAGTTTTGTGCTTGGTTTTTATGAAAAAGTTGCCTCATTTGGTCTGTGTACGTGAGAGTTAGTAGTTACTTTAGTTTATCATTTATTTAACGATATTTTCTTCTAGCTGCAAGTTATAATGCTTTTGCTGTGAACTGAAATTTAGAATTGTTTTTTTTTCAGAACAACTGCATCTTGTGACTTTAGTTAAAATGCAGTCATTTATCATTCTTTTTCGTAAAAATTTTGAAGTGGCAGAAACTTTAGAATGTATTTGCTGTCTTTCGAATTTCAGTTGATATCAGAAGAATATGTTTGATTGTTTTAGGTCAGAGAACAAAAAAGTGGAAATCACTGTATTTTGTGTTGAATGCTTCTGAACAGCAGTTGTACTACTTCGACAATCAAAAGGTAACAGAAACACGGAATGTTGTTCAAATCTGATTAATGTTGTATATATCACACTGTGTGTGATATTTGTAGTTTTATTTCTTGTGTCTGTAAATTTTTAAACATCACTTTATAGAGCAATTCATGCTGTTAATTTGATAATTATGAATAAAAACATTTACTGATATTGTTGGATGTTTACTAGTAGAACCAGCCATAACAGACATGTAGTTTCCACTCAGCTGATATAACATTGACAATGTTTGCAAATATGTTACCTTTTCACTGGCAGTTTTGTTACATGTTGCACTTGTATTTAACTGTAATGCTTTAAACAAGTTATTATAAGGTCTTTACCACAAGAGGCAACATTGTGCTTTATATTCTGCCTGTCTGTCTGTCTCTTGCTACTCAAAAATTGAAGGTTATAGAAAGTTCGGATTTGCTGTATGGCAATTAGTACCAAATTTTGACATCACAAAGTCAAAGACAGGGTGACCACTTGTCTGGAGAAACTGGAAATGTCGGGCAGTTTGACAGCTGTCGGGGAATTAACCAAAAATCTGGGAAATGTTGGGGGAAAATCATGTCAGGGAATGCTGTTTGTTGCTAACTTTGTCTGGGCTACACCAGTGTTCAGTACACTGTCTAACCTTCATTAAGGTCTTCTCTGCTTATTAAATCATTGTGAACATTTTGTATAATATGCAATTACATTTATAGTATACTGGTAGCACCGACAACAATACATGCATGACGTGAGTAACACTCACACATAGGAGTACCACGAAGAATTGAGGAATTTTACAGTGTCCAGAGAGTGGTCACTCTACAAAGGTGAAGGTTACCAGGCTAAGAGGATAGAATATAAATTTCTGAACTGATTACTGGCCTATTTCAACAACAGACAATACTGATTCCCTAGTTCTGCGATACGGAGGAATCCATTATTTTGTATTTTATCAATAAGATAACAAGATCTGTAGCAATAAAGAATGAGAATAAGAAATATATTAAATTTAAAAAAATATTTCAACATTTACATTGCTATAACATCTTGTTACAAACTTAGTGCTGCCATGAACTATTTTCTTCACAGTTTTCCTGGTATGTTCTGGTGTGCTCGTGTGATTTGGTTTTTACGCGGCATGAATATTCAACAGATTATCTTACTGGCAGACGATCGGCATGTGCTTGTAAACAAACGCGCCCATAACTTGTGCCCAAGAAGTAGTTTGCTGCAATCCGGGCCGCAGTATATATTACCCACACTTTAGCCATGCCTCTAGCCACTCCATGGCTAAAGCATGCAATACAAGGCTACTCGACTAGCCTTGTTACCATGCCTCACAAAGTACCATGATGACTACCAGAACTGGTTTGTTAGGCAAATCTTGTCAGTCATTACATGTGTTGTTGCAGCGTTCAAAGCCGAAGGGTCTCATAGATCTGACATATAGTTCACTGTACCCAGTTCACGACAGCCTGTTCGGCAGGTGGGAAAGACTTGTATTTGTTTGTGATTTTTTTGTGGTTGCGTTCATATTATTCCATACAAAAGATTAGAAAACACTGGTTTGTTTAGTCCATGTGGCATGAATGCCCCGCGGGCTGTATGTTCTGCATGCATTAATTTCTTTTTCTTTTTTAAAATATACGTTTCAGGAAAAGATCTCAGAATCTATTGCATTGATTTTCACCAAATTTTCACCATGTGGTAGGTATTTGACAGTAGATTACCGTTCTGACACACTTTTTCTGATGGCTCAAGAGACGTTGCCGTGGCTACCAAGTTTAGGGTCAACATTGGCAAAATCGGACTATTTACCTTTATTCGTAGCCCTAGCATTCCTAAACGGATTGCAATATAGCCATTCTGATTTTTAAAAGTTAATCTGTGATGATCTGGCTACATCGTGTAACAATTTGGCGAGCTTTCGTCCAGTAACTCTGGAGTTTAAGAGGGTGATAAGTGTACAGCCCATTGTTTCTTTCTTTAAAATCATTCAGACAAATTATGTCAGGATCCACCGGACAAGTTTTCACCAAATTATCACCATGTGGTAGATATTTGGTTGCAGATTACCAATCTGACCCCCTTTTTGATGGTTCAAGGGACATTTCCATGACAACCAATTTTACGGTCATAATTAGCAATATCGAACTATTATCTTTATTCGTAGACCTGACATTCCTAAACGGATTGCAATATCACCATTCTAATTATAAAATGTTCATGTGATGATCTGGCTATATTACGTGTAAATTTGGTGAATGTTGGAGTTTAATAGGGTGAAAGGCTTACATCCCGTTGTTTCTTTCTTTAAAATAAAGCTTTCAGACTAATTATCCGAGGATGCACTGGATTGATTTTTTTAACCAAATTTTCACCTTGTGGTAGGTATTTGATTGTTGATGAATGATTTGACCCTCTATTTCTGATCGCTCAAGGGACGTTGCCATGGCAATCAGTTTTCAATTTTAGGGTTCAAAATGGTCAGAATCGGCCAACTCACCTTTGTCGTCTTGGCATTCCTAAACGGAGTGAAATATTGCAATTCCGATTCTCAGATGATCTATCTACATCATATAAAAATTTGGTGAATTTTGGTCCAGTAACTCCGGAGTTTAAGAAAGACAAAGATGGACACCCCTCTTTGGTCAGCAGTTTGGCTACACAGCGCCACAGATAGACCTCGTGGGGATCAGTACTGAGCTTTCTGGGGCAATCACTATTTAGTTTTGTTACCCTATACGCTATAAGGCATCACTGCTATGCCACACATTTCTAGTTTGGATTGTAGTGCCTGATGTTTCATATCATAACTTTGTTATAGATTTATTTATTTACGTACTCATTTATTAATTTACCAGGAAAATCTGTTATGAGCTGGTAAGAGTTATTCTGTGGAATAATGGCAGTAAAATGTGTTACATGTTGTTGGTGAAGATAAAGGTACTCCATTAGTCCCTCGGATCCTGATCTCTGGTTTACTGCTGGGTTTATGATTACCATCACCTGCAAACTGTCTGCCTCGTTTACTAGGCAGACAGTCTACAGGTGATGTTAGACCGATGTCACACCTGCGATTGTATCGCGCATTTTGTCGTGCTCGCGCAACTTTATTATGCGACAAAATTGCAAGTGTGACGTGGCATGTCGCGCAACTTCTCAACAGTTGCGCAGCCCCTTAGCCGATTAGAGCAGAGCTCTATTCTGTGCAACTTTGTGGCGAAAATGTGGTGAGCGCTGATTGGTCAATTCTTGTTTATGCGACAAATTAGCAGTGTGTGACATGGCATGTCACACTTGTGATTTTGTCGCGCGATAAAGTTTCGTGACAGAATCGCGCGATTAAATTGCAGGTGTGACATCAGTCTAAGTCATAAACCCAGCAGTAGGCTGCCTTTAGTTTCTGCCACACACACAGTTACCTTCCCAGCTTCATATCGTCGCCAGTTTATACTGCTTGGTGAACAGAGGTACATGTGCAAATGACTTGTCCAAAGTCACTGCGTAACAGTGTTGGAACAGCGGGGATCCAACCAGTGACATCACTAGTCCAACACCCTACCTATTGTGCCGCTACGTCACACTCGTTCTCGATGACCACTCATGTGGTGTTTGATGGTTGCAGGCCAAACTGCTTACAAATCATTCTACGTGGTCTGAATCAGGTTTCATATTACTACATATGTGCCGACAATCAGGACCTTGCACTGGTAGGTATATCTGGGTTTAGTTGCACGTTTGCTCAAGCTTCCAAGTTTTGATAAATGACTAACCAAGATATTTACTTTCATGGGATGTTTATAACAATATGATGTGATATGTTCATAACAGTATTATGATATTCTGATTCCATTGATCGGTTGTCACTTGACAGTATCTTCAACGTACATATGTTATATAAAGGGAATGAACGATGCCATTACTTGGATAGCACAATATCGTTTACCCATGAAACAGTGCCAATACTGATACTGTTATCAAGACTGTCATCACAGTGAAAGTAGACAGTCGACTACCGTCATGTTTTATTACACCATTGTATAGTTTAGATACAATTTAATCAAGTCACTTACTGAAAAGTAATAGGCCTACTGATAACAGAAGACACAGTGATGGTAGTTGCAAGAACGTAGGTTGAAATGTAAAGACCGGTTCACAATGATTGTATTTGACTAGTGCACGTTGGTCGTAGCACCAAAGTATGACACATTCACAGACATATCACACCGGTCTGATTTCTATACTTGTACCATTGAAGTGATTAATAACGATCCACTGTCAGGCTCAGCCAACTGTGTGGTTAAACATAGTACCAGATGGTGTATTTGTGCAGGAGTGGATGCAAGCACTGAAGCCATATTGTACAAATACGCAACCGAAGCGTGTCCCTAGAACTGCACTTCCTGCCTTAACCGAGCTTCGTAGTCTACAAATCAAAGTCAGTTATCTTAATACTACAGTGTGTACATTAAAGTCGGAAATCCACTGTTGTAACTAAAATGTAAACAGGAAATAGTATTTTATAATATGCGACTAAACTAAAACAAAAATATGATTGGCAGTGCACGAGGAAAATAAGTAAAGCTGAGTATTTGCGAAACAAATTGAGTTTTTTAGTTTAGTTAAAACCTTGGCACCCCCTCCCCTCCAATGGACAGCATCTGAGCTATGATGATGGTCTGGATGTTAGGAGGGAAAATAATAAGAACTGTTCTGTTCTGTGCTGTATTGTGTACGACAGTTGTGCACAGTGCTACGCAGATATGTGAACAGTTCTTAAATTTGCTTGTTGGTTTAGGTTTAGATTTCATTTCCTCGTTTTTGTGTGTTTGTATAGGTTTAGCATTTTGTGTGTTTTTTGTATTAGCTTAGATTATTACTGACCCTCCCACACTTAGTGTAGTGTGCTTCGTCATCGTTGTTTGTGATCGTCTGTTGTCATCATCTGTCATCTGTAATGCTGTCGGCGGGCCAGCCGGTTGGCTGCTGGGTGCATGGGCGGTCGGGCAGCTGACAGTTTACGGCGGACCAGTATGGTTACATCCCATTAGGGCAATACGTAGTTTTTTCCTGTGTTGGTTGCTTGTATTGTGTTGGATTTAGTTTCTTCAGTAGCAAGCCAAGAGATTGGCTGGGAAGAACGTCTCCAAAATGACCTATTCTATGTCGAATGGGACGTAAAACCTTAACTCAGTCAATCAAAACCTTGGAAGAAGTGGTTTTTTTATGTGCATTATAACTAATGCCTTTGTATTTTTTTGTTAGGTACAGTTTTTTGATGGTCCTCTTCTACAGCATAGTAAAGGACCTGCATGTAGAATATATTCTGTTATGTTTTATGCTAGAGTGCAATAAACTGTTGTATTTGACATTTTTATGCTTTGGCATCAGCTGTCAACGACTGTGTTTATACTGGATGTTACTTGCAGGTGTTTAATGCAAAAAAGTTGTCATGCCGCCACGTTCCTCATCCGTACTGCATCCTGTCACTGAACGAGGTGAAGGTTTGTCGGACACAAATCAAGGAATCGCCAGATGCTTGCTGGGATGAAGAGTTTATATTGGAGTGAGTCATTTTTACCGCATGACGCTATGCTAGTGCAGTGTATGCTGTCGTCATACGTCCGTCTGTCACAAGCCATCACTACCAAAATGGCTAAACGTATGATGATGCAAGCAACATCATACGATAGCCCAGTCACTCTAGTTTTCTGCTGCAAAAAAATCTCTGCAAAATTCCAACTAGAATGACTAGAGATGAATGACCAAGCTTTTCACACGTCTGCAGATGGACACGGATGCAACCTTACATGTAGCTTCAGACATCCTTCAAGGTCGTTAATTGCGCGTAGTGTGCGTGCTTAATGAATGTTGATTTTCAGTTTTGATTTTGGAATAAACTAACTGTTTTATAGTTCTAATCTTTATAACTTGTAACATCACTTGTTCCTTTCGTGCTGAAGTTTTTTATTCCAGGACAGAACAGAGTACATTGGTGACATAGTGACAGAGTAAGACTGGATACCAACCGTCTGCGGACGCCTGTCATTGGACAGCTGCGGACAAGGATGGTGTTTCTGCGGATGTGGATGCTAAAATATCCTTGTCTGCACATCTCTATGAATGACGTCTTGGCACAGAAATTAAATGGCATTCGCAGAAAATATTATCGTAGAATACTAAAATCAAATGAAGTTTAGAGTATTGCTGCAACTGGAAAGTAAATGTTTGTTTATTACAGAAGTAGATTTCAATTGTTGTGAGGTTTATATTGAATCTTGCTACTGGTGTGTCTAGTTTGCTTTAAAAATTTTAGTGGCATTAATTTTTAAAATCACGATTAATTCCTTAACGCGTTAATAATGCGTTAATTTAACAGCCCTACAAATTTACTAGCAGCGCGTTGCAGGGTCTCTCTGCGGTAGCTGAGCTTCTTGTTGGATTTGTATTTGTAGTCTCACTTATGGACATCATTGGTAAATTTTGATACCAAAGTCTTTGAGTTAAATTTAGTGCTGTCTTTCTTTGCAGGCTAGAAAATTTTAGTTATGTTGATAATTTTACAGAATTTTCGGTTTTTTTCTTTTTGCTGAAATGATTTCAATAGCAGTTTTGAAAATAAACCTCAGTGTCACTTGTTTCAGTTATGTTGGTTAGTAAAAGATGTAAAATGTAATAGTAGGCAGATACAGTCAGTAGTTGCTGTGCTACAGTGATATTCCACCTGATATTGACGATGTTGTCATCACTGTGAACAACAAAGAGAAGATGTCCAAAGACAAGGAAGTCTGTAAGTTACAACTATTAATCAGTAATCTGAGAATACAGTGTGTTTTGCAGTCATAAACTGTCTGTTTCATGACGAGACTAACTGTGCAAACGCACCATTTTTATGACCATTTTCTGGGTGAAAATGGATTAGTAGCTTCTGCCCTTTTCTTTCTCCACTTGTTCCAAAAGAAAATCTTTGAAGACAGTTGGCACAGTTTTTTTGACAGGCCACCTGCTCTTCCTGTCACCTAATGAACAGTGTCTAATAGGGATGTACCGGATATCTGGTTCCGGTTGGCCGGATATCTGGCCATTTTTTGCTACCCGGTTCCGGAAAAAATACTGACTGGCGCCGGATAGTGCAACCGGATAATTTACTTATTTAACGAAGCCATTTCTCGCAAAAGTAAACAAAAACAAACAAATGTAAACAAAGTGCAATTCGAGAATTGATTGATGTAAAGATTATAAAGATTATAAAAGAAGAATTGAAATGTCTACTAAGAAAAGTAGTAGTATTTGGGAACATTTTACCATCGATCCGGCAAATTGCACAGTGGCGGTGTGTAATGTGTGTGACATAAAGTAGTCATGTGGCTATCCGGTTCCATCTGGATAGTAATATTTACAATCCGGTACATCCCTAGTGTCTAAGCACTGAAGGGAATGCACATCATTGAGCACAGCGAGGGAAAATCAGCCACTACTCTCAGCCTTTTGTGAGCCACCATCTACCTCCTGATGGAAAAGACATTGCACTGTCTTTATGTGGAACTCACATGGAATATTAGCGAAAATGAAAGGCTGGGCAAAAGTCAATCTGTCTTTTTCGTTTTATTGTTGTGTCGTTTTTATAGTATAAATTTACATTCAGTAATGCTATGATGCTTGAGAAGCTGTAAGAAATTGTGACCGATTGACACTGCTGTGTTTTAACAGCAATGGTGAAGATTCGTTTGAGTGAGTTGTCGGAAAGACCCGGACAGACTTTGGACGATTGGTTGAACTTGGTGCCAGTTAACCTGACTACAAAGTCTGATATGGGTACTCTTCGTGTTAGCATACGTTATTTGCACGAAATTATCATGCCGGCGAAAGAATATTCCAGTCTCAAGGAGGTTATTGCACCGTATTTAACGTAGTTTTTGCACCAACATACTTTCCACATAAATAACAGAAAATTGGTATTCACCATTTTAGATTATTACGCAGTTATATGGCTAAATTCCTGTTTCATGATGCAGTAATGAGTGTGAACTTTTACAGTCTGTGTTGCCATTTTGGAATAGAGTAACGCCACGCAAGTGGTTAGCCAGTGCCACCTCAGTTTCTTCCTTCACATTTTATTTTCAGTCGTCCCATCCCCTTTCAGCTGCCCATGTTGCCTAGAATATCTTCGTCCCCGTGCCCTGATTCTTCTAAAGACCTTGGCGCTATATAAGCCATGTACTTGCTTACAAACCTGGGTCATCATTTCGGTGGTGTGGTACCAATCTTGCCGGCATTCGGATGTCTTCAGACTGTGTTAATGGAATACGCATTGACTTGTTAGTTTGTGCACTTATGAAAATATACACCTGTGTTTATTTTACCTGTGCAATTATGTGTCACGTTGATTCTGATATCGCCATTTATCAGTTAATTGCTTTTGAACAGCCACTGTGACAGTGAATTTTATCCCAAGACCACCACCACCACTGCCATTTTAATAGCTTTTTCCAGGTGAACCTTGGTTAGCCAGTGCCACCTCATTTTCTTCCTTCACTTGTTCCAGAAGAGAACCTTTTCGGATAAATGACAGATTTTTAAAGTCCACTCTTTGACAGAGTCGACCTAATAAAGCCGGTCTCAAATGTCCATCCGTCCGTACATACGTACGTACGTACGTACATACATACGTCCACAAAAAGTTTTTTCGATTTCAATGAAATTTGGCGTGCATGTAGAGGTCGATGAGTGATGCACGACGGGACCTTCACAGTTGGAAATCCAGTCGTTTTCAAAAGCTATTTTATCTGCCAGTTACAATGGGAGCTGGCAACTGACCACAGATTCTTAAACTAGGGCAAAATGTCTAAATTTGATTGGGCTGGATTATTGATATTCAGCCTAGTTTTTGTGTTATTTGACTTTGAAGTTGGCACAGACGTCAGTTCTGAAGAGTCGACCATCAGTCTCTGTACGGGGTTAATTTTTATTTTATTATGTGGATGCCGTTTCTGTCAACCAACCACCAGTGTCAAAGCTCTGAATGAAACTTGAAGCACTGACCCCAGCCAGTGGCCTCAATATAATTTATGCATTAAAGTTTAATTAACAAGGTGTGTGTAGGCCTAGTAAGGTTTGCCGCAGTTGGATTTCTAACATTGTCTTCACCGTAGGTGGGCTACACCCAAAAGTGCTTTACAAAATATAAAGTTTAAAAACCTGTTTTTCTTAAAAACCTGTTTTTTTCAGCCCTGGGCCTCATCCTTTCTTTATCTATCACTGCACTCATGAAGCGAGGGATGTAGCTACCTTTATGCTGGCTCTCGTTCGTTTGTTCGTTATTGTGGGCAGTGATCCAGCCTACTCTGGATCTCTGTGCTGAGACCATATAGTGGTCCAGTGTGCTTTCCCAGTGAGAGAGGGGAATTGGTAAATGTGTGCGGTGTGTGTGCGTGACGTGCGGGGAAGGCGGGGTTAAGTAGGTGTGAACAGCTGGTCGGTTGTTTATAGTGTGCTCTCTCTAGATGTGGCTTACTGTCTGGCTTAGCCCTGACTGGTGCTCCAGCCTGTGGCTAGCCAAATCTAGTTACTTCAGCCAAGCCAGTGCGGTCAACACATTGATGCTGCTAATCAGTTTATAGAGGACACCGTTGAACCCTCTTTTCTGCCCGGGATTATCTTCCTGTTCATAATGTGCATAGGTATTATTTGAAATAATTCTTTGGTAGGCGGACGCACTTGGGCTGAGGTTTGAACCGCAGCCACCAAGCACGTCATGCTCTACTGCACATGGCGCCTGAGTGCTTTGACCACTTGCCCACAGTGGCAGGGCTCTCTGATGCCATATCATTTGTACACGAAGACTTTGCTTGCAGAATTTGCAGTTGCTGTGGTGCTGTCATGTTTAAACGCCGGGTGATGTTTGCTGACAGCTGTTGCTGGCCAAAGATCTTGAGACAGTCCTGGCGTTGGCCGCAGTATTGGCAGGAAGTAATGAACGTGGACCTCTGGCAAATGCACTGCTGCAGATCTTCCGCCATGAACACCAGGAAGCTCACCTTCTGAGGACATTGAATGATCTTGACATTGACAATGAGGGTAAGCTGTTCTACGAGGACCTTTGGACACATGAATCTGAAATGTGCTGAATGAAAAAATAACTTGATATAACAGCATTCATGGAGTGCATTTTATGGGACGTGCTTTACTCATTTTACTAAACCATTTTTTGTTTACCTGAAAAATGAGTCTGTTGCTTAAATAGCTGTATTTTGATGACGTCATTAATAATGCTGTTGCGGTAGTAGTATTAACCACCGAAGATACAATTTTTATGCTTTAGCTTCCCGACATTGTCGTCGAAGGCATTATGTTTTTAGGCTGCCCTGTTCATCCATTCATTCTGTCAGGTGTTGTGCCACGATACCTCATGACTGGTTTGAACAATTTTGATAAAACTGATGGAATATTTACTCGCTCCTATGGATGACCTGGATAGATGTTGGAGATCAAAGGTCACACCTTGGTTCAAGTATGAGGTGGCGAAGACATCCATGTTGACGCTGGGTTGTCAGACTCCATCTACTAGTTATTATTGGTTGTCAGTGGCACAAAATGCTTTTTTTGGGATGTACCACCTTCTATCACAAAATATTTTGTGCAGACATTTTGATTCACAGTTTTAACTTGCAACCATTAAATAGAATATCGGTAAATGCTTTTGTGACAGCAGCATTATTGCTGGCGTCCTCATTGCGGAGCTGCTAGTGAAGGATGTTGTTGTTATGCTGATAGTTTTTGATACATAGAATTATTATTCTCAGTGCTGTACGGTATGTAGTATTGTCTTTCTTAAATATTGGTGAATTTTTCTCGGAACTTTGCGAAAAAAAGGAGTCTTTGTCACCGTGCTTATTTGTGGTCAATGATAAACAGCATAAGGTAGTTTTGGGATTATAAAAACTGTTTTCCACCGTTTCTCATACATATCATTTGTTGTTGTGGATATCATTACCTGTGTGATGCTCTGGTAGTATGTTATTAGTTGTGGAAATTGTCTGTCTGTCCATCACAAGTCAGAGTTCTATCAAGACGGCTGAATGGATTGAGCTTGTTTTTTTTGGCATGGAGGCTACCCTCGACTTATCCTACGTTGTTTTTGAAGGGAATTTGAATATCTGCGAAAATAAGGGTACTTCCCTCAGGAACGATGTCCCAAAATCTGTATTTAGAAAATTTTGCAACTGTATGTTGACTGTAGCAAGTGTTGTCAATCTAGGTGGACGCTTAGTGTGATAAAACTGGCGGCGGTCGTCGGTGGCCAGTTTATCACACTGAGTGTCCACCTTTGTGTACAACATGATGGGCGTGAGGAAGCACGTCGCACGGGTCTGCCTGCATCAGCTGAGACTTGTTTTTGTTTGGTTATATTGGTTGAATTGTCGCTGTTATATCTTTCTGCTCTTGAGAACGTGGAATGTGGTTGTGTTTGATCAGACTCGGCAGCAACACTATTCCGAACCAACACTTTGGCGACGACACTGATGGATCAGTACATGCGCATGACGGGCACAAGATTTATACATACAGCCGTGCAGTGCACTGTCAACAAAATCATGGAGAGCAGACAGTCTTGTGAGGTTTGTGTCGGTTGCTGTAATTGTTAATTTGTATGCATTGCATTTCTTAACAAGTGCTCAAAAGTCCACTGAATATCATTATATGTTGCTTTATTGTAATCTCGTTATGATAATTGTTTACATAAGGTCTGTATTTTTTATGGTAATAATAGTAAGAACTAGAGAGTTTGCAGTGTATCTGGAGACACACTGCAATATAGGCTCGAAGAATGTTTACCACCGGCGTATTTGACAGTTGACACAACTGTTTACTTATTTACTGACGCACAAGCTGGTTAGTTCCTGCATTCGACGATACCTAGTGTAAAATGGAAACATGCCCTAGAGCAAGGACGGGCAACATACGGCCCGCGGGCCGGACCCGGCCCATGACGGGATTTTGACTGGCCCGCAGACTGTTTCCGGTCGTACATGATAATGTGGCCCGCGGCCACATTCTGCCGCAATCTCCTACTACTAATTACTTGCTTACTTACTGCCGGTGCCGGATACTCTGCAGCTGGAACTGATTGATCTGCAGTGTGACTCTACCCTGAAAGAGAAATTCCAATCTGAAAGCATTGACAAATTTTATGCGTCACTGAATGAGTCCAAGTTTGCCAATCTGAGAAAGATGGCCATGAAACTACTTGTTCTGTTCGGGTCTACATACATTTGCGAGCAAACATTTTCGACCATGAACATTAACAAGATAGATCTGC
>Ga0209780_1001004_pt1 | contig 17467 bp, 12 predicted proteins | sample WorMetexBAHAMAS2_FD_187384 | JGI IMG/M metagenome (GOLD analysis project Ga0209780, IMG submission 187384) | Marine gutless worms symbiont microbial communities from Max Planck institute for Marine Microbiology, Germany - Inanidrilus exumae... | ecosystem: Host-associated > Annelida > Digestive...
ACAATAAACTTACTAACTTAGTTTGGCGAGCAGAATTTACCCGTAGTATGGACATTGACATTGACTCTGACATTTTTTCTACTGTGTTTTGTGTTTTGTGTTTTACTGCTGCGGTTTGTCAGCTGTTTTTAATAAACTAATGATGATGATGATGATGATGATGACGATGACGATGACGATGATGATGATGATGATAGTCGGTGAGGGCGAATGGGCTCCCATTTTTAACATTTCGGCGGACGTGCAGCTGGCTCTTCTGCCGGTTTCACAGTCACTCGTCGATGCTTCGTCTTGTTGACATTATTTTGTTATTTAATTCCTGGCTGTTGTAGATGATGCTGGACGTGGCCACCGAGCACTGGGGCATCATGGTAGAACGCGTAGAAATGTGAGTTGCAAAACAAGATAAATGATATTTTTAGACTCCACTCATACAGTTTTGTTTAAAAACTTCGAGATCACTTAACAGAAAAACATTATGTCAACGACATGTTACGGGGTAGCGCATCTGAGGACTGTTTGTTTTGCGCTATATAAATGTACTTATTATTATTATTATTATTATTATTATTATTATTATTATTAAAACACGCCTAGCAGCCACGAGTGGCGCCCTGGTTTCGCTGGTTATTTAGCAATATACCTGTCGTAATAATTTTGTAGCAAAATTACAACGCTGGCCGCGTCCGTAGCGAAAGGCGTAATGCGTCGGTCTGCCGTCCTTCCGTGCGTCTGTCCGTCTATCTGTCTGTATCGTCGGCATACTCAACCGTGACTCACCAGGGGGCAGCATGCGACGCGGCCAGCGTACATTTTGGCTCGACAGTAAGGAGGACCAACATACTTGTTGAATTCGATTTCGCTGGAAGTGTAAAACAAATACTAACGAGGTGTCGCCATAACGGGACGTAACCGTGCTGGCCCGCTGTCAGCGCTCTGCAGTGTCAGCCGCCCGACCGCCCACGCTCCGGGCTGCCGGCCGGCCCCGCCCGCCAGCAGCGTTAAGCCCGGTCCACACTAGCAACAATGTCGAAGCAACGTTAGACTTTGTCGAAAGGACGAAATTTCAGCGCAAAACTCGTTCGACATTGTTGCCGTTTTTGGCAACAAAGTCGAACGTTGCTTCTACATTGTTGCTGATGTGGACCGGGCTTTACAGACGACGGCGACAGACGACAGACGTCAGCGTGCAAACCAATACTGGCCCATTAGGCGGGCCAGTAACAAATACCAGTGTAGTACGATATACGGCAACTTAGGACTATGTGAACGGTGGAGCGGGCGACTTCGCCGGTGGTCTTAACGAAGTCGATGCGGTCTCGTGGACATGGATAGACGGGACTGTCGAGTGGCCAGAGACCGTCGCGCTATCGGGTGATCGCAGTCCTTCAAGCTGACATTCTGACTCGCCGCGCGGAGATACTATCAAAGCAAGCAGGCCGGTCAAAAACCGACAGATTGACTTCGACTTGCGCGTTTCGCCCGTCAGCCATCGCTCACGCCGTTCTACGCCGTCCTACCGAGATTAGAACGCCGCGTTTGAGTAATCGTTTGAAGTCAAGTCGTCCGTCAGGACAAAACTGATTTGTGTCCCATTGCAAAAATGCTGAGCGACATTCGCGTATGATGCGATTACAGACTTCAGTGTTACCGATGTCGTATTTCCGACGGCGGACTTGACATTTCTGTTAGCAGTCCTCCCGCTAGGGGGCGGCACTGCGCGTTGCACTCTGCCAGTCTTTCGCTGTTTCTGCATGTCCAGACCGAGCTTGTAAGTCAAGAGCGTTCGGCGTGAAGTTTCGACGGGTAAATATCACTGACCGGATGCGGTTTTGCGCTCAAAGTAAAAGTAAAAGTAAACAATGTATAGCAGTTAGCAACAACTTAGTTTCACCGCTATACGGGAAACTCGCTCGCGTGTTGTATTTTATTATGGGATCACACAGTGTTTACCTGCCAACTGGCAGAGGTGCGATTCCAGCCTTTACCCCAGCCGAAGCAGGTACTCGATTTAGCTACCGCGAAAGGATGCAAGGCTAAGTTGACCTATGCTACGTGATAACGGACCGGCTGGGAATTTAACCCGCGACCTGTCAGTCGCAAGTCCAACGCCCTACTGCAGTGCCACCACGCAACAAGGTAACGAATCCGCGCAAAAAAGATCAGACATGAAGTATCCTACGTTCAAAACCAAGAACAGGTACCTCTCTAGCACGGCACGCTGTAATACTACATAACTGTTTCACAGCATGTATTCCTGGACAGAGAATTAAATCACTAACTAAATTATTTCGTAAATCGAAGAGACGGTGAGATGTAAATACGAAGGTCCAGCGGTCATCATAAATAGCTAACAGGTTAATGCGAGTTGTTTTAGGAAAAATAGCGAAACTGGAGTATAATTACAAAAAAATCTCAGAAAAAATTCACATGTGTGTGTACTTGATTATTCTCATGGCAATGTATTACATTTTGCGTTTATTTCAGTCCACACAGCTTTAGTTAGGACTGTTCTTTAATCGAACAGTGCAGAGTATAATGGACTTAAACCATTCTAAATAGTAATTTGGTCGATAAATCGTGAAAGGTATTCAATTCATTCATTCATATTCGTTTAATAAAAAGTTTGACATGACGCAAACAATAACAATAAAAGACATGCAAAATATAAACACGATAGTAGATGAACGAACAATAGTAAATGAAAGATATAGACTAAAGGGAATGAGGTTAATAGGAATATTTGTAAAGTAAACGTATTAGAAAGTCCGAATCATTGAGGTAAGATGTTTTGTTAACTAGAAATTTGCTATGATTTCTTGATCTGAGAGAGTATGTAGTTGTACGATCGTGTAAAAACTGCTGTAAAATGTGTTTGGAGTTAGACATAATACGACTAAAAAATGTATCATCAATGTCGCTATACAGTACAGCGATACTATAGGTTGGCTCTGTTCACAGTAGCCTAGTCGCCTACATTTGCGTAGAAAACTATCAAGCCTGCCAACATCCGCCGCGGTACAGTAACCAGACCATGCTGGTGAACAGTAAGTTAGTTTAGCCAAGACAGTTGCACGGAAAACGTCTTGTAATGATGTTTCTGATATTCCATGACTGCGCAGAATTCTTAACATGTACAACAGACTGTCTGTCTGTTCGTCCGTCTCTCTGTCTGCTTCCGTATCTCAAACACTACACGCTCAAATTTCGTCAGATTTTTGTACATGTTACCGAGGCCGTGGCTTGGTCCTTTTTGACAGCCGTGCATAAGGTCGTGTACTTCCCGCTTTGTTGATGACGTCATGTTTTCACATAATGGAGAGAATTGGCCAGAATCAAAGACGACGCGTATGTTTCGTCCAGTTCGCCAGGTGGCGGTACCGGGACGAAGTCTGCCGTTTTCGGCTGCATCTTTTTAAAGTTATTGCTAGAACAAAAGCGAAAGAAAATAATGAAGCTTATTTGTTTAGAATCACAGAAACGCAAAAGTCGAATGACGTCAAAATGACGTAACCTCATTCAAGTGCACGGAGGACGCCATTTGTAGCATAAGACAAGTGCCATTTGTACGAGTGTTGTACGGATAATGCAGGCATTTCCGACTATAAACTCAAAAAGAATACTCAGTGTGATCTGATTTCCACAGTTGAGTTCGTGACATCATGACATGACGCAGCTTCTGAAGACCTGTTCGAAGAACGCGTCTGTCTCGGTCTGATTGACAAAGCGATTGATCAGTGACGTAAACGAATTTCGCTGACTAGGCCTATTCGATCCGATGAAAGACGTCATGAACGTCGTTTATACGAGGAACAACGTCGTCGTGCGCCGGACATTCGTTACTCGTTAGCTAACAGTTTAAAAGAGTTCACGACTTGGACCAGTTGTCACTAAACTGTATCAGTGACTGTAACGTTGCCTAATTCTTTTTTAATTATCATTTTTAAAACGTTTCAATTTTACTTTTATTCCACCAAATAGCAGGATGCAGTCGGGGATTGCAGACTTCGCCTCCGATGCCGCCACATGGCGAACTGGACTAAATATACGAGTTGCTTTTGATTCTGGCCCATTTGCCACATTATGTGATAACATGACGTCATCCACAAAACCGGAAGTACATAATTGCGTCAGAGGAGGATCGAGCCACGGTCACGGCTAATATGCACAGAAAAAGGCGAAATTTTTAGACGTGTGGTTTTTACCGCGCGACGCTATGTTAGCGCGGTATATGCTGTCGTCGTGTGTATGTCCGTCCGTCTGTCACACGCCGGTATTGTATCAAAACGGCTAAATGTAGAATCACGCAAACAATACCATACGATAGCCCAGTGACTCTTATTTTCTGACGCCAAAAATCTCGGCGAAATTCCAACGGAGTCACTCCCAACGTGGGCGCTAAATAGAGGTGGGGTAGGTTCAAATGGCGATTTTGACCAATATCTCTCAGAAACGGTGCACAGTATGGGCATAGTTACTGTGAAACGCTAATAGGAACTCGTATGTGCTCTATCGATATGTGCTATTTCTAGTGACCTTGAGTGACCCTAACTACCTTAAACTACCCATTTTTTATATTTTGTATCGAATTTTATATCCTCGTAGTGGGTGGAGATAGAGACTTCAAATTTGATAGATAGATAGGTTGATTGGCGCAAAATTTAAAAACGGGTCACATGACCCTGACCACGCCCATTAATGGGTAGTCTATCATCCCACGGCTATCACTTGACACATTCTACCGGCACACAAAACGTGAACGTGAACGATTTAAATTTTGGTGGGCACCAACGATATCTCTAGAACACTGAAGATACAGTCATCAAATTTTGTTCACAGGTATACGGAGGACAAATCACCTTTAAAAGGGGCGTGGTCAGGGTCATGTGACCCACTGTGATTTGTCCTCCGTATGCTGGGACTTAATACAGCCTACCTGTGTACAAAATGTGACGACTGAATGTGTGATGATTCTACCATAGTTGTCCCGTACGTTCACTGACGCAATAAAAACAAGGTGTCGCACGAACGGGACGTAACGCTACTGGTCCGCCGTGCAGTGTTGCCGTGGAGCTATAATTAGACTGCAGGTTGCATGACGTCATCGCCCGGCTGCGCTGATGAAACCGCCGGCAGGTCCCCGTGGAGTGTTACAAACGCTAACAGACGACGACAGACGCCAGCGACCGTTAATAGTATGGCCCCTACACTATGTGTAGGCGGGCCAGTAATGATTAAAAATCGTTGAAAAAGTTAAAATAGTGAACTTGCAGTGTAAAGTAAGTAAATTTAAAACACTTGAATCACAACTAGTGGTAGACTCACGCACTAAGCATGTAAGTTAGTTAAAATGGGGCTTACTCATTTTCTTGTACATTTATCGATGTTGTTGTCGCCTTGTTAGTATTAAATTATATAAAATAGACTATTATTGGTTGCAGAAATGTAAAGTTCGGAAAATCAGAAATCGAGAAACTTGTCCAGAGAATAAAAATCGCTAAAACGCGGTTTTTATATCGCAGATAAAAATCGTTTCAAACGTACTGGACAACTATGGATTCTGTTGCAATTTATTACAATATTTTTTATTTCCGTTTATTCTAACGGTCGAGGAAGTTATAACTCCGAGAAAGCGGTCCCGCCTTTTCGGACCATTCTGTATTTTCATCTCGTAGTGCGTCATGTTGGTGCGCTGTGGTATCGGCACTATGCATCGATTGATCGTTGCCGTTCGTCATTGATTGCTGTAGCAAGGACGTACGACTGCCGGTTCAGCTGCAGAGAGCAATGGCTGCGGAGGCTGAAGCCGCCAGAGAGGCGCGAGCCAAGGTCTGTGTGCGGCCGCAAAGGCTGTATTTTACAGGAAAACAGTCGCAAACTACAAGAAGCCAGCACTCACACGAGTGCAAAGACCCACGCCGGCAATGTTTTTTGACTCATGACATTGATCTTTGACTTTTTTGACCAGAAAATAAATCGGTTTCCGGGACTCATCGTGGAACATGGCTGTGCCGGGTTTGACGATCCTAGCTGCATCGGCATGTGTGGATAACAACCGATGCAGCTAGGATTGTTTGTTTTTTTGTTTGCGTGTTTGTTTGTACGGTTACTGGTTTCTCCGCTGATGACAAAGCTAGCGGCGTCAAATTTTGCACAGCGGTTCATCGGCGTCCAAGGCAGGAAATCTCCCATTTTTGTGAACTTTGCTCCCCCGGAAGCCCAAAATCGGAGGAATCGGCGAGCGCGCGGGCCACGCCCACCCGCGTGTAAACATTACCGTAGAGATACGTCACGTTATAGAGATGCGCCGTCAGTGAAATCGCGCGGCGTGTGGACGTATGATCGGCATGTGTGGATATACGTCTGTCCCGGAAGACGGACGTACTTGTTGAGATATCATGAGGAAAAAAAACAGACACACAGACAAACGGAGGTAAAAACCCAATACCCCTCCACTGCCGTCGGCGTGTGTTGCAAACAAAGCACCTCGTCAGCTTGTGCAGACTCGACTTGACGAGATGCGACATTTGCCGAGTGTTTGTTTAAGCTTAGGATTTTCTTGATCGCGTATTACCTGTTGATGATATTCTTTAACCTTGTCCGGCAACATGCCATCAGGACGTCTTTAGACGTCATGTAGGGTGCTGGCCCGGCACTGCTAGGCAACTGGCTATTCTTCTGCCTGGGCACTATACAGGCAGCGGGGAGAATGTTTTGCTCGCATACGAGGACATGCAGTGTGACCATGTCGGCCGGCAGCAAAAGGGTTAAGAGATTTTGGTTAATATTTAAAAAATATACAAAATTTTACACAAAACTTTAACGTCGATTCTTTATTTTATAGTTAGGCTACTCGAAAATATAGACTTTATTCCGAGCATGTCGAAACAGGCACTGGTCAATTTATTGGCGAAGGTTTTTGTTTACGTGATAGTTAACAGTGAAAGGTTCTACACTGTGTCTCAAAAAAACAATACACTTCACTTTTAATCATAACTTCCGCGAATGTGTACCGATTTTCACAATTCTTTTACGGGCAGATTTCCAAAGAAACTGTCTATGTAGGCTAACTGTTGCCGGGTCTTCTACCTCACCTTAACTGTTTTGCCGCACTACCTTGGGAAATTCAAAAATTTGAAACAACGGCTGAACTTTTACTCATACCATCAAAATCCATAAGTTGTACTTACAACTTAACAAAACATAACAACGTATAGATGCCAAACTCTACAGAAATATCACAGTGATGATTTACGTGATTTTTGTGCAATAAATGAAGCACAGAATGCAAATAGCGCAAGAACGTTCGGAATACGATTTGATGACAAACTCCGTGAAGTTTATGCAACAAGCGACTTCTTTATTGTCACAACTCACAAGGTGACTGCAGTGTTTGTAGCTAATAGCTACTGCAGTCGGTCTGCCTGATAAATAGTACGAAAGTTACATAAATTGCTGAAAACGTCCATTTCTGGTACAAACACAAGCTCACAGCTCATTCACTGGTGCGAACTTCAAATCAAATCAAATCAAATCGAATTTATTTGCCATAAGTTTAGTACACAATATAACAATTCATAAGTTCGCATTGCGTTTGGCTGGACAGACAGGCGATAACTTCGCACTTATGTCATCTTCATCAGTGACTGTCTGCTGCAGCCACATAACATGCCAGTCATCCACTCCTTCAGTTCGCTGACATCGCAATTCCTCTTCTGAGCACTGCTGCATTGTTTCCCAGATTTTATAACCACAGAAATCATATCTGAGCTATTAAATCGGCTTCATATATTGTAAGACAATTTCTGAGGTCTCACGTGCAATACGCCATTGAAATCGGCAGTAACAGTAATTTTCACAAGGTAGTGTAGTAACATACGTACGGTAAGGCGGAAAATCTTGATAATATGTGTACAAAGTTTCCTCAGGAATTTGATAGTGAAAGAATTTGGGAAATCGGCCTACATTTGCCGAAGTTGTGATCAAAAGTCAAGTTATTGTTTTTTTTCAGACACAGTGTATTACCACTGACATATTTAAATCAATTTTTGACCGGAAAATAAATAACGTTTCTGAGTTAGAGATTTTCAACTGAATTTTAATACAACGACATGTCTTTGTCATCCGTGAGTCAAGGTTGATGGGGAGAATCGATCCGTGCTACAGTGGCAGGCCTGATGCCGGCAACTGCGGTATAGGCAATAACAGTGGCAGAAAGCGACGAGTCGCACTGAGGACGCGATCGATAATGCTGTCGAACGATTTCTACTCAGTCAGTTCTTGAGTTGACGTGTTCATTGTATGTCGATCAAAATGTGACGCGATGAGAATAAACGTAAACGAAACATTCGCCGACTAAAAACCACCAACACCGGCTCAAAATCGCTCAGTTTTAAGTATAATATTGTATACACGTAATCAGCATGAAAGAATAAACTATATACTACGGACCATGGTGAAAATCGGTCCAGTAGATGATTGATTGATTGATTGATTGATTGATCTTTATTAAAGCACGTAACAAACGTACATGCAACAAAGTGAACATGACAATGAATCAGACACCCGAGAAAAAAAGGAAAAAGAGACATGAACACACATAGAGATAAAGACACATAAAAGCAAACAATGAAAAGCTGACTGTTTAACAGTTACAATTTCTATACAGACATCGAGGAATAAGACTTTTTATGTAATTCATATTCACATCTGGGGAGCTGATATGGATGTCCTTTAGCTCTGAGGGAGTACCCGCTTGACTTAATAGATACCGAAATCTCTTTGTGCAAAGGTGTATTTTAAAAAGAAAATGAAATTAACGCAAGCAGAACATACGGCCCACTGGGCGAGTATGCCGCGCGGTCTAAATTACACTATATTAGACATACATGTATATGCACGGACGGACATAAGATATTATGTTCGTCTAAAAGAGCAATCTCACTGACGTCTTCGCACGCGTTCGAATGTCGTCGACGAACGCGCGCGAAAGCGTCAGTCAGAGTGCTCGTTAAAGTAGCGTTCTCACTGCGGCCGTTTACTGTGCGTAACGGCCGTCGTCGGTCGTAACGTGCCGTCGACGGCGATCGAACATGTTCTGCTTGCGTTAATTTCATTTTCTTTTTAAAATAAACCTTTGAGCAAAGAGATCTCGGTATCTACTGGACCGATCGGACGTGTGCGAAAGCGGGGGACGGTCTAAACAGTCTAGTACTGAGCACGCCGTCGACGGCCGTAGCACGCCTTTAGTGTTAGATTTTTGAGACCGTCCTCCTCGTTCGCACACGTTCAATCGCAGTTGACCGCCGTCGACGGCACGTTACGGCCGTCGACGGTCGTTACGCGCCGCAGTGATGATGCTAGTGAATACCGTGCACTGAACAGGTAAGATTAACGAATCTGTTACGTGTTTTCTGCAGGTGATCGCTGCTGAGGGCGAGAACAGAGCAGCTCGGGCGCTCAAAGATGCTTCGGACATCATCAACGAGTCCTCGTCGGCGCTGCAGCTGCGCTACTTGCAGACTCTCAGCAGCATCTCGGCCGAGAAGAACTCGACCATCATTTTCCCGCTGCCGACCGAACTGCTCGAGTACTTCGCTCGCTAGCTGGGCAGTGTACCGTGCCGCCGTCTGTCGGCCTAGACTCATCATAATATGCTCCGTTAATTTCTCACATGCTCAGTTCGTATCAGTGTTTCAATCTCGTCGGTCTCATAAAGCCTTTTCTATATTGTGTTTGGCTGGAATGGATGCTCGGCACTAATATGTGCAAAAATTCCCGAGACCGAAGTTAACAGCAAGCCGACTTCAGATCCATAGTCAAGGCCAATGCTGGGTTTAAGTCTAAGCTCAAGGGCGAAACGCAGTCAAGCCCTTTCTTTACCTGGCCTTAGCTCTCCGTATGATATTTAGCTTATCGCTTTTCTTTATGTTATACCTTATTTTTGTTTCATGAGCCTACATTGTCGGCTGTTCAACGCACATTGGTAAATTACTGCCGTCATATCCATTAGTTTATTACATTCGAGCATTGTTCGACCGTACATTGATTGATCTTTAGTACTTCGCTGCCGGTATCGGTACGAACTTACGAAGTATTGCAATTTCTGCGTCTGTTTATCTGTTTGTCTGTTTGTTATCCACACGTGCCGATAGGCAAGGCGTGGATATATCGTTTGCTCTTTTTCATTTTGGGTATGTGTAATTTTGTTTGTTTCTTTGTTTGTTTGTACGGTTACGGATTTATCCGCGGTTGATAAAGCTATATCGGCGTCAAGTTTTGCACGGCGGTTCATCGGCGTCCATGGCCGGGAATCTCACATTTTGGGGAACTTTGCTCCCCCAGAAGCCCGAAATCGGCCGGCGAATCGGCCAGCGCGCGCACTGAGCTATAAATAGAACTGGAAGGAGTCCAGCCTAGCCTGCAGGCCTAGGCTGACTGAAATCAGAGAGACGTTCTATTTAGACCTATAGTTCAGTGAGCGCGCCAACCACGCGCACGGCGTGTGATCGTAGGTCGGCATGTGTGGATATATGTCAGTCGCACTGACGTACTTGTTTGTCTGTCCGCTTGCACATCTCAAAAAACCACACGTCCGAATTTCACCAAATTTTCTCTACTTGCTAACTGTGGCCGTGGCTCGATCCTCCTCTAACGGCAAAGCGATAAGTTGCGTATTTCCGGTTTTATGGATGACATCTTGTTTTCACGTAGAAGAGCGAATGGACAGAATCAGAGACGACGCGTGTGTTTCGTCGAGTTCGCCAGGTGGCGGCACCGGTCGGACATCTGCCAACGTTGTTTGGTTGAGTTTGCTAGGGCGGCGACACCGGGGGCGAAGTCTGCCGTCGCTGGCTGCATCTTGTTCACGCTTTGCGGACAGTAAATGCAGGACACGTGTACGTTGTCACGGGTGGGTGCACAAGGCGGCATATTGACACGTTGCGTTGGTTGCGTGACACAGTGGTTAGAACGTTGGTCTTTGACCGGCGAACTTTCCCTGTCCCACGCTCGACCTGCAGCTGACGGGTGACCACTTATGTGGGTAAGCCGTCCGCTATAGGTCAGCCGAGGGAGTTCACAATGCTCCTCAGATATCCTATAGTTAGATTTGGAGGGAACCTTTGCTTCGCCATGTGACCCACCTTGCTTCCCGCATACAACCCTGCACAAGTGATTTCCTGGATAAAAGCCTGATCACGAAGGTGGCGATCTGTGACCCGGATGGATCAGACTGAATTTAATTCCTGGTCGTATCATAAAATTATCAAACTGTGTAATTTAAGGCGCCGCCATTACGGCCTAAACAGCGTCGCATGTGCCGATTACACGTTGAAAATTTCTTTATATTAACCAGTTATTTTCCAGCGTAGCGTGGTGGTGTCCGTCAGCTGTACACGTTTAGAGCAAATATAGCTAGGCTATTTGATTATCCGATAGTGATTTGTGGATTTTTTGTACGCAAAACCTATTGTCTCACAAGGTACCGGTCCGTTGTTCTGAAGGCCTGCTATTCCGATCGAGGGTCCACTGTTCCGAGGGTTAGGGGGTTTGCTGTCCTAACCCTAACCCTAACCTAATAGTGGACCTTCGTAATAACGGACCCGAATCGTCTCACAGTCGCTGATCGTACCGCCATACAGTCTTTTATACGCTTCGTTGTCATCCACGCTTAGTTTTATTTCATGGGCGTAAATCTAAGAGGGGACACGGGGACGAGTCCCCAGAATTTGGAGTGAAAGGGACGCTAATGCAAATTGTCCCCCAGATTTTGTCATGTTTCACCAGATTGCTTGCATTAATGCAGTAAAAGCTCACCAATCTCACGACTCTGACAGAGCATTAACCCAAAAGTACATCTTCAACGTCTACCAAGTCCAAATCACCACTTCAGGCTGGAAATTAAACATTTTTGGCGAGGTCACAGATAAAAAATACCGCTCACAATGCATCCAATTTAGACCCAAACACGCCGTTTCAATTGAAAAATTCAATTTTGTTTCTGGGGAGGGGCTAACCCCCTCCCCAGACCTTTCCCATGGTGGGGAGGGGTACCCCCGCCCCACACCATACCCCTCGCCCTATGAAGCCTTCCGAATCTGCACCTGCGTCCGCTAGAATTCCGGCCAGATTTACGCCACTTTATTTCCGTCTTCCAAGCTCAGCCAATGCAGCAGTAGTATTTGTGGTACGAAAAGTGATATTGTAGATCGTGTTTCAGTCTGTTGCTAATTCGATAATGTCCGCTCAGAGCTGGTGTGCTCACAAAACTGGGCCACTTCGGTATTGCCGCTCGGCGCATTTTATGTACCGGTACTTCACCCGGACGGTAATTTCTGAGGAATATCCTATCGTTTTTTTTAATTTTTAGTTCTTTTTTTACTTTTTTTCTGTTGTTGATTCCGTGCTGTAGATTAAGCTGGCTACCCGCCAACTTGAGTGCTCGTAAATATCGTGTCGTATCGTATCGTAAGCGCGGTTTATGCTACCACAGTCGTATCCTTCAGTCTGCCCGTACGTGTCATTCCGGCATTATGTCTAAAGCCCCGTCCACACCAGCAACAGTGTCGAGTGCTACAAGTCGAACGATTCTTTCGACAAAGTCGAAACAAATTGTACACGTTCAACTTGTTTGACTTTGTCGAAAAACTCGTTCGACAATGTTGCAAAAACCGGCAACAAAGTCGACCGTTGCTTCGACATTGTTGCTGGTGTGGACGAGGCTTAAATGGCTTAATGGAACGAGCACGGAGGTCATCTTAATCTCTCTTGCAGTGTATTATACGGAGATCCACGGATACCTCCGAAAACATGCATGTCGGTCCTCCTTATTCTTGTTACGAAATGTACGCTGGCCACGTCGCATGGTGCCACCAGGTGAGTCCCGCGCGCTCTATTAAGGTTAGCAAAAAGACGGGACAGAGGGACGGACGGACGCCAGACCGTTACATTACGCTAACTGCTAGACGCGGCCACCGTAATACGGGTAATTCACTCTGAAAGCCAGGCGATGCTCTGCGGCTGGGAAGGTAACCGCAGGCCTGGCGTAAAGTAATGGCAGTCTACCGCCGGGTGGATGACTTATAGTCACCTGCGGGCTGACTGCCTGTACACCGGGATCAGCTTCGGGCCCAACGCTCGGTAACGAGTATGGGAAGCATTTACCCTTACCTTATTTACTCTGAAAGCTTATCCAAAACTGTGGACTTCGCCGATTTTTCGGTGTTTTCACACCACGTAGAGTGTTGTAAACTTAGTACCACGACAGAACGTTGATCACATTAAGCGCACGATTCCATTAGCAGATTACTGGCCGTCACAGTGGCAGACACGGACAACGACGATTTCACAGACTGTCTTTAAAGCCAACTATCAAGTCTCAGCTTCCACAGACAGACCCGCACGACACGCTGTGTGTGTGTTGCACCCATCCTGTTGTACACAAAGGTGGACGTGGACGCTCAGTGTGATAAACTGGCGACCGACGACTGAATACTCGCTGAATACTCGCTGAATACTCTATGTATTAGAGCAATAAGAATGTTATTATTACTGGTCCGCATAATGGGCCAGTATTGTTTTGCTCGCTGGCGTCTGTCGGCGTCGTCTGTCGTCGTCTGTAACGCTGCCGGCGCGCGGGCCGGCCGCGTTTGCGGTCGGACGGCCGACACTGCACTGCAGTACGGTTACGTCCCGTTAGGGCGACACCTTGTTGTTACTGGGGGTGGAGTTTAAAGTTTGGCTATGAGTTTTCCTCGATATAATACAGGGAAAATTATTTAAATCGTCTATATTTGTCGAATAAAATAAAATGGCCCAGTTTTCGTACAGTGATAAACACCATTAAATGCCCTTCGTGGATGATCACTGGAAGTTTTTACATTACATATTACAGTAACAAATTACCAGTAGACCAGCTTTTCTCTGTTTTTAGTGTTATTATTTTGTTAAACTGCTCATAAATAAATTTGACGAAATCATTTGTTAATGCAGGGAGTTCGTTTAAAATACGAGTATTGGAACTTATGTGGCTTTAGGCCACGGTAAAGGTTACAAAATGAAACCGCACTATGCATAAAGTTATGCGCAAAATTGACTTTGAGATACAACGTAAAAACTTATAATAAAATACAGTTGTAACGATTCACAATATACGCTTAAATTACCCGCAGTTGTAGCACGACTTGGTGAAATGCAATACAATTAGGCTCATGTAGCGGTGTATCGATTAGAAATCAAAGCTAATGAAGCCGGGACTACTCTACTCGAGCGACGAGATACTGACATTGCTATTAAAGGAATAATAACTACTGTAATTAAAATAATATCATAAAATAACCTCAGCATATTATTTTTAAAACAGTACCGCACTAATGACGACTCACAGCAGAAACCAAAGAATAATTAAGCTTCCGTAGGACCATTAATATCAGAACTTTAACAATACTGAAAGCAGAAAATTCGTTTGATATTAAACACGTAAAAGAAGTTTCATGGCATTTGATGCCTTTACAAGTACTGCACATATAAATATTACAAGAAGCTCAGCTATCGCAGAGGAACAGCGCCACGCGCTATGTTAGTAAATGCGTGCTATGTTTCAGGAGGTACGGGAGATAGAAAGGTTTCAAGCAGTAAACGTTACTTTCGGGGTTATTCAAGGGCATTGGCAATGGTGTCATTCTGTAGGCCACATACGATTTGCTATTAGTGTTCCATTGCAACTATGTCTCTATATTGCACTGTTAACGAGATATTATCACTTATTTGCCAAAACTTATAGAGGTCACGTGACTCTGAACACATCCCTTTTTGGGGTAGTATATCGTGCATGCAGTAGTACTCCTGCATATCGGTCAGAAGTTCAGAACACGAGATTTGAAGCATTTAGCTTCACCAATTCCAAAGATATGATTGCGGCAAAATTTAAAAAACGGGTCACATGACCCTGACGACACCCATTAGGGGGTAGTCGATCATCCCACGGCTAGCACTTGACACATTCTACCTGCACACAAAACTAGGTGACTCTCGCTTCAGCCGTTCGGGGGATATGACTGCGTGTGGTAAAACTGAAAATGGGTCATGTGACTCTGACTATGCCTTTTAGGGGTGGTTTGTTATCTCTCAGCTAGGACAGAGTCTACCTCTGTATAAAATTTGACGACTCTCGCTTCAGCCATTCCAGAGATATTACTGGGGGCCCCACAATATAAAATGGGTCACGTGACCCTGACCACGCCACTTTTAAGGCTGATATGTCGTCCGTATGCAGGGACTTGGCTTGGCATAGCCTACCTGTGTACAAAATTTGACCACTCTAGATGGAGCCGTTCCACAGATATGGTTGGTGCCCATCAAAATTTAAATGGTTCACGTGACCTGACCACGCCCCTTTCTGGTTTGTCATCTGCGGGCTAGCACTTGCTACGATCAACCTGTCTACCAAATTTGAAGTCTCCAGCGCAATACAATACGAAGATACGAAAGGTGATACAAAATATCGATAATGGGGTGGTTTAGGGATATAGTCAGGGGTTATTCAACGTCACTGGAAATACCACCATTCGATAGAGCGCATACAAGTTCCTATTAGCGTTCCATAGTAACTATGTCCCTATCTTGCATCGTTTCTGAGATATAGTAAGATATTGGTCGAAATTCGCCGATTTTAACCTACCCCACCTCTATTTGACGCCCCAGTTGGCGGTGATCCCGTTGGAATATCGCCGAGATCTTAGACTTCAGAAAACTAGAGTCACTGGGCTATGGTACGGCGTTATTTTCATGATCCTATGTTTAGCCGTTTTGGTAAAATACCGGCATGTGACGGATGGACGGACAGTCGGACGGACAGACAGACACACGACGACAGCATATACCGCCCTAGCATAGCGTCGCGCGGTAAAAACTTGCATAATATCAATTCCAATCAAATTTTGCACAGTGATAAACACCATTAAATGCCCTTCGTGGATGATCCAATAAAATGCGTATGACTAATCCAAGATGGCGGACGGCCGCCATTTTGAAAAAATCGAAAAATCGCCATATCTCAGCAACGGTTCAATCGATCGTCACAAAATTTGTTTCATGACGCATACTGCCCGATGAACTTTACTGTGGCAACCCACTTACTATTCTACCCAATAAAACCGCAAAATATATATTAAAAAAGAACAAAACCGGCTTCGGTTTCTCTTTGTTGTAAAAGCTGCCTCTTTAAAACAGGAAATATCAAAAACTTAATCCGCTTCTACATTTTTTGCGGTTTTTCGCAGTGTTACTAGCTACGTGTCGCCGTAAACGTACAGGCCTACGTAAGCTACGTAAGCTGTAGTTTGTCTCTCCAGGGGCCTGATTTAGAAAAAAAATCCTAGGAAAAATCCTAAGTTTATCATAAGTTTTCCCTAGCTTTATCTTAAGTTTATCCTAAGTTATAAAGTTAAGATTTTCATAGATTTTTACATGAAATTTACGAAAGCAATATTAAGACTTACTAACTTCTTCCTAGATATATACAGACAATTCTGCGAAAAAAAATGTAAAGTTATTTTTGAGAAATTGCATTTTTGTTATTAAGTCTATCTTAAGTTTTGTGTAAGTTTATCTTTAGTTTTTCTTAAGATTTTCCTAAGTCACACTTTATCCTAAGTTTTTCCTAAGTTTATCCTAAGATATTTTGTAAATCGGGCCCCAGATTTATAACGACAGAATCGATCGTGATTAACGAAGCTGCGTACACCGGCACAAGAGTACACCAGACGTCGCACTCGCATACAAAGCAATAGCTTCACGCGCAGGCGATCGACAACTGAGATTACATAGCTAATGAATGAATATCTCACACGATAAACGACGACGGTCGCTGACTACAACATGTGCTGGCGCGGGGATCGGGTTTACAGCGGCGTTTGTTTGTCTGTCTGTCTGTCTGTTTATCCGCACGATATTTCAAAATCCGCTGTAGCTAGGATCGCCAAACTTGATACATACATGGTCCACTGTGAGTCCTACAAACTCCATTATTTTGGGGTCAAAGGTCAAGGTCACGATGCACAAAAAAGAACAAAAACACTGCCAAAACATTGCACATTGCGGCGTGGGTTTTTGCACTCTTGCGAGTGCTGGCTTCTTCCAGTCAACGTATGTCACGTAACGTATGTCATGTCCATACGACACGGGAAATACCTTTCAATATGGCTACAGTCATCAAATTGAACAAACAACCGCATAAATTACAGTCGCCCATGCGCTCTGCTTTAGCGAGAGCGCGAGACCGTAATATTTATCTGCCCCATAGCTATAGCATATAGCATGGGACAGATAATAAAATCGTTTTGCGTCTGTCCGTGCGTGTGTGTCTGTCCGTTTGTGGACACTCTCACGGTCGCATTTTTTCGTCGATTTTCACCAAATTGGACACAGAGGTGTAAACCCCCAAAAGTAACAACGAGTTCGTTGGGGG
>Ga0209780_1001005_pt1 | contig 17461 bp, 8 predicted proteins | sample WorMetexBAHAMAS2_FD_187384 | JGI IMG/M metagenome (GOLD analysis project Ga0209780, IMG submission 187384) | Marine gutless worms symbiont microbial communities from Max Planck institute for Marine Microbiology, Germany - Inanidrilus exumae... | ecosystem: Host-associated > Annelida > Digestive...
GTGCAAAATATTAAAATTTGCATACTGTCGAAATTACTACACCGATTACTACCAAATTTTGCACAGTCACAAAGACCCAAGTACTCTTCGTGGGTGTTCCCAACATGGGTGGGTGTTTACTTTTATGAAAGGCCGCTGACTGAAATAAATGTGATCGCTAGCTTCTGTGCTTAGAATTTGCGGATAAAATTTTGATATTTGCTGTTTTAGAACGGCGGCTTTAACAATGAAGAAAAACTGAAGCCAGTTTTTGTTTTTATAATTGACATTATCAGATTGAGAAGATGGGTGTGCAGGTTTTTGGCCCACCCTGAATAGTAACATTGGGAGTCATGGATAAAAAAGTTGGAATTAGTTGGATACAAGTTTGACTAAGTATATTCAGTTTATTTAACTAGTTTTGCACAGTAGTTAGCAACTAAAGTTTAACTAAATTTTTAAAGTTAAAATTTAGTTTCCGTTTAACTAAAAAAATTTATGCCACATATTTATATATTTCACAAATTTACATTATAGGACAGGTGGCAGGTGCATCTGTAATTTAAATAAATATGTCAGTGTCACACGGGCAATTAAGCATTCACTGAAGTGACGTCAGTTTGTAATGCTAATCATAGAAATTAATTAATTTCTATTATACAAATTATTGCTTTTAACTAATAGCATAAATTAGCACATAGAGCGTCTTGGGCGGGCCTAGGCAGGCCTAAAATGCCCAGCCCGCCTCGTCAGACATTCGGCCCGGCCCTTTGTGATCAGCAAATTACTAGGGCCGGGCTTAAAGTCTATATGCAATTTGAAAATAGCAGTACAATGTAACTGCTACATGTTGTTTTGTTTACAGGATCGGTTGTTCCTGGTAATGGAGTACGTGAGTGGTGGTGACTTGATGTTTCAAATTCAAGGTGCCCGGAAGTTTGATGAGTCAAGGTCTCGTTTCTACTCAGCTGAAGTGGCTCTGGCATTGATGTTTCTTCATCGTCATGGCATTATCTATCGGTCAGCATGACTGCTTTTCTACTGTGCAATATCTAGATTTGGTTTTGCCGTGATTTTAAACTGACTGCAATGTGTTGTAGACCAAAGATGCCAAAATGCATAGTTGTTAGTCGGCTTAAACATTAGGGCAGAGGCTTCAGCACTTGTGGCAGTGGAGCACATGGGTGATGTTTTGTTTTAATAACAGCAGTGTAGACATTCAGATTTTTCAGCAGCTGATTGGTGTTTCACAGTTCTCTGCCTATGTTAATGGACTGTTGAACCCATGCTACAGTGGGCACAACATTGTTATATCTAAAAGACTGTTTTGGGTCGACTCTTCTGAGTCGATCTAAACAAGCCGGTCTCAAATGTCATTAGTCCTTCCGGAAGTACGTCCGTCCATTCGCATAAAAGTTTCTTCGATTTTAATGAAATTTGCAATGTGGGTAGAGGTCGATGAGTGATGCATGACAGTATGCAGTATGGCCCGATCCAATGTCAAGGTCATGAGCCCTTGAAAGTTGGAAATCCTTCCACTTTCAACAGGTATCCCCTCCGTCATTTACAATGGGAGCTGGCAACTGACCAGTGATCCTTAAACTCGGGCACAATATCTAAATTTGATCAGGTCGGATTTTAAAAATTTTTTCCCGGTTTTTGTGTCACGTGACTTTGATCTTGGCACAAACGTCATTTGCGAAGAGTCGACCGTCATTCCCGTACGGGGATGATTTGTTAAATGAAGTAAAACACAGATGATAAAAAGTGAAATAAATCATAGATGTGGACTGTGGAAAAAATAATGAAGGGACTGTTGTGGTTTTACCTTGCATATGAGAATGAACTGTAAATAATGCTGGCATGAATTTTTGAAATCATAACATGATATATGCATCACTAAGTTGTTGGACTACCTGCAGTGACAGAAGCTTCTCAGTCGCCGGTCCCTGCCTGTGGAACGACCTTCCACCAAGACTATGACGGCCGGGACTGTCATTTGACTCTGTGAAACAATCTCTGAAAACTTACTTGTTTGGCGACCGAAGCACATAGTGACTCTATCGAATTTATATAAAACTCTTATGTATGTATGTAGTGTATGTATGTGTAGTCTAGTTACTGAAACATTTCGCTCACTGTGTTCTACAGAGATCTGAAGCTGGATAACATACTACTTGACGCTGATGGTCATTGCAAAATTGCTGATTTTGGCATGTGCAAGGAGGGCATCTTCCCTGGAAAATTTACACAGACATTCTGCGGTACTCCAGACTACATTGCACCGGAGGTATACTGCATTGTGCAGAATTTTGTCATATTCACTGTAGTCTGGCAATATAAACTTGAAATGCAATATACTTGGTTTAAACTGGAAACAACATCAACCATTATATAAAATCCCCGTAAAAGACGACATAGTCGTTGAAAACTGAGCCAAGAATTAAAGTGGAAAAAGTCTTCGAAAAAGTGGAAAAGTTTTCTAAATTTAAATTTTTTTACACACATACAAAAATGGCCGGTCGTACAAGAGAATGATATAAAATAGAGCCAAGAATTTCAGTACCCTTTATGCTGGAATTGAAATATGAAAGCAATATCATTTTTAAAAACTATTTGTGATTAAAGAAAAAAGTCTTTATCAGGAATGACTTTTGGTGTCGGTCGTCAGTATGTAAAAGCTTGTCCCATACGTGGCTCAATTGGTAGCTCCCCTCATCTCGATTATTGAGATGAGCAGAGCTACCAGTTGAGCCACATATGGGACAAGCTTTTACATACTGACGACCATCACCAAAAGTCATTCCTGATGAAGACTTCTGACGTGAAGCCGAAACGTTGATAAACAGTATGTTATTTTGGTTGTATTGGAGTAATTTTATATAGTTTTTGTGTCAACCTGATGAAACTTTTCACAGAACAACAACCATTATACAGGTCAGTCTGTGTGAACTGGCATGCCAAATTAGGAGGATTTTCTTGGAGCAGAGTTTTAAAGCCGACATGCCCTTGCTGACAGCAACTAATGCATTTGGATTACAGAAAAGATGCCGGAGACAGTGTGAACATTATCTATGTAGCACACAGTCTGGAAAGCATTCAGAAAGTCCAAACCTGTGCCAAAGCTGACCACATCATTCATCTGTTGGCAACAGTATTTGTCATTTATTGTGCCATATGTTTTTATGCATTGCTGTTAGCAAAGCTTGAAAATTCTTGTATTAGGATCCAGATTTAAGTAACCTAATGTCTATTGATTGCTTCTGTCGTTAAGCCTTTCCTTCCAAATCATCTAGTAGGTTCATCTAAAATCTTTTAAGTAATTCTGCAGCCAAGCGAAATCTTTTTGGCACTAGTAATTATGAGTGCTTGCAGCCAAATTGTACCATTTGTCATTATTTTCCATCAGGAGTTGGGATAATTGTAGGTTTTAGTAATTATAATAATAACAATCGGTCAAAGAATATTAACAAAAGGCCATATCGACATCTTTTCAGCCCTCGCAATGGTAAAAAGGATTGACCCCCATCTACTATGGTTCTTTGGATCAAGATGTGAGTCAGCCCTCAAACAGCATCCTGATCGGTTCAGCCGTTTTTGCCTACATTGCAGCAAGGTGTCCCATTGCATTTCAGTTGGGTGGACAACTTTCAAATGTTGCTGCCACTGGTGCAGTGAAGGTGGCGATGATGTAGTGCATAGTGGTAATATGTTTCAGATTTTGCAAGAAATGGACTATGACTCTTCAGTTGATTGGTGGGCCCTTGGAGTATTGATGTATGAGATGATGGCTGGTCAGCCACCATTTGAAGCAGATACGGAGGATGATCTCTTCGAGTCTATTCTGAATGATGATGTTCTGTATCCAGTCTGGCTGAGCAAAGAAGCCGTCTCCGTGTTAAAAGGGGTTTGTTGCTGTATTTCAGTTAGTTGTGTTTGATGCTGCTGCATTGCGGTACGATTGTCTTAGTTTGTGATATGAGTTAATCGTTAAGTTATATAGCACTGATAATAGACATTGTCTGGCTTCAGTGCTTTGACATTGTTGGTTCTATGTCATATTGGGTTCTGGTAGATGCATTGGACTGCATAAAGGGAGACCTGTCAGGAACCAGTGGATGGATCATGAAAGCAGTAGTAGATGATTCTCACTGATTGGAGTTAATGCTGCAGTTCCCTTCAATCGCACAACACTGTTGGTTGGATGACTGGAAGGGCAACCAGCCTGCAGAAACTGCTCCGTCTCGCTGCCCCGGCCCTGTCTCAGTTAACTCCAGAATAAGTACAGTTAAATAAAAACTGAGCGTGTGTATGTGTTTCTGTGTGTGTGGTTCGGTATCAGGAACAGCATTCGGCTGGTACAAAGGTACCGTTTCAGTGGTGTCCAAAATTTACTTGTATATTATTAGGGGCCACAGCCTGACCAGGATAGACAGCAAAATGGTCGTTGAAGTGGTCGTGTGTGAGAGTGCTGTTGAATGTTGGGGTTGAAATGTGTGCACTAGCTGACTAGAATTTGAACATTGTTCTTGTCCATATGATTATTACTGGCCCATCTACAAAAAATATTGTAGGGGGCCAGACTAGTGACGGTCGCTGGTGTCTGTCGTCGTCGTCTGTCGGGGTCTGTAACACTCCATTGCGAGCCTGCAGGTGGCTTCACCCATGCAGGCCAGGCGATGACGTCATGCCGCCTTCAGTCTAATTATAGTTTCACGGCTGCACGGCGGGCCATTTTTGTTACTACATCCCATTAGTGCGACACCTTGTTTGACATTGTTTACCATTTGAAGCTAATATATCAGCATCTACCTGCTGTTAATACATCCAGTTGCAGTGTAAAAACCTGGTCATGTGTTTGCTGTGTAGTTCATGACAAAATCTCCAAGCAAGCGGCTCGGTTGCGTCAAGTCTCACGGAGGCGAATCTGCTATACGTCTGCATGCATTTTTCCACGAGAAAATTGACTGGGATGCACTAGAACTTAGACAAGTCGAACCTCCGTTTAAGCCCAAAATTGTTAGTATTTTTGTTGATTACAGTCTTCTGTCACAGTGTACTAGCATTGGAGGGTGCAGCATCCAAACCCACAGCAGTAGGTGGATGTTGTAAGGATGAGTTTAGTGGGTCATGTCCGTGGATGCCAACCAGGGTGATGTTCCTGTTTTCATTTCCTTGCAGTGCTTTAACACTGTTGGCTGGGTGGCACACTTGTAAGTACCTGCTCCAACAAGATGGAGTTTGAGATGGTAGACGTTGCCCCCAGTGCCGCCACCTGGTGATCTCAGCCAAACAATGACTGGTGCTAGAACGTGGCAAACTGGACGAAGCATACATGTTGTCTTTGATTCTGGCCTATATGCTGCATTATATGAAATCATAATATCATCCACAAAACCGGAAGTACATAAAATATTGCATTGTCGTCAGAGGAGGATCGAACCACAGCCACAGGTAACATGTACAGAAAATTTGATGAAATCTGGACATATGGTTTTTAATATATGCAAGTGGACATGCAAATAGACATACAGACAGACATGCTGATTACAATACTTCGTACCCCTAGCATGGATGAACTAATTATCCCAGAGGTTCTTTTCTGAGGATGCAGCCCAGCCATGAGTGATTCCAGAAAACTGAAAGTAGTAGTATCAGTAGCAGCAGCAGTTTGGTTCATGGTGTTGTTGCCATTATATACTACATTGTGTCCCAGTTGACACGTGCGGCCAACATTGAAATCTGTTCAAATACAACGTAACGAAAACAAGTATTATTTTAACTACAGTATTTCTGTTTATTTAGCATAAACTGTAGAAGCTTCAACATAATGTACAGCCTAGTTTCTGAGATATGAAAGTTTAACAGCTGTCAGTTTGAGATGAAGTTGCCACTTCAAGAAATCAGTTACCTTTTGTATTCGCAGCAATCGGTCGAGTGATAAACAAGGTGTCGCACTGTAAATTTGCCTTTAAAATTTTAATAAAATTCTATTCTACTTTGTGAAAAGCATTATGCCAACAAAAAACTTAAACATTGCATCATTGTTTGCACAACATAAGTGGCAACAATTCAGCAAATCTTTGGGGTTCTGTGTTGCAATGGATTCACTGCCACACAATGCGCACGATGAAATATAGCATACAGAATTGATGCATTGTGTGATCACTAAATTTTCACTTATTCATTTCTTGGGGGTCAGTTCATACTCAGGCCCTCACATTATGCCAGTTGGTGTTCAAATATTGCAAACTGAAGTTAACAAGTTCAACTTTAACTTTTATATTGCAGAAACTAGGCTGTATATTTTGTCAAAACACGTACAATTTATGTTAAACAAGTAGTACTCACTGTGGTTAAAGTAATATATGTTTCTATTAGCCTATATTTTATTTAAGTAGGTTTGAGTTTTGGCCTCACTTCAATTGGGAAACAGTGTAGTTGCTGTAGTTGTGTGTATGTTATAAATGTCTGTTCTCTTTGATTTAATTTTTCTTACTTTATGGCTGTTAAATTAATGCGTTAACTAACGCATTAAGGAATTGATCGCAATTTAAAAAATTAACGCCACTAAAATTTTTAACGCAAACTAGTCACACCAGTAGCAAACCTCAAGAAATTCTAACTTTGCTCTTCTTTTATGAACAAGCATTTACTTTCCGTTTGCAGAGCTACTCTAAATTTCATTTGATTATACTATTCTACAATGGTATTCTCCGTTGATGCCATTTAGTTTCTATGCTAAGACGTCATTCACCGAGATGTGCGGATGCAGATATTTTGGGGTCTGCTTCCTTTTATGACTGCAGAAATACTGTCCGTGTTTGCAGCTAGCCAGTGACAGGCGTCTGCTGATGATTGGTATCCAATCTTACCAGCAGCAGTGTCAGCAATGTGTTCTGTTCTTTCATGGACTAAAAAACTTTAGTGCGAAAGGAATGAGTGATGTTATGAGTTATACAGCTTGGGCCTATAGAACGGTTAGTTGATTCCAAAATCGAAACTGAAAATCAACGTTCATTAAGCATGTGCACTAAAATTTACGACCTTAGAAAGAGGAGGACGCATTGTGTCTGCAGCTACACGTAAGGTTGTGTTCGCGGACATGCGAAAAGCTTGCGCAAATGCATCCACACATCTCTGGTTATTTATTACCCCCTACACTTGTAACACAACACAGAAGAAATGTGCATTAAAACTGTGATTAACGACGTGTGGCGTGATTAAAATAATTAATCATGCAATTAACGCGATTAAAAAATTAATTGCTCAACTGCCCTAGTTACTTTAACTGGTCTGAAAATAGCAGCATTTTACAGTGTGATCACTAAGGTAACAAGTAGACTAATTGCCTGTTTACATTTTAATATTTTCAGTATTTTGTACTGTAACATGTTTGCGTATGTGTTTGTAGACATCTCGGTTTGATGTTGGCAATTTTGATAAAGAGTTTACGTCAAAAGAACCAAAACTTTCAGTGATTGATCCATCGATCATCAACAAGATCAACCAGGATGAGTTCCATGATTTTTCATTTGTCAACAGTGACTACAAAAGACATGATTCTGTAGGATTGCCGGTGGCATGTAGCTCCGAAACAATGACTGGTAGCAAGTCAATTGCACCAGCTGCCGCAGCCGTGACTAGCTTATCATGATGAAGCTGTGAACTGTTGCGTGATTGTTGTTGTCGACATCTACCTATATTAGCAGTATTTTTTACTCTGAATCTCGAGAATTGCATTTTACTGACTTGGTGACAGTAATCACAGTCAAGATATTTCCCAAACTGTCACAGCCGAAGCTGCTGACAGAGTCAGATGACCGCTGGATGCGGGGCAGTCGACTATTGGTTGTTGACTAGAAATATACATTTGTTGTTGACTGTTGGCTCGTTGTTGTTTTTGTTTGTCTGATGTCATTGGACAACTGAATGACTGTGATTTACTGTTTGCTTCCCAGCGTCCCGTAAAGCCTTCACCGTTCAGTGTTTTGGTGACTCTCATGTATGCAAGCACATGCTAAGTGCACTGTGGTCTGTGGCATGTGTTATTCCCATCTGACTTGTCAGCACTATAGCTTAATTTTATTCACAGTTTATGTCATTGTAAGTTACTGGCCATGCTGTTAAGACACAAGTGAAATTGGAAATTTGGAATCATGCTGTGCTTTGAACGTACAGTTCTCAGTTTGTGTTTTGTTAAGCTTGAAACTAATGTTGTAGTGTGAACTAAAATGCGGGCATCAGTTTGTCAAAAATCATGTGCATCAGAATTTTGTGTCACAGAGTTTATGCACATCCATGTGCTAATGTAACTCTATGTCAGTATCAGACATTTGATATAGTGTTGTCCTAATTATTTTCCAGAATGCATTTAAATATTTTGTGGCAGTTCATTTGGTAAGCAGTCTTCTGAACAGAAGATAGTAACAAACTGCGGTCAGCATGTCTGTCTGTCTGTGTGTACGTCTGTCTGCTCACATATCTTAAAAAACACAAATTTCAGGAAATTTTCTTTACGTTTTACCTGTAGCTGTAGCTGACGACAACGCAATACATTATGTATTTCCAGTTTGGTGGATGACGTCGTATTTTCACATAATGGGGTATATACAGTGGCTCGGCAGCAGTGGTCATCAATGAGTGATTCTCACCCCGTCTGAGCGATATCAACTCACCCGCAGTGGTAGCAAACGATCTGTTTGGATGGCGTAACAGGCAGCCTTATTGCAGGCAAAGTCTGCCATCTCCGACTGCTGTGTTAGTGAAACCACTTAGTTCACTGAGTATGTGAAATTTCAGGCAGATTTAAAATGCATGTCTAGACTTTTTAGTGCACTGTCATTCCCTTTTACAGCAGTTCACTGAATATTCTGTAAGATTTCTCAAATGATGCATTTTCGTGAAGTAGAAATTTCTTGAACATTAGTCTGCTGGTTTATTCGCTACCTGATGCCTGTTTTTTGTCACGGTTAATAAACAACATTGTCATATGTGCCAGTTTATCTTCAGTGAATTTGCTTGGCAGCATGGTGTTTTATGCAAGTTGTGGATGTTGCTGTTGTAATGCACATATGTACATATTATTGTCAGAAAATTGTACAGACATGAGACATATGTTTGATGTAGATATTAGTAGTGTTGACAGGGTTCCCACGATGCAAAGGTATAGAAGTTATGAGTTTGTCCACCTTGCAAGTAAATGGATTTCTTTCTGTCTGTCTGAGGCAGCAACCATTAAAGCAAACAACAACATATTATCAGTTATGTTTGCATTGCAGTTAACATAATGGAGTGGTTATGCATCGTTCAATAACCATTTTCTGGATTTATTGGTAATTCAATATTTGTTTCCGTTTCCATCTGCATTTTTGGATGTGATAGCTTTCAAATTGCATAATGCACATTGGTAACACATGTCTAATTTGGCAGGTATAATTTGCATCATATGGATATGAAAAAGTTTGAATGTTCAGAATCTTTTGCAATTGAATATATGTCAAAATATATAACCTTTCAAGCAGGTGTTTTTTAACTGCAGCTATGTATTAATTTGCAAAAAAATGGGAAAAATTTATGAGTTTGTAGAAAATGATAATCCAGATGTGAACGATGAAGGAGTGTAAAAAGGTAAAAGTAAAGTTCTCCCACACTCGTTACTGAGCGTTGGGCCCGGAGCTAATCCCGGTGTACAGGCAGTCAGCCCGCAGGTGATTTGATGCCATCCACCCGGCGGTAGGCTGCCATTACTTTCCGCCAGGCCTGCGGTTACCTTCCCAGCCGAAGAGCGTCACTGCCCATCGGCCGGTACCAAATTATACTGCTTGGTGACAGAGGCAGATGCGTGTGAGTAGCTTGCCCAAGGCTGTTACCTGGAAGTGGACCGGCCGAGATTCGAACCAGCGACCTTTTGAATCGCGAGCGAATGCTCTACCGTTGAGCCACGATAAAGGAGTGGGAACCCTGTAATTAACACTAACCCTGCAGATTGTGTGAGTCGGCGAATACAGTTGCTGTGTGTAGTGCTCCCTTGTTACAGTCACTGCTAGAATCTCATGCATGCCATGTCCATTGGCATGCTGTGCTCGCACTATTCAGCTACACCAATTCACCAGCAAAGCTGGAGCTCGTAAGCACTGCACATGCTATTATTGCACGTACTCATTCAATGGCGTATTCACAATGCGTTTGCTTGCAAACTTAGCAAAGGATGAAATTCTGTAATGTTGTGTGTTATATGTGTGTCTTGTGAAATATTGTTGCACATTGTGTCATGTGGAAACAAAAAATATGTTAAACTGAAAATGAAACCAGGAAACCTAAAGTCTCGGTTTTGTTTGTTGTTAGTGCAGTAAAATGTAATATGAAAGTAGTTATACAGTGTGATATTCTGCTTAATAATAATAATAATAATAATAATAATAACCGTGACGATATTTATGGTGCTGTCATCATGGCAAAGCCGTTGCGAGAGTTCACCCGGTTCATTTGATGAATGCAGACTTAGCGCCAAGGTGGCCGCCAACCCTCAGACTAAGCCAACTGACTCAGACTGAGAGTCCGCCAGTAAGAAATGGCAGCTACCGTCCACATGCACCATCGCCATTTTATTATTACTCATCCCAAGAGCTGATACTCATTTTACCGTCCCACGGAGGGTGGAAGGCTGAGTCGACCTAGGCACTGCAGTACGGGTGTACAGCCTGTGCCCAAGGCTGTATATCGCAGTGGCTGTCGTGATAAACAACTGCCCGCGGTGAGATTCGAACCTGGGTCCTCTCACACTGCAGTCAGGCATATTACCATTAGGCCACTGCGACACTGTTAAGTTGTGCATCTTCTGTTACATTATACTAGACTGTACCTGTCCAAGTGGCTTATGTCACTTTGATTACTGTTATCTTGTCTTGTTACACCTGGTCAGTATTTGAATCACATAGCATCCATTGTAGTAGCACACAGACATACACTTTTCTGTGATTACCATGGGCTAGGTTTTGATTGCAGAGTACATGCTGAAAGGTATTTCTGACCAACAGCATGTTACAGCACTGAAGGCAGGCAACCTTTTGCAAACGGGATTGTATGACGTACACGACATACAGTAGTTGTAGTGTGCATTCCCTACAGTATGTTTCTTTTTACAGGATTGCTGCACACAACCCAACGAACTGTGCCAATTGTTACTGATTGCTGTATCAATTATACACCTATTAACTACGTGCATGTCGTTTGCATTAGTGAAAATGCTTGCATGTCAGAATTCGTTTTGTCACTTTGTTTGAGCTGTGTCGAGTGACTGTGCCTAGCTACCTCAGAATTCATTTCATTACCTCTAGTTTAGTGCTTGTGTATTTTTTCACGTAAGCTGTCATAAAGTAAATTTAGTGCTATGTTAGTCTGCAACTGCTTAGGCAGATCTTTACCCACTGAACAGTGCAGTGAAAATAAAATGTGCTCAAGTTACAGCTGAAATGTTGTGGATCTTTTTATGGGACACAGCATAGTTAGGAATTATTTTCTACGCGGGAAATTTTTTGGAGCTTGTAACTGGATAGCGTTTGTAGTGTGTGATAACTGTCGTTTGTGTTAATTATATGGCAGACGTAACTAACATGACAAAATAAACAAATGTATGATGTTTATTTTATTGTTACTGTTAAGTGTTACGTGATTTGTTTTTTTGGAAGTTTTTTGTAGTATATCTATGTGATGTTTTTATATTGTTGAGAAACTGATGCATATAGATATTTGTGGACGGGCAAGCACAGAGTGGGCAAGAGCCTATATTGGGAGCTTAGGGGCATTGCCCCAGTTATAGCAAAGCCCCTAGTTATGACCTAAGTTCCTGAAGCTGAAAAATCGCTAAGGTCTTGGACGTCAAATGGACTGGTGGATTTTTTCCCGTTCATTTTTATCTTATTAACCCCCTCCTGGAAGGTGAAAACTCACGCTGGATATAGGATGTTCATATTGTATTGTTTTATGCAAACAGCTTTCTAGTATGGAACTGTGCATCCTAAGATATGTTTTTTTCACTTCCTGTCAACTCACTGCATTTGGGTTACTGATCTGTTACTGTGGTAAGCAGATATTTGTTGCATTTTGTGAGTTTTGATTAGTATTTAGTGGCCAGCGAATGACTTGTACCTTCATGTATCACTCTCAAGTTCTTGTACTTGAAGTTCGTCGGAGAAATAGAATAACTACTCTGATAGTTCTAGCCAATCACGTACTCACCAGTTCATTTATTGACTTCACGTATATTTGGCAACACTCACTTTGCACAATTTCCATATATGCTATTCTGATATTTGTAGTGGAAAAGGCATGTCACATATGACGTGATTGCTTTTATATGGAAAATATTGATCAGGTTACCAATTTTCTGAACTAGGACCAGGTTGTATGTCTTAGGGTAGCTCTGTTTGTATTTTTCGTGTATTTTGGGTGGGCGTTAGTCCCTTCTTTGTGAGTTTGGCTGTGACTGTGAGTACCAGTGCAGTTGGTTACCAGTGCATACTAGTCTCCGAAATGACCCATTGTGTCGAGTGAGATGGTAAATGCTGCTCACTCACTTAATCACACTGTACGTTTTAAATGATTGGCCACGGGTGTATCAGATGAAATGCAGTTGCCAGCATACTGGTGCAGTATTACGATCTGATGATAGAAGTTTTTGACAAACATTAAACTGTCATTCAGTTTGTTTGATGACATATAACAACCTCCTCCAACTATGCGACAGTCATATTGACAGGTAAAATAAGCTTAAAAACTGATACGATGAGTGAGCCAGTTTGTTATCCACACATGCCGATAGGCAAGGTGTGGATATATCGTTTACTGTTTGTTTGTGTGTTTGTTTGTTTTTTTGTTTGTTTGTACAGTTACGGATTTCTCCGCCGAAGACAAAGCTAGCGGCGTCAAATTTTGCACGGCGATTTGTCGGCGTCCCAGGCAGGGATCTCCCATTTTTGTGAACTTTGTGCTCCCCAGAAGCCCAAAATCGGGCGAATCGGCCAGCGCACCCTTGTTGTAATGTGATGCTCTAGGTTTTTTTGTGACTCACATGCCTATCAAGCATGTGCTACATGTGGACATAGGATTGGCATGTGTGGATATACGTCAGTCCCGAAGACGGACGTACTTGTTCAGAATTTGTCTTGTTATGTCATTATGTCACCTGAAAATGGAAATTTTATCAGTCCATCCACGGTAGATTATAAAATTAGTGTGTGATATTCTAATTCACATCAACAGTGTTTCACTGGTAAGGATTAGTCACTAATCACGTGTCATGTTTTGTATGCATAATAATTTGAATTGCTGCTTGTATCAGTACTGCAAATGGTATGCAAATGACTCTCTCATAGTCGTGATATTTGGTCATTGACGTATGTAGAGTTGCTGTTGTAGGCGTATGTTATAGTCAGGTGCGGATCGAGCATGTCCAAGACTGCTAGTTTCAACTTCATCAAAAAATTTCTAAAAATGCCATATATTTTTCACACTGATGTAGTTTCGTATTGACTCGGTTTGTGCCGTTTTACACTTGAATTTAAGTATTCTAAACGGAGACTTCAGTTTCAATCTCCATGCAGCTCCAGTTTACCGCAGATCTTTACCCGTGTGACACTATGCCAGCGCAGTATTTGCTGTCATCACATTTCTGTCCATCTGTCTGTCCGTCCGTTTGTCACAAGTCTTGAGATGTACCAAAACAGCTAAATATTGGATCAAGCAAACAACACTGCACGATAGCCCAGGGACTCCCGTTTTATGATGCAAAAGATCTCAACGAAATTCCGATGGGATCACCCCAACAGAGGCGCCTAATGCGGGTGGGGTAGGTAAAAATTGCGTTTTTCGACCAGTCGAGAAGTCTCCAGCTGAGATGCCTTACCATCAGAAATTTGTGTATCACAGTGTACATGACGGTGTGCTGGCGGAGGAATGTGGTGTCATCAACAACTTTGTTGGTAGTCAGTTTGTTGATCACCAACAAGGTCGGTTGTCTGTTGATGTAGTTGAGCCTACAGCAACGATGCATGTTTAAAACTATGCAGGTAGTGGAATAAAACGTGGCAGTTCCTGAAAATTCTGCTGAGGCTGACACTTGATATGTTTGCGTTATTCGTACAACAGAGGCCAACAGTTCAACTGACAGCGTCGCGCGGGTCTCGGCGATAGCCGAAAACGTTATTTTTTAGAGTTCCCCCATAAGCTAGATCCGCTCCTAGTAGTCTAGACAGTATTTTTCCACAGTGTGATCGTACGTTTTCTAGCTCGAATATACTGTTTATGCACGAAAAGAAAGTAATATTTGTTTTGCGCGTGTTATTTGGTGCCTTTGTGTTCGAGCATACGACACTACATTACATTAGCTTGGGGTGGAGGGGGCAGGTCTGGTACCACCAGTGGGAGATCCCCATGATGCTTCTTTTGGGTTTCACCTAAGAGAAGCATTCCAAAGCCAGACCAACACAGAAAAGATATCATGCCAATGATACCATAAGAGACGTTTGGCACTGATATGTTATAGGAACTGAAGAACAGACATTACACAATCATCCTTCACGAGTGGTTGCACTTAATACCGGACAAAAAATCGGCTCCCTCTCAAACTGTCGCTACTGCGCGGATTGCGCCCGAAATCTGCCAGTGCAGCCCCAACATTTGGCTCGCATTATTCCAGATTTCATCCAAGTCTGTTCACTTTTGGCGGAGTTATAGCCGAACGTGTGAATGCCGTTCTTGGTACAATATTAGTATTTGGGTACAGTTCGCCTGAACTATACAATGAGCTGTTTGACGTGATTCCCAAATACTAAAATTGTACCCCGTTCTTTTGCCCCATAGAGTATTTTTATGATAGGTTTTTTATTCGAGCCTATAACGAGTTACAATAAGTATGGATACAAGTTGACCTAGGTGTGGGTACGACGACCTAGGTACGAGTTGACTTGACTATTAGAAAAAAGTGTCTTCTACTGTCACGCTTACACCACTCACTTTGTACATCTGTAACTCCTTCTCTGTTTCACTCCCGGCTTAAAACCTACCTCTTTCACAAATCCATTGATAAACTCTGCAGTAAGTCAAGTTGCGGACCCGACTCACTCCCACCTGTGCTGTTCAAGCGTCTCAAGTTTTGCCTCAGTCTCCCGCTAACTTTGATGTACAACCAGTTAATTTCTGTTGGTGCTGTTCCTGAGGAGTGGCTTAGTGCCCATGTAACACCAGTGTTTAAGAAAAGCTAAAGTGGTGATATCTCCAATGCCAATATCCCTTACTTGTGTGCCAAGTAAGATACTCGAAAGGATAATTGCTAACAGAATTTTAGACCACTTGTATTTCAATAATATATTGTGTGAAGCCCAGCATGGTTTTGTAAGACGCCGCTCCACTTGCACCAACTTGCTAGAGAGTCTTGATGATTGGACGATGTGTATTCAGACACGACAACAAGTTACTATCGTATACATTGATTTTAGTAAGGCATTTGACGTTTTGTCACACAACAAACTAATCGTTAGATTGTATTCATATGGTGTTCGTGGCTCAGTACTATTGTGGATTTAAAACTTTCTTAGTAACAGAACACAGCAAACCAGAGTTGAAGTGTCTTTGTCAGATGTTGTGAGCTTACTAAGTGGAATTGTACAAGGCAGCGGCATTGGTCCTGTACTGTTTCTCACTTATATAAACGAACTCGCTAATATCCTTGAGAGTTATGGAGTACATGTGAAACTATTTGCTGATGATGTTAAGCTTTACTTACAAATAACTAACGATGCAGACGTTGCGTGGTTGCAATGCGCTATTGATGCACTAACTGGCTGGGCAGATGAGTGGCAGTTATCTGTGTCAGTCAACAAATGCTGTACGCTCAACATTGGGCGAGCTATCAGTGATACAAACCTTACTATTAATGGATCCGTTCTGCCAACTGTTGAGTCAGCACGTGATTTAGGTGTGTCAATAACGCAATCTTTGTCTCCCTCATTGCATGTTAGCAACATTGTCGCTAAGGCCACTCAGCGTGCTGCAGCAATCTTGTCGCGCATTTACGAGTCGTGACATTACGTTACTGCTGCGTGCTTATAGCCTACAACGTACGTTAGACCAACAGTTGAGCATGACTCTGTGGTATGGTCACCGTATACTGTAAAGGACATCGACGCAGTTGAATCTATTCAATGCCGATTCACTAATAGGCTACCTGGTTATAAATTTTTGGCATACTCTGAACGTTTGAAGCGTGCGAACCTGTTAAGCCTAGAACTGCGCCGACTCCACTCTGATCTTGTCTGGTGTTATAAAATATTGTTTGGACATGTCGACATGAAGTCGGAAAGCCTTTTTGAGTGGGCCTCAGATTTGAGCACCAGGGGTCATAAGTACAAACTATACAGGAAAAGGTCAAGTGCAAGTGTTAGATATTATTTTTTTCTGAGCGTGTCGTAAACGTATGGAATTCGCTACCCAGTGAAGTTGACTTTAGTACAGTCAAAAGTTTTACACGACGCACTATTAAACGCGTTCCTTTTAATGATTTTGTTAGCTACTAGCTATTTTCAACGTAATATGTTTTATGCACTGTTTGCATTATGTCAACTTGCATGATTTACAATTACTGTGTCTATAGGTCAACTGTCAGTGCACGTTTGTGCCTTGTTGTCCTGTTCTGTTGTCATGTCAAATGATTATACTTAGACCCATAAGCCGCCGCAATCGCCGCCGCCGCCGAATTTTTTTCTCGGCTAGCCGCCGCCGCCGGAAAAAAATTCGGCTTGGCCGGCTAAGCTGGAAATTTATTTTTGCCGCCGCCGCCGAAAAATTATACGGCTAGCCGAGTGGCTTTTTTCCTAGCTTAATTATCTGCACCTTGCAGCTCTCGGCATTCAACATCGGCCAACCCTCTACACGCCGCTGAATGTTCGGTCTCCGCTGCTGTTCCAAGGCATAGCACCGAGGATCGAATCTGCTGTACTGACATGCAACCCCTCCCCGAACGTGTGTACCACCGGGGTTACGGGAATGTAAAACAAGTAGCTCAGCTGTCGCTGACAAACCCGCGCGTCGCGCTGCATCACGACTAACGGCAAAATTTTAAAACAGTCACGTGACCATAACCACGCCCTTTTGTTGGTGATATGTCATCCTCTTGCATAGAATTGATATTGCCTACTCGTGTACAAAATTTGACGACTTTAGGTTCAGCCGTTCTAGGGATATGATTGGAGCCTCAAAAATTTGTAATGGGTTACATGACCTGACCACGCCCCAATAAGGGACAGTTTGTCGTCCGTGGGCTGTGACTTGTACGTACAAACTATACGTCAAATTTGTAGTCTTTGCAATCGCCAATTACGAAGATGCATAAGGCAATGCAAAATGTAGAAATTGAGATGGTTTAACGTGCTTAGGGGTCACCCAAGGTCATCGGCAACATAAGCATTCGATAGAACGCATACGA
>Ga0209780_1001006_pt1 | contig 17457 bp, 8 predicted proteins | sample WorMetexBAHAMAS2_FD_187384 | JGI IMG/M metagenome (GOLD analysis project Ga0209780, IMG submission 187384) | Marine gutless worms symbiont microbial communities from Max Planck institute for Marine Microbiology, Germany - Inanidrilus exumae... | ecosystem: Host-associated > Annelida > Digestive...
GCTTATGCTTTACCGATATTGCTTTCTTTTTTAAATGTCGCCCCTGTCATTCGACAACGGGTGGACGGATCGCAACGCGGATTGTTGCGTTAACGTCGAAAGCTAAAAATTTAGTGAAATTTGCTCCAGTGACCCGAGAGACCTTGTGGCTCATTTGCATGAGTGATGAGGGCACGTAGGCTAAAATACGCTGAGAGCTGGTTTTTAAAAATCATTCGCTAGCCGGCAGTAGCAAAGCCAGTCTGTAAGTAAGTAAGAAATGCACAGTCGCCTTTGTGCATGTCGGGCGGGCTACACGTTGGGCTTTGCCCCGCTTTCCAGTTTTAGCTGTGCCACTGATTATTGTGTGGCTGAAACGCTAAGCTGAGTTGAGTTGATTATCATTTCAAACCGCAGCAAAACCATTCACAATGTGCCTACATCTCCCACTCAGTGTAAACCGTAAACGGTGTATTTTGAAGTACATCATGTTGTTAAAACATATTGCAGCAGGGCCGGATCACCCATGAGGGTAGTGAGGCTGAGGCATCAGGGTCCGGGCCCCGACCGCCCGGTACAAAGAAAATTTACAAAGTAGGACTAGGACCAGTATGGGCCTCGAAATTTCAAGAGAGAAAATTTGCGGTCTTCTAAAAATTTTCGGTTTTTAACATTCTTGGAATCTGATACCTTAGTCGACAATATGAACGTTTGATCTGGTATAAATGAACGTTTGACGTAAGTATGCAGTTTTTTACATTTTCTGGAAAAAACACTGCTATATGTAAATATATGTACGAGGGGAGTCGCCTTCAAGCCTCAGGGCCCGGAGGGACCATGATCCGGCCCATGTATCGCAGACTCACCATTCGCCGGAGGACAACACTTGCTTGCATGCATGTGAATGGCCAGTACCATCTCGACAGCGGCATGGAAACAGATATATACGACCATCACAATTCTGCACCAGGTCGGCAGTGCCAGCTGCGGCATGTACAGTCCCAGGAACATCGTCACCACTGTACCCATCAGACACATCATACCAACGTCGACTCGATACAATACTGTCATCATCGGTGGCGGCGCAGCGTCGAAAATATTGCGCGGTCAGAAAGCATAAGCTGAGACGGGAGAAGATGTGGGAAGGGGTGGTCCCGTCCAACTGCAGGGGTCCGGGGTAGCACCTTCAAAAATATGTTTTAAATTAAAATAGGCCAAAATCCTGCGTTTTGGTTCGTTTTAGGTAAGAAAATATGCTCTTCAGCGTTACACGGTAACATCAGCACCACATCACCCAAACAAGTAATCAAACAGCTGCCACAGATTAGTGGGGGGTCAGACTATACTATAACAATGGTATTAATATTAATATAGTCCATTTATAGCCATAGGCCACATCTTTAAAAATAATAATAATAACTCCATGCATCTAATACCTCATAATATTTATAGCTATATGTGTAATTATTCCTGTATGACGTAAAGCAGCCAGAAGTAGATTTGCTTATGTGTTATGCAGTTGCTACTGTTAACAGTCACCAGTCAAAAAATACTAAAGTAAAGTATCCACAATAAACAGTAGAAAAAATAATATTAATTTCACACGAAACAAGTAAATAAATTTGTTAAAATGGTTAAATTAACTGCCTAGACAGACGTGATGGTGTCTATAAACAATGCAGTGGAGTGGATACCTGCAGCCAGCTGTGCAACTGTTCCAACCAAGAAATGAAAAATGTTGAAGACTGGACGCATTTTGGAAGTAGGTTCAGGTCGAAACATCGCCATGATTGGCTAAAATAAAGAAAAAAAACTGTAATATAGAACAGAATGATCAACTTCCTTTTCAGTTATACTCCAATTAAGAGTTAAAAGTCACTGAACATACTCGTGACAGTGGCTCATCTCTACAGCGATGCATTTAATGGACTCCGCAGGGAATTTATGGGACTTCTAGAACAAGACTTTTTTACAAGTCGGATGCCGTCCTTTCGCCTGATCAACAGCACTCAAACGTAAACTGACAAAACACTCAAGGGGACAACTGACTACGATCTACAAATGCACTGGCGCAATGTTATATTTTACTATGCAATGTGATTAAAACAAGTGTTCAATGTAACTGGGCACAAGGTCGCATCGCCGTCTTATCACCCCTTGTCCCTGCGAATAGATTCGTCCGATCTTGAGCCCCATCTAATACATGGTTCCTTGGACTCACATTAATCAGTCCCCAAACGGCATCTCGATCGGTACAGCCGTTTTTTGCACCAACACACAGACAGACAGACAGGCACACATACAATAGACTACGCGATGCGGCCTAAAAACTCAACATATATTAAACAAGGACGTCCGTACTCGGAGACGGCATATATCCACACATGCCGACCCTACGTCCACACGCCGAGCGATTTCACGAACGGCGCAGTTCTAGCGCGGACTGAGGCCCACGCACTCACTGAAATATAAATAGAACGTCGCTCTGACGTCAGTCAGCTCAGGCCTGCAGGCTAGCCAAGGCTCCTATTCGTCCGATTTTGGGGCTTCTGGGGATCAAAATTCCCCATAGTGTGAGATTCCCTGCCCAGGACGCGTTTTAAATTAAGGCGGCTTAATACTATCGTCGTTAGCACTAGCCTACCACTATAGTTCGGTTTTACCGCGCGACGCTATGCTAGCGTGGTATATGCTGTCATCGTGTGTCCGTCCGTCTGTCGGTCTGTCCGTCAGTCCGTCACAAGTCGGTGTTCCACGAAGACTGTAAAATCTAGGATTACGCAAACAACGCCATACGATAGCCCAAGGACTATAGTTTTTAACTGAGTTGCCCCCTCGCCCCCAAGGTGGCGCCAAATATAGATGAGGTAGGTTAAAAAGGCGATTCTGGATCAATATCTCGCTATATCTCAGAAATGGTGCAAGATAGGGACACCATGGAACGCTAATAGGAACTCGTATGCGATCTATCAAACGACGTTATTTTCAGTGACCTTGGATGACCCCTAGCTACTCCAAACCATCCCATTTCCGTCTCGGCATTGTACGAAAATGGCTTAACAGATCGAGCTCGTTTTGGCACCGAGGCTTTCCTTGGCTTATGCTACATTATGTTGGAAGGAAATTCGGGTATTTCCAAAAATATGGGTACTTCCCTCTAGTACTTTCACCCAAAATTTGGACTTAGAAAATTTCGCAACTGCACGTCGATCGTCTCAGGTGCTGTCAACTTAGGTGGACGGCCAGTGTGATAAACTGGTGACGAAGTCGGTCACCAGTTTATCACACTAACCGTCGAAATCTGTGCAGAGCACGGTGGGCGCGAGGCTTCGCGTCGCGCGGGTCTGTCAGCTATCCGATACTATCCAGAATAAGATGCTATAGTCGACGCTGTCCCCTGAAGATTTATCAAGTATGTCCGTCCTTGTAATACTCGGACGGAAATGTACGCTGGCCGCGTCGCGTGCTGCCCCTAATGAGTCACTCTGACTCTGAGTATGCGACGCGCGCACTAGGCGTAGTGCCAATATTGTGTCACGTTCCACGTAATCTCAGCGTGACAGACTACTTACGTTGATGATGACCAGCGCCGTAACAACGATTCCCAACGGTGGATGTGCAGCCGTCGCCGGTGATGGTAGCTACAACAATAGCCACACACGCGCATGCATAACGTTATATAGGTCAACCACCGTTAGCCGGCATTTCCAGTTAAGAACTGGATTATTTTGTTACAGTAAGGTTGTACTTTTTGTCTGCATGCCCTTGTTGACGGCAACTAGCGAATTCGGATTAGACAGAAGGCTCTGAAGACGTCAGAGTTCTCCTACGATACGTGCGCTCAAAAGCTGACAGAAGGGACGACTCAATCTAGCTCACGGCACCAACAACGAAAAATAATGGCAAAAAAATAAAAAATCGAGTAACTCAGAAGAAAAGGTCCGGGTGATAGTCCGTGAAGGAAGTCCGGCGGGGAGGAGTAAAACTAAAGCCCAGTCCACACTATCAACAATGTCGAAGCAACATTCGACTTTGTCGAAAGAATCGTTCGACTTGTAGCATTCGACAATGTTGCTTCGACGTTGTTGCTGGTGTGGACGGGGCTTCTTAACGGTGTTACCTACACCATCCATACCGTGAACAGTAGCCATGGCACACATTATTATATAGATAAATTTATATAAAACCGAATGTGTGTATGTGTGTGCGTGTGTGTGTTTCTCTGTTCCTTATGCACGGCCACAATTTTGAGCGGATCTGGACCAAATTTGGCATGTGGCGTCCTTGTACCCTCCATATGGTCATGGGGAGTTAGCGAGCGCCGCTGGAGGCTGACTTGCGAAGCGCAAAACTAGCCCTGTGTAGCTTAACGGTAGAACGTTCGCTCGCGATCCTAAAGGTCGAGGGTTCGAATCTCGGCCGTCCGCTTCCAGGTAACAACCTTGGGCAAGCCGCTGACACTCATGTGCCTCTGTCACCAAGCAGTATAATTTGGTACCGGCCGACGGGCGGTGACGCTCTTCGGCTGCCGGCCGGGAAGGTAACAACAGGCCTGGCCGAAAGTAATGGCAGCCTACCGCCGGGTGGATGGCTTCAAGTCACCTGCGGGCTGACTGCCTGTACACCGGGATCAGCTCCGGGCCCAACGCTCGGTAATGAGTATGAGACCTTTACTTATACTTTTTAATAAGAACAAGTATTAAATGTCACAATAAGCAGTAACGTTAAAACCATCAAGTGCGTGCTTGAATGAATCAATGCTGGAGAAATCGGTGTCAACTGGTAATTCATACCAACTTTTTACGATACGATGGCCGAAAAAATACTTGCGGACATCAGTTGAACAGGTCAGTAAAACAGTTTATAAGGGTGTGGCATCTAGTACGTGTAGATTCCGATTCAATTAGTAGGCTACATCATTTAATCACGTAATAATAGCCACGTAGCACATCACAAAAGCAAAGTTGTGAAGAAAAGTTTATGCTATAAACCATTAGTAAGCAATAGGCGAGAAAACATACCTGTGAATAACCGCAGACCGCTAGGAAAACTATGACAAATGCTATAGCAGTTAGCAGCAGAGTGGCCACCATAAATGGCTGATGGATCTACACAGACACAGACACACACACACACACACACACATATACATACATACAGTGCTAACATTATCTCTGCGACGGGTGCCTAAACATAGGTAGGAAATCTGTTAGCATCACTGCAGCTCAAAACAAGTAACTATAAGCAACCAGTACTCACAAGAGTGCAAAGACCCACGCCGGCAATGTTTTTGTGACTCGTGACCTTGAACGCTGACCTTCTGACCCCAAAATAAATCGGTTTCCAGGACTCTTCTTAGAATATTCCTACGTCACGTTCGGTGATCCTGGCTGCATCGGTTTTTGAGATATCGTGCGGAAAAACAGACAGACACACAGACAAACAGAGGTAAAAACCCTACCCCCGCGACTGCAGTCGGTCTGGGTAGTTACATTTCTTCCTGATTATAATCAGAAACTTACAATATTTGCCCTATAGCGTAGTTTCTGGCTCCAATAGTGCTTTCCTTGGTGTCTGAATAGTTCTGACGGACGACACATTTTGACGCGCTGTTCTTGGCTTTCCAATACCATGTAACATTGCTGACTTTATTCTTTGTTTCAAAGTAATAAAGTAATGTATGTATGTATGCAGAGAGACGGACAGGCAGATGGACGGACGCCAGACGCGGTCAGCATAATAATGCATTAGTGCAATTACAACAGCGAAATGTACAACAGTAACAGCTCTTCTTTGAAATTGCAGACCTGAAACCAGATTTTCTTGCCGAACCACGTGCTGTTCGGCCAAGCCTGCTTGCAGTATCGAGGCATCAGAACGCTGAAGCTTGCGCACACCATCCACGCAATCAACATCAAGCTACCTACATACGACACAAACGATAGCGTTGCATTGTTGTTCGTCAGACTCGTCTAAAAATCCACCGTTATACGGCATTAGATTCTTGATTTACATTTACAACCCTGAACATCTGTATTCTGTCCGTTTAGACTAAGCGTCTATCAATCAGTACTAGCATCCGCAGTCGATTTCTTGCTCATCGCGTAATAAAAGCGTGGAACAGTCTACCGCAGTCTACGAACTTCTCCTCACTAGCTGCATTTAAACGATCTATTCTTCAGACGGACCATTCAAAACACCTTACTATGTTTTTCGTATGATGCCGAGGTGTTGACTGTCTAGTATAAATTGTATTATTTGGTTTTTATATTATTTTTATTTTTTAGGTTTAGTTGTCATGGGCAGACATAAGTGCGAAGTTATCGCCTGTCTGTCCAGTCAAACGCAATGCAAACTCATTGTTATATTGTGTACTGAATTTATGGCAAAATAAATTTGATTTGATTTGATTTGTTCTTTTGATCTTAATGTACGCATCTGAGGCGTGGACCTTGCTCTCCGGTGACGCGAAAGCCATCGAATTACTTCATATGAAACGCTAGCGAATGCAAACTCATTGGAATCGGACGGTACAATATTCAGTTTTCCTTTTTAGCTTTTTCGTTACTTTTCGGCCTGGTCTTCTGAGCGACGTTAAAAATGCATATCGTCTCGTATCATTTACGATTATCAGCGACGTGTTCCATCCATATCAGTAGCCTATACATTTTGTTTTCGAGTACGTTAAGCACACACACACACATGGCAGTTAAAGCAAAAACAGATTAAACGAAGGTTAGTATTCTGACCGTGTGATTTAATGAGAACACGTCTCCATGACTCGTCCCCAGCATACACGCTAGCGGACCCCGTGACGTTGACGCTAGACGCAGATAAAACTCGGTTGTTTTTATGATACTGCTTTACACCTACAACAGTCGGTCATTCGGACTTATCACTATCGTAATTGCAAACAAACATTTCAATACAACAAGCTTCACGCGCTATATAAGTTGAAATCTTGTCACCTGCTGCAGAGCTGTAGGCTATACGAAAAATCACATATGAAAGTCTTACGGAATGATCTTGGGTCGTCGGAATTGCTTCTATTCGATAGGCCACATATTACTTCTATTAGTAATGGTGCCATTCGTAGGAATACGATTTCCTATTAGTTTTCCACTCCAACTATGTCTCTGTCTTGCACTGTTTCCCAGATATCATCACTTATTTCTCAAAATTTAAAGAGGTCATGCGACGCTTTTGGGGTAATCTATCATGCATGCACTAGTACTCCGCTGTATCAGTCAGCATACGACATTTGAAGTGCCAAGCTTCACCGATTCCAAAGACATGATTGAAGCCAAAATTTAAAAAAACAGGTCATGTGACCCTGACCACGCCCATTATGGGGTAGTTCGTCGTACCAGGACTAAACCTTGTTCCATCTGTATACAAAATTTTGCGACTCTCGCTTCAGCCGTTCCGGAGATATGATTGCGAGCATCTAAATTGACAAAAAGCTCAGCTACCGCAGAGGGACCGCGCGACGCGTTATGTTAGTAAATTCGTGTTATGTTTCGAGAGATATGAGGGTTAGCAAAGTTTCAAACAGCAAAAGTGACCTTTTTCAATTCCCCCAATCATATCTTATGAATTGGTGAAGCTAGGCACTTTAAATTTTGTATGCTGATTGATACGCAGGAGTACTAGTGCATGCGTGATATATTACCTCCAAAAGGGATATGTTGAGAGTCACGTAACCTCTTTAAATTTTGGAAAATAAATGATAATATCTCGTTGACACTGCAAGATAGAGACATAGTAGCAATTGAAGACAAACAGGAAATCGTATGTGGCCTATCGAATGGCACCATTGGCAATTCCCCTGCGACAGTTGTTCAGTGTGCCTGCTCCAAATTATTAGCACGTGTCTGGCGGAGATCGGCGGAAGTAACAGGTGCAACACATGATCTATAGCAATACAATCTTGCACGCTTCAGATATATCAAAGAATCATGTCTTTGTATAGGACCTAGGCGGTGTAGTGCGTTAGGCCTAACGCGTACATCATGTATGGTTGATGTTGTTAAGCACCGCAAAATACCGCAGAACGATGGTAATGACGAACAGTAAACACTCTAAGCGTTGAATCCGTTGTCACTTCCGCATGGTGCTTTTACATTATTCAGTCATACATATCTGGCTAGACTGCTGCTACGGCTATACATAACTAAGTGCTTGTGTCTTGACCGGTGCATGCGTGTATGATTTGTTTGCGGCTTATGCTGTCAGAAAGCTCCCAGTGACTCAGGCCGACGTAATTCATATACAGGCCGTGCAGATTTGGAGCGCACTGATCAACACAGGACTAAAAACTGGACAGTAACGGAACGGAATAAAATGTACTGGAAAATGACGGATGCGTCATTGTCGGACTCCGACGGGTTTTGCTGGCCAGTGCAAGTGCGCCAAAGTAATGAAAGCAAACAGCTATGGATTCTGTCGGTACTTCACGGGTATTTTTAACGTACACGTTATACAAGAAAACGACACTGCTTTGGCTTGCTATAACTTCGACGGTCCTGCATTTTGAGTCTCTCGGTAGCTTTAACTCAGTGCCTTCTCTGTTGTCTCAATCGGCTTAGGCCCGACTATAGCTGCTAAGCCAAACAGGAAACTTTGTATTGCACGACGGTACTGGGCATTTTTATGACAGTTCTAATATCAAACACACCCAGAATACGTAAAAGCATGTACGAGTACGCAAAGCGATAGTCTCATAGTGAAATTATTTCTATTATGATGATACACCATAACTGCATGCCGTATACAGACTGATCGTACTACACAAAAAAACTTTAGTGGTTAACTTACACTGTGTATTCACCAATGATTACAATATAATGATAAGAGTTGTATAAGAGGCGACTGTAAGTGCTCCTACCGAGCATTGTACGTCTTGCTCTTAGCACTCGTTTTTCACTTTTAATTTTGTGCTGCTTTTATGAGCAAATAAACTGATTGATTGATTGATTGATTGATTGATTGATAACGCCATGAAGAACGAATATGCAGATGCGCTGGCAGTTAAAATGTACCAAAAGCCGTGGTAAAAGAGTGACAAGCAGTGTAATAACAAAAAAAAATTATACAACAACCACATGATATTATTCTTACAACATAGTGTAAGATTGACCTAACACATTCACATCATCACATGATTACAGCTTGTGTATCCATAGTGAATCTATACATCAATGATGTCGATCCGCTCACAATATTGAAACTAAAAACCTTTCGTCGTTCAAACTTTTTCGTACGTTACATGTTACCACTTTTGTGTTGTTGTGGTCACAGAATACGAATTTGTGGGCATTTTGTAAAATTACAGAAAATCTGTGTGCCAGAAATTACTTGCAAATTAACAATTTCATGAATTATGAAATTAACCAATCAAAGTAGAAAGTAACAAGTATGCCCGTCCTCTTAATACTCGGATGGAAATGTATGCTGGCCGCGTTCGCGTGCTGCCCCTGGTGAGTCACGTTGAGTATGCGCCGCATGCCCTATTACGGTTAGAGAAAAAGACGCCGGGCGCCCTATTGACGTTAGAAAAATAGTGGTACAGACGGACGGACAGACGGACGCCAGAACGATACATTACGTTTTCCGCTAGACGCGGCCAGCGTTATAAATGTATGAATGGATCGCCGTCTCTAATAATGATACAAAATAAGAGTCAGGTGCGATATAGTGAGTTTGATAGCAGTGGTTAAACGGTCAGCCGCCAAACGAAAATCATGCCTATACGTCTTTGAGAGATGCTGTCGAACTGTGTAAACATGAGCTTAGTAACTTAAATGGTTCGTGAGTTAAGAATGTTCGCTAGAATACAGTGTAGAAACAGGCCTGATATGCAACTGAAAACGTCAGAAGTCGACAGTTAATGAGAAAAGTTGTCCTGGCTTGAAATAACATCACGTCTTGTGGCTTGCTGATATGTATCTTAATATTTTTTGCTCCGCAAATTTCAACACATGCTGACCAAGCAATGCACATCCACGATCGTCAAGTGCTTGAACGATGCCATCAAAGACACGTCTCAGCATTTGATCGTTAAAACGTGCGAGCTGAACGTAGTCGATTGTTGTAGCCAGCGACGTCACTGAGTGACGTAGTTTTATCTGACACTGAGTCATCAGATACAGCGACAAACTCAGCTGATGAATTACGACAAGAGGCGGTTTCGCAGAGACACTGTTGTGCGAGCGCTTTATCAAGGCGGTAAGTCCAATGAATGAGACGATTTCATCATCCATCAACTGAATCAGCTTTAATTAGGAGCTGGAATGACGATCAGCAAAAACTGGTACTTGTTAACAATCAGCGAGCGTACATTGCATATAGACAGATGTAAACAGTGTTGATAATTGCCACATTTGCATGCGTAGAGTGCGTTGAGGTCTGGGGTGACAATGGAATCAAAGTCACGTGCTTCCAGCTCACGACATGTTGTCACATGTTCAACTGCAGACTGCTGCAGTAACTCAACCAATTTCGATGTATCCAACTGCCTGTGCATCGATGACTTGGTTTCACCTCTGTCAGCCATCAACAGATGATCGTTTGATAGGCATTTTGTGCGGCGTGCCAAACGAAAAAGCATCACATCAGTGACAAATATTTCCGCCGAATTACATAAACAGTTTCGGTAGAGCTGAATCTCATCAGTCAGTGACGTAAGTGGGGGTTGGCGACATTTGGTGACTGACAGAAACTTAACGTGCAAATAATGTGCAAATAATTCCGTGGTAAAAACGCTAATGTGTCGTCTTTCTTGTTCCTTATTCAACGCAGCTGCTCGAATGTATTGGTGGAACACAGCCAAACCTATAATATTGACAACTTGGTCGCCAATCCTGGGTAAAAGTTCTCCTTGTACAACGTGTGAACTGCAATAAGAGTGATCTTGTAACCTTGTTGCCAGTGCACAATGATCTATCGCCGTCTGGTATTGTTCTGTAGTGTAGTACAAGACTGACAAATAAACATTTGCTAGGCAGTAGATGGAATTGCTGTCAGAGTCATCGCATCTCAACGCTCTGTGCAAATACGCCTTTGACAGTTCAATCTCTATCAGCTGCACAGTGCTTCGTGAGCTGTTTGCCGAAACTGTCATCAATATGGCAGCTTGACTGACTGATAACGCACTGTTTTTTTCGTGCTCTAAAATAACGGCGTGTATTATTTGACTGTAGGCACATTGTAGCTAAAATATCCAGCATTTCATCTGTAAGTGAGCCTTGCGTTGCTTTGTATGCAACGTGTAGAAATACGGATGCAGTATGAGTAAGACGCAGAACTTGGTTAGCTTTGTCTAGTAGACGCATCCAGCAACTACACAGTAGCAGAGTCAGAGACCTGCTAGACAATAAGCCCATAATAGCTATCGGAGCCCACCAGAAGTTAATGACAGTCGATTTTCGTAACATGTCCAGTCTGCATTTTACAACGGCTAAGAGTGCATTCTGTAGACAGTCGACGCGGTGCAATCCGCCAGGTGGCGTCCTCGTGAAAGAGTCCTGTAGCAAAGTCAAAACACTGCTAGGACAAAGCTGAGCACATTTATGTATGTAGTTGTCAATACACCACTGGCAGAACCATGCTCTCGTTACAGACATTAATCTATTCGCTGTTACCTTAGCATCACCTGAATTTTCAAACTGGTCGAAAAGATTACAGCTGCTGATGAAATAGTTTTGACAGCGTGCGTCAGTCAGCCAAACAGCCAAAGTATGCAATAGTTCAACACAGATTCTTACAAGATTTAAATCGTCAGTCCACCAACTTCTTGGTTTTAGTTCACATGCCCACAGCATCAGCGTTTTAACGTGACAGTTGCTGAATGTACCTACTTCACTATCTGTTAGTCGCTCGGTCTTCATGAAAATTCGTAGCATATGATAGACAATCTGTTGTACTGGCGTACAGCTGTTTAACAGTGCAATTTCTGCTCGTGAGAATGACATTCGCCACTGATGTTTGCCAATCCATTCATCTTGTCTAAGCAGACGATGTGCCACGCCAACCACGTCACACCCGTCGCTGATAACACTACCAACAGTTGCTGAGTTTGGCCAGCCGTAGTGTCTGTGTCGTGTTGGCCAATCAGCGGCTTGTGGCGGCCACAATAGACAACGCATGCAGAATACACTGTCTACGGAGCGATGTGAGTTATCAAAGCGTAGGTCTAAAAAGTCTGATGCTGTTAATTTAAATGACCCAACTTGTTGCCCTTTCACAAGCGCAGGTCCATGTCTCGAATTGTCAGTTTGCCAGTAAACATTCATAAGGCACGGCATTGTATTTGCCGTCATAAACACATTCTGTCAGTAAGTAAGCCAACCACAAATACACGTAGCCAGGAAACTCGCTGTTGACAATTTCGTAAACTTCAACACGACTGCCAAACTCGCCTGGTAACTGTGTAGGTGGATTGTAGCCCGCTGGTATTGCCAACTAATTGCTATACGGTGACACATTACGTCAACATCGCCGACACAGGACAAGATTAATTCGACATAAAGCTCAGCAACACTTCCAGTTATCAACGGAATGTATTCATATTCTACATCATCGGATGGACGAAATTTCTCTCTGGCTAGTTGAATACACCGTTGGAAAGCGTGCATATAGTTCTCAGTATTCGACCGATGTGACTGACAAGTGTTGCGAAAAAACTCACTAATTATTTCCTCACGAATACGATCGTCCGTCATTGTCGCAAGCACTGTCTATCTACACAACTGTCACTTCTGACGATCAGCATTGTACGCTTGTTAGTTTCTTTCACTTTCATTTTCTCGCCTTAAATAAGTAAAACGACCAACATAGACCTAAATGGCTTAGTGAAGAACACCGGTTAATCACACAGATACAATGTTGCGTTGATTTGGCATGTTATACACGATGACAAAAACAACCAATTAAACTAACAGTTTGGGTAAATGCCTGCAGTTGAATACAAGAGACTCGGCTATCGCCAAGAGACCCGCGCGACGCTCTGTATCAGTTGAAATGTTGTCCTACTATCGTACAAATAACGGATGCAGACTCCATGAGTCAGTTGGAAAAGCACTTTCAGCAACTGCCACGTTTTGTTCGGCTGAGTGCACAGTTCGTTGCGGTATAGGCTCAACTGTCGCACAACAAACACGCGATGTCGTGCGTGTCATCAACAGACTTTCGTAGAACCAATATTGTTGTTGTCATCTGGACCGTAAATGTGATCATCAAACTTCGACTACCACCAAAGTTGATGACGCCGTGTACTCCGCCGTGTATTCCTCTGATATAGCCATATTTGTGCTGAAACGGGACGTTAAACTCCAACTAACTAACTAACTAACTCCGCCAGCGCACTGTCGTGGACGCGCACCGCCTTGGCAGACAGACACAAACTTTCGGCTGTAAGACGTCTGAGCGGGACAGAGATTTTTCGATCGGTCGATAAACTCGATTTACCTATCCCACCGGCATTTCGCACCCCGTTGGGGGTGATCCCATTGAAATTACGTAGAGATGTTTAGCGTCATAAAACTAGAGCCGCAGGCTATCGTGCAGCCTTGTTTGCGTGGTCCTATATTTAGCCGTTTTGGTACCACTCCGACTTGTGACAGACAGACAGATGGACAGAGGGACAGGCGACGACAGCGAATAACGCGCACGCATAGCGTCGCGCGGGTAAAATCACATTTTGAAGGCTTGCAGTAGGGAATGACCTTGAAGGTAACTCAAGGTTATTGGAATTGCCTCTTGTTGACAGGCCATATATCTCTTCCCATTAGTGGTCTGCAGTAACGACTCATCTGGCAACGTTTCACAGATATTACCACATTTACAGTGTACGTGACTGGCTGTGACCTTGAGAAGTCTTTCATTTTCAAAAAGATAGTTGAAATTATAAACCACGTGCGCATTCCGATTCATGTGTTAACATATCGTAGATAATACACGCTGTATTTCCGGTGGTACATGAGATAGAAAGGTTTCAAACAGCAAAAGTAACTATTAAGGTCATTAAGGGTCACCGGTAATAGTGCCATTCGATAGGCTACATACGCTTTCTTGTTAGTTTTCCATTGCAACTATGTCTCTATCTTGCACAGTTTCTGAGATATTATCACTTATTTCCAAAATTTAAAGAGTTCATGTAACCTTGAGCACATCGCTTTCGGTGGTAATCTTCTATCATACTTGCACTAGTACCCCTGAAATAAATGAATGAAAATGCGAGGATTTTAATTGCGTTTGAAAACCGACTGAGAGCCGGCTTTGTCTAACACACTATGTAAACAAATCAAGCCGTTGAGCGAAGTAAAGCCGGAAATGGTCAGGTAGTCCGTGGAGTCAGTCCAAAAACAGACCCTGTGCATATTTGTCCTCCATATGCTGGGAATTGACATAGCTTACCTCTGTACAACATTTGACAACTCTAGCTTCAGCCTTTCCAGAGATATGGCTGGTACCACTACAATTTAAATGGTTCACGTGGCCTGACCACGCAGTCCACGCTCCTTTCGGGATGATTCGTCATCCGTGATCTAGTACTTGCTACGATCGACCTATCTCTATCTCAACCCACTACGAAGATATGAAAGGCGATACAAAATGTCGAAAATGGGGTGGTTTTGGGTAGTTAGGGGTCACTGAAGGTCACTGGAAATAGCGCCATTCGATTGAGCGCATATACGTTTCTCTTAGCCTTCCACAGTACTTGTGCCTATCTTGCACCGTTTCGAAGATACTGAAATGTTGGTCAAAAATCGCCGATTTTAACCTACCCAACCTCTATTTGGTGGTGACTACATTGGAGTTTCTCCGCGATCTTTGGCACTAGATAACTAGAGTTCCTGTACCATCGCGTTGCGTTGTTTGCATGATCCTACGTTTGTTAGCAGTCTTGGTAAAAGTCCGACTTGTGACGGACAGACGGACAGACACGCGATGACAGCTAATACCATCGCGCAGGTAAAATATGGGATACTATTTGCTACTTGGTAGTAACTATATCAGTTCAAATATCACTTGTACACTAAAATCACACATCGAGCATTAGACTGTATTGTAAAAATGATGTAATTGAAAGAAGCCAGCACTCACAATAGTGTATAAACCCACGCAGGTATTTTTTGTGCCTCGTGACCTTGACCTTTGACCTTTGAAGTTTGGTGATCCTAGCTGCATCGTTTGGTTTTAGATATCATGCGGAAAAACAGACATACACACATAAAAACGCAATGAAAACCATACCCCTTCGGCGTGAGTAACAATATCAGAAATAAAATGGGCCTGTACATATTGTGCAGCGCACGACAGAGGACTGTCAGATTTAGACACTGAATACAGTGCGTTGACGACATGAGTTCTATGCGGAATCACACATACCACCCGTGAAGTTATATTCCATCATGATTCAAACATCACTAGACTGCCTGTTGAAAGGTATCGCGCTCTCCTACCCCAATTCCGCCACTTCCAGTTTTTGATTTACACACACATATACGTATAAACTGGACCGCCGATAGCTAGCTGGGCCCAATATGCTGCAACCTCTGTCTTTCGCACGAACAGCCTACGCCGCCGCTTCTGCAAGCCTTCCGCCCACTGCAACAGATCGAGTGAGTTGGGCGGAGCTCCCCTCCGTCAACTCATAAGCTCCGCCCAGCGTTACGGCACTTGGCAAATGACTAATTTGATTCATTGCACGTTTGACGAGCGTGTACTATAACTGACCTCGCGATGCCTCTCCCTTGGCCATTAAGATGTAGTATTTGGCAGCATCAAGCGAGAAAACGACGTCTGAGTTTGCCTCTCGTGCCGATCTGCGTCGCTGACGTCCCGTCGCAGCGACGTTGCGCAGTCGCTGAAACCGGCAAGTGATGCGGTCATTGTTGACGGAGCCGGACTGTGTTCCTGGCACGAGACCAAGCTTCGGCTGCACGACGCACAACAAAGTTCTTTCTCGTAATACTCTGGCAGCCGCGTCGCGTGCTGCCCCCTGGTGAATCACGGTGAGTATGCAGGACAGTATGTAGTCAGGACAGACAGACGGATGGATGCCAGACCGTTACATTACGCTTTCTACTATGGACGCGGCCAGCGTAATACACATATCAGAAGAATCTAGCAACTTAGCATATTATTTTTATCAAACTACTGATACTGAAGTACATTTCTGATCCCATACTGTCATCCAAAGTTAATGACGCACGATAACGGTAACATAAACTACATCAATCAATCAATCAACCAATCAGTCATTAGTTTAATAATATGGGTGACAAACCGCAGCCATTAAACAACACAATAGACAATAAAACACTGCAGCGACAATAAAACGTACGACAATGAATGCCAATATATTGTGGGCCAAAGAAAGCAAATCCAACCTTTTTTACTCTTTATGATGTTCACAACATTAAATGTGTGAGGAAACAGTGATATTTTGATATTTTGCGAGCAATAGTAAGCAGTCGAATTGCTTGTACCGTTATAATATTAAATAGGCCATTAATACACTAGTAGAAACCGGAATCAGTCGTTACAGTGTATATCAAATGACTGTTCCTTAAAATCATGACCATAATTTGAATAGATCTTCAAGTCAGTCTCTATACACCATTATTAGCAGAAAATTCATTCAAGATTTTCTTTACTGTCCATCGTTTTTCTTTTCTGAATTAAGTAATTACTTTGCCCACCCCTAGGAGAGGTATAAAGTATTGCGATGAGCGTGTCTGCATGTGTCGGTCTGTCTGCTCACACATCTAAAAAATACATGTCCAAATTTCACGAAATTTTTTGCACTTTATCTGTGGCCGGCCGAGGCTCGGTCGCCCTCTGAAAGCAGTACCATACATTAAGCACTTCCGGTTTTGTGTATGACGTCATGTTTTTATATAATAGAGCCACTGGGCCAGAATCAAAGACAACGTTATGTTTTGTCGAGTTCGCCAGCAGATGGCGAAGTTGGTGTCTCTGCTTGCAGGCTTGTTAGAATTTTGTCCTTTTATATTTATTTCACCGAAGTCTCAACTTGACGTCAATCGACAAAATCCGGCGCTTAACAACTTCCATAGTTGGCTTACGTCGGAAAGAACTTCATTCGATTTCGAGTGTGCGATATCGTGCGATGCCTGGATGACGACGGTGCCAGTTTGTTCGTTGAATATGCAGTCAATGACGCTGTCATCACCCTGGACAGGAACAACTGCAAATTGTAGTACAGATATCACGTGAATAGCTTACGCTGCCGCCGCCGTTGCTGCTGCAAGCCTAACGCCTACTGCAAAAAATCACGTGACCCTGTGGACCTACTGGAGAAGCTCAACCTCCGTCGTAAGCTCCGCCCAGCGTTACAGCGTCCCAGTGCTTAAAGTAGTTTGAAAAAGCTGGGGGGGCTCCCTCTCACCTTTTTGCCCCTTTCCCTTATACCCTCCCTCAGTCTACCACACCAATCCCCCTGAGCTGGGT
>Ga0209780_1001007_pt1 | contig 17448 bp, 12 predicted proteins | sample WorMetexBAHAMAS2_FD_187384 | JGI IMG/M metagenome (GOLD analysis project Ga0209780, IMG submission 187384) | Marine gutless worms symbiont microbial communities from Max Planck institute for Marine Microbiology, Germany - Inanidrilus exumae... | ecosystem: Host-associated > Annelida > Digestive...
AAAAAAAGATCGGGTAAAAAATGACCGTAACTGATCAAAACATGTAAACTTTATACACGTAGGCCTAGCACGCAAATGACCGAAATAGCCAAAGTGAAATCGTTCTGGTAGTTGTCCGTTTTGATTGCTCGAAAAGTGGATATATTGTACCAGCCATTCCGAAAACCATTACAATTGCGTCCATGGTTCGAAGAACAGGTTTCATACTGTACACATAAACCCCCTTACTCTGGAGGGGCGTATGTATATCTCCCAGTAATTTGGAGTGCAAAAATCACCCCCAAGATTTTCCATACATTTTCAACATTTCTAAGAAATCCGAAGTCTTCTTTGCAGCTAAGATTTCAATATCCTGTAAATTTCGGAACTTTTGGCGATTGGCAAACGCTTGGATGTTTTTGGCTGTTTGTGCTTCGCGCCAAAACGCAAAATTCGAATGTCTGAGAATAAGTGATGGCCGCCAACGGTGCTTTTGATTTTCTTGGTCCACGTGTCTGTCACTTCTCCAAACTGCTTGATATGTCAGTTTCGAGTTGTACGATGTGTGTCTTCACACACGGACGGCGCTTTATATCTTTATGGTTGCTAGATGTACATTGTAATAGTTAATGTATTGACGAATTTTGTCGCTGATCGTTTTGCGTTATCGTGTACGTGCAAGCAGTGCAATAATAACAAATGTGCTAAGTAATCTGGCAAGAGGCCGCATCGCGGTGGCGAATGGATTCGTCCGATCTTGACCTTCATCTAGTACATGGTTCCCTGGACCCACGTGAGTCAGCCCCAAACGGCATCTCGATCGGTTCAGCTGTTGTCCGCACAGCTCACCCGTGTACCCAAAACACAGACACACAGACCACGCTACGTGCGATACCTGTAGCAATAGGCCGCATCGTATGCACTGGGTGCAGGCGATGCGGCCTAGTATTTTGATAGTAGTAATAATAATGTAATCGCTTTTGTATTTCCAGCATATCAGTCATCGATGCTGAAAATACTAAACTGGTCGTGCGATGACTAGTCAACCCGGTGACCTAGTGATATAAGCCATTGCGTGCATATTTATAATTTTATGGAAATGCCCAAGGATATACCCGAGTTATATGATCACAGTTGGTTGCTTAAAACCGGCCCGGTCTAAGGGGTAATAACTACTTCTATGTTCTATCCCTTACTATTGAATCCTGGTCTGGAGCTACCGTGTCATACCTGCAGTCATCGTTATCCGTACGTTGCTTTTAATCCGCCTGACACGGTGCATGAAAAGTATGCATGGTATGAACAACAATATTGTAGCACTTGCTGTTATCCATTTGGGCAGGCCGGTTTACATTCTCTCAGTTATTAACAGTTCGCTTAGTCGCAGCTTTTATAAGTCTGTGCTCCAGCAGCGTTTCATTACAGAAATGTGTTATTGACAAAGAAATCGAAAATGAGAAATACAAAAGAGGAAAGTGGTCAGAAGCCCAATGAAGTTGCTTTGGCGTGGGTTTTTGGCGTACACATTTAGCTGTATCACGTAGCTATGCATGTAAACAGAGTTGTAGAAGTATTTCTTGGGATATTTTTTATTATTGTACATTCTGCGAGTCGTCGTTTCTGCGTACATCGTTATTTTTTATTTATTGTCCCTGATTTGTTCAAACAAACCCATTTTTAATTTTGGTGCTACGCGTTCTCTGCTATCGCAGAGGGACCGCGCGACGCGCTATGTCAGTTGAAATCTTGTCAACTACTGCATAACTGTACGAAAAATCCCAAATGAAAAGGTTGCCATAAGTGAGGTTACTCAAGGTCATCGATATTGTCGCTATATTCGATAAGCCATTCCGGTTAGTAGTCTGTAGTAACAATGTCTCTATTTTGCACCGTTTCAGCGATGTACAGTGAACGTGACCTCGATAAGTAGTTTGTTTCGATAAGACAGTTGAAATTACAAGCTACGCACACTTTCCGATACGCGTGTAAACATATCGTAGTCATTACATGTACGTGCTATATTTCCTGAGGTATGGGAGTTAAAAAAGTCCTCTGGCAGCCATTTTGGTACAATACCGGCTTGTGTGGGACAGACGGACAGACATAGGATGATCACAATACATACCGCGCTAGCATAGCGTCGCGCGGTAATTAACTCAACTATTTTATAGGCTACCAAAAACTGTATACCAGCGCACGTAAGCGATTGAAGTCTGAAATTAAACGACTTAAGCTGGATATAGTATTATATTCATTTTGTCATATTTACATGCCAATTATTACACCTTACTGAATAATTGCGTTTTAAGACTGGAATATTTATTACAGTATAGTTAACGGTGCAATTGCTTTGTTGCAATGTTTAATTTATTTGTTTGTTATCGACTTGACTGGAACATGTTGCGTAGTATATAAACAAAATTGAACGGCGTTTTGTATTTAAAATCAAATGTTTGTAGCATGTTGTAATAGTGCTGGCGATTTTACAGGCCTAAAGTCTTCTAATTGGTTTGCTGTTATTGTTCTGGATAATTGTCAATTACGTTTAAAAAGAAACGTAAGATGACTTGATGAGGTGAATTTACTGGTTTCTTTCTGCTGCATAGGATACATTGCACTTAGGCTGTGTATGCAGTACGGGCATCCCGTACCCCTTCTTCCCATCGCTTGCGGTAGGGGCATTAACTATAGCCCTAACCCTACTAACCATAACCGTAACTCTAAAACGACAAAAACACCTCTAGTCGACGAATCGCACAACAGGTCCACAAAACGGTCATGAGTGTAACACTGATGTGACGTCATCAATGCGGCAATCTGGGCAGCGCGGATTGGCTATTGGCTGCCCGTACTCGCCACTCGGCAGCACTATAGCACGGTCTTGCTCGTGCTTTATACACTTTCAATATATAGTCAATAATTATTATTATTCTTTAATTGTAATTCACCAATAAAGATAGCAGTATAAAAAACTTAACTACTTAACTATACTTAACTGAATATCGGCTAACAATGTTGCCAGTTCTTTCTTCGCATGATCAGTAAATATCTTACACAATTCATTATTAGGAACACCAAAAATTATTCAAAAAGTTCCTTTTGCGAATAGCAATAGCCTTCTCTGCGGGTAGACAATTAAACATCTCTAAGCATATATCCAAAATCTCTTGTGATCTTGTGTTGAAAATTTTTCTAAATGTACTATAATGTACTTAATGTACTTAATGTACTTAATAGAATTATATTGTGACTTTCGCAGAGGGCAGGCTTCCAAACCGTAATATAGAACTGGGAAACATTTAGACTTAATTAGCTGTAAAATAACCTCATGTGAGGCAATTCGACCAATTTTTCCAAAAACGGCATTGAATGACCGGTAGAAAGAGCATTTAGCAGAATCTAAAGAACATTTAAAAGAGGATGATCATTCTACATAAACTCCAAGGTATCGAACAACGTTAATCCAAACGAGTTTACGCCCATCTCTAGTGACAATATTACAACAATTGATATTGAAACGGGGACCAATGCGAATACACGCTGATTTCTTTACGTTTAAAGACATGTCCAACCAATCCAAATCCTGTTCGCACAGATGCAGTAACTGTTGGAGTGACGTAACCGACGGTGCTACTAACAAAATATCATCAGCATATAATAAAATACTAGTACAAACCCACTTCATATAACAGCCGAGTTTACTATCATTAACTTTATTGACTACATTATCGATATAAAGTGCAAAAAAGTAAGGTGATACCACCCCACCTTGCCGTGTTATTTTTGAGACATATTCCTTGGTTGGTAATAATTATATAGCAACTATTATATCAAAACACAACCGACATTATTTTTACCTTGACGTTTCGATCTCTTGTCAGAGACCTTTGTCTACAAAACAATGTTTAACATTTTCATTTACGACTAGACGGGTTGCAGTGTATCTGGAGACACACTGCAATATAGGCTCGAAGAGAGCGTTTACCACCGGCGTACTCGACAGGTGACACAAATGTTGATTTATTTACTGACGCACAAACTGTCTAGTTCATGCATTTGGCGATACCTAGTGTCACGTGCCTGCAACTGAGTGATGCCAGCGTTATACGTCGTGTTACTTACTTTCAGTTACCAATTCACTCTGCTTTTCTTTAATATATGCTTACTAGGCCTCGCCAGAGTCATATCTATGGCTCTGGGCCGCACCAGTAGGCCTACTGCAGCGTACCATTGAACAATATCGGACAACGGACGTTGCCGAAAATTTGGGTAAGTCGATCCTTTCTGGTACGCAGCGTACAGCCCAGGGAAAAAATTTGAAGTGATTCTAACGGCAAAAAATGGAAACTAGACATCCCGTAGGGCGACCATCTGGCCGTGAGTTTCCGACATTTGTAATCATTGCAGAGTTATGACGGCCTGAAGTCGCAAAAACTGGACATTTTGTGAGAAATTTTGCGTTTTTAAACGATCCCTCTCAAGCTGTCGCTACTGCGCGGATCGCGCCCAAAATTTGCCAGGGCCAGCCCCCACATTTGGCTCACACTGTTCCAGATTTCATCCAAATAGGTTCACTTTTGGCGGAGTTATTGCCGAACGCGTGAAGACCGTTTTAGAACACTTCGACGAACGTCACTACCCTAGTTTTATCATACGTAAGCAATAGCTTTCAGCGATCTAGGTGCTAATCGATGTCAATAGCAACTAGTTCAGTTAAAATATGGATTACAACTCGCGAACGGTTCGACGATGGGCTACTCTCATCCGAATACCTCCTGTGAGGCGTACACGATATACAGGAATCCGTCGTCGTCCTTGTTCTGTTCAAAGACCTCACATAGCAGCGTGCTGTTGCTGACGAGAGAACGATTGTTGACGATCAAGTACAAAGACTTGGTCGACTGCAGATGCAAGCGACGTCTAAAAAATCATTCGACACACCGTATGTTACACGCCGTAGATGGTAGTCGCGGAGGAGGGTTTTCACCGGCGTTTGTCTGTCTGTCTGTTTATCCGCACGATATCTAAAAAACCGTTGCAGCTAGGATGACCATACGTGACATAGAAATGCTCCACCACGAGTCTTTGAAACCCATTTATTTTGGGTCCAACCGTCCAACAGGTAAAAGGTCAAAGTATTGAGTCACAAAACACTGCCGGTGTGGGCTTTTTGCACTCTTGTGGGTGCAGGATTCTTCTGGTATTTCAAGGATTTTTACCTCCGTCACTTTGGGCAGGGTACTGTTTTCACCCGTGTTTGTTTGTTGACATGACAAATCGAAAAGTTATGGGTGGATTTTCACGAAATTCGGGGAATAGGTAGACTACGGACCACAGAAGAGTTGATGACATATCAGCATGTGTTCGATTAGTGTTCGGCTTAAGGTCGCTTTGACCATGACACGCCGAGCCTAATCCAGCTGCATTGGGTGCCGGTCAACTACAGAATAAAGTTCAAATTGTGCTGCCTTAAGCCCCCTCCACATCAGCAACAATGTCGAAGCAACATTGTCGAATGCTACAAGTCGAACAAGTCTTTCGACAAAGTTGAATGTTGCTTCGTCATTGTTGCCGTTTTTGACAACAATGTTGCAGGTTTCAGCAACATTGTCGAACGAAATGTCGTCCCTTCGACAGAGTCGAAACAAATTGAACATGTTCAATTTATTTCGACTTTGTCGAAAGGACAAAATTTTACGATAAACTCGTTCGACATTGTTGCCTTTTTGCCGTTTTTCGCCACTAGGCCTACGCCAGTTGCGTAGCATCCGTCGCAGCATGTCTTCCAGTTATAGTTTCTGCACTTGTTCTTAGTCGTTTGGATTATTGCAACAATCTGTTGATTGATTCCACTGTCATTCTAATCCAACGTCTTCCGTCAGTGCAAAATACCGCAGCAAGACTCATCTACAACATGAAACGTTGCGACCACATCAGTGACGCGCTAATCAGTCTTCACTGGCTTCGCGTACCACGCCGAATTACCTTCAAGGTGGCCGTGCTGATGTACCGTGCACTGCATGACACTGCGCCACCTTATCAATAGCGTAGACCTTCACACGTGTCGCCGATATGCCGCACCGACGTCCGGATCCACTGAACAGATCGACGTTCCATCCTTCCGTCGGTCTACGGTCGGGGGGAGGGAGGAGGTGAAAGGGGGTCGGGCCTTTCCTGTTGCTGGAGCTACAGTGGAACAGTTTACCTAGCGAAGTCACATCTGCCTCGTCGTTACCTGTTTTCAAGAACAGGCTGCAAACGTACTTATTTCGCAGCTGTTGCGACATACGCTGATTATGGCTGGCATTTCACTGTGCTGTTTAGCCTATGTTCCCGTTCGCTGAACAGTGGTCCTTGCAATAAAAAAATTGATAATGACGGTGATGATGATGATGATGATGATGATGATAATGATAAAATTATGGTTATAGATAATGCAGTAGTCAATTAATGTGAAAAGTGAACGTGAAGTGAACGGAAAGCCAGTTGTTACGGCGTAGTGCGGGAATATCCAAGCAGACCGTTGTACCCACTGCTCGCCGATAACAACTCTAGGATGCAGAGGCGTGTGGGCTCTGTATGCACTCCATCGAGTGCCGTCTTGTAGTTTGTGGACGCTGAGAAGGCCGCAGTGAAAGACGCATGAGGACATGTTATGCAAATCTAATTTTCATATTAAAGTTTAACCAATAATGTTCCATATTACTGAACTGAATTGTGTACCGGGTACTGAAAAACCTATGTCAGAGAGTACAGAACCTACACAAATAGAGTGCATATAATTGGTCCCAATCTATTCAGTGATTTCGCGGCTGCGAAATAGGTTAAACCCCAATGATATAGTATACTAGCGGTCCACCCTCCCGCCTACGGCGCTCGGTTACTCCTCGCTGCTACGGCGCTCGGTCCGTTGCGCCTGCCGCCCGCTACTTCCGATTTTGCCGACGGAGCTCGCCACTCATTGGTAGCGGCGTATGGACGGCGCGTGGAGCGCGAGCCCGCGGACTCGAGCGGCGCTCGCTAACCCGCCCATTACCATCCGGAGAGTATAAGAATGCCACAAGCCAAATGTCGTGCAGATCCGCTCAAAACTTTGGCCGTGAATAAGAAACAAAGAAACACATACAGAGACCCACGCATTGGGTTTTGAACGTAGCAAGACTTTAGCCGAAAATCGCGAATTTTTCATTATATCTAGCTTAGACTGGCACTTGACGCGCGAGTTCAGTGTGATCGACATCGCCTAAACTGTCATGCTGTTCGATTTGACATGACTAGTGAGTGGTACAGTCAGACGACAGCAGATACCGCGCCTGTAAAATACATCGCGCGGTAAAAAAAACACAAAAAACGAAGCAAATGCGGCTTGATGACTGTAAGATTTTTTTTTCTAAAAAAGCACAAGAAGATCACGAAAACAGTTGCTGCAAAATACCGAATGACGCTTTGCAGCTCGCACATCGTCAGGGTCTTTGGGACAAGAAACTTGATCTGGTCCATCTGAGGAAGATTCGTCTCTCTGCAGTATTTCTCGATGATCAGCTATACAACCGACACTCGAAGATTCGTTATACCGACTATACAGACAGCACTTTATTTACCATGTTTGCAGCGAAATGCCGAACTCATAAATAAAGTGCAATAAAGGCAGTCGAAATAACATGACATTTTATATCGCAATAATAATAACTATGTTCAGATTTCTGTAATTTAACTTCTTTTAAAATTCAAAATTAATGTAGACTTTATGCGCTATAATTTGATCAACATATCTTTTAAAGGCTTATATCGATCTCTACTTTAGTTTACTACAATACTCAAATGCTATAAACAGATAAGGAGATAACTGATATGAAAGCATGTCATCAGTAACTGTCATACCGGTATCTGATCTGGATGCGTTACTCTTATCTCGGCAGCATCCTTTTGTCGTTGAGCTAAAAGTTTCACAAATAAAACATATTTAACTGAATATCATAACAAATTATTCTTTAAATCACACATAAACCTTAGACAGTTCACTGCTATATGCGGACAGCCTTTATTAATCTGCAATAACAGCAACTATGATCCTCCATCTTTATGTTCAACAGTCCAGGTGACAGATGAACAAGTTCATGCAGGTAATCGACTCGTTTGTCTACTTGGGAGCATGATCGACTCCCCTAATAGCAGGAGTATAGAGAATAGCATCGTTCGACTTGTACTGGTTCGCTGGTGAGACGGATCTAGAAGTCGAGCATCCGGTTATACCAAAATACGTCTGTATAAGACCTAAATTAGTTCTAGTCCTGGTGTACGATTGTGAAACACGGACCACCATAAGGTTCTTGTGTGCTTGGATTGACGCCTGCAGCTGACACTTTGGCTCTACGTAAGATGCTGATGAATCCTTTCTCTCGTCATGTGTCGAACGCGGAAGTCATGGCAGTGTCAAGGTGTCTCTCTCTCTACTAGGGTTCACGTAAAAACCTGCCAGTAAATATCCGTTTGGTATTCACCCGAGGTATTTACCTTTTTTAATTATTGACCAAAATTTTTGAGTATTTACCCAGTATAAATTTGAAGTTTTTACTGTTTTCCCGAGTATTTACTGTTTTTACCGAGGTATTTACTGTTTTACTTTTTACCCGAGTACTTGGGTATACCGTTTTTATGTAAATACCTAGGTATTTACGCCTACTGTTGTCCTAAAGGTAAAACACCTTTTTACTTTTAGCTTGGAGTTTTTACTACTCTTTCCAACATTGTAATGAAACGCCGCTGAGATATTTCGGTTGCAATGCGCGCAGTGCTCCTTACGAAAGTTACGAAGACCATTGTCGTACAGTTGCTGCTACATACATGCATACATATAGGTTTATTATATAGTTAGCAAAACGCTACAAATTACAAGATACATGCGGTGAAAATGGCAAAAATAGGTAAAAATGTTAACACATGTCTTTAAACAAATTAATGTCTTTAGAAGAAGTTTTGAGAACCGCGCCTAACTGCCAACGTGAATTCGTGACACTTTGGTCTAAGACAGCATGAATGGTTATGGCGATCCGGTGAAATGTAACGTAGCACATGATAACCTTTAGAAATACAAGAGGGCGGAAAGCCGCCATCACAGACAAATAAAAAACGGCCATACCTAAGCATCGGTTTGCCCGTTTGGCACACATATGGCACAGTAATGCTTATTGGTCATTGTAATCCCATTAAAACGTCGAATTTCAAAAATTCAAGATGGCGGACGGCCACCATTTGAAAGTGGTTAAATCGCAGTATCTCGGCAATGGGTTGACTGATCGCCGGAAAATATGGCATGATGACGACATTTGGCCAAATGAACTTTACTCTGCTACCCGTACACTACGCTTACTATTTTGCATAATAAAACAGTAAAAAATTATATTTAAAACAAAAACTTGCTTCAGTTTCTATCTTCTGTAATAGCCGCTGCTTTAAAACAGCAAATATCAAAATTTTATCCGCAAATTCTAAGCACAGAAGGTGCATGGGCTAGCTTTTACATTTATGACAGGCCTCTGACTAAAATAAATGTGATGGCTAGCTTCTGTGCTTAGAATTTGCAGATAAAATTTTAATATTTGCTGTTTAAAGCAGCGGCGTTTACATAAAAGAGAAACTACAGCCAGTTTTTATAATAGGTTTATAAAATAAACGCGTAGCATTCTTTAGGCAACTTACAGTAGGTCCGTCGCTGTTTGTATGAGCGCTGGTTTTCACTTGTCATTGCCAAAAAAATCACCCTAGGAGACCAACAGTCAACAAAAAAGCAACTTAGCCGGATAGATAAAATAGTTTATGTATAACTCTAAAATATCACCGTCACTGCGCTCCCGTCTAACGATCTCATTTTCGGCGACAATTTGCACATCGGACCTCGGTCGATGAGTTTTCAATTTTATATGACAAACGCATTAAAATCATTTACATTACACAGTTAAAGAAAGTCCCATTCGGATGTTTCTGATGTTTTCTTCAATGGCGTTTCTAGCACTAAAAAGGGGTGGCTATTTTGGGGCCAACATAAATGTGGGGGAAAAGACTCGAGGTGTATGTAAGGAGCAGTTTTACTGTAATTGATTTACCTATACAACTTGTACATGCAGCAACTACGCACATAGTATATAGCACGTTATAGGCGTAGTGTATGAATAGTGTGGGCAACCTGGAAGCAAGCCCAAATGCCAGGGATCATGGCGGCTTCCATGCCTCCTCGTAGAAACGCCATTGGTTCTCTACTTGTTCGAGCAAATGCTCACCTGCCTTCTCCTCCATTTAAAGAAAAGAAACTAAATTGACACAAATTACGCATAGCATCATGATCTTAACTTCAGAGTCGATCCGGTAAAGGCGTGTGAACGACTTGCTCAAGGCTGTTACTTACTGGCTTTAGTGTGACCTCTTGATCACTAGTCCAATGCTTTCGCGTTGCTCTAGTAAAGGGGTTGGTGTGGGATCCACTACATTTACGTTATTACTTCGCCCCAGTAAAAGCGCAAAGTATTGTGATCAGCGTGTCTGTATGTATGTATGTTTGTTTGTTTATTTGTTTGTTTGTCTATTCGCTTGCGTATCTCAAAAACCACACTCCAAATTTCACTAAATTTTCTATACATGTTACCTGTGGCCAGGCAATGCGATACGTCATGTACTTCCAGTCTTATGGATAACGTCATGTTTTCATATAATGCAGGGAATAGGCCAGAATCAGACGACATGTGTTTTATACAGTTCGTCAGGTGGCGGCACAGAAGGCGAAGTCTTACGTCTGCATCTTGTTTGGTCAGATCTGATCTCAGCCAAGGACTGATGATTTGGGACGCAAATCTTAGCCTATCTCTTCATAAATCTAGACAGACACTAGAAACTGCATCTGGAACTCGAAATCGCTGCGACGATATAAAAACCGACCGAATATCTGCATATATTCTGCCAATACTGCAGTGCCTACACGGCGACACTTTTAGTTGTTCAGAAAACGCTAAGAAATTATGCAGATGAAACTAGCATATAGTGCCACCCGTAAATCCTGAAAACTTTGTATGCGTAGCTCAAGGACTGTGCTTCAATATTTCCCGAGGGCCCACATCGACAACTCTAAAACGATAAAGAGGAAATTTGGCGTAGGCTCTTTCACGCTGAACTTCACGTTGATAAGTGTACCAAGTCGTCCCTGCTGGACGAGAAACCGAAATTTGATCAAATTTTATATTTCATAGGGTCCTACATGTATATCCACAATTCTTCATCGATCAGGTTGTGTACATGTTTGGTGTCCGTATTTGAAGAAAGACATTGATAGTATAGAGAAGGTCCAACGTAGAGCAACCAAACTGGTAAAGGGCTTGAAGAATAAATCGTATGAAGAACGATTGCAAGCGCTGGGGATAACGTCATTGAAGAAAAGAAGAATTAGAGAAGATTTGACTCAGGTTTTCAGAATAGTGAGAAGTTTCGATAAAATTAAATTTGAAGAATTATTTGAACTTGATAATGGAGGCGGACATGTTCTCAGGGGTCATAATTGAAAGTTGAAGGTTAAAAGATGCAGATTACAAGTGAGGAAGTGCTTTTTCACCCAGAGAATTATTAATGTGTGGAACTAGCTGCCGAAGTATGTCGTGGAGTCTTCTTCCGTCGTCATGTTCAAGAAAAGATTGGATGATTGGAGCATGGATGTGGAACTATAAGCTGTGCTTACATCCACTACCAGTTACAAGTTACAAGTTACACCAAATTTTACCTTCATCGCTTCATCGTGTCTTCAATTGCGGGACGAGAAACCAAAATTTTGACCAAATATTAAAATTTTAAAATAGCCCCTTTCACCAATCAGGAGAAAATTTGGTACATGAAAGTGAAACTACGATAATATGCTCTTCCATATATGCACCATTGGTGCATCATATCGCCCCTGAGGGCAAGAAACACCAAATCTGACCGTATTTGCAAATTCAACATTTTGTGGTGGTGCCATCTATCGGTACAAAGACAAAACGGAACGCGCGTGCACCTTCCCCTATCCGAAGCGATCAAAACCGTTTCTAAATTCAAATGGCTTAATGCATTACAGTTACCATAAACCATGTCGTCCAGAAGGGTGACATAAACGCAAGCACGTAATCACAAAGTCAGACTTCTTGGACCTGGGCGGCGTGTATGCTCAGTCCTAGCTTCGTGATACTCGCAGTGGTAATTGAAGAGGTCATATATACCGCTTTACCGCGTCAACTTTTTAGGACCCAATCTACAGTTTTGCCGCTACGGGCCCTCAAATTCATTGGGAACGTACATCTGAGGCAAAACCTGAAAACTTTGGCATCCATAACCGAAACCGACCAAATTAAAGATGGACTTCGACGACCCAGCGTCGACGGGGATGCCTTCACCACCTCAACGGCATGGCGGTCCTGCTGTGACCTTGACCTTTGCCTTTTCATTTCCAGAATCTACTCAGGTCATATTTTTGAACAAATATTTATATCTGTCCAGACGAACAAAAGAACGAACGCGGCGGACGAACGGACAGCCCGAAAACATAATGCACTGTGCCGACATGTCGGTTGGCAAGGCATAAAAATAAACGCATGACAGAATATCACATAAATTCTGAAAATTACATAAGAATAGCGGTAGAGATATGCTCTACGAGACGGAAAACAGAAAATTCGACCGTTGAGTAATTTAAATACCGGCAGTTTCATTGCGGGCAATCTTAACGGCTCTATATACGTTTTATACATTGTCCATTCTGCTGCTGTCGCTGATAGAAATTGATATAACAAGTATGTCCATCCTCCTTATTATCGGGCCGAAATGTACGCTGGCCGCGTCGCACGCTGCTCCCTGGTAAGTAACGTTGAGTATACGCCGCGCGCACTATTAAAGTTACAAAAAGACGGACAAACAGACGGACGGACGCGTGGCCGGACCGTTACATTACGCTTACCGCTAGATGCGACCAACGTAACAAGTGAGGATGCATAATAAAAGTACTGAATAATTAATTAGCGCGTTGTCGAAAATCGTTATCAACAACTGGAAATTGAGCGTTTGAGCCACACCCAGACGGACACGCGCTAGCACACAATGATAGGCTACCGACACTGCAGGGCAGATGAATCGTCAGTTTGACAGTTTATACAGAAACCCGTGCACAAAAGGCTGCATCAGATACAAATATAGACCCTAGGCTAAATCCGTCTAGCCTACAGTGTTTATAGTTGAGAAAATACACTTGAAGATATTACAGATAATTAACACAGTCCGCATAACATAGGCCTATACAGATGCCACTCAGATGTCATTATAGTCCGGTTACTGGCTGACACAGAAGAACTCTATACGATGTCCTTGTTGTAGCACAGTGCTAGAGTCTAACAGAGAACGCAAATTACGAATATCCGAGAACGTAATAAAAAGCCACAGAAGATCCACAACAATCACGAGCTGCAATTGTGAAGTACGCGAAAACTTCTATTACGAGATAAAAACACGGAAACTTCGTAGGCATTAGGCATATACAGTTCGCAAAGTCCTGGCCTATACGCTTACATGTCGCCTTAGCCCGTAATGATTGCCTGGCCTTGGCTATGCTACGTGACTGTTCGCCTTGTCAAAGCCTTAATAGCCGCCAGAGCGTAGGCCAACAGCAATAACATGGAAGAAAAAAAAACGAAACACGTTGGCTGTATATGCAGACTCTTCATATGCACGACGTTGTTTATTCTGTAAACTTATTGAAGCCAATTAGCGCCACGCCAATTCCTACCGCAATAGTGTCTATGACGGATGATGCTGTTGTTATAGGAAGATAATTAACTTCTGTTCACTTTTCTTACACATTTCCTGTGAGAGCTAGGTGTTAGGGTGTCAGAATCTGGAAGATTTCTGTAACTAGGCAAATAAGAGTTTGAGACGGATTGAAAAATGCATGCTGCTGGTATCAACATCTGGACAAAATAGGCCTAAATTATGATCAAAATAAGGGGCCGCATATTATGTAACGCCAAAATCGTGTTTTTGGACCACCCTCCCACCCCATGGAACAATATATAACATTTTCTAACTCCCCTAAAATTATATAACAAAATCAACTACCCTCTCGAAAATGACCTAACTAGAAATCTACACACAAAAAGTAAACTTAGCTGTCGTATAGGCTAATGGCGTATAGTAAATTATCCAAATCCAAAACACCAATAAAAATACTCACGCAAGCAAGTCACATTGAAATCTTTCACTCGACACCTTGTTTATTTAGGCCTATTTATTTAATAAATCAGACAAAGGACCCGAAGACCCAGCCACAGCCAAAGTTAACAAGTAGGAATACGAAAAATTTTCGTGAAATTTGGACGTGCTGTTTCTGAGATATGCAAGCGGACACACAGACAAACAAACATACATATAGACACGCTGATCACAATACTTCGCACATCAACCGGGGGTGGGGGTGCGAAGCAAAAAGATGATTCCGCACACGCAATTCGCGATGCACATTGTCTGTAGAAGTTACACAGGATGTGCATGTAACCTACAGTGTATGAGTAACTGTGCGATCAACAGGCTAAGCTTAGTCTCAGTAGCTGGAGCTAGGCGTACAGTGATTAGGCATAGTGATCATATCCGCATAGCAGTCGCTGTATTCAGTCACTTGTCACTTTCACTATAGCCCACGATGAGCAAAAGCGGCTTTCGCATCGCTGTCTCTTTACACACGAAATCTATTGATATGTTGTAACGACTAGCACTATACTGTCGGTATAGTCTGGATAATGGATTATTATGGCACGTATCTGCAACCATTAAGCCTATATCTCTAACCGTTAATGACTGTTAAGGCTGCCAACCGTCCCGGTAGGACTATTGCCGGGAACGTCCTGAAATTAACCGGACGTGTCCCGTCTTCCGGGTTCATATGAAATTTTCCGCGGAATTTAGTGTAGGCCTGGTGTACTGTTCACCAGATTTTGATAACGTTTTCCCCCACTGATGAACTCGAATAGTCGACACTCGCCGAATGTCACGTGAATGTATCGTTTCGATCACCTTTCAGCTTACAGCATTGCCAACCGTTAGCAACTATTGTCGCAAACTATGCACACAGCTTTGCTCTCATGCACAAACCCCTAGTGAACGAACACAATGTGAATCCCAAAACCGAAGATCCGGTTTTGGACAAAGGCGTCAAGTTTAGCAACCTCTACACCGTGTTCGGAAAAACCACCACGATGCTTTTGCCTTTAACTTTGCCAAATGTAGACCGATTCTCAAAATTCTTTCATCGGCGGACTTAGAAGTAAATTTCTAGAAAAAAACTGATAATTTAAAATGCCAACACCCAAAAAAGCATCACTACACTACCTTCTTAAATATTAATGTCAGAAATCGCAACAACCTGAAACATGTATTGTAATCGACGACAGCAACGTATTTAACGTTTGGTAGACGTCTCACAATTACAGCATTAGCAACTTTCTTGTGAGTCCGCCTTGAAAGCATTCTTACAATCGGTCAACATCTGGGTTGTTACGGGTGAGAAAGTTGACCCCGGTGCGCCGGGGCATTGTCGAGCTGAAAGATGAAGAACTCACTGGAGGTCTGACGTACAGGTTTGCAATCATAGCCGTCACTGAACCCGATTCCGTGATCAACAAGACGCTGTCCGAGACGGCAGACTTCGCCTCGATAGCGCCACCTGGCGAACTCGACGAAACATGCGTCGTCTCTGTTTCTGCCTATTCGCACTATTACGTATTACGTCTTCTACAAAACCGGAAGTACGCAACCTATCGCATTTCCGTCAGAGGAGGGTCAAACCACGATCACAGATAACATGTACAAAAAATAATGGTAAAATTCGGACGTGTGGTTTTTGAGATATGCGAGCGGACCATCAAACAGACAGAGATAAAGAATACAAATTAGCCCCGTACGGGGACTAACGGTCGACTCTTCGCAAGTGACGTTTGTGCCAACTTCAAAGTCACGTGGCACAAAACTAGGCCAAATATCAAAAATTCCGACAGAGCAAATTTAGACATTGTGCCTTAGTTTAAGAATCAGTGGTCAGTTGCCAGCTACCATTGTAAATGGCCGAGGAGATAGCTTTTGAAAACAGCCGGATTTCCAACTTTGAACGGCTCGTGACCTTGACCATGGACCGGGTCATACTGCATACCGTCGTGCATCACTCATCGACCTCTACCTGCATGCCAAATTTTATTGAAATTGAATAAACTTTTTGTGGACGGTCGTACGCACGTACGTACGTACGTATGTACGTGCGCACGGACGGACGGACATTAAATTTAAACAAAGGCTTTATTAGGTCGACTCTGTCGAAGAGTCGACCTCAGAAGGCAGTTGTTCCTATTTAACTCTTATTTTCTTAAACCGAATTGTATCAAAATCCAGCTATTCTCATGTTCTCGAACGTTGCTGCATCTATCTTTACCTAGTTTCTACAAGAGCTCATCAGGAGATGAGATAGCGAACGTGAACTTTTTAACGACGATATCGCACTCGTACTTCAAAATAGCCTACCAAAAAACAGAACTTACTTCCTTTAACAAATTAGACGATAGCTAAGCAAGTACTGCGCATTAAGTCTTGAATTTTATGTACCTGCTACAGAATTTCTACCTTGCAGTTATAAAATATTTATACCGTGGGCGTCGCGCAGTGCCTCTGCAGACGTTTACTACTAGACATAGTAATCGTAAATTGTCCATAGTTATGGCTTTGTCAACCACTTTTACGCTATACGGCCCTGAAATTACCATATTCGGTAAAAATAAGGGCCATTTCGCCGTTCAAGGTCACCGATTTTGGTACCAATGGTAAGCTCATATGCGACTTCCGATTATGTGATTAATACTAACTTATCTCCTATCTTGCACCGCACCGTTTCGGATATACAGCATTCCAAATGTCCAAAATCGCTGTATTTGGCTACCCCTCTTGCGTTTAAATCCCCCGACAGAGGAGTTCCCCTGGGACGATCTCCGTAAAATTTTACGTGGATGTCAATGGATGGCCAAGCCTACCAAATGGCGAAGAAAAATTGCTGAAAATTTCAACCGGCTGAATACGGCGCACGAGCGTTACAGACGACAGACAGACAGACGACAAGACGGAACGGCGATAGCAGTTCATGTTGGCTAACAAGAACTCATCAGGAGATGAGATAGCGAACGTGAACTTTTTAACGACGATATCGCACACACGTAGGCCTACGTCAAAATACCGAAAAAGAGACAAACCTACTTCGTTTAACAAATTAGACGACAGATAGGCAAGTACTGCGCATGAAGTCTTGACTTTTAGCATCTGCTAGCCTACAGAATTTCCACCTCGCAGTTATATAACATACCGGTGGCGTCGCGCGGTCCCTCTGCAGACGTTTACTAGTAGACAGTAATCGTAAATTGCCCATAGTTATGGCTT
>Ga0209780_1001008_pt1 | contig 17448 bp, 14 predicted proteins | sample WorMetexBAHAMAS2_FD_187384 | JGI IMG/M metagenome (GOLD analysis project Ga0209780, IMG submission 187384) | Marine gutless worms symbiont microbial communities from Max Planck institute for Marine Microbiology, Germany - Inanidrilus exumae... | ecosystem: Host-associated > Annelida > Digestive...
CTTGTATTATTGTGTAGAATTCTGTTGTTTTATATAATACCGATTTGTGTTCATTTATTAAACTGTCATTTCTATATTTCCTCATTATTTAATTCAAACTACAAGGCAATCAACCATAGCTACGGAACTAGTTTTCGTAGACTAAAAATGTCAATGGTTGCATTCACCCACTGTCATCTCTGGGTCAAATGCCGGCTGAACGTTCAGTTTGTCGATGCTGGTGCTGCTGAATAAAACTCACGTTCGGGAAGTTCTTGACGTAAACCCGTACTTATAAACTGCAGAACTACTACTTAGAGAGGAAGTAAGTCTCCCGGGTCGCAGGTCCAAACTATAGTTGTCAGATAATACTAGGTAAATGATAATTGTATTTTTAAGCAGTAGCAGATGATCTACCGCGTAGAACGTTTTTGTAAAAGTCGAGGAAAAAGTATCGAACGTAATGATTATTTTATAACATATGCCCACATGTGACAGCTATATTAATAATTGCACATGTCGACACGTTTACAATGTATTGGTGTGTTCTGTAGAGATTGGCGACCTGCACTCCTGGACCTGCAGTTTCTTTTGGTTATTCGCCGACATTTTGTTTATTTCTTCTGTTTATCATATTTATTTAACTGCACATTCGAAACTTTTGGCGTACCGGTACCAGTTTCTTAGTCTCTTAAATCCATTAGGTCTATATATCGACGTTATTGGGCCCGAATTTCAGCAAAATAATCACTCGAAAACAACTGCAATCCCACAAAGCACATAAATCGCATACACGCGTCAACCGAGATTAAGAGTCAAGCAATTACCGCACTGAGTTATAGTAATAACAAGCGCTCCACCCTCGCGATTGCGGCGCTCGGTCTCACCTCGCGCCTACGGCGCTCGATCCGTTGCGCCTGCCAATTCCGGCGCGCTGAGCGCGAGCCCGCAGGCTTGAGCGGCGATCACTAATCCCCATGACTATCTGCAGGAAACAAGGATGTCACATGCCAAATTTCGTTCAGATGCGCTCAAAACTGTAGCCGTGCATAAGGAACAAAGAACAGACAGACAGACAAACAAACGCACAGACATTTTCGGTTTTATAATAATATATAAGATAATAATAACAACAACAATAATAATGATAATAATAATAATAATAACAATGTCATTTGTGCATCCACTTCATTATTTTCTGAAAAATTTATTGTCATCCGGTTTAGGCCTGTTAAACGTTTTTGCATGTAAATACTTGATATAGGCCTAGCGGCTTCGGTGTTAATGTGGCTTTTGTTGTATGAGTTGTCGATATATAAATAATTGGTGATGGGTAAATTATAACACTTGTTGTACAACTCAGATTGTTCGCCGTTAATTTCTATTCGAATCATCTCCACACCTAGCCGATTAGGATTGTGTGTAAGGACGTCAGGTTCGAGAGCGAGCCGTATAATCGAACCAAAGACAGACCGGGGCAGTTTTGTACAACTAGTCGTCGACGGACGACAGTGCTTGCTATCGAGTCGATTGACACAGTGGTGCGATGACAAAGAGGCGATGCTTCTGAGGTTCGTATACAGTGGAAGCCTGCAGTGCAGACGCAGGCTGTCGCGTGCAGATCAGTGCTACGTCGTCGTCATCGTTTCAGCCGAGTGTCTTTGTTGCTCGTCCGACCTCCGCACTCGTTCAGCGTCCAGTTTACAAGCGTGGGGCCTTCTGTTCGACACAAATGTGGGATGCCGCCGACAGTTACTTCCTTTCTCTGTTTCTATCAACTCTTTAGCGATGCCGTTGTATACGGACAGTGACGCAGGAAAAATGTCCAACGAACGAACCGGAAAAATTGCTCATCAGAATGTGGGGCTCCTAAATATGTGGGTGGGGCCCTGTTTACTCATAAATCCGGCCGTGGTCTAGTTACTATAGTAGCAGAAAATATAACAGTGGAGTAACAACGGTATGAAAACATGCGCGGCGTCTGCAGAGGCAGACTGCACTAGAAGAGGTCTGAGCAAATTTCTCTTCTTTATACGGAACGTACAGCCCAGGGGAAAGACGTTGAGTTGATTCTAAAGGTGAAAATAAAAACTAGACATTTGCATGCCTTGAATTTCCGGCGATGTGTAATCATTGCGGAGTTATGGTGGCCTAAAGTCGCAGGATCTGGAAATTTTGTGAGCAATATTTGTTTTTTAAATGATCCCTCTCCAACTGTCGCTTCTGCGCAGATCGCGCCCAAAATCTGCCAGGGCCAGCCCCCACATTTGGCTCATACTGTTTCATATTTCATCCCAATCGGATCACTTTCGGCTGAGTTATTGCCGATTGCGTGAAGACCGTGTTTGCCCCGTATAGTATTTCCAATATAGGCTCTTCGAGCCTATAAATATATGGCAAGGAGAACATGTTGCCTTGCCTAGCAACGCTGGCTGCTGCTGCGGCTATTATGTTGCTAAGCGACAGGAAGCCAAGTCACGCTGACAGGTTATTGCCAACTGCCGGAGTCGCTTTTGGCGCTTCACGGGTCAGGTCTTGTCACGTGGTTGATCACGTTTACGTTTGCCTTGCGTAGTGTCGCTGTCATTCGCCAGGCGGCGGCGAATTCGCAGCGAAATTATAGCAAAGATGATGATGACGATGATCGAAAGGAAGAACGCCAGTGCTAATATTCCGATCAGCTGATGAATTCTGTTACCTAGCAACGAAAACAACAACAAGAACTACATAACTGTGAGACTATCTTGGAACTAAACAAACTGTATTTGGCAAAAAGTTGAAAACCCGCTACGAGGGTCGTTTCATAATCAAGTTACACAAATGAAAGCATAATTCGGCACTTCAGTTTGAAGATGCGATTTCCATGTTTCTCTGTTTCGCCAGGTGGTGCAGAAGCACCAGTCAGATGACGCGGAAAAATAAATCAGCTTTTGGTTGCATAGTTTCTGGCTAACATGTCTGCCAAAAATACTAAAATAGGGCAACGATTGTTCAAGTTAAGCTAAGAATGTCGGTGATTGTTTTTAAGACGCAGACATAGGCCTAGTCAAATTGCATAGTTCCTAGGCTACGATATCGCTGTGGGTGACTGATGACGGCCTTCGCTGTTTCGATACAATATAAGAACGTGACAAAGACCGATATGGATGGACATTTTTCCCAGCATAGGCCTGTCATATGTGTTGCATCACGGCGACAAAATGGCGTCACGTCATTCCGTTAAATTTTCACACTGTAAAAATCTGAAATAGAAATTTCACTTGGAAAGAAGCCAACAAAAAGCTGGTATACCGGTATTTACGTCGTTACGTGAACTGATTGTGGAACCGCTAATAGGCCTACGTGTCGTCGACTTTACTTATCCGCACACTAATAATAAAATAATTGTCTCGTTTTCAGTTGGCTTAAATTAAAGTTGGAAAAAATAATCGGTATTTGTGACTTCATCTCAACCATAAAGTAAACAAAGCAGGATAGACAAACACTCAGACAGAGAAAGACCGAAAGTGAGAAAGAGAGACGAACAGACATTCGAACAGACAGAAGAATAGGCCTATAGACAGTAACAGGCGAGCGCTCTGTAACGGTCATGGAGTCAACGGAAACGACATGACCGACGCAGAAAGTCACGCCACAAGCGCATCGCAATAAAACATTGCCGACATAGTCAGCAAACGCCATTTCATTCGACGTCCCCAGTGTAGCGGTGGGCAAAATGGGAGGACCCCACCATACATCGGATGGACTGACAGAGTCAGGCCTACCACAATGCGCGGTTGCGGCGCTTATCGCTGGCATGGTTCGGCCTGATGATAACGTAGAAGTGGTACTGCCATTGGGAGCGTTGCGCGACATGAATGGTTTTCATGGAAAATTATCAGTTAGCGTGAGGAACTGCGGTGCTCCGATCATCAAAATGGCAGTCCATTGTAAGTCCTCCATTCCATGTAGACGGCGTTTCCTAAGTGCGTGGTTGTGCAAAGGATAAATTTGCACTCGACTGGTACTGATGAGGCATGCATATCCGTACTTCTTGGCGTTGCGCTATTACGCAACAACAAGCTGTTTGACTTCGGACACTCGTACTTGCAGCTTTTGGTATATTTCGATCATATTTCGATCATGTTACCTAGTGAACACACACTTTAGCCTATGGTCGCACACTCTAGCTGTATTCAAAAGCTGGATACCTTGGAATCTGCTACGATTACGTTTTCGATCTTTTTTCTCAAAACGCTTTCTCCGATGTCCCTTTACCGACATTCTCGAAACTTGTGAGAGAGATACAAGGATCGAATTCAACCGCAGGCATTCGTGTTTGTCACGACAGCCTCTGTGATTCACAGCCTTGTGCATGGGCAGCACAATCTGGCTGCAGTGCCGAGCCGATAATTTGCTTGAACTGCCAGCCTTAATCCAACCAGGATTTGCCAACCTGGATTTGCTGTATAGCGGTTTGGCGTAGCTGTAACGGCGTTGGGCGTAAAAACGAAGTTACTCTACGTCAATCCCGGTGGCCATCTTCGGGCGGGCATACCACCTCGGTAATCGGTATGCAACCGGCCGCCCAGGCAAACTCAGCCTTCTACCCTCAGCGGAACGGGAAATGACTACCGGCCAAAGTGCGTTGCTGCTCTGCGGATAGGAGACAAAGACAGGATGGTTCATTCCATTTATGGATAAACGTCTGGTGGCTAGTAATATACCTACTCTGTGATGCCTCGTTAACATGTGCCATACCTTAGCCCTTTACAGACGAGTACCGCACTCATTTTAAGGCGCTATACAAATGTCCTGCTCTTTAGGCTGTTTACTTTACTTCACTCTCTCATTTTACGTCCCGCATTTATAGCGTTCCCTGACTGCATGTGACCTTAAATAGTCTTTCAACTGGATTGCGATAGTTACAATCACAACCAATGTAATTTCCTATTCCTGTGTAAGCAAATCCACGCTCATGCGTGTCATAGGCCAATTTTATGGGGTAAGGCTAGTATTGATGTTTAAAAAGTTTTAACTGGCTGAAATGACCTTCAAGGTCGATTTAAGGTCATTGGTCTACGCTACTCGATAGACCACATTATGGTTTCCTATACGTTTTCTATTTTTATGTCTCTATCTTGTATTACTGCCATTTGTTTATCAAAAATAGGAATGAGACATGTCACCTGACCACGCCTCTTTGAAATAATTCGTCGTGCCTAAGCATGACGAATTATTGGCACTTGTCATAATCAATCTGTGTAGGGCCTACCAAATTTCAAGTATCTAGTTTCATCTGCTAAATCTGGTCGAAAATCGCCCCTGGCGCCCCTGTTGAGAGTAACCAAATTGGAATTTTTTCAAGATCATGGTGTGCAAAAACTAAGTCTCTTAGCTACCTGCAGCGTTGATAGCTCGATGATTGGTTCAGTACCAATACATGGCAGACAGACGAACGGACAAACGGAATTGCTATAGGCCTATATACCAGTATCTCGCTCTGTATAGCTACGATTTAGTGACGCGCTATAAAAAAGAATCAAGCATTACTGTGGATTTGCGTTTCGTGATTCACACATACCGCATCTCCTCACGGTTAGACCGCAACGATATCGTCTGCTTACTTAACGCATCGCTCAAATCGCGGGATATTGCGATGTCCAATGGCACTCGTAACTTCCGGCGTTATGTGCTATATAGCCCAGAAGGATCAGTTGAAAGTCGACTGAACTGATAGTCAGAAATCTCCAATGTATTCGTTGATTCAAGTTCGACGTTCGAGCAGTTTTCCTTCTGCGTAGCATTCAGAGAGACCTTGATTGCAAGAAAAGAGCTTCTGCTCGAATAGCAAATGCACTAGTAAATTTGACGGCTTTAGAAGGGTTATGGAATAGTAAATCAATCAGTATATAGATTGAACACTCGTACGTGGTACGTGTGTGTCAAATGACTGTGAAAGAAAGACATCCAGTAGGTCTGCTGGAATTTGAAAGGAAACATTCGGAAACAGCAAGAATGTAACGAATGAGAAACGTTACCGACCCAGAGAAATCGACTCAACGAAATGATACAGACAGAAGTGCTATAGTACAGACAGAAAAAAATATATATGTAGAACTAGAAAGCCCTCAGTCGATGTAGCACCGACCAGTTTAGAGCAACACTTTCCTGATGAATTTTGACCTATAAACTTGACATTCGATATTGACCTATACAGTGTCAAACTGAACCAGCATGTCAAATATTTAGGTCAAAGGTCATTTATTTCATATGTTATTGTCTGGAAACACAGATACACACAAACGTCGAACCGAATGATCTACCTGGGCCACTAAAAATCGACTCCGCGGAGTCCGCGACTGTGGTTTATTGCATCACGTACGGAAATAACAAAGTCGGACCAACCACGCACAATCAAGTGGGTTGACGACGTCGTAGACAGTGCTACATGTAGCCTACAGAAGCTGAGCTACTCTTCACGAGACAGAACCAAATGGAAACACACAGCCAAAAGAGCACCAGACGCCCAAGACAACGACGCTTCTGCAGTCAATATTTCATTGACGGCGGACAAGCAGGCGCATCCACAGACCTAGTAATAAATGTCGCGGGCGCGTCATTTATTTCAGTTTAGCCGTGAACGCAAGCATACCGCAGGCATCGCGAGCGGTTGCTACCGTTGCTGACAGCACGTCTAACGTGCAGCTGCAGTAGCGAATATAGTTACCGTCATGTTCGGTAGGCGGCGCGTCACATTTCAGGGCAAGTCTCACTGGAGAAAGGTGAATTTTCTGTAGCGTGTAGATGAACTCGCTCGCCGCACGTCCACACTCGCTGTCAGCAACGTCTCGGAGACAAATGATCAGTTCGTCGACGGCTCTACAATATTAGCACCAGTTTAGCCTAATACACAGTTTAATGCAAACACCACACGCGAACTGCGCCAACGACCCTGACTGCACTGCACAGTCGGCAACGGGAGCTGAGCAACTGTCGGGATGGTAGACCGTGGCCTATAGCGACAGTCAGAAGATTTTCTACGGACGTTGACTTTCGATTGTTGATTTGACGGACGTACGGTTTAGCCATTTCTATGGGCGTAGGCTTTGACTACGGTGGAGGTCTTCCTTTTCGTGGGCGGATCCGGAGCCCATGTAATACAAATCAGATGTCCTCTGTGATGACCTTCATACCAAATACCAACTCAATCCGGCCAAGCAATATTAGCCACAGTACACCGACGTTACGCACACAGACAGACAGACACACAGCCCGTAGCGTAAGCCGAACCGTTACCACGGTCGGTTAAAAATTAAAACTCAAATATGCAAAACTGACGTCGTTTACGGAACTCACACCTCCGCAAATTTAGCCTAAAATAACCCGGCATTCGTGACAGTTGTCAATTTACTTACTATACATACAAGAAGTTACATATAGATGCATCCGAGGATACGCTATACGTTAGAGATATCCGTTGGTATGGTTACTATAACCAACTCTGAAGTTTCCAGTCGCACAGGTCTACCTTCGATCACGAGCCTTGATGTTGTCTGGCGTCGTCAGTCAGTATTTCGACATGTTGCTCGCCTCACGAATGGAGTTCCCGCTCATGACACCCTTCGATGTCAAGTTGGACTTTCATCCTGTGGCTCGATGGGTCGTGCATGGAAACGTGGTCGAGGCAGCCCACGGTCCTGCTGAGTTGACCAATTCCGGCGTGGTACCATCATCATTGCAGTTAACCTATGGCGTTAGGTAGCATGCCGTGGCCACGGAAGAGCGACACTACGGGCTACGGCTCTCGTTGGCTACGTGACCACGACGACGACGAGGATACGTTATACTCTAGCTGACGCTGGCGACAGAAGCCAACGATGAAGATGCGTGGTTGTACGCATTGCTGAAATTGGTTACGGTTCGGCTTATCCTACGAGTTGTGTGTGTATGTGTGTTTGTCTCCGTCTGTGACGTTGGTACATTGTATATATTACGCAACCAACCGTTTTGGGCAACAACGTCGAACGGGTTTTTCTTCGTGACATTTCGTCCTGTCGACACGGTCGAAACAAATTAAACATGTTCAATTTGTTTCGACTTTGTCGAAAAAGCAAAATTTCGTTCGACATTGTTGGAAAAACGGCAACAATGACCACGTTTATTCGCACAAGAATGGCAGAATAAGGTAATTATAAAATATAAAAACGACAGGCGACAGACATGAGACTTAAACACAATCTGTATGCGAGATATCAAACTGTTACAGCAATGTCGAAGCAACGTTCGACTTTGTCGAAAGAATCGTTGGACTTGTAGCATTCGACAATGTTGCTTCGACGTTGTTGCTGGTGTGGACGAGGCTTAAGAAGCAATACGAGATGAGACTTGGCCCAACCGCGGTATCTGAGTGATGTGTGAGCTAACGTGCAGCCGCTAGCTTACGGTGTAGGCCTATTGGCGTATTGGTGTATTATTACTGGCCCGCCTGCACATAGTGTAGGAAGGCCAGACTAGTGATGCTCTCTGGCGTCTGTCGTCGTCTATCGTCTATAGCACTCCACGGCGGCGCATATGCAACGTAACTCACTAGGGGACAGCATGCGACGGCGGGCCAGTAGTTTTACGTCCCGTTAGGGTGACACCTTGTTTCGTTGCGTGATTTACGGTTTGCGTTCGGGAAACTTTCTTAATAGACACTGTCTAATCAGAGACGCTGTAAAGCGTTCTGATCGATGCAGACGCGGAAGAATTCACGGGCTGAAAAAAATGGACAAATCAAATTGCTGATATACATATTACCTCTTTTCACGGACTGCTGTCAACGCGGATGTAATTTCGGGCACCTTTGTTCACTGACGCCTGACCACACACACTACCCGTGAATCGCAGCCGTGTTGACGGCCGGTGTTCATGGCCCGTGAAGAGGGATAGCCGGTGTATACCGAACTCGGTGGCTAGCAGGTGCAAGCGCACCATCTGACAGGCTCGCATCCCACTCGCTGCCTCTAAAAGCCAGAGGTTTGGCAAGATTGGCGAGCCGGGCGTCAGGAGCAACATCCCGTGTGCTGTAGCGATGTGATGATTAACTGCTGGCGCTTCCGGTTATACTTCGACGGTCGCAACGTTGATGAAAATAACGCGCTTTGCGAAGACTACAGGAAGACTCAAAGACATACGATAGCTGAAACAAGAACGAATTCAGTGATGGGACGCATGGGACAGATAGTGGGGGATACGTTTCATCCCCCATCAGCTCATTTCTTACAAGGACCTATCACTTTAATGTTTGTCTCTCTTGCTGCACTTTAAACTAAATTTTTCGTAACTTTCCCGGGAGAGCATGACCCGAACCACCAAGTGTTTGTAATTCCGATCCACCAGCAAAACCTGAATCACCCGTGGCTGAGCCGAAATAACCTGGCATGCAGTCAAGTGGTGCATCATGAGAACAGAACGGAAGCTGAGTTAACCAACCTGCAGATGAGTCGACCGCTGTTTCTAGCGGAAGAATTATGGACGAGATAAAGTTGATGGTTGTATTCACGTGAACAGTTGTCAGCAAGTGCGATGACCAACTCTGTTACGAAGCACGCTCTTTCCAACGTGTAGTCTACACGTAGACACACATATACAAGCGCAGATGACGCAGTGGCAACGGGTCCAAAACATGCCATTTGAGGGCATTTTTTACAGTTGCCGGATTAATTCTCTGTTTTGGTGCGATAGACGAAGCTGACGTCAGTCAGCGTTTTTGCCGTAACGTTAACCTGAGACACACGGGCAGACATAACGGGCCGTCACGACGGCTGAAAATGACGGGCCGTCATGTCGGTCTGTCATGTAGGCCCGTGTATCTCGGCCTTTACACATCTAGTACGTCTAGTGTCGCATTATATGCCGGTACGCAGTACAACAATCGTCGCAAAATGATGACATCTGACCTACCGTGTCGACCATCGGTACACATGTAGCGTGTGCTGTCGACGCTTCCTTGAAACTGCAACCGCTCCGCCGTGTTGCGACAGTCATGTACCACGACTCACGACTCCTGCTGCTGGTGTTGGTTGCCATGACGACGATGACGATGATGATGACACAGTCATGTAACACGGCGTCGATGCACTTCGCTGCGTCTGATGACGTCACGCTCCTGACGTACAACACGTGATGACTATAGCAGATGAACTCACGATATACGGCCAGACAGAAATGTCACAAAGGAAACTTCAAAAAATAGTAAACATATAACAAATCTTTGGTCCAACTAAACAGTATAAGAAATCATCTATACTACCTGAGAAAAATAAACAGTGGACCCTAACATTTAAATGGGGATGATGATGACTGGGGCTGAGGGTAGTTTGTCACAAATCAGTCTGTCTCTGTATCATATATTTGAAATGACCCACAGATTGAAAGAATGTTCCAACATTATGAAAGAAGCCATGCGATCCAGATCAGAAAAAAATCTATTTCATTTACTACTACCGCTCCATCATATCTATACGATGGTGTTAAATACGGAGAAATGGCTATGAGCTCATTTAATTCCACAATTTTCAGAATAAAGTCAATTTAATCCGAAACGTCTCCACTGTCTTACACTGTAATAATTCCTCCGGCAGACAGACTATTTCATTGCGGTGTTTACAACTGCGACTGTGATGCAATTACGACTTCATCAGAAAATAACATGTTCAACGTAGCGTACCTATCAGAAATTACACTAGTAACTTTCTAAGTTTTCCTATTAAAATAACTGTCAAGCAAGCCCCCTCAAACATGTAAGTTCAGGTCTTTGCCCTTAAGTGCACATAGGCACAGCGGTTACTGGATGACTCGCGGATACGGGTTGACTGAAATTGCAGGACTGGACATTGACGGACTGGACATTGACAGACGGATATAGACAACTGATTGTTATTAGCTTAAGCTAAGTATCGGGGGCTATTATCAACTAACTGGTACGTAGGACTTCAAAACAGAACAGTCCGGAAAGAGTCATATGTTACACACATCTTTATTCACCTAAAAAACGGTAACACGTTATATACAATAAAAACGGAAAGAAAGCTTAACTAAAATACTACATATCTAGCAGATTACTCTGCTACCTAACACATATATCTACCGCAGACCGTAAAATAAAGCAAACTGAGAAACGTACGATATTAATACATAAAAACATCTGAAATGCACATTGATAAACTAAAATGTGTCCGAAATCAGTTAAAATCTATTATAAGAAACGTCATTAGTCATTAAATGTGAACATTTCCAGTAGTCTGTAGCCAGGTGTCTACGCCTACATGAATACGCGCATCACCATAGTGATGTTGCTACGGCACACTGGACACGTGTCCATAATAGCAACACGGTTCGCGCAGCTCTCGCAAAAGCGAGCATGTCCGCACGGTACCAGCGGCGCGCGAAGCCCTCTCTCAGTGCCACAAGACATACTTCGCAGTTGGTGTCTGCGTCTGCATCTGCAGCGGCAGTGTGTGGCGCCGTGGACGTCGTAGCTGTCGTAGACTGGCTGTCATCTCCGTCGTCGCCGTCACTGTCGCTGTCGCTGTCCGCAGACTGCAGGGCCGCCGTGTGAGCGCCCATGCAATGGCTGACGGCACGCAGGAACTGGAGTCGAGAATAAGTCCCGTTGTCGAACTTGGCCAGACAGGACTTGACTCTTGCCTCGCTCATTATGCTCGCTTTGCTTTTCGGGCGACGTATGTTGAGTCCGTTTCGGAGGCGTGCGACGTCGCTCATCTGATCAGCTGTAATGTTCTGCAGGTGGCTCAAGAACGCATACAGATTCGGGTGGCTGACTTTGATACGTCGGCGCAGTGCTGCATGGAAGCTCTCCAATACGTTGTTGGTAACTTGGTGCGACTGCGATTGTCGCGTACACTCAAGCGTTCTGGGCCTATATCGAGCGCTTGGTGATCCATTGTCGGTTGACATACGCGATTAGCTTCTGAAGCCGGTTGGCATGTTGGATGTCCGCGTCCACCTGTGCTTGGATGTCGGAAAGAGCAGCAGATATCTCACGTGGTGGCAACAACGGCAAACTCATGAGGCAGTGAACGACACTCCCAATGTCTTCATCACGTGTGTAGTCCTCCTTCAGGCCTTCTTTGTTGACACGCTTCATCAACGCCTGTGCGTAATGGAACCAACAGCATGAAACTGTGATATTTCCGAAAAACTTCCTGGAATGCGGACACAGACGCTTCCTCGAAGTCAGCCATGGCGCTGGTCGGTGCAAACTGAGGCACAAGGTTGCGGATCATGTCAAAGACTTTAGTGTACAATGTCTGAGTCTTGCGCGACATGATCGCGAACAAGACCGGAAACGCATCGTCGGCGAATGGTACGAACACCGTGAAGAGCTGGTAATATATAGTAGGTACCACTTTGAACGTGGCGTCGAAGTACACCTCGGTGGCACTGTGCAGCAGCGCCAGTTGTTCGTTGCTTGCGAACACCAGAGCGGAGCCGTTCTCGCCCGCGTCAGCAACACCGCGATCGCGATAGAAGTCGCCGTCGTTGAGTTGCAAATAGCGACTCGAACGCACAGCAGCGTCAGCCTCCGCGGAAGACGTTGTTAGTGCCGGCTGTGCGCGACGGCGACGCTTGTACATACAGTTCTCGAGATCAGCAAATGACACGTGCTGTCCTGCGGCGGCGGAAGCGCGACAGACATCGACAAAAATCTGTCGCAGCGGCGTATCCTCCTTCCCTGCGCGTCTTTTGCAACGCTCCATGATCTGCAGCCGCTGTATTTCATCGCCAGCGTCCCGATGATCCACATGTGGCAGCTGCACACAATACATTGACAGTTACTGGGTGAAGGTGCCAAGTGGAGTGGGGGGTCCCCTCCTCAGACTGATCGATGAAGATGTGGTATAGGACCCCATCGGTTTATTGCCTGCAGGAATACACCACAAATTTCATCTTTCCGCTCTCCCTTGCCAAATTTAATGTTCAGCTTTTCAGGGGAGGGTATCGGCCCCACGGAAATGGTTACTTTTGATAATTGGGAAATCTGATCGCTCAATAGGGACGTATCCGTTCCTCAATGAATTAAAGGTAAAGGCTTCCCATACTCGTTACCGAGCGTTGGGCCCGGAGCTGAGTCAGCTGAGCAGTGAGCCCTCAGGTGACCAAGTCATCCACCCCCACCATCCACCACCTCAGGACGCATCACTTAGATAGCAAGCGATAGCGGCCTATTGCTGGTCGATCTGTGTGTACGTCTGTTTGTCACGTTCGTCAGCCCTGTAAAAACGACTGAACCGATCGAGATGCCGTTTGGAGGAAGGGGAGAGGCTGAGTTGGGGAGCCAAGAAACCATGATTTTTTTTTATTTTTGAGCGAATACTAATGAAACACTTATCACCGCAGTGCGTTGCAGCCTCGACCGTAGTGAACGTAGTGTCAACTGTACAACTTCTTATATCTTAAACTACAGTAACACTGAACAGAATCGCACTCCTAACTCCGAAGTTACAGGCCTATAATCCCTGTAACCGCATAGTTACTTACTTAGTGACCAAGCGTCGAATCACGTGACCGATTGGCGTCATCCTCCTAGGCGTCATCGGTAGTCCGATAGAATTTTTAACTTTTGAGTGATATTTCACAAAAAAAATGTTACAATGATGATGACGTGTTTTTTGGCAAGTATATGCAGTATTGTATAGAGATATACCGCATTGCAGATTTTCAGACATTTAAAATACGCTGATCGTCTGATAACTTGCAAGCTACCAACGTTGCATTATCGGCTGATTAGAGGGGATATGATTGAAACTGTAATATACTATCTGTTAAATATGACTTGGCAGTAATACCAAATTTAACTACATCACCTACTCTAACAACTAGATTCGGTTTTATCGCTCACTGCGTACCCGTTATACAGCGCATGCCTACTCCACCAGATCCAACGGACCCTACCTGTGCTGTTAGTAGAGTCAAGTATCCAGACTTTCACCAGCATTGTGTCCACTGGCTCACCCGAAGTTGTAACAGGCAGGTGACTTTGATGGTCATCAAACAGATGTATACCAGTCGATGAAGACGAAAAACGCAGTTTATTATATATCATTACTTGTGGGATTACGTCTGGTCATGATGGAAAATGATATGAATCATGCATTATTTTAGCATTTGTAGTTTACATAGTCATTTGCTAACCCAGTGCAAGTTGTCTGTTGCTAAAGACGTTGTTTTGGCATCTGTGCTGTAATATGGCCTGTGTTGTTCATTGTAGGTAATCATGTAATAATTATCTTTATATGACGGAGTTGTCATTGTAATCTCTACTACTTGTTGTGATTTAATATTTGGAAAGTCACTATAACTTACATCTACATATTGTCTAATCATCGATAATCAAGGTGAGTAATTACATTTCAGTTCTTCAGCAGTTGCATCTAGTTGTGCATAATATTTCTATACTGAACTCTAGACATTAATGGTGGTAGGGTTTGTCTAAAAAGATGTAATATATTAATGTTACCATTTACAATAATATGCCATTTAAATTTAAAATTTAATTATAGATTACAACCACTAGGGTTTTATTTGTTTTGAAGCATTTTAAGTGAAGACTTATCAGACATGGAAATTGGAATTGATATGGAAATTGCTGTGGACGAACAAGTTGAAACACAAGAGACTGCATCAAGTTCAACAACAGCAGTTAGTCCAGTAAATTCTGTAGGGACTGGTTTCAGTCATGCATTATCTTTAGAGGACTGCATTTTCTGCTGCGGTACATCAGTTGCTCAAGAACGAGGAAATGCTCCGTTAAAGAAAGCAGGTGCTGATGGTCTGAAAACAATAAAATCTCATTGTGATTCATGCCGAGACTCAGCACTTCTTGCTTTTCTCGATGCAAACTATGACAAACAGATTTTATATCATCACATATGTAGGAATAACCATATAAGGAATGCCAAAAAACGAAAGTCTGATAGCAAACTGGAAACTGTGGCATCACCGATTATAGATGAAGAGCCGTTTAAGGTCAGATTTAACAACCTTCGACTGGAAGAAAAACTGCTTCTTGTGTGCCGGTGAGTGCCTGGAGAGCGATGTTTATTTCAGGAGAGTGGAGAGATCCAAAGTTGAGGGCCATGAGAGAACACTGATGGCTGACAGCTCCGTTAAGAGTGCAGTTACTGAACGAGGGCAGGATGCTTGGGCCAGACAGGTTAGTGGTCGCATTGCTAGCTGCAGTGACTTATTTGCAGCAGGGGCTGTTTATCATTACATGTGCTTGGTCACGTTTACCACCAAGAAAACTAAAGAGTCGGGAGAGGTCCCCCGCGGTCGTCCTGTTAATGCAGCAGCTGTTCATTTCAGTTCTTCAGCAGTTGCATCTAGTTGTGCATAATATTAAATGCCATAGACATCTTACATTTTTGTTGTTGTCATTCCGATCATTTTATTTCATATTGTTGCTAAATAAGCTTTAACAGTCAGAGAATTATCAACTTTCTTAAGATGGTGGCTGCTGCAATCTAGTATTTTTCAAAACTGTGATGCAATATTCTTGTGATAGCGCTGGATTCTTATTCAGCTTACTTTGCTGTTTCTTTGTTTTTTTGTGCGACTGAGATACAGCTATTTTTCAATTTTTCAAGATGGCGGCCGCCGCCATCTTGGATTTTTGAAATTTCAAGTTTTAACGGTCGGTACGCTCAAGAGCGTCGGACTGTATCATCATGCCAAATTTCGTCAAAATCGCTCAAACCGCGGCTGAGATATTGTTATATTTCGATTTTTCAAGATGGCTGCCGCCGCCATCTTGGATTTTTAAAATTTCAAAATTTTAACCGTCGGAACGGTCAAGAGGGCCGAACTGCATCAGCATGCATGGTGGTCTTTATCACTGTGCAAAATTTGGTTGGAATCGATGCAGTAGTTTTGATAGTATGCACGTTTTTCGATTTCGCGAGTTTGGCTTGAAAACGCCTATTCACGCCCCAAAATTGGGGGTTTTTGACCCCCTAAATGGGGAGCAATAATCATACCTACTGTCAGAATGTAAATTACCGATAATGCAAATGTACCTAGTCCTAAGGAAGTCAGTGGGTCATACTGGACTGTAGGCCTATTCTTGCATGGCATAGCGCATAGCACTATTTCGTCAACATAAATATTCAATACATCCAAAATTAAATTCCAACTTCACAGCGTAGCATTAGCAATTAAAAGGTAATAGACGGACACGTTACGTGCATGCAAGCCCCATGCAGTATACCACATAGGCTACTGAATCTGGCATGATATGAAATAGGCCTATAACCAATTGACCATGGTTTGTACTTCTTCATTTATTGTCCAATTAAGTCGCTTTGAAGTCGACGTAAGTCGATTTCTTTCCTCGTCGGGTGAACTGAACCTTCCTCCAACTTGTCAACTTAAGTCCACCTGACTATGGTAATCGCACGGGTAAGCACGGGCACTGGTAACATTATCGGCTACGAGTACGGGTCGGGTAGCTAAAATGGCCGACCCACACACCCTAGTCGCATCGCTTTATACAGTAAACAAAAGACACTGTATAAAGTATACACTGCTGCAAGAAGTAACGCACTGTTACGTACCATAAGTTTCAGCTGCCCATTCTCCAGTTTCGCAGAGCCGTCGCAGTATTCGACGCAGCATTTCATATGTCGCACGTCGCACGCAACGCGTCTGTTTCAGACATTTTGCAATTTAACTTCAGTTACTGCACACACATTAGTCCGTCATTGTCCCGTCCGTCATTGTCCAGTCCGCCATTGTCCAGTTTTGCAATGTCCAGTCCGTCAATGTACAGTCCTGCAATTTCAGCGTTCCCTTTTGAACTACGTGTGCGATATCGTCGTAAAAAGGTTAACGTTCGCAATCTCATCTCCTGGGGAGAGCTTGTCTTGGATACAAATAGTGAGGGTACTATAGGGGTCACACATGCAAATGGTTAAGACTCGGTGCACTGGGATATTACCAAGTATTTTTTTTCTTGAAGCAAGGTCTGCTCAGTCTGCTGGACCATCGGACGGTGGAGTGGGTGGACCGTGGATGCATGCACCCAGCATCAACGCATTTAAGTCTAGGCTATTTAAGCCTATACTTATACCAACCGTGTTATACCCATATGGAACAGTTTATCCGATTATGTAGTTTTTGCAGGAAAGGTTAGCACCTTTAAACGGCGTTTAGATAAATTCTGGTCTGATCAAGAGTTTCAAGACGTATTGTATAATTATAAAGCAGATCTCCATGGCATCGAAAACCGTAGTAGGCTTACTATAGGGGCCTAGTGTAATATTTTTAGCGAACGTGACTACGTTACGTTCGCTATATGCTATCGCAATTCCGTCTGTCGTCTGTCTGTCGTCTGTGACGTTGGTGCACCCTACTCAGCTGGTTGAAATTTTCGGCATTTTTTCACCATTTTTCCACCATACGATAGCCCATGGGACTCTATTT
>Ga0209780_1001009_pt1 | contig 17441 bp, 13 predicted proteins | sample WorMetexBAHAMAS2_FD_187384 | JGI IMG/M metagenome (GOLD analysis project Ga0209780, IMG submission 187384) | Marine gutless worms symbiont microbial communities from Max Planck institute for Marine Microbiology, Germany - Inanidrilus exumae... | ecosystem: Host-associated > Annelida > Digestive...
GCACATCCCCGCACACATACTCGTTGCTTTCGGTTACCAAGCCATGCTGCTATCCAATTCTGCAAGTCGCCTCTGATACCGTGACTATGTAGTTTCTCCAAAAGTCTTTGGTGTGGCACTTTATCAAACGCCTGCATGTAAACTAGCATCTAAGGAAGCCAATAAAGCAGTGCATGATGCTAAAGCAAACTTTGAGAAGAAACTAGCTCAGCAGATCAAGATCGACCAAGGTCTGCCTTTGCCCACGTCGGTATAGGCCTTAGACCGATGTCACACCTGCAATTTTATCGTGTATTTTGTCGCGCAACTTTATCGCGCTACAAAATCGCAAGTGTGACATGCCGTATCGCACACTGCAACTTTGTCGCATAAACAAGAATTGACCAATCTGTTTGTTGTTCTCATAATCGCCTTGACATGCGTGGTGTCCACATAGTGATGACTGCTTTATTGAAACATATGAAAATCATCTTGGTTGAGACAAAACATAAGTAGAATATTCTTTGGTAGATTCACATAAGTAATGTTCCTTGCTGGAGACGCAATGGTAATGACTTCAATTTGATTCATATCGGAAGACTCAGTGGTGAAATCTTCATGGTGGAACCAACCATGTCTGTTATAGTGCATGTTTGTTGTCAGATAGAAACTGGAATAAGATATCTTTGATCATGGCCATACGATGTTTGCTGAGATGTTTATTATGAGGCGATAAGCAAACTGCAAGTAATAGGCATGGATTTATTCTTTTTAGTGCAACAAAGCTGTTGTAGTTGATGAACCATATCGTCACATTGATTCTGGTATAAAGTACAGTAGAGGAGAAAATGTTCTGCAGTTTCTCTCTGTACACCACAATCACAAATACGAGGTGCCATATCTGAAGCTGTCGTCTTTTAACATAGTATCATGTAAAAGTAGCCTGCAGTGTGAGATACCAATATATCGTTGAACAGGAAATAATATTTTGGTATAAACTGTAGGTTAGGTATAAATTCGTGAGTAGATCTACCAGCAGGTTCATTGTCCCATGAACGTTGCCAGGATTTCCTGGTTATTTCTGAGAAAATGCTGAAGGCAGATTTTACAGATATATTAACTGGAGCTGCAATTTCTCATGAGGCTATCTTGACCAATCAGCATTTACCGCATTTTCGTGACAAAGTTGCACAGAATAGAGCACTTCTCTAATCGGTGAAGGAGTTGCTCGACTGTTCAGAAGTTGTGTGACACTCCATGTCACACTTGCGATAAAGTTGCACGACAACGCACTACAAAATCGCGTGTGACATGCCATGTCACACACTGCAACTTTGTCGCATAAACAAGAATTGACCAATCGGCGTTCACCGCATTTTTGCGATGAAGTTACACAGAATGGAATAGAGCACTTGTCTAGTGTGACGATTATCAGTACGCATTGGAAATGCATTGGAAATTTCCATGCAATGCATTTCAGTATGTACCTCTAATCGTGTAATCACGCCCATCTCACTCAGTGGCTATTTTTCAGCTAATAATGGTACTGGTTGAGTGTGAACTGGCCCAGTAATACACGACATCTGCACTACTTTCTTTATTTAAAAAGTATAGGGTGGTGTCTGGCGAGCGGGCTTTGCCCCACCCCAGCAAAAACGTTTAATTATTTTTTACAAAATTACAACATAGCGAACAAATGTCTAAGAAAACGTAAATTCGAACTACTTTCAGCGTATGAATACATATGCATATTAATGCAGCCAATGCATTGCACGGGAATTTCCAGTTTCCAATGCGTACCGCTAAACTTCATGTGTCCTGAGCACTGCTCTAATTGGAAAAAGAGTTGCATGACTGTTGAGAAGTTGTGCGACACGCTATGTCACACTTGAGATTTTGTTGCACAATAAAGTTGCGCAACAAAATCATGGGATAAAATTGCAGGTGTGACATCGGTCATCCCTGCAATTTTATTGCGCAATTTTGTCGGCCTGCTTAAAAATCGAAATTCACAGGGGGAGAAGTCCACGAAATCCACTCAAATGCGACGTTGGCGAAATCCACGAAATCCACAAACTGTTAGAAATCCACATTGGCAGCCCATGAACCAGCAGGCCTAGGCCCAATTGTTTTGTTATTGATATAATGTGTCTTCCTTTTTCTGTAGCATCAAATAAACATGTTAGTATAAGTCTGTCTGTCGTCTGTCTGCGTGTTTTAGATTTCAAGGTCAAAGATCAAAGTCAGTGGGAAGGTGTATGCGCCCTACTGAACGCTTTTCTAGTTCATTGTTTCATCAAATTCGTTGAAAAGTAGGCTAAAAACTCTTGGCAAACCGTGGCATGAATTACAAATGTAATATATTGGCCTAGGTTAAACAACATAGCTAACGATGGCAAAGTACAAAACCTGAAACATAAATCAATTTAAGCAACTAACTTATCTAACGATAGTCATCATATTTATGTCAGAAACTCGCCTATAGAACTGCATAAAATCACGTCTACATTTCATCTTTTGCTTATCATATGCCATAAATCACTCCTGTTGATTTCGACTTTTAGACAGTGGATTTCGTATAGTCCTAAGTGTTGTGGATTTCCATGTTTAGGCAGGCGGATTTCATTCATTTTATGGATTTTGCAGTGCTTTATTCTGTGTAACTTGGTCGCGAAAATGTGGTGAACACTGATTGGCCAATTCTTGTTTATGCGACGAGGTTGCAGTGTGCGACATGCCATGTCACACTTGCGATTTTGTCGCGCAATATAGTTGCGTGACAAAATTGTGTGATAAAATTGCAGGTGTGATATCCATCTTAAGCTGTCAGTTCAGAGATGAATGAAGCTGTACTTGTATGGTTAGGTCTGCTTAATTATCGCACTCCATGAAATCTATTGCGTCTCAAAATAATTCTTCTTCTCAGCAGAAAGTTAATTACTCAATTTTCAGTATCCTGCTGCTGAGGCCTTATTGTATAAGGCCAACTATGTTGTAAAGAACTCCTGTTTTGTTATAGTTGATAACCGATATGACAGTTGATAGCAGTGTGCATGTTTGAATGTGATTGTATAGTTAAGAATATGACATCATCGGCATATAATCCATTGCGCAGCTCTGCCCCACCGGAGTACAAATCTTGCCACGACAGCGTGGTGCTGTTGCGTGCCGAGCTGAAGGCCACTGCTGATGAGCGTGACATGTTGCTTCGCGAAGTAGAGCACGTGCGCAACCGTATGGATGGTCATCAGCTGTCAACGCCTGGATCTGAATCACACCAAGTACAAAGCTATGACCGGCTGAAGGCTCAATGCGATACAGTGGTCGATGAACTGCACATGTTGCAGCAACAGTATAGTGACATGGTACATATTTTGTTGTGGGTTTTCCACTTCAATAATAGTTAGTTTTCTGCAGCGAGTATATATGAAGCAGAAATTCTGCTTCATATATACTCGCGTATAAGCCGACAATTTCTGGCTTAATTTTGATATTAAATTCGTGGGGGTCGGCTTATATGCGGATCATGCCACGAAGCCACAGTCAGTTGTCAGCATGACCGCTGTCTGTCAGCGACGCTCACTGTGTGTGTGCCGCACACGATGTGGACCATTAGTAGGTCACTAGGGCTACATGGATGCGTGGGGGAGAGCACGTCAGCGAGGTTCTGAATGACCATGCACAGACTTGTGCTGCTGCTGTGCATAGCCAGCCATTGACACCATTCCAAAACTCCAACCGTGTTAGGCCATCGTTCAGTGATGAGATCGAAGACGACGACGACAGCACCCATATCACAGACAACGAGGACGAGCTGTAGGACGACTGGGCTGAACTAACGAGTGAACAGTTTGCTGCCTTGTTTAGCGCCGACTCAGGTGCATGTAATGATGACTTTGGTGGCTTTGAACCTGCGAAGTAACGCTGTTATGACGGACATAACGTCACGTGATGTAGCTTGCAGTAGACGTACGACTTTGCTTACAATGAAATCTGTCACGTGCAATAGCATACATGTTGCTGTCGCCGTGAACTCACTGACCTTCATGCACTGTCAAGGCCTAGATCTGGGGTACACGTTCGTCACTGATTTTTGTTACCGGCTTATACGCGGGTCACTAATTATTGCTAGATTTTCTGCCGTAGGAATGGGAGTCGGCTTATACACGGGATGGCTTATACGTGAGTATATACGGTAGTCTCTTCGGTTTTTGTTTAATGTCCTTTTCCAGAATTATACCACATTGGATTGGATCTGCCAAAAGATAATTTTTGAGGGTAATTTGAGCGGGTTTTGTCATCCATCTGGCACTGGCAGTGTCAAAGCACTTAGAAAGTGAGATTTTCCAGTTCACTCTGACTTTCTGTTGCTATAAATCTGGGCGTTATTGTTTCTTTATTATGCAGCATGATCATGACAGTATTCATATGTATGGTATGCACTCAAATGTGTTTTAGGTACAGAACTTCGTTAAGGCCAAAGACAACAACGAGTATTTGTCAAACATGGTTTCTTCATTGCGCATGCAGCTAGATGAGTCGGATGCAGAGAAGAGGCATCTGCATTACGAGAACAAGAGTCTTCGCGCATGCCTGGATGAGGTTGAACGCAGTGACAAAACCAGATCTCTGCACAGGAGTTCAGGACAGGACAAAGATAAAGCTGTCAGAGAGTCTACACATAGCAGGTTAAGTAGACATGGTACAGATGGAGCAGACAACCCTTCGAATTCTCATCGCAGCACGTCACTTATGAGGTCCGAGAGTGTCAGTGGAAGTGATCGCAGTGCTGGAGCAAGGAACTTTGCACAGGTTTGTCAGTCTTTTTATATTGACATTTGTTAAATCTGCATAAGTTAAGTCTTCTTTGTTTTCCTTTACCTTAGCCAGCCAACAATAAGGCCATTTATAGTTAGGTCTGATGTGCATCCCCAACAACGAAAGGTTATCTTATCCTCCTGCAGGCTCTTACAAACCATTCTGAGTTACAAATTCCAACTTTTGTAATTCCTCATATTCCGTGACTTAAACTCCAGAAGCAAGTTATCTAGGAATTTCCGACTATGTCACAAGCAGTGGTTGTTTCTTAGCATTTCCTTACCACATAATGGGAAACAACCAACTAAAACAATAGGCTGCTCTTCTCAGCTTGGACAAACATTACTCTAAGTGAGGGCCGTTTTTGCCTGAGTTGCAGTAAGTCTCAATTTAATTATTTATTTTTTAATAGATACAGTCCCAACTACCTCACTGTTTCCCCCACCAACTCTCTCTGGGAGTCCCAATTCAATCTCCGGTTCTCTTTCTGAGGTCTTCACTGACATGCTTGATGTACTTCTTGCAGGTAAGGTATGGAAGCCAACGAGAGCATTGATTGGCCAGGCATTTTGGTAGTCAAGGTGGCTAAATGAACATTTGCATGAACAAGAAGCAATTCAATTATCAAACCAGAAGGCTGTATTGTGTGGAATGTCACAATACAGAATGTCATAAAATATGTCTGATGGGAAATAGGTGAAATCGTGCATTATTTACCAGACCAAAACAAAAACAAAATTTCGGCTGCCTCTCAAACTGTAGCTACTGCCTGGATCGCGTCCGAAATTTGCCAGGGCCAGCCCCCAACAATGTGCTCACAGTGCTCCAGATTTCATCGATATTGGTTTACTTTTGGCGGAGGTATAGCCGAATGCATGAACACTGTTTTTTGCCCCGTAGAGTATTTCCGTAATTCACCGGAAGGTATGATTCGCTTAGGGTGAATAGTTATAACCAATTATGAGATGATGATGTTCAGTTATGAAAACAACTGTTTCATGTCACTATATTGGATTTTTTAACATTTACTTTTATTATTGGTTACATACGAGCACTGTGGTATGGAAAAATATGTAAACAACTTTTGACTGCTGCTGACATTTAACCACACTTTTTTGATAGCATGCATAGGCTGTCGAGGGTAATTGTAAACGGAAGTTATGCTGCAAGTTATTTTTTTGGCTGTGATGCTTTTGCAGGTGGGAAAGGCTTCACTGGTAGAGGAGCTGAGGTCACTGTCAGTTGTTAAGAGTCGACTTGAATTACAACTTGCTGCGGCAGTTGCAGGTCGAACAAAGGACGCTCGGGATATAGCACGCCTGCGAGACGAGAGAAATGGGGCCGTGTCAGAATACAATCAGGTCATGTCCGAACGAGACAATGTGCTTCATGAGACTGAGCAGCTGCGGTCAAGAATTAGTACTCTTGAGATGAAGGTTGAAGTAGCCGAAAAAGGAAGAAAGGCAGCTGTTGAAGAGGCTGAGAGGGCACGAGTAGAGTTTGAGGCAAGTCGGCTACAGGCAGAAGCACTTGCATCCTCGCTATCATTGGACTCGTCATATTTGAAGGAAGTTGACCGTTTACAGAGAGATCTTGACAAAATGCAATCGGAACTACTAGGTAGTGAAACTTTTCACACCTTCATGTTTTGCATCACTTTCCTGCTATCTATATTCACAGGGCATTGTTTGCTATATTTGCTGTCTGTCTGTCTGCATGTCACACTTTTGGACTGTGTAAAAACGGCTGCAGAGATTGAGTTGTTTTTTCAAGAAAAAGATGCACTAAGCATATCTTATAATCTTACACTGTTAAATTAGTTTTTTTGCACCTTCAGAATAAGGGTATTTTCCCATAAACTTACCTCAGTTTTAGGATTTTGCTTTGTTTGCTAATATTTTGACGAACCTTAGATGTTGTGAAATAGTGCGACATTGCAAGTAGTTGATGACCATGACGTTGTTGCTGCGGCTTGGAATCACAATATGATGATACAATAAACTAGACGGGTTGCAATGTATCTGGAGACACACTGCAATATAGGATCGAAGAGAGCATTTACCACCGGCGTACTCGAGAGGTGACACAACTTTCACGACTTACTTATTTACTGATGCACAAGCTGTTTAGTTCCTGCATTCGACAACACCTAGTGTCACATTCCTGCGACTGAGTGATGCCAGCATTACCTGCCGTGTTACTTACTTTCAGTTTCCAGTTCAGTCTGCTTTTTTTCAATGTATTGCTAACTAGGCCTGCACCAGGACCATGTCTATGGCTCTGGACCACACCAGCACTGCAGCCTACTATTGGACAATATCGGACAACGGACGTTGCCGAAAATTTGAGTAAGTCCCTTACTGGTGCGCAGGCAGTGTACAGCCCAGGGGAAAGACTTTGAATTGATTCCAGTGTTAAAAGTGGAAACTAGACATCCTGTAGGGGGACCATTTGGCGGGAGTTTTTGGCATTTGTAATCATTGCGGAGTTATGATGGCCTGAAGTTGCAAGAATTAGAAATTTTGTCAGCATTTTTTGTTTTTTGGAAAAAATGACCCCTCCCAAACTGTCACTACTGCACAGATCGTGTCCAAAATCTGCCAAGGCCAGCCCCCCCCCCACTTTTAGCTCACACTTTTCCAGATCTCATCCAAATCGGTTCACTGTCGATGGAGTTATTGCCGAATGCGTAAAGACCGTTTTTGCCCCTTAGAGTATTTACAGTATAGGCTGTGTGAGCCTTTAACTATTGTTGTCAACTGTCGTATAGAATTAAATTTAAGAAAGAATTTTCAAACAATACAGTGATTGTACAGTTTCTTAGCAACAACCAAGTTTCGTGTAATATATCACTGCAGTCTTTGGGTTTATTTTTTGTCATTATACAAACTAAAATGCGCTGGTGCCCATCGAAAACGAATCCTGTAGTGTAAAGGTAAAGGTCGCATTCTTATATGGCGCTGCTTACGCGATGACCGTACAATCTTGGAGGTGGCAGTTGATTGGCAAGAGCCAATGCAGCCATCCAATGGCAGGCATTAACGTACAATTGCACCCGCGTTATGCAGCTGGCAAACACCACCGCTTCGATCAACCACACCAGGCCTTCACCCCGTAAGCATTCACCAGACGTCGCCACCCGTGCAAGGAAGCAAACGTCCGATTACAGCTTACTGGTCAATTTATCGACCTCGAAAGGATGAAAGGCTGAGTTGGCCTACTTAGCTGACCTGTAGCGGACGGTTTACCCATATAAGTGGTCACCAATCAGCTGTAGGTCGAGCACAGGACAGGGAAAGGTCGCTGGCCAAAGACAGACGTTCTACCACTGTGCCACGCCACCAACATGACTGTGCACTGTTTTGTTACAATGAGTTGCCGATATAAATAGTTCTGGCATTTGATTGCAAGTGTAAAGAGAGCAGTCCCCCATCCCTTATGAGTCTGGCCGTAGATCTAGAAACGATAGGGTCAATGGATGATATTTACCGCGCAACGCTATGTAAACGCAGTATATGCTGTCGTTGTGTGTCCATCTGTCTGTCACCAGTCAGTGTTATACTAAAATGGCTGAACCTAGCTAGCATCACCGACAGCCGGGTTGAGGTTAATATATCGCTGGCTTTCCTTTGCTGGATAGGGATAGCTCTACACCCCTGACCTTTCGTCTCCAGTATAGCTATATTTGTGCTGAAAAGGGACATTAAACTCCAACTAACTAACTGAATTTGGTAGGTACGTTGACGGTAGCAAATAAAAAAAAAACAAACCATCCGTGAAAGGGGCATGGTTAGGTCACGTGAACTACTTAAATTTTGGTGGGCACCAACCTTATCTCTGGAACGGCTGATCATCTCAGGTGCTGTCAACTTAGGTGGACGGTCAGTGTGATAAACTGGTGATGGTCGTCGGTCACCAATTTGTTAGCAGGTCTGTCAGCGGCAGCAGAGATTTATTGCTTTACCCACGGGAGCGGTCCGAAGTATTGTGATGAGTACGTCTGTGTGTAACGCTCTCTGTCTGTCTGTCTGTTCGTGTGGATGTCTCCATCAAAATAGAGAACAGACAAGGGACACGTGAAGTGACATGTTCTGTTTGATAAGGTATTAAACTAGTCGGTGTGTTTGATTGCTAGATGCAGTCCAGGAGTTGGATGAATCCAAGAGACAACGTGAGTGGGCATTTGGTGAGAGGGACAAGATTGTCTCAGAACGAGATCATGTTCGAATTCTTTGTGATCAGCTGCGTCGAGAGCGTGATGGTGCCGTTAGTGATCGCTTTTCTGCACTTCGTGACTCCGACGACATTCGACGGCAGAAAAATGATGCCGTCCGTGAACTTAAAGAATTTCGGTATTGATCATTTTTGCATTACTTGATTCTTTGTATTAACAGAATTGTATAGAAAAAGTCAAAAAGTAGTGTAACATACCGTACAATGATTGTCTGCTGTAAAACTCGTTGTTCTGAAAATTTGAAATCAGTCAAATTAAAAACGATTCCTTTAGAAGCATTCATCGCAGGTATAATATTTTAAAAACAAAGTGGATGGCCGATGAGTTTTGCAACATTTAATGATGATTTGTAAATTGTTATTCTGTGCAGAGAGCGTTATGAAGTGCTGATTGACAAGGAAATTGCATGTGGAGATATAAACGTAACTGGCCACCATCAGAGTCGAGATTCTGCCATTGATACTGAAGTACAAGAGTGTGAAATGGAAATATGTGGAATTGATCTGGTGAATACTCTGTGATGTTGTGTGTTAACTTAACGTAACATTCATCGGGTGACTGTCACACACTGCACCAACAAAATGACAACAACAATGTTTATTAGATTTTAGTAGACAGAGACTGGGTTAAGAAAACATGCAATACTGCACGCACACATGCACACATAGATACACTTACATACATGCACGGATACATCAACTCTGCAATTGTGATTGACAGTTAGACAGTGTGTAGGGCATAAACAAGTTTTTGTAGCGGTTTGTCTGTGCGCTTACTGTTAGACACCTGTTTCTCGATCACTGTTGGCCAATCAACTCATTATCTTGCTTCATAGGTAACAGACGATGGAAAATGTGAGATTGTGAAAGTATTTGCCTAAATGATTTCCTGCATAGATTAACTCGTCTGTCAGCCAGCAAAAGTAATCAGGACAAACTCGCCCTTCATTGCTTCAACGTCATTTTTGGGACTACAGAAAAATTCCTGCTCAATTGCCACATCTTATGGGGGCTCCTTTCAGTTGGAGTAATGCTGGAAAAGAAGGCGAGTAAAACAAACTGAAAGTTGTCGTGGTAGTGAACCACTGACATGATTGTCATTATAGTTACAGTGTTAGGTGGGTCTTGCTTTAAACTGTTTGGAAAACTTGTCTGTTGTAGCACCGTGTGTTAATCTTAAACCATAATGTGTGACTAATACATTAGTGTGTATGTAGAATTTAAAGTCTAATTGCATAATATTCATCATTTTGGACACGAGTCTCTGTAGGCAATAAATTGCATCGGTATTTTCAGCCAAATTCACATCAGTGAAGAAAATTTATGCAAATCAAAAATCGTATTAAAAACTTTACATGAATGCAAACAAACTGGTTCTTAATAAAATACTGCAAATGCACAAAATGCTAACCCAAAGTTATATCATTGTGCAGCATATGATAGACAGTACATCACAAAACAGGTCCGATAATTTTCTTTTTTATCCTTAAGACAGTCATCATTGCTCAGGTGTCTGTGGCAGGGAAGGGTCTGGTGTATTAATTTCCGATGTATTTAATGTCATGAATGTACTGGATTTATGAAGATAAATACTGAGCAGTTTTCAATTAAAGGCATGCATTCACGTTAGTTGTCTGATGCATTTCACTGTTCAGTAAAAATAATTAGCTTTTAATGTTTTAGGAAGCAAATTTTGAATGCTTTATTTTCGAATTTAAAAATTTAATGGCACTTGTGAACTACTTACATTTTTGTTTTCAGGGAACTGTTGAATCAGATGATGTTGGATTTGATCTTGTACCTGGTTCAACAGATCTTGCTTCTTCAAATGGCAGCTTGGTGTTTGTCAAATATATTCAGCCAAATAGTGCTGCATATGGCAAACTTAGGTATGTGTCTGATCATTGTATTGTGTTAACTGGTCATATAATTTAGATTTCCAGTTAACACAGCATATTTTTTGGTATAACTTTATTGCTGATTGAAACTATCTTATTTGTGCATTAGTTTTATAATTTGCTGCAAGTAGAAGGCTGTTTCATAATATGCACATACATGAAATATTCTCTTGTTTATGATAGATGTTTGTTCTTTTTCAGAACTTGTGATCAGATCTTGCGCATTAACAGCATTGATGTTAGCCATGCTGATAAAGCAACCATTCTGCACTTGTTACATAGTGCAACGAAGCCTCTTCGATTGGTAGGCTCAGTTGTCGTCATCGTCTTCATTGTTGGTTTCTCATTGAGTCATGTTTTGTTGTGGATGATCGCATGAAAATTTTTGTATGAAGAAGCTGGTAGTCTAGAGTGTATGTTGCTATTCTAGACTTTCAACTGGCCAGTTTCATGTAATCACCTCAAGTAAGGCATAAGGCAGGAAGCACTGGATAACCTGTGCTTATGAAAGATCCTTGCAATGGATATTGCAGTGGAATTGTAATGTTTAGCACTTACGGTATATGACTCTTGTGTTGTACCTTTTTGCATACTTATTGTCAATGTACAACGTGGTTGTATGCAGGTCGTACGTCGTAAGAAACCACTTGGGTCACATGTGATGTCACCAGTACATGTACAAATTGATCGAACTGGCCATCGAGGTTTTTACAGTAATTATTATTTGCTAATTTGCAGTATATTTTGTGACAGATAAACATTAGATTATTACAGGCAGTAGTAGTCTGTTTAATTAATCTTGTGTTGTAAATAATCTGTTAGTGTTATTGGTGTCTGATGGGCCACAGACTGCAGAGAAGAAGTTTAACAAAAACTGAAAAGGCCAACATTGCATATACTTTTATTGTTGCACATTGTCATCGTCCAAGAAAACGCCAGTTGTGTGGTGAGGAATTTTCTGCAAATTTTAGTTTTGTTTAACATCATGTAAATATGGTTTGATGGCTACTGCAGTAAACTGCCTTTTTGTGATATACAGATATGGGTATAACGGTGGAAGAAGGCATCTTTGTGAGCAATATAGAACCTGGTTCAGCCGCTGCAGTTGATGACAATGTGACTGTCGGAGATCGTTTGCTTAGCGTGAGTTTGGGTTTTTGTCATTTTGTCAGTCTTTAGTATACTCACTGCACATATAGTGTAAATGCCATCTCCGAAATAACTTATTGTGTGTCAAGTGGAAAGTGAAGTAATAATCTTTCTGTAAATGCAGAAAGACAGTAGTTTATGGACAGCAGAACAGTAAGTTAATATGACTTACCCATTCATCAAAAAAACGAAACTGTGGTGACATTTTCGTCTTAAAACCAGTCAACAATGTAAACTCTGGAACCATAACAACACTATTTAATTTGACTGCGTGTAGGTGGATGGTGTACTGGTAAACAGCAAGTCATCGGGAGAGATACAGCAGATGTTGGATAACTGCAAAAGTCATCTCGTTGTTGAGGTGATGCGCTGTCGTGGGATGACAGCCACTTCCAGCGACATGTCTCAGTGCTCGTCATTTCCAACACCGTCAAGTCCACTAACTTCTGACGAATTCGATCCATTGCCTACGACAAATGCGAGAAACAGAAGAAAAGCTCGGTCTGGATTATTACATGCTGATGCAGCGGGTGCCGTTTGTAAATCGGAAAAATCTCCAACAGAACGTGTGAATGCTTCAGAGCCTGATATACCATCCAGCAGAGACAGTTACAGTCACCTCGGCCGCAGCAAAGAAAACAAACAGAACTTTCTGGACAAGGCAGTTAGTGCACTTAGACGACCATTTTCGCGAAGTAAGCAGCCACGTGCCATCCGAGATGCTCGCAGTAAAAGTGCTTTCATCTATGTCAGAAATCAGAACATGGTTGTGGACAACTTTGCCGTTAGCGGCAGTGGCCAGAACGTTTCGGCTGCAGTTGAATCTCAGTGGCGGGAATTGGCTGCACACAAAGAACGATCTTTGTCGAGACAGAAGCCGAGTGATTGTGGTCATGGCACATGGCCAAAGTGTCATACGCATGCTGTTCAGCGACCGTCAGTCCTACCACTAAACACAGTCAAGACATCTTCATCGACAGATGAAGGCCCGTCACTGCCAGTGCAGCATGGTATCGAGATACGACAAAGTGAGTCTGCCCGACGTCATCGCCCTCAGATCTCTGACTCTGTTGTCGACTACGCCTCACAGATTGACAGTCCTAAGAGCATTTTGAGCCCAGAAGACAGGCCACAGTCGTCAGCACATTATAGTATGTGTACTGCAGAGTCAGTCACACCGTTGGGATCACATTACACTAAACAACGGTTTGCAGACCAGTCAGATCTTGCGACTGTGTCAGTGCATTCACGTATGCCAGCTGAACACCACGTCACTGTTATTTCTCATTTTCCTGTTGAACATTGTGATGGTGAGATAATCTCGTATGGACGCCAGGCAAAGTATACAGAGAGGCCTATTCCAGACACTTCACCTTTTAGTTCAGCTGAAAAGCAGGTCTTTCATTTATCTGGTGTGATTATATCTTCACTTCCTAGCACATCAGAGCAACCGAGTCTTGCAAGGTATGCATTATTCTAGAAGTCGTTCTGAACTAATTCTGTGTTTGCTTGAATACATAGGCATAAGGTAGCATTTGCTATTTTCCGACGTGTCAGAGGAAATGGACTAGGATTTTGTAGTGTGTACCAAAATGCTAAAACATGGTTATTTATCAAGATTTTGCTTTATTGCTGAAGTATGATGTTGACTACAAACTAATGCAGGCTGACTCAGGAAAATTAATTCCAGATCTGTTCAGGGAGCAGTATTACAGCCTGTAGATTAATAATAATCTATGCTGTTTATGTGTGGTTGCTGCATATATGTAAACTACAGTAATGGTGTTGGTGAGTTAACATAAGATGCGTTTTTTATAGTCGTCCAGAGCCCGATTGGTTAATGTTGATGTCATGCAATTAATCGGTTGATAAAAAATGACAAACCAGATTATGATTAACTAAACCAAAAACAAACAACACTGCTGATTTCAGTATCTGGGCAGTGTCACACGTAACTGTGGTACCATCATTCAGCCCTTGTTACACTCCTGTTGGCAAATCCCAATGATAAGGTTGACCCAATTGTATAATTGGTGTCCAAATATGGCATTGTGTAGTCTAGTTAATACTTAATAGTTCAACCACAATCAGATTCTCGATTATGATAAAAAATGAAGCTGTAATGGATATGTGTTCCTACCTCAAGAGCCAGTGGATGAAAACAATGAAGTCACAGTGACTGCTATTCCTTGTTAGATCGCCTGTTTCCACAAAGTAGAAAGGGCGATCTTATATTTTACTGATGTCTTTTTATGTTTACAACTCTAATTTCAGATATGTGCCAATGGTGATCTGCAGAATTGTTGTGGGTATGCTGCTTTATTAAGCCGGTCTTGTACTTTGCAGTGACCCTCCCCAATTTTCTCAGGTAGGGGCAAAAAAATCAAAATGTTTGATAGGAGTCTCAAATGGCCACTTAACAATTCTGCAATGGAAAGGAATATAGAAAATTCGAAACAGTAGTGTTAGTTGCTGATTATTACTGTATGTTGTCACCAAATTTAGTGGCGTCAGATGAATAACAGCAGAATGATGCAGGATTTGCACCCGGAAAGGCATCCAATGATGCATGATATTTTGCACCACTAAATCATCTGTGTCAAAGACGGTACCAGCAGTCCCATTTTACCTGGATGATGGCTCTGAGACTAGTGTGTATATGCGTACATGCAGTTCTTCGGTATATTCCACATCGAGTTCCGAACATGGCGTGCTGATGCCATCTCTGACTAACTCACCGTTTGCTGATGTACGAGGACAGTGTGTGCCATTATACAGTCACCAGCCGTCGCCCACAATGCAGTGGATGCCTCGTGCTTCAGCAGCCGATTATTCTCCTGCATGGTTATCCAGCAGTCATTTTCCTCAGGTCTTACGTTGTTTTTTTTCTTTCTTGCTGGAACAGCTTTCTGCTGATGGTCATACATCATCACAATTAACATCGTCAGTGTGTGACAATGCCTAATTGTATATTTTGACTGTACTGTGTGGTCTGTTTCCGAAATACATTTCTATGCTTACATAAACTGATCAAAATATTACGATAGTTTCAAACTTGTAGGTTTTACATCATTGAATTTTGTGTTTCACGTGCATGTGTAAATTCCTGTAGATATGTTATGGTAGAATTATATGAGCTGTGTAATTTTATTGTGACAGCATGCATGATGTATGTGTTCGCTGGACTATGATTAATTGCTTCTTTAATTCACTTCTATTTGTGGTCTTATCGTTTTACTACATTCATCAGTGATACAACTTATGATAAACTGCTATAAAATCACCACTGATTTTGTTTTTTTTCTTTCCTTTTCATTGTTCTGTTTTCATTACTCTGCTGTAGTTTATTAATAAGAACTACTTGACTTAGTACTTCATGGATTTATTTCCTCACTGGTTGACATTAAAGCAAATGTTATTCCCTTGTTTACGTTAACTGTGTATGTTTTAATAGAGACCTCGTTTGGAGCATGGAATTGATGGTTGCACACTGGCTTCTGCTGCAAGCTCAACGTTATCTCATTCCTCCTCACCAAGCACTGACATTCCCTTTCCTCAGCTAGTGACACCTGGACATGGACGGATACGGATTCCATCATCTGCAAGTCAGTTGCTGTCTTTGATGTAGTGCTCCGTCTTGTGCTTTGATGCTGTTGAGTGGATAACAGAGATGTAATATGGTCTGTAAAAACCTACTTTGGGTCTAAATGGTGATGGTGTTGAGGGTAGTGGTGGTGAGGGTGACGGTGGTGGCAGCAACAGCAGCAATGTCTTTGTTTTAAATTGTACTAGTATACCATGAAGAAGGAGCAAGTTGGATTGGTAGAAATAATGTCGATTTAATGGGGATAAGGTTTGCCGCAATAAGCAGGCGTTGTTTTTGCTTAGTGAGTTCGTAATACTAGGTTTTGTGTTGAAGATGCAGTTTGCTTCAGTCGCCTGGCAACTTTGCTTCGATTCTTTGATTCAGAACATAAGTACATTTGTCTGGAAAAATCCGAAAACGTTGGGGGAATTTAACAGCTTTGAGGGTATTGACCGAATGTCGGGGAAGTGTCAGGAAAATCTTGTCAGGAAAACTGTTTATTGATGCTACACCAGTGTTTAGTAACTGTTTCAGGCCACCTTGTATCAACTGTGTTTTAAGGATTTGGTTATTATTAAATCATTGTGAACTTCGTGTGGAATAGTAACTGAACTTGTCATGTATTGGTAGCACTGACAATAATATATGCATGATGTGGTAATGCAACATGGGTAGCAGTGCTTCAAAGAGTCGGGGAAAATGCAACAGAATTTCGCATTGCCTGGAGAATGGTCAGCGATGAGAAATTATCGAGAGAGAGAAAAAAGTGAATTTTTATATGATGTCTTAGGGTATATTGTGCAGTATAATGCAAGTCATATGATGCTATTGTAATACACGTTGTGCAGGCTGTGGACCCAGCCCAGTTTCTGCAGGATTGCTGACAACAACTACTCGGCATTTTGGTCCAGGCACCAGCTATTCATTGCCAAGTCAATGTCGACACCGGAAAGAACACACAAAGTCAGTGCTGTGATTATTATGTATTACTCGTGTAACCCTTGGAAGAATGACGTATAAGAAATTGTATGTCGGCCGTCTATGTGACTAATTAATGTATCACCTTGTCGGCTGCTGTCTGCTTTCAAAACATGAACTAACATTCTTAAAATTTGACATCATTTGCTGTACATCCATTAACGGTTGCAAATGGTCACCAGCCGCTGGCTTGGAAATGGAATGGGCCTGTTGTTAAGGAAGTAAATAAGGAAGTAAGCAAGTGAATTATTTAGTGATTTATGTATTGCCCAGAGGTGGTTATTCTTGTTTTATTGAACATGCAGATTTTCCATAATGTACAAACTGTAATCAACTTTTGTCTGTCAAACACATACTAACAGAATGTACTTCATATGATCAAACACTACATCATTACTATTCTTTTACTAACATTAAAAACATCTTCAGTCATACACCCAGTCAAAATATACTGAATTTTATTTTTAAAAATCAAGTTATATGATTAACTATTATTTCTAAACAGAAATCTTACACAAATTATACTTTTTCAATTAAATAATCTACAATTTACTTATTTAATCTAAATCTACTTTGGGCCATGCTCTAGATTAAGCTGGCCATCTCGTCTAGTGATGCACCGATAATCCGCCGATAATCGGTATCGGCCGATTATCGGCCGTTTTGCCGATAATCGGTATCGGCCGATTATTATGTTGGTATCGGCCGATTGTCGTTTGCACAATTGGTAGAATGTTAAACGAAGTTCAAACATTCGAAGCTTCGGTTTTCAACTCGGAACTCGACTTGAATTTCACCAA
>Ga0209780_1001010_pt1 | contig 17440 bp, 8 predicted proteins | sample WorMetexBAHAMAS2_FD_187384 | JGI IMG/M metagenome (GOLD analysis project Ga0209780, IMG submission 187384) | Marine gutless worms symbiont microbial communities from Max Planck institute for Marine Microbiology, Germany - Inanidrilus exumae... | ecosystem: Host-associated > Annelida > Digestive...
ACATTTTACTACTATTTTAATTTTTACCATTTTAATGTTTGACATTGTAATGCACCGGCGGCCTACGTTTGTAGTCGGCGCACTATAAATAATCCTATAATGATGATGATGATGATGATTATTATTATTATTATCTCTATACGCGACCATGACCAGTGGCGCAGTCTAGCTTATACAACTATCAACGTCGTTGACGTACTTTTTCGTTCAGTGCGTTTCGTCTGGTTCACCAATTTTTTATTGATGTCAGTTCAGTACCCGGGGCGTCGGATCCATGGAGTTCGAAGGGACCAGATTATTTGAATTCTTTGTGGCAACGACATTTAGGAAACAACGCGCCTTTTCATATTTTAATTTATTCATCAATACCCGCGAAAATATTTCACAGTCCGTTCTCTTAAAGAGTTGTTTGAAAGCATTTTAAAAATTGGGATTTGTCCCGTGCGTATTTTAGGGGCACTTTCAGTCAGGAAATCGACACTGCAGCTGCTCTGTCAGGATTAAAGCCACATCATGTGCGGTCGGTTTTGAGAATGTCGATTGAGAGTCGTCAAAGAAAGTGGGCGGAGAAAGTAAACTCGACGTGAAATAACCAATAAGCGCCTCGAGCTGTGACTGTAGCAAACAGTTCAGAGCAGAGAATTCGAGAAATCGGTGAACATTGAACCTGGCGGTTCAGCAGAACGACGACGACGGACAAACTGGCTCTGAGTTGCTGCGCAGTCATCACAGTTGATACGGTCACTGTCAGTCCCGGCTGTAGCTCGATAGTTTGCTCCATTGTTCGCGTTTCTCGTTTGTCAACTGTGGTCCGACAGAGAGCTCTTGATTAACTGTTTTTGCCGTAATGAGGTTGTCGCCCGTAAATCAGTGTCGCGGGGAATTTCTCAGGACCGCGCCAGCCCCATCGCTCGTTACAGGCACAGCTCGCTGACGCTAGTGCTGTGCGACACCGACCGTTACTCGGTGATTACCGCGATATCTGAATTCACGATGCCCGCGATACCGTTGTCTGAGTAAATACCGAGTTTACATGTAACAACAGTACGAAGAAGAAATTCTATTTCTTTTGCTAAGTACTACTAACTTCGTACGTACTCGGTATCACCAGAGTGATACTGCAGTATCTATAGGCTAGACTATTGCGTAGGCACCGTCTACAACGTGGCATTGTTTACTGCTCAATATAGCACGGCACGGTACCGCGATCGTAATACTTCCTACTGATCGCTTATTGCATTTTTGCGTCGTCGTATAGGCGTATAGCTCGATATCACTTTCGCGTGTGTGATCACTGTTTCTTCACGGAAAACGGGACGACTCGCAAGTCGCAACAAAATTGTTACTGCCCCAAAAATCGTAAAATGGGTTCATTCACAATTAGAAGGCTGTATTGTGTTGAATGAACACTATACAGTATTCGCCCGAAGCGGTCCGCTGTATGTAATAGGTCTTTCCCTGGACCCACCCGAGTCTTGAACACAAACGGCATTTTGATCGCTTCAGAATTTCTGCAGGGCTCACTAGGTGACAGACCGACAGACAGACTGACATACCACGCTACTCGGTCGTTCACAATAGGCGGCATCTACCTACGAAGTACTGTGATGTAGTCTAATAATAATAATTGTAGCATATCTAGGCTGTTAGACTGGTTTCCATGCTTGTATCGTCGTACGGAACAAGGCAGTCGTAGACAGCTGACTTTGCTTGATCGGCGATGTGGAATTGCACGCTTAACTATAATATGCTTACTTAATGTAAGTCCAGTTAATGTTAAATTAACTTCGCTTTCCTACATCCATCAATATATATTTGTTTCGGCGACGTACACCCTTGCCATAGTAACACCAACAACAAAGGTTGTTTCCGTATTATTCTTTCCATTAATCGTCCACCCGCTGAGTAAATGCAGTATAGGCTGAAATTAACTGTTTGTGTTATTTTATTTATGTTCATTTTAAATTAATTTATATATGCATATTCTAACTTATTAATAATAAATAGAAGTCGAGATTAAAATGTATCACCCGATGTGGGAATCGAACCTGCGACCGTCGCAGTACCAAATCCAATGTAGTAGCTTGTACCGTTCAGCTACCGTGGCAACCAATATCGTGCTGTACATATAGCTACAACAATCTATTACAGATCAACTGAAGTCTTTACTGAAATAAAAGTGAAACAAAATTTCAGTGAGAAGCTGCGCTGACGAAAATGTTTTACTATTTCAGTTTAGTTTCAGCGTCCGCACATGTAAAAAGTGCTGTTTTACTTACTGCATTGGATGAGGCATGGTGTCACGTGACTCAATAGTCGATGATGATTGGCTGCGTGCGAGTGGCTCATGTCACCGTTACGATGCGATGATACGCAGTTGCGCAAATGGCGAAAAAATTTGGTTGGGCTGCTCGTACGGAGCGTATACAGCGGAGGGGAAATAGTCTGAGTTGATATATACGCTAGAAATGAAAACTAAACATCTCGTAGAGGGATCATTTGGTAGTGAATTTCCGGCGATCTGTAATCATTGTGTAGTTATGACGTCCTGAAGTCGCAAGACCCGGAATTTTTTTGAGCATTTTTTTGCGTTTTTTAGATTAACGTTATGGTAAAATTTTCAAAATTCTATTCCCAAAGTTTACATGGCGACACCGATTAACGTTGTTGTGTTCAAATGTCGTAAAATTTGCTTGACGGTAAATCGTTGAAATCGTGCGTTATTTACCTCGCAAAAAAAACAAAATTTTGACTGCCTCTCAATCTATCGCTACTGCGCGGATCGGGCCCAAAATCTGCCAAAGCTAGCCCCCAACATTTGGCTCAAACTTTTCCAGATTTCATCCAAATCGGTTTACTTTCGGCGGAGTTATAGCCGAACGCGTGAACACCGTTCTTTTTGCCCCGTAGAGTATTTCCACGATTCGCCCGATGCGAAGCATCGCTACGGGCGAATAATAGTAAGAAAACATTAGTGAGGTTGAGCGGAGAAATGATTGCTGCAGTGCGGCGTGGTGGGGCGGTGTCGGCTATGCTACTCAATCAGGTAATCCCGGCACAGCTATCGATTGAACGCTAATCTTCCGTGCGCCCGGAACGAATTTCATTTCCATGCACTTGTGTGTGTCACGGGCGCACTATCCGTACAATGCAGCAAGGGAAAACGAACGATCGACAAATGAATCGACAAATGCGTCCATTAATATCATGTTGGCAATCTGTCTTTCGCGGCTCTAGTCTATAGACATCCCAGTCTACCAAACCAAGCGCAGCCAATCCGAGTACAGCCATGAATTACTCCTTGATTTAGGACGCAGATTCAACATAACTTAACCGACATACCCCCTAGACCAATAATGCGTTTCCGATCCGAAACGAACTTATCAAGACTAGACCATGCATCACGTTTTTGGCTGATCGGCCCACCAAATACTGCGCAGTAACGAAAGTGGATTAACCTATGGGCACGAAATTTTGCATGCTGCCATATATTGATTGACCCTTTGAACCGTATCGGCAGTTAAATTTAGTAACTTTTATTTCATGGCCTACTTTCCCGGTCCCATCTCTACCATTGTGTCTGGAGTGAACTAACGGGTCGTATTTCACTGCAGACAACCGCAGACCGACAACACTATCACAAACACGTTTGCATTTACGTCTTCGCGTGTTTGTAATTCTTGGCGATATTCACTGAACCGTAGCCTTGTACTAAACTGACGCTGCATTTTAGGCTCATATAGGCATAGTCGACTGCAAATTTACACCAACCAACAAACCACGTACATTGTCAATTTCGGCTTTCCATATTTTTCATTTCTCGCATTTTTATGTCAGCGTCTCCACATTGCGCACTGTTCGCCTGCCGCCGCGGGCGAATGTGCCTGTCCAGCGCACGCGGTGGATGAATGCATTACTTTGGACACTAGTTACTACTACTACTATTACTATTACTACTACTACTACCACTACTACTACTATACCACTATACTACTATGATTATTAACATTACGAGGTATTGTGCTTAACCAGAATGTTCCATCTTTAGATTGCAATGCATTGGTTTTCAGTAGCTGAAATAACCCTCAAAGGTCACTCAACCTCATCGGCAAGCACCGGTCGGAATTTGCATAAAATCTACATATGTGAAAGATTATAGCCGGATGAGACCTAATGGACTAACGGACGTCGGTCGGTGAGACGGGTATGATTCATTCGTTGGACAGGTCTACTGAGTGCTGATGGACCGAGTTAAGTCAGTCGCCAGCAAACCACAGCGCGGGGCAATCGTCATGTGTCATACAGCAGCGAGCGATTCTTCACCGGAGCAACTGCCTGCATCCATCATGCACTGTCTCCAACTGGGCCTATCAAATATTAACGCGACGACCGGCTGCACCGTGTTTCCGCTGAAATATTGGTTTCATCTTTGACGAAAATCTTACATTCGCTGATCAAATTACATCTCTCCCCAAAGCCTGCTACTCTCAGTCTCACGTTCGTAAACTTTGTTGTATCCGGCCTTACCTCGATTTGTCAACTGCCTGTACCGTTGCTACCTCTATCGTTCACTCCAAACTTAATTATTCGTATTCTCTCTACTATAAACTCCCTAAATCTCAATTATCCCGTCTCCAGCAGATCCAGAACTCTCTTGCTCGTACTGCCGTTAAAGCTCCTGAGTCATGCTTACAGCTGTAAATTATTTTTAGCCATTAGCCATGGGAGGGATCTCAACCAAACTTGACTAGTAGGTCGGAAGTGGTGTCAATTTACAAATGCCCCCAAAAATTTTGCGGTGGCCCTCTCCCCAAATTTGGGGTGCAAATATATCAAATTTTGGACCACTTTTTATGGATTTCCGCACTCGACACCGCATATCTCCGGAATCAAACGTCGCATCGACAAACAAAAATGCTAGTGTCAATCTACAATGTGTCCCCTAAAGTTGGCTTACTTTCCGTGACCTTTGACCGAGAAACGGCTGAGATCCGTTTGCTTACTGTGTCCCACCCTTCGGTGGCCATTACGTTGCAACCACCAAAGTCGCGATATGTCTAGTTCTTTTTAGTTTTTCTTTATTTTTTTGTTTCTGTACCGTGCGCTAGATTAGGTTGGCCATCTCGTCAGCTTTTGAGCGCACGTAAATATACCGTATCGTATCGTATCGTGTTGTATCGTATTGTAGTTTGCTGTCGATGACTGACAGCATTACATGTGCAATTAGACGGGCTGCAATGTATCTGGGGACACACTGCAATATAAGCTCAAAGAAAGCGTTTGGTTACTTATTTACTGACGCAACGTCGCACAGCATGCCACGCCCACATCGGTTGGTTTACTTTTGCGTCATGGTTCATTTATTATTTGGTTACTAGGCTATATCACAGTGCAGCACGGTAGTACTTAACTGTTGTAAGGGCTACCAGCTAAGCCCATGGATAATGGCAAATCTGGGGTATCAGGAACTTGGTAACCCCCGTTTAAATATTATAGCGACAGCCCATCACTGCTGTAATAAGCTGAAGTCTGCACCGTGCAAAGCTTATCTACAGGCTATTTCTAAGATTTGCCGTCTGCCGTCTGTGCCGGGACAAGACTAGAGAAAATAGCAGGCGAGATTAACGACCGAGATGCGACCGCGCGCCGTATAGCACCGTCATCGCCTCGGGGAACCCCGGGGGATGCCCGACGACGCGGTCTGTGACGTCATTCCGCGTGCCTGATGTCAACCCTGCAGCGTGCAATAACGACGTAACTATGACGTAATAAGACATCGTTCGCGTGGCGAGTAGACGCCGGCGCTGTAACAGCGTTTCGTGTGTCTTAATGATGTCATCGGAAAATGAAAATGTAAAGACAGACACGTGTGAGGCTATCTCTTGCCGTACATATAAGCTGGGAAACGAAATAGCGCCGAGCGAGAATTACGTGGCATTATTAGGTCGCATCGCAACGTTAGCTTGTGATAGCGGCCTATTGCTATACATGGAGTGGCGTGGTCTGTCGGTCACGTTCTTGAGCCCTAGAAAAACGGCTGAACCGATCAAGATGCCGTTTGGGGAAGGGGATAACTCGTGTGGGCCCAAGGTAGGGGTGACAAGAGGGCGATCATGCAAGTCGGTCGTAGAATATTGAGGTCAGCTGGCGCGGCTCGTGATCAAAATAAAGACCATAAAACCCTAATTCCGAATATACAAAATATAGAAAAAATAATGAACAATGGATATTTACGACTCGAAATTAAGAATCATTTCAAATCACTGTTAAACTGGCAAATTATGCCGGTGGGCTTATACCGGGATTATCCAGATTTTTGCAGATTTTGATTTTGGTTTTCGTGTTAATGCTTTCGATAATTAGTGAAACTTTAAAGGTGCTTTTTCAAGATGAAGACAAAGATGTATGGTTCACAACTCGAGATCAAGAGCAGGACGTTTAAGGCTATAAACTTCAACTTAATGCTATCATGTGTTTTCAGACCCATAGTGGTCAAAGTAATTTGACAAAAGGCTGCATCGTCCCCGCGCACGAATCGTTCAGTTGTTTGCAGTCTGAAAGCGTTTCGTTGAAACCGTTTCGAAATTAAACAATTCGCGCATCCCTATTCCCCGTGCCGTAAAAGCGCGTACTATTGTAGGGATCACGGCAAATGTGCGCGGCCAATTGGTTGAAGCGTGACGCCGTAGCCTTCAGTTCATACATCTCATACAGCTAGTATGCGTTATCTTGCTGCTTGGAGAGCAAAATCGGAGTTATCAATCGCTGATTTCTGGTAAATACTGATGGCAAGAGCTTTCTGTCGGTGTATTGCGCGAATGTCAACGTTCAGCTGTTGTTGCACAGCTCACTATTACAAGGGTGAGGACAACTTGGGGGGGGGGGATTTGGAGTGGACACCGTCTAATACATGCATGTTTCCTTGGGCCCACATGAGTCAGCACCACAAGCGGCATCTCGATCGGTGCAGCCGTTTTTGTAGGGCTCACGAACATGACCAACAGACAGACAGACAGACAGACCGACCACGCTACTCCGTATGTAGCAATAAGCCGCTATCGATATAGCTGTCGTTCCGATGCGGTCTAATAATAATAGCAGCAATAGCAATAACCCTGCAGGTTTGTTTGTTGCCGACAAACATATCAATCACAAAAACTATGCATAGATGTAACAAGCTGCCACGAATAACAGCACGCGTACAATAGAACACAACTAGTTACATGGCAAAGCTCAGCGTGAGCCCGCCCGGCATTCTGTTGTTCTAGACTGTAAGCTCGTGCCACTACATAACATAAAAAGAATATTTTCGTACATTGTAATGACATGTAAATTTCGAAATTTAAATTTATTTCCTTTTGTTACACTCAGTGGATTAAAGTTCAAATTTAACACAGCTCCTGCATCGTAGTGACCGGTAATTATGTACTATTTTAAACACCTCTAGACTATATCACATCGTAAACGCCTATATATTTCAATGTAAGAAGTTCGAAGTGTTGTAATCTTACAATGCATGGTAGATGCTTTAAAGAAATAATTACGAAGTATTGCAATGAGCGCGTCTGTCTGTGTGTGTGCGTGTGTGTCTGTCTGTCTGTCTGTCCTGAACCATATGCGCGATCTTTATCATTTTTCCTGCATGTCGCCTGTCACCGTGGCTCGGTCCAACTCCGGCGGGGTGACGAAAGCCCAAGGGTAAGGGGCAAATTTAGGTTATTTACTGCCCCATGCAAATTAAAGCATTAAATTGGCAATTTTTGCTGCATCGGTCCTGCATCCTCACGGTCGCGTTTGCTGCAAAATTGATCATTCAATCGCCAGTAACGTCATGCAGCAGACGGATCATTCAGTATGCTAGGCAAGCGCAAATAGTATTCTGAAAATTTCCGTACTTATGCGATGCGGCCTAATGGCCGCGAAGGAGTGGTGGGATTGCACAGCGCGAGCGAAGTCTGATATCTACAATTACCTTGTTAAATTTGTAGCTTTTTTGTACGTTTTCAATACTTTCAATATATCTTTTTGTATGGGATTAACATTAGTTAACTTCATTCATTAAAACGTTCAGACGGCACCCTTCGGCCTTGCGCTGAACAATTTTGTATTATCGTTAAGCATTACGTAAAGGAAAGGTTATGTTTTCTATGTTGTCAACCTCCTAGGTTGTCAACTAATAAACTTCGTTTGCTTACTGGAGACTGATGAGTAAAGGGTGAAGGTCATAATGTAGCCAATCATAGACCAGAGTTCTTGTGACGTCATCACCATTGTCGCTAACGAAAAGGCGGCTGCGGTCTGAAAGGATTGGTGGAAGTTTTCGTCTGCTTTTATTGATATTTTTCTGTATAATTTTTAGTTAATTTCTAGTTAGAATGCGTGAAATTGTGCATCTTCAGGCCGGCCAGTGCGGCAATCAAATCGGTGGCAAGGTTACATTGCAGATTTGTTTAATTGTGTAGTTAGGTATCGAAGTACACGAAATCAACATGGCGATACCACGTTGTCGAACGTTGTTCACTGCTGGCAGTCGCTTGCTGCGGACGTGTTACTGTCTGTAATGGTTTAAACCCCCCGTATAAAGTGGACTAATGAAGTCGGTGTGAATTGATTAATTAGTAGCTAAGCGGTAATTATAAAACTTCGCACAGCCCTATTAGGCTATTCGTATGATAAAGACGTAATTCGTTGATCATTCATGCGGTAAGGACTTAGTGTTCGCAAGAGAAACTCGGCTAGTGTGCAAAACCACGCGTCTGGTTTGTGGTGCATCAGATCCGTAACTATAAACAACTGTTTACTGTTGCGATTAATGTCCGTTATGACTATGGACTGATGTAGCTAGATTCCTAAAAAAAAATCAAGTAAAGCATTGTAATGTTAGGCTTATGGTACAACGTTAGTCATTTAACACTGATGAGATACAGCGACGGGGACGGCTGCAGTGAAAATTAATTACTGTTGACTGTTATATTTCAAGTCTCATCATCACAAAATTCCTTTATATAAGAAATAGAAATATGTGTACAATGTGTTGTGAGTCAGTAAAGATATAAATTAATCTGGCACCGTTAATAATAGTCGTTTGTGTGAAAATACAGGCATGCGATGCAGCCTATTAATACTCACACACCAGTCATCAGGCTCATAAGCTTTATTTAGCATTAAATACATTTACAGATTCAGCCATTTACCCATCAAGCCTGTAATCCCAAGGGAAGGGACAATTTTGGGGGTTGTTCAGCCCACTGAAAAACTGTTGTGAGCCACTGCTGCGATGTATGCAGCAAAAGTCAATAACGGCAGCAGCGGGACTGCTGCAGCTGACTACATTGCTGCCGACTGGCCGGTGTCACATTAACTCCCCCAGGAAAAATCCGTCCCCTGTGATGTGGCCTGTCGTCAGAATTCTTTAACCACTTTTTATGTGTAGTGTCGTTTCAACCACAATAAGCATGATGTGCAATTGCTGTTATTTCTTCTGTTGTGTATGTTGTTAGTAAGTAAAATAGTAAAATGGATGGCTTGTGTTATTATCTAAGAGAGATATGGTGGAATGGTATTAAAGAGGGTATTTAGTTTTTAATGTGTTTGAAGAGGATGTTCAGCTTTGGAATAAGTTGAGATAGAAAATTAATGGGTAACTGGCAACGCAGCTTCAATTGAAAGTCGTTTACGTGTATGTATGTATCATTCAGTTGTGCATGACGTGTGCTTAGTTCTGGGAAGTGATCTCAGATGAACATGGAATTGACCCGACAGGCACTTACCACGGCGATTCAGACCTGCAGCTTGAACGTATTAACGTCTATTTCAACGAAGCTACAGGTAAACTGCTTGCACATATATAGTTCATATAGTTATTAGCAGGAAGGAATTCAGTGTCTAAAGCTGTTGAAGTGGACTTCGTTTTGATAGCGGTCAGTTTTATTATTTGTTTATTTATAGAATAATATTATATACACACCCTTGTGTACAGTCCAACAGATTTATTATATACACAACGTTGTGCACATGCAACTAATATCTTATATACACAACACTTTTTACTAAAAATTCGTAACTCTAAAATTTCGTCTTTCTGTTATGCCCACAAAACACCTAGCCCCTTTTTCTTATATATCCCCACAAAAAAACCCTTTTTTCAACGATAAAGTATGAACTTACTATCGACTTCTTGTCAGCAAACGGGTAAAAAGTCAGAAAACGGAAAAAATCCGGCCCACCTACAAACCCCGCTACCGCGCCTGCGCAAAAATTTCTTTTATTATTGCGATACAACCTTTTCATTGGTGTCGACAAAATGCGCATAAAAAATATCACCGTTACTGTGTCGGTTACGGTTAGTGCTACGGTTAGGGTCAGTTTAGTTTTATTTGTTAGCAGTAACACTTTTGGTGCGTCGAGTGTCGCCATCTGCCGACGTTGTGTATATAAGATATTAGTTGCATGTGCACAACGACGTGTATATAATAAATCTGTTGCATTTTACACAAGGTTGTGTATATAATATCGGGGTTATTTATATATTACTGTGGTAAGTCTTGGATAGTTTGCACCCTCAGTGTTTCCACAGTGTTGTTTGGGCATCTGGTCGCAAGAAGAAAAGCTGGCTGATAGAAGTACTTCTCAAGTGAGTAATCTCAGAGATTTCTACATTGGGAGATATTTGAGGATCCAGCCTGACCCATTGTGAGTGGAAAAATAGGCAGCTACACGGAAGGAAGCGCTGTGTATGTCTGTAAATATGAAATACTCAGCAGAAGATTGTTTCCTAATTTAAGTCAATTATGTTGTATTTTTGTATTTGGTTGACGAGTTGAATAAACTATTAGACTCTATACAGTTATGCAGCAAAAATTTAAACGGTGTAGCCTAGGTAGTATGCACTCAGGTGCCCAGTAATTGGTCAGATGCTTTTGTAGTACAACCCTTCAAGTTATTCTATTCCAGTTATTCTGGGCTTCAGACCCGTTTTACAATATGCTTGATTGTAAACCTGTGACATTTGATTGATTTGAAATGTAAGAATTATGATGCTAGTAGTAGTTGATTATACTTACTGAATTGTGCTATATAAAACAGTAAAGGTATTTGTATTTATTTGACATGAAGGTTGATGGATTTAGCTGCCGTGTGTAGGTGGTAAATACGTGCCGAGGGCAATTCTTGTGGATCTTGAACCAGGAACCATGGACTCTGTAAGAGCTGGGCCGTTTGGACAGATCTTCCGTCCAGATAACTTTGTGTTTGGTGAGATGTTGCTCCTCACTAATAATAATAGCATAAATAGACAGAATAGTAGCAAATCGCACTACCAATATATGTAGGTTAAAGTACATAGTCCACAGTACAACTGAAGCAAAGGTTCTGGTAGTGGCTAGTTGGGCAGCAGTGGAAGCTGGGTAGGTTGTGTAAGAAAATGGTTACTATTTCTGTTATTGTCATTTTTCTTCATATATTTATTACTTTCACATAGTCATGTCCTGAATGGTAATTTAATTTTTTAGGTGAAAAGTGGTTCTAGTAGTAACATGCCTGACTGTGGTGTGAATGATCCTGGGATCATCTCCCACTGCAGGAAGTTGTGTTTACCTTGACCACTACTGCCATACACAGCCTTGAGCATGGGCTGTGCACGCTTATTGCATAGGTCGACTCAGCCTTCCACCCTTCGTAGGATGATGAAATAAATGTCAGTTTGAACGTTGGGTAATAATAATAATAAATGACGACGGTTGGTGTAGACAGTAGCAGTTGTATTAGCAGTAGCAGTAGCAAGTAGTCCAAAGGCCTAGTTCCTCTGAAGTTCAGACCCTACAGCACTATGAAAATGTCTAATTTAGTTTTTAGGTCGACTCTTTGACAGAGTCGACCTAATAAAGCCAGTCTCAAATGTCCGTCCGTGCGTACGTCCGTCCACAAAAAGTTTCTTTGATTTCAGTGAAATTTGGCATGTAGGTAGAAGTCGATGAGTGATGCACGACGGTATGCAGTATGACCCGATCCAAGGTCAAGGTCAAGGTCACGAGCTCTTAAAAGTTGGAAATCCGGTCATTTTCAAAAACTCTTCTCTGTCATTTACAATGGGAGCTGGCAACTGACCACTGATTCCTCAACTACAGCACAATATCTAAATTTGATAGGGCCGGATTTTTGAAATTTATCCTAGTTTTTGTGTCACGTGAATTTGAACTTGGCATGATTCGTCCATCCGTGTGTAGTAGTAGTAGTAGAACGAATGTTAATTAACGTGACGGAAGTGCAAAAATGTACTTCAATGTCACGGTACAGTTAACTGCAGTCACGCTGACTGTAGATGTTATGCGTATGACCGCTGGAACATCTGTCTTGAAGCGCGATCTGAAAGTGGTCATGCGATATGCTGTTCCGGGCCGACGTGGCTGAAGCCGCAAATGCACGACTTCCCAGGGTGGCATGGTTTACGTCCGTCCGTCTGTCCCCAAAAAGTTTCTTTGATTTGACGATTTCGATGAAATTTGGTATGTAGGTAGAGGTCGATGAGTCATGCACGACGGTATACAGTATGACCCGATACAAGGTCAAAGTCAAGGTCACGAGCCCTTCAAAGTTGGAAATATGACCATTTTCAACAGTTATCTCATCCGCCATTTACAATGGGAGCTGGCAACTGACCACTGATTCCTGAACTACAGCACAATATCTAAATTTGATCGGGCCGGATTTTTGACATTTGTCCTAGTTTTTGTGTCACGTGACTTTGAACTTGGCACGGTCCGTTGGTGTGTATGACCATCATTCCAAAACAGTCTTCGATTTCAATGAAATTAGGCTTGTACGTAGAGGTCGATGAATGATGCACGACGGTATGCAGTATGACCCAATCCAAGGTCAAGGTCAACGAGCTCTTGAAACGCAGGGGGCTAATTTTTTAATGTTATTAGGCACAGTATTTTATTGTTATGGTAAACCTAATCGCAGTTGCCCAGGTCACGTGATTGATTGATTGATTGATTGGTTGGTTGGTGCAGGTCAGAGCGGAGCCGGTAACAACTGGGCCAAGGGTCACTACACGGAGGGCGCCGAGCTGATTGACTCGGTGCTCGACGTGGTCCGCAAGGAGGCCGAGAGCTGCGACTGTCTGCAGGGATTCCAGCTGACACACTCGCTAGGTGGCGGCACCGGAGCCGGCATGGGCACGCTACTCATCAGCAAGATCCGTGAAGAGTATCCCGACCGCGTCATGCTCACCTTCTCCATCGTCCCGTCGCCCAAGGTAAGTGCACCACATTGCCACTGGCGTAGAACGACGCTGAGGCCAGAATTTTAGCCGAGGCCAGAAAGTCGAGGCCATGCCAGTGTTACAAGGCCGAGGCCAGGATTATGGTTGGGTGTTGGACTTGTGATGAAGAGGTCTTGGGTTCAACAGCTGGTCGGGTCAAGACCATGCCAGTGTTACAAGGCCGAGGCCAGGATTATGATTGGGTGTTGGACTTGTTATGAAGAAGTCTTGGGTTCAACAGCTGGTCGGGTCACAGCCATATAACGTGTGCGGGCAAGTGCCTCTGTCACCAAGAAGTATAATTTGATAACGGTCAGATGGAAGTGACGTTCTGCCACCGGGAAGGTAACCGTCGGCCATCGGACAGGCCGTGTGTTAGTGGTCTAAAACGTACAGTCTCAAGGCGTAGGCAAACCAGATGAGCATTGCTGCCACGCTGCTGTAGGAGTAGTGTGACAGTCTGACTTTAGTTGATTATTCAAGAACACATCACATCATCCAAGTCCAAAATAATGTTGTCGCTCACTTATAAATCTCTGCATTGAAAGTGACTTTTTAATTGTGTGTACTCAGTGTGTGTGGTCTGCAGGTGTCTGACGTGGTGGTGCATTGTCTGTACTCAGTGTGTGGTTGGTGTACTGCAGGTGTCTGTACTCCGTGTGTGTGGTCTGCAGGTGTCTGTACTCAGTGTGTGTGGTCTGCAGGTGTCTGACGTGGTGGTGGAGCCGTACAACGCGACTCTGTCCGTTCACCAGCTCGTCGAGAACACCGACGAGTCGTTCTGCATTGACAACGAGGCTCTCTATGACATCTGCTTCCGCACTCTCAAGCTGACCACTCCGACCTACGGCGACCTCAACCATCTCGTCTCGGCAGCCATCTCCGGCATCACCACGTGCCTCCGCTTCCCTGGCCAGGTGAGAGCTTCTCTTTACCACTTCACTGTCGTGCTGTTGATGTCTGGCCTGAGCAATAGTAATAGTAGTAGCAGTAGTAGTAGCAGTAGTAGTAGTAGTAGTTGTTGTTGTTGTTGTTGAAGCCTGACAAGCTGATGAACTGAAGAGAAATTTCATTTTAATCATAAACTGTTACTTCCTGTGTATTTCACTGCCCCTTATGCATGACTTAGCTCCTATTATTAAAATACTTGTCACCTAATTACTTCGCACGTCTGTCTGTCTGTCTGTCTGTCTGTCTGTCTGTCTGTCCGTGACATTATCTCCCGAACCACACGCTCAATCTTTACCAAATGTTTTGTGCATGTTGCCTATGGCCGTGGCTCGGTCCTACTCCGGCGGGGTGACGAAATCACAAGGTTAATGGGCAATTTTTTGGGGGTTTTCTTCCACATTGTCAATGCATTGTGCAGCATAGCATTCGGGACCCATACAAAAACGGCTGAACCAATCGAGATGCCGTTCAGTATGATGACTCTGCTGGGCCTTAGTTACCATGTGTTAGATGGGGGACCCGATCCCTCGAGGGGAATGAGCAGTTTTGGGGGGGGGAAATGTAGCGGCACATTGTAAAGTAATGGGACTGTGAAGAACGGCTGAACCGATCGAGATGCCATTTTGGATGAAGACCCATGTGGTCCAAGGAACCATATATTAGATGGGGGTGCAGATCCCCCAGGGAAGGGGCAGTTTTCGGGGGTTGTCCAGGCCATTCAAAAGCATTGGCAATCTTCACTGCAGCGGTCGCTGCAGCCACGCTGTGGCGACCGCTGTGAAAGGGATCGTTCAGTATGCCAGACAAGCGCAAATAGTATTCTGAAAATTTCTGGGCACAGGCTATGTGGCCTATAGGCTGCAAAGGGGGTGGTGGGATTGCACAGCGCGGGCGAAGTTTGATATCTACGATTGTCTTGTTTCTTTTGAGGTGCTTATATTGCTAAGCAGTTTGGTGTTTTGCAATGCAAAGTAACTTAAATGTATTGTCTTTTTGATTTCTTTACTTTTCACAAATTAAAGCATAAAGTAAAAAAAAACATAATCACATTACATTGCACTAGGGCAGAGCGTTGTTTGTAGTAAGTTGTCAATAGATGTCCCAGCTTAAAACCTACCTCTTTCACAAATCGTACCCCACTCCCGCAGTTTCACTTCTTCCGGACTGCCTCCACGGACCTTTGCCTGCACCGTTTCTTCTGAGCTATTCGGCTTTGTTTTTATTTTTCCTTATTTTTTCGTTTCTGTGCCGTGCGCTAGATTAAGCTGGCCATCTCGTCAGCTTTTGAGCGCACGTTAATCTACCGTATCGTATCGTATCGTATTAATGAGACGTGATAGTCGTGCAGTGGCTATGTGACTTTGATGTGGTATGTAGTTGAACGCTGATCTACGCAAGCTGGCTGTCAACATGGTCCCGTTCCCACGCCTGCATTTCTTCATGCCTGGCTTTGCTCCACTGACATCTCGTGGCAGTCAGCAGTACCGCGCACTTACCGTGCCTGAGCTCGTCCAGCAGATGTTCGATGCTAAGAACATGATGGCCGCCTGTGACCCACGACATGGACGCTACCTCACCGTCGCTGCAATGTTCCGTGGACGCATGTCCATGAAAGAGGTCCGTACTCAGCCTTCTACCCACCGTGGGACGGTAAAACGAGTGTTAGCATTAGGGCTGCCGATGGCGATGGCGATGGTGGATGCCGACGGTAGCTGCCATTTCCGGCTGACTCACAGTCCAAGTCGGTTGGCTTGGTCTGAGGGTTCGCGGCCACCTCGGTGCTGAGTCTGCATTCATCAAATGAACCGGGTGAATTCTTGCAATGGCTTTGCCATGATGACAGCACCATAAATATCATCTCAGTTATTATTATTATTATTATTATTACTCGCCAATCTATGTCATGTCGACATGGACGGTCACCAGAAGCACACCCCCCACTGTGACATTTCCACGGGAGGGTAGTGGGGAGTCTGTAGTGGTGTTTTTCAACGCCTACCAGAACCTAACAGGGCGTGGCTGTTAGGCAACCGCAGTCTGACTCCGGTAGGTTCTGGTAGGTTGCTGGTATACCAGGTCACATAAATTATTCCATATAAGGAAAGTATGGGGCGTGGCGCGTAGTTTTGGTAGGTTCTTGTAGGCGTTGAAAAACAGCACTTATCTGTCAGCCTGGTCCGTCCGTCGACTAGCAGCAGTGCAGTGATGGTGGCGGCTCTGTGTCGGTCTGACACACGTCAGAAACACCCGGCAACGCTGCACTGCTATCAGGAAGTATTGGAGTTTATTGTTGTTGATTATTAGTTTGAACAAGTCAGCCATACCGCTTACCAGTGTAAGCAGAGTGTGTGTACTCATCTCTCCTTCATAGTCATTTGCATGTGTTTCGTCCAGTTCACCAGGTGGCGGCACCGGGGGCGAAGTCTGCCGTCTTTGAGTACATCTTGTTGTTTAGTGTTGGTCTGAAAGTGATTTGGTCTGGTGAAGCATCCGACTGTTGGATTTTCCTAGGATGAATGTGGCATACATGTCTAGTTAGACGATGCGGTAGCATCGTAGCCGAGTATTAAAGGAGATGCTACAAGCACTAGTCTTAAGTACAGCGATTAGGGCGATTCCTGGAGAACCAAGGAAAAGCAGAATGCATCAGATATTGGTATCAGTGTGCTGTCCTCCACAGAATGAACACATAGACATGAAAAATAGTTGCAAGTAGTCATGTCGGGTTGTCGTTCGGTCAGGCCTGATTGTACAGTCACTAGCGACCAGTGGCTAGTTGCTGGCTGTAGACGATTTTATACTTCTAATAGTAGGTGTGGCAAGTGTTGCCGACAAAACCCCCAAATTTCACTTTCATGGGGAGTTGTACTGTGTCAGAGTACTTTCCGTCTAGTTCTCATTTGTTTTTGTTGTGCTGGAGAATAGAATGTGATGATGATGTTTAGGCTATGAAAATGAATGAATGAATGAAAATGCGAGGATTTTAAGTGCGTTTCAAAACCGACTGAGAGCCAGGCTTTGTCTAACACACTATGTAAACAAATCAAGCCGTTGAGCGAAGTAAAGCCGGAAATGGTCAGGTAGTCCGTGGAGTCAGTACGATAGGTAAGGAAAAGGCCTATGGTGGAAAGGATTTGCCAAAAAGCCAAGTCTTAAGTTCGGAATGAAAGACTGAAGTAGTGACAGATAGTGGTGATGGTGGAGAAAGTGGTGGTGATGAACTGC